>JADHED010000693.1_pt1 | contig 36119 bp, 28 predicted proteins | sample 8952041 | NCBI WGS metagenome assembly JADHED01 (sample SAMN16124423, study PRJNA663239) | bioreactor sludge metagenome | isolation source: sludge (control) | place: India:Bengaluru | collected 2018-09-08 | reverse complement strand
CAACGGCAACCTGACCTCGGACGGCACGAAGGACTTCGAGTTCGATTATCGCAACAATCTCACCAAGGCATGGCAGGGCGAGACGCTGCTGGTCACTTACGAATACGATTGTTTCAATCGCCGCACCAAGAAGTGTTGTGATACAGAACGATACTATTACGACGGCCTCGACCTCGTCGAGGTGTACAACATAAACAACGCCCTCACCAAGACCATCGTGCAGGGCCAGGGCATCGACGAGCCGATGGTGCTCATCGCCCGCGACCTCGCCGACTTCGACCAGGACCAGGACGAGTCCGAGTTCGTCACCCTCCACTGCCACCGCAACATGCTCGGCTCGATCACCCACCTCACGTGGGACGACGAGGAGGTGGTGGAGAGCTATAAGTACACGCCCTACGGCGAGCCCACGATCCGCGACGGACTCGGCAACCTGCTCTCCGCCTCCGCGGTGGGGAACACGCTCCTGTTCACTGCCCGGGAGTGGGATGTCGAGGTGGGGTTGTACTATTACCGCTTCCGCACGTATGATCCGGCTACAGGGAGGTTCCTGCAGAGGGATCCGCTTGGACATGTGGATGGGGAAAACCTCCATTCTTACGCTGGTTCCGGCCCGACAAGTCGTTGGGACCCGCTTGGCCTGAAGAAGAAGAAGAAGGGCGTATCCAAACTGCGCGACGATGACCTCGCATTCACTCCAAGTTCGCAGTTGTCCGGTATCGACGAGCAGCAGTGGACTCTGTCAACAGGGAATCTGTTTGAAGTGAAGTACACTGGGGATAGGATCCTATTCACCTTCTTTGTCTGCTTTCACTCGGTTTATGAACGGTCCGATCTGCCCAGCGGACTGCCGAAGAAGGTGCTGAACCAGTGGAATGAAGCCAGGCACGACTTATCTGTGTCTGGAGACTACGGAATCAAGCACGAGGCCAGTTGGTTTCCCGGAACCGAGGGCTCGCCTAATCCTGAGGCCTGGGCAGAGTATCTCACGGCGCTCTACAAGTCAATGCTTAAGGAAGCCGTCTGCGGTTACTGGGGACAATTGGGCCTAGAGGATCGAGACGGAAACAAACTGCCAGTGAGTGTAGAGATCGTCGAGGTTGCAGAAGCTGATCCTCGGGCCATGAACGTGTACCTCGTTTGGAGTGGAGGCATGGAGAGCTCATACTGTCAGTGGGGAGGCAAGGAGCCAGGGATCATGGTCTTGGCTTTGAACCCGTGGGATTACTTGGGCGAGGCGGGCGGTAGGTACGGGGACTTTGTTGCCTCCAAGTAGGCAGTGCATGAGTTCGGGCATGCTCTCGGCATTCACGGGCATTCGGGTGACATCATGGGGGCGAACGCAGCTCTCTCGGACTCGGACGACTACACAAGCTATGATGATCTTGTGGTCTCGACTGGGATCAGCGAGAAGCAGGTGAAGGGCATATTCGGTAAACACCGCAAGGTGCTGCCAAAGGGTTACGGTGGCGTGTGGAATGGAGGTCCTTTCCCGCTGCCATCGAGAGTGCAGTGAGGAGCTCTGTCAGTGCTTGTCGGGTCTTGTAGCAGGCCGGTCCTTTCTTGCTCGCGGCAGGAGGCAGTCCGCCTTCACAGAACGTCGTCTGCGGGGCCCATCAGAGTGCGCTTGAGGAGGATTGAGAATGCCTGTCAGCGTTCTGCGCATTTGTACTGGGTTGGCACTTTCCCTCTTGACGGTGGGCCCTGATGTCTCCTTGGGGGGTGCGGAGCTTGACGAGGGCGAGGTCTTTGTCTTCCTTGTTCAGGGGCGCCCGGCACACCGGATTGACGGACACAGGCACGGGTTCACCGAGAGCACGCTTCGGGGCGGCATCCTCGGGGAAGTCGGGACACTGCAACTCGGCGCGAGTCGTGATCTCGTCTGCGTGGATCGAGACCGCATTCGGCGGACGACGGAGGAGGGGCTTGCTCTGTGGAGCATCCCACGGTACGACAGCGAAAGGCCGACCTGTGTGCTCACGGCGGAGGCCGAGACACGGATCCTCGTCATCGGATCGCAGGGAGGGGCAGTGCTCCTCGACGCATCGACGGGGGCCGCCTTGGCGGAGTTGCCCCGGCACTCCCTCGGCCGCCCATCCGGCGCATGCTACGACGACGTGGCCCACCGTGCATACGTGACGTCCCGGAGACCGGACAGGATCATCAGCGTCTCGATTGCCATGGACGTCCTGTCGATCACCGGGAGCTTCGCCGCGGACCTACGCACGATGCTGGGTGTGGGGACCGGCCAGCCGCCGCGGGCCTTCCTGGGGCCTTCGTTCCCGCGAGTCGTGGTGAGCGGTGTCGGAGAGCGGGCCCTGTCGACGGTCGCTCAGGGGGCGATCGACTCGTGGGTCTTCGTGTTGCGGCTACCGCTGGAAGGCGAGGATCTGGAGGTGCTGCGAATCCTCGACCTGCACGATCTCGGGAGACTGGCGGCTTTCGAGGTCTTTGAATCCTCGGCATTCGCCCTGTCGAGGAACCGGAGGGTGCCGCTGATGGCCCTGGACACCGACACCGGGGCGAGTTTCGAGTTTTTTCCGGCCACAAGGACGAGACCAGGGACCGGGGTGCTGGACCTCACAGTCCAGCAGGGCGTCCTGGGGGTGCTGGACCGAGGCTGGCCTCGACGGTTTCTGATTCTCTGGGCGTGCGTGTTGACTCGAGACACCGGTGCAATGGGAGGCTGGTACAACGATATGAGGTCCGCTCCTGGGGTTCGACCCTACCTCGCGGCCACATCCGGGACCCTCTTCCTGCCATGCTGGCGGTGGCGTTGTGCCGGAGGGTGAGCCGCGAACCGCACGGACGAATGAGCGGCCGTCTCAGAGTAGATCCTCCGTGATCGAGAACTCCTGGTGCTTCATGCTCCCCAAGCTGCGCACCCGAGGGGATGGTCGGCGAAGGTCGATGATGCGTCCAGCAACGACGTGGCAGCCCGGTAGATCCGCGGCCCCGGGCGTCTTCCTCGCCGAGATGTTTGCCGGGTTTGACGCTGACATCGGCGGAGGAATCGCCTTCTCCCTTGCGGCGACGGGAGTCGCAGGGGGGGTGAGGGAGCCGCCCTGAGGCTGACGGAGGAGGAAGAGACTGACGAGAACGGCCGTCTCAGAGGAGATCCCCCGTGGTCGCGATCTCGTAGAACGATGGTCTCTGAGGAGACCTTCCGGGCGCGAGCCGCGTCCTCGCCGATGCCGCGAACAAGGGCCTCGACCAGATCGCGAGCGCGGCGATCCTCAGCGTGAACGGCGTGCGGATCACGCGGATCGAGGACGTCGCCGAGGCGCTGAAGACCCCGGTGAACGGCTATCACGTCTTCAAGTTCGAAGGCGTGGTCTCGGACTTCGTGATCAAGGCCGACGACCTCGAGGCGATCGACAAGCGGATCGCCGAGCGCTACCGCATCGCGGAGCTCCGCTACCTCGAGTAGCCCGCCCCGCATCCACCGGCACATCGCGCGCCCCGGCCTTCCCAGGCCGGGGCGCTTCACTTCGCGGAACGATGGTCTCGGAGGAAACCCTCCGCGCCAGGACGATGGCCTCAAGTCTGCGTGCGCAGCACGCTTCTTCTCCGCGGCGGACATCAAAGTCGGTAAGATCTTCGTGGTGAGATGATGACTTGGCGTCAGGCAAGAGAAGCCGAAGCGACCCTCCTCCAGACCATTCTCAGGGGGACTCCCGGCGGCGCTCATCTGCTCCCTGCGCTCGACGGCCTCCTTGTGGAGGAGATGGAAGATGGGGGAGTGGGCAGCCTTCGCCTGCTTCCCGCTGGTAGTGTGAGTGGCCGTCGGAAGATGTCACGAGAGATCGCGGCAGCAGAGTTCATCGATGGGGATGGCGTGCCCGTCCTCGTTTCGATCAATGTTGATCTCGACGGTCACCTCCTTGAACTCGACCTGTGGAAAGTGGACTTCTCGCCGCTGGTGAGATTGCCCGAATGCAGTGCCGTCAAGATCCGTCCCGTTCATCCCGCCTTCCGTGACAAATGGTGACGCTCTCGAGAAGCACGACCGTGGCCCCGTGTACCGAACGATGGTCTCTGAGGAGATCTTCCCGGTACGGAACTAGGCGAGGCGCTTCTCCAACGTCCGATCGGAGGTCTCCAGATGAGACTGAAGGTAGTCGGAGGAGCGCAACGCGGAGTCGGGACGCCCTGCGAGATGAGGACTCTCGAAGGCTCTACATCGCAGCAGTCCTTCTCGCCCTCTTCGTCCGCACGAAGCGTTTCCTTCTCAGCGATGCGTAGCACCCTCGATGTGCGATGGTCCGTTGCGTGTCTTGTTACTCTCGTGCTGTGCCTAGTTGCCTCAGGCTGCTACGGGCCAGAGATGATGGCGTTCGGCCCGACGTACGCGCCGCTTCATTCAGATATGGTGTACGTCAAGGTGAGCGTGCGCAGGCGCCATGTGCTGTGGGACTACAATGATGTGGATCCAAGAGGCTACATTGCTTTCGATCTTCGGAAAGAGACCGCTCAGGTTCTGGACTATGTTGAGCCGCGAACGCTGGGCGTTCTTGATCCCCAATTCGTCTACGAGGAGTTCAAAGCTGGAGAGCTTGTCTTTGAGTTGCTTGGCGCAGATGGCCAACCACTGGAGCGGTTCTGTGAGGGTTGGGGGCTCCCGCCTGGGGAATGCTATTACGACTTCGCTGCGGGCTCTGGCGGCGGAAGCGCATTCGTCTTTGTCCTCAGGCCGAGGGAAGGAAGGAGCCTGTTCGGGAGCGCGCGTGTATCCGGAACAGACGGGAAGGTCCATGATCTCAGGCTGGGGGAGGATTGGCTTATCTGGAGCTTCTCCGCTGCCTCAGACCGCTACGCGTACTTGGTGTTGCGGAAACAGATGGAGGCAGGACCCGGATGGTTCCTTCGGACTGACAGGCTTGACCAAGAGACCGGTGAACAGATCACCGTCGCAGAGGGCAGTTTCGAGGCGCTCGACGCAAAAGGCAGCCTCATCGAGCGGTACGAGGACCGTGGTATGGGGACTTGGACCTACCCGGATGACTCTCGCTGTCGACTGATTGAGAGCGGCTCGACGCGGACGATCTCTCTCGCTCTCCCTGGAGTGTTGCCCCTGGAGAGCCTCGAGGCGGTATCGGGTACGGGCTGGGTCCTGGCCTGGTATCAAGGCTTGAGCTTGCCTCGACTCTACCAACCGCTCTCGGGTCGGTGGATTGAGTGCCCCGATCAAGCTCTCAAGTGAGGTTGATGCGGCTGACACGTAACGCGACCCATGGATGCCGGGGATCTTGAGGCCGAAGTGGTGGAGGTGTCACGAGAACGGCCATCTCTGTGGTGTGTAGGGAAAATACTTCCGGTTTGACGGAGGCCTGAAGGGGGAGGGGAGCCGCCTCTTTTCGACGGAGAGAGGAGGCGGAGATGGACCGGAGGAACGAGAGAGGGAAGGCGCCGGAGAAGGCGGGCGGGGGGAAGCCCGCCTTCTCCGGTGCGAAGGTGTAACGTCCTTTCTCTGGCATCCCTCCGCAGGAGGGAGTCCGAGTGTCCTCCCGCCAGGGCGCGGCGCTCTCACGCGCGGTTCCTCCGGCGGTGCACTGGACGGGGTCGTCCCCGCTCCACGGGATTGCGCGCACGGACGGGGGCGGCAGCCCGACGTGGCCAAGCCACGACGGGCGACTTGCGCAGGGGGCTCGATGGCGAGACACGGACGTTTCATCGCCGTGTTCGGGGTCCTGCTGCTCCTGGGGATCCCGGCGCTCTTCCTCCTGGGCGTGCCACGCGGGGAGACCCCACGCGCACTTCAGCCGGAACGGCCCGGCACAGAGAGGCGGGCGGTTTCGGCAGGCCGGTTTGGTGCGGAATCGCCGGAGGCGGTCGGAGTGTCCGCTGGCGAGGAGGCGGCCGGCGGCGACCGGGCCCGCATCCTCGTGCGGGACCTCGCCGATGGCGCCCCGGTGTCGGGGATCGCACTCGTGTCGCCCGCGGGATCCGAATGCCCGACGTCCGTGGACGGCTTCGCGGAGGTTCCCGCCGCGCGTCTTGATGCGCTGGCGATCCGACCACGCGAGTGGAGCATCCCGAAGCAGACGGCTGCGGAGATCGGCTCCTCGGGGGTGCTCTGGGTCTATCGCACGATGAGGGTGGAGGGCCGGGCCGAAGACGCCGCAGGGCCGACGCGGTTCGAGACGCCGCTGCGGATCGTCGCGAACTACTCCCCGGGCATGCCGGGCGACGGGACCGGCGCCTCCGCCGCCGAGCCTCCGTGGACCATCTTCTGGTTTCGCGAGCACGGCGTCCCGGAGTGCGTTCCTTCCGGATGCACGGACCTCGATGGCGGGTTCGACATCGAGGTGCCGCGGATCCGCCATCTCTACGTGACGGCACGCGCGGAGGATCGGGGGCGCAGCGGCACGGAAGCCGTCGCCGTCGATTCCCGGACGGAGAGCACTTCGGTCCGGATCGTCCTTCGTTCCTCCGCCCGTGTCGTCGGGCGGATCCTGGGTCACGATGGAGAGCCGGTCCCGGTGAAGTCGTTGGTCCTCTACAGCGAGTCGCGGACGACACTCGACGACTTCGACATGCGCGAGCTGAGTGCGCGCGTGGACGGAAGTGGCCTGGGTGTGACGATCGACAGTGAGACGGGCGAGGTCCGGATCCAGGTGACGGGGGGGCGTCGCCGAACGGGGATGGTCGCTTCGCGGTGACCGTGAACGACTGCGGAGACGGCCTGCTCGTCGCGTGGATCCCGGGGCAGCGGCCGGTCAGGATCCGCCTTGGCCCGCTGGGAGGCGAGAAGACGCTCCCGGACATCAGGCTTCCCGCGCCGGCGCGGTTCGCCGGAGTGCAGTTCCGCTATCGCGGCGTCCCGCTGGCAGGCTATGCCGTGGTGGCCGCGGACCTGACGGAGGCGATCAGCCAGCTGGCGCTACCGGTGGGGCGACTGGACGCCGACGGCGAGATCGACGGCGCCTGGCTCGAGCCGGGCCGGAAGTACTTCTTCCGGTTCTTCGGCCCTGCGCTCCCGGAAGGCGGCGTCGGAGGCTGGATGCCGTTCGAAGGGGCCTCCGTCGTGGAGATCTCGACGGACCTCCGGCGACTCTGACGGAAGGCCGGAGTCCCCCGGCAGCAGGGGCCACGCAGTTGCCCGGAATTGCAGGCGGTCCGAGGCCGGCGACTTCCTCCGCAGACTCGGCGCCCCGTCCGCCCCCCGTGCCGCCCCGCGTCCCTGCCGCAGGAAAACTGAATGGACTGCCAGCACTTTTACGGCTAAACTGCTGCCTATGTATACACGGCTATACGACCTCCCGGACCACACGTTCTTCCTGTTCGGGCCGCGCGGGACGGGCAAGACCACCTGGCTGAAGCATGTCCTGCCCGATGCCCTGTGGTTCGATCTGCTCCGCACCGGGACGTTCCTCTCCCTGAGCCGCCAGCCGGATTCCTTCCGCCAGCAGGTCGAAGCGCGCCCCCGGCGTTCATGGGTGGTGGTGGACGAGGTCCAGAGGCTCCCGGCGCTGCTCAACGAAGTCCAGTCCCTGATCGCCGACCACGGGCGCGACTACCTCTTCGCCCTCAGCGGGTCCAGCGCCCGAAAGCTCAAGCGTCTCGACGTCAACCTGCTCGCCGGCCGCGCCATCAACCGGCAGTTCTTCCCCCTGACCGCCGCGGAACTCGGCGGTCAGTACGACATCGACGAGGTGCTCCGGACCGGGCTTCTGCCGCAGGTCTGCTCGGAGCCGGCCCATGCGGTCGATGCACTCGACGCCTACGTCGCGAACTACATCCGGGAGGAGATCCAACAGGAAGCGCTCGTCCGGCACCTCGACTCCTTCGCCCGCTTCCTCGAGGTCGCCGCCCTGATGAACGGCCAGATCGTGAATGTCGCCGGGATCGCCCGCGACGCCGCCGTGGCCCGGCCGACCGTCCAGGGGTACTTCGCCGCCCTGGTGGACACCCTGGTGGGGGTGTTCCTGCCGGCATGGCGGCGCGGCGCGAGGGTGAAGGAGGTCGCCCGGGCGAAGTTCTACCTCTTCGATCCGGGAGTGGCCCGCGCGCTGGCCGGGCGGCTTCGCGAACCCTTGGACGGATCCGAACGCGGGTTCCTGCTGGAGACGTGGGTGCTGCACGAGCTCCGTGCCGCGATGGCCCGCGGGAGCCTCGGGGGACAGCTTCACTACTGGCGCACGCCGGCGGGCACGGAGGTGGACTTCATCTGGTCGCGCGGGAGGCGCGCCGTCGGGATCGAGGTCAAGGCGAGCCCGCGGTGGCGCCCCGAGTACTCCTCGTCCCTTGACGCCCTGCTGGCCGACAAGGTCCTGACCAGCGCGCATGGCGTCTACACCGGTTCCGTCGAGCTGCGGGACGGTCCGGTGCGCGTTTGGCCGCTGCGCCGGTTCCTCGAGGAGCTCGCCTCCGGCAACGTCCTGTCATGAGCCCGGCGACTCCTCGGTGCCGGCCTTCGAGTCGCTCGCGCCGGGCCGGCCGGCATCGACGGTGCACGTTGTCGTCGCTCCGGTCGTCGCGCCGAGGAGCAGGGCCGCGGGGCTCCGTTCCGACGTCAGATCGCTCCCACCGGGATGGCCAGCACGCCCTCCGCGAGGGGCAGGGCGGTTCCGGTGAGGCAGACCACGGCGCCCGGACCCACCCTCCGGTCGAGGTTTGCCAGCGTCCGGAACGGGCGGACGGTGTCGCGGTCCGGCGAGGCCGACTTCCTGAACTCCAGCGGGTAGATCGCGTCGTCCTGGACGATGAGCAGGTCGAGCTCCTTCTGGTCCTTGTCCCGGTAGGATTGGAAGGGGGGACGGCGGCCGTGGTGCAGCCAGGACTTCAGGATCTCGCCGAAGATCCAAGTCTCGAGCAGGGCCCCGGAGGCCGCGCCGGCCTCCAGCGTCCCGGGGCTGGTCCACTCCGTCAGCCAGGAGCACAGGCCGGTATCGAGGAAGTACAGTTTCGGCGTCCGGACGAGACGCTTCGTCACGTTCGAGTGATACGGCTCGAGCAGGTGGACGATGCCGGATGCTTCGAGGATCGACAGCCAGTTCCGCGCGGTGTTCGGCGCGACGCCGGCATCCCGGGCCAGGTCGGCCAGGTTCAGGAGCTGGGCGGTCCGGGCCGCGCACGCCCGCAGGAACCGGGCGGGATCCCGCCGCGCGAGGTCGAGGACGAGGGGGTCGTCGAGCGTGACGTAGGCGCGTCCCTCCTCGCTGATCCGGCGGAGGACTACGGCTGCGGAGGAGGCTCGAGAAGCGCCGGTCGATGATCATCGCCCTCGGATCCGTCCGGGCGGCAGTTCACTCGAAGATCTGCCACCGGCCGTCCCGGCGAACCAAGAGGTGGGGTGTAAGGATGTCCCCGAACTCCTGCTCGACGTCCGCGACCAGCCCCCGGATTCGGGCCAGACCGTCGGGATTGCGGCTTCCGGTGACGACGAGGACTTCCTGGCGGGGGATGGCGACGACGATGTCGCCATCGATCGGGAACCTCTCGGGCGTCCAGAACGAATCGTCGAGCAGGAGGCACGCCTCGTAGCACGTCCCGGCGACGACCTGGTAGACGCCGTCGTGGGCGAGCACCTCGATCGGCGGGAGCATGGCCAGGAGATTGCGCACGGATCGCGCACGCAAGCCCGCGATGGGGATTCCGGCCGCTTCGATCTGGTCCCGATACAGGTGGTGGATGAAGGCATCGTGGTCGTAGGCGTAGAACACGGCGAGGTGCTCGTTCAGTGGCTCGCCGTAGACCTCCTCGTTCCCCGCGGCGATACCTCTCTCGGCCGCGGCCGAGCGGACCTGGGTGGGCCACGCCGCGTCCCTGAGGATCGGCACGATCCGGTCCGGGGGGAACCGCGTACGCTCCGGGGGGCGGCGGCCGGTCGCCGCGTCCGCCGGCTGGGACATCCGCTGGCGGAAGCGCGAGACCGCGCGCAGGATGACGGCGAGCACGGTCAACGCCATGAGGGTGAGGATGACGATCTCGAAGCCGAGGAGAGCGCCCTGAACCGAGACCATTGCCACCCCACCATTGGAACCCACGTCGCGCTGTCGCAGCCGCAAAAGGGGAGCGGGTCCGGATGAGCCAGCGGATCAGTCGGCGAGGTAGCGCCCGCGGAGGCGGAGGCGGGGGCCCGCGGCGGGGATCCGGCCGACCGCCTCGCGGAAGGCCGCCAGCGCCTGCTCCTCGAACTCCACCGGCGCGCCGACGAGGAAGTCCTCCAGCACCCGCTCCGCGAGACCGCGCGTGAGGAACGGGGCCTTCTCCCGGGCGAACGCCTCCAGCCGGGAGTAGAGCCCCCGGACCGCCTCCGGCGACGGCAGCTCGAGCGAACCGATCTCGAAGAGCCGATCGGCGACGGCGGTACGGGCGGCCGGCGCGGCGTCGTCGCGCTCGAGGAATCGCAGCAGCAGGTCCACCCGGTCCGCGCCGTTCGCCGCCTCCACCAGCGAGGCGAACGGGTGGAGGGGCGAGAAGGAGGCGAGGTCGAGCCACTCGCCCTCCGCGAGCAGCGCCGCCCAGTCCTCGACCGTGCCCGAGAGGGAGAGCAGGCGCGCCGCCAGCCACGCCACCCAGGGGTCGGGGCCCCGCAGCCGCTCGACGAGCGCGGCCCGCAGCTCCGCGTCGAGGACGAGGGGGGCGCCGCGCGGCCCCTCGCGGGTCGCCTCGCCCAGCCCTTCCGGCAGCGAGTCCACGGCGCGGTCGGCGAGCGCCCCGCGGACCGCCGGGCGATCGGTCAGCCCGCCGACGACCCGCGCCGCGAGCACGCCGTCGGGCCCCCGCGGGTCGTCGAGCGCGCCCCAAAGGTAGCCCTCGGCGAGGGCGTCGTCCTCGAGGGCTGCGCCGACCTCGGCGGGCGAGAGCCCGGACGCGTGCAACGCCTCGCCGGCCTGCCGGCGGTTCGCGGCCGGCCAGTAGCGCCAGCGGTCCCCGGCGAGCACGAGCGCCCCGCGGCACCGCCCCTCCGCCAGGAGGCCGAGGAACACGCTGCGGTTTCGCGCGCCGGTCAGATCATCCCCGCCGTCGAGCCGGCTGCGCGTCGGCGGGGCGTCGAGGAGCCGGCGCAGGGTGGCCTCGGGATAGGCGTCGAGGACGGCGGTCCGGACCGTCAGCGGCCACGAGCGGTAGATCTCGGCGAACTCGGCGGTGAGCAGGTGGTCCGGATCGGCGCGGAGCCACTCCGCCACGAGCGCGGGGAGCGCGTCGGCGCGCCTCGCCGCCTGTTCGGCCTCCTCGTACGGCGGCACCGGGTGCGGCGGCGGGGTGGCTTCGGGGGCGGCATCCGCCTCCGCGCCGGCCACGAGTTCGCGGCGGCAGCGCGCGGCGATCCGCCGGCCGAGGGCGAGGAGTTCGGGCGCGTCGCCCTCCCGCCCCGCCTCGAGGTCCCGGAGGAGCCCCTCGGCGGACGGCAGGGGCCGCCGCCGCGAAGTCCACCCCGTCAGGTAGAACCGGCTGCGGTTCGCGTCGAGCAGGCGCAGCAGCAGGCCCCGGGTCCGCGGGTCCCTGGCGCGGGCCAGAAGGCCCCGGAACTCCGCGACGGCGAGGTCCGCGTCCACGGGGTCGCCGTAGGGGTCGAGGCCGGCCTCGATCCAGCCCTGGGTGACGAGGTGCCGCAGCCGAAGGGGCGTCGGGCGATCCGCCGGGGGAGGCCCGTACCACGCCCCGATCCGACGGATCTCGTCGGCTTCGATCAGGTCGCTGTCGGCGGCCTCGTAGGCGCGCAGGACGGCGTCCGCCGCCGCCGGGTCCTTGGCGGACAGGAGCACCCGGGCGGCGAGGACGCGCAGGGCAGGGTCCTCGTCCGTCATCGCGCAGGAGAGGCAGGCTCCGATGGCCGGCGCCCCGAGCGGGCGGGACGTCGCGGACATGTCGACGTCGAGGAGCACCCACCCGAGCCGGGCCCGGCACTCCGCGGGGACGCCGGAGTCCCCGCCGAGGACGGAGGAGAGCAGGCGGAGCCCGTCGGCGGTGGACAGCGAGGCGAGCCGGGAGGCGGCCGATTCCGCGAACATGGGCTCGGACAGCAGGGCCGTGGCGAGCGCGGAATCGCCATCGAGGAGGCTCTCGGCGGCGACGCCGAGCAGCGCCTCGAGCGCGTCGCCCCACTCGGGGAGGCCCGCGAAGGCCCGCGGCGCCCCGACCTCGAGGAGCTCGGCCGCGAGCGTCGGCCGGGCGAGCAGGTTTCTCGTGAGCGCGAGCCAGCGGGCAAGGCGCTCCTCCGGGTCGCGCGCCGCGCGGCCGAACAGTGCGAGGACGTCCTCGCGGGAGAGCGACCGCGCGAGGTCCGCGCGGAGCGCGCACTCCGGCAGCGGCGTCTCGAGGAAGTCCGGGTCCTCGGCCCGCAGGGCGGCCGCCGCGCGGGGCAGGGCGCCGGAATCCTCCGCGTCGTAGCCCATGGCGAGGGCCGCGAACCGCTCCGCGATGCCGTCCTGCCCCGCCGCCGGTCCGGCGGAGGTGAGAGCGAACGCGACGAGGACGGCGGTCAGGCGGCCGGGGCGCATCGCCCCATCTTATCCGGATGCCTTCCGGAGATCCCGCCGGACCGCGCGCAGGGCCACGAACAGGATCGCGCCGGCCACCACCGCGAAGACGAGGAACACGGTGAAGCCGGGGACCTCGAACACCTTCGCGTGCCGCGGGTAGAGCGCCGGCAGGTCGAGGTGCGAGATCCGCACGGCCTCGCGCACCACGTTCATGCCGAGGACGGTGACGATCCAGCAGGCGGTGGCGAGCCAGAGGAAGGACGCCCGGAACCTCCCCGTCTTCCACGTGACGGCCCACAGGAGCCCCTGCAGCGCCGCCCCGGCGAGCCCGGCGAGGAGCCACGGGCCGGCGAGCGCGCCGGTGAGCGCCGCGCGACTCTCCTCGCCGGAGGCGTGCCGCCACGCCAGCGCCATGAGCCCGGTCATCACGAGCCCGACGATCGCGATGCCCGCCACCCGCCGGACCTCGCCGGCGTCCGGCTCCGCCTTCCCGTGCTCGCCGGCGTGCCGCAACTGCCAACCGGCGAGCAGTGCGAGCGTCGGCAGCGACCCGAACAGGAACACTCCGATGCGGCCGTGCATGCCCTTCTCGAAGTGGAAGAGGGAGCCCGACTCGTAGAACGGCGCCCAGACCTCCTTGCCCCCGAGCGAGAGGAGGTGGTTCTCCGCCCACGAGTAGCCGGTGAAGGCGAAGCACGCGAACGCGACGAGGCCGGCGAGCAGCCGGGACCGCGCGCTCCAGTCCGCGGCGATCCGGCTCTTCAGGAGGTACAGCAGGTAGAAGCCGACGATCAGCACCGGGAGGATCGCCATCCACCGGTGGGAGAGCAGCAGGTTCGCCGTGTAGAAGGGCTCCTGGTAGAGGATCTGCACGAACAGCAGCGGCGCCACGCCGGCGGTGATCGCCGCGCCGAGCGCGAAGGGCAGCCAGTCGCGGATCGTCTGCGACAGGGGGGAGGCGTCCCGCCGGCGCGCCCCGGGGAAGAGCCCTGCGAACGCCAGCCAGCCGGCGCCCGCGATGACGTAGTTCATGCACAGCACGTGGAGCACGAGCGTGACCACGTAGAGCGTCAGGTAGAACGCGGTGGGGAACGGGAAGCCGAAGGGGAAGAGCGCGTTCATCGGCGCACCTCCTCCTTCCGGCCCTCGAGGGCCGCGCGGCGCTGCTCCTCGGTGGCGGGCTCGACGCCCGCCTCCGACAGCCACGCCTCGATGCGCGAGAGCGCCGCGCGGTCGCGGTTCTCCGGCCACTCCCGCGGCCGGCCCGCCGCGAGCCAGGCGATGTACTGCCCGACGGCCTCCACGTCCACGCCGTTCCCCGCGAACGGCGGCATGAAGGGCTTCGTCCGCTGGAGTTTCGCGATGTTCATGCGCTTCTGCTCCGGCGTCCAGGTCCCCGCGAGGTGGGTGATCCCGTTGGCGCCGGCCTCCGTGTGGCAGACGGAGCAGAGCGTCAGATAGACCTTGCGACCGTGGCGGACCTGGTCGTTCGGGTAGTCCGCGGCGTCCCGCAGGGGGTAGAAGTCGTCGGCGGTGGCGCCGGTCGCCCGCATGGTGGCGACCTCCTCCGGGGCGACGGAGTTGCTGTAGAGGGCCCGGCGGATCGTGTACGGCTTGCGGGCGCCCTCGCGGACGAACTCCGCGCCCGCCGTGGCGCCGAGGCCCAGCGCGCACAGGAGCGCGGCGGTGGCGGCGTTGACGTAGAGCCGCCCGCGGAAGAGCGCGAGCGCCCCGTAGGCGCCGATCAGCGCGGTGGCCCCGACCGCCAGCATGAGGAACAGCGTCATGGCCGCGCTGCCGCCGAAGATCCAGGAACGGCTGTCGGCGGGCATCGCCGCGAAGTACCACAGCCCGAACAGCGGCATCGCCATCATCGGCACGAGGAAGTGCGAGGCGCGGTGGATCAGCGCCCGCTTCTCCTCGCGCGCCAGGTCCGGCACGAGGTTGATGACCACGCAGCCGGCCAGCGCCGCGGTGGCCAGGCAGGTCAGCGTGCGGAAGCCGAGGGCCGGCCACATCGTGGCGTTGAAGAACCCGGACAGGACGCTGCCCTGCTCCGGCCACGAGCCCGGCGTCAGCTGGAACGACAGGATGCCGTTGATCCAGAAGAGGCTCATCCACGCCGCGATCGTATAGGCCACGAGCAGCGTCATGCGGGCGGCGTCGCCGAGGCGGTCCATGTACCGGTAGAACGCGTACCCGGCGATGACCTCGACGGCGAAGAACAGCCACTCGGTGGCCCACAGCCAGTGGAAGGCGTCGATCATGGTGCCGATCGTCCGGGCGCCGACCTGGATCGAGGTGAACCACATGGCGACACCGGTCAGCGCGCCGAAGACGAAGGACAGGAGGACGACCGACCGGAAGAAGCCGGTGAGGAACTTCCGCGCGAGCGGCTCGCGGCCCGTCTGTGCGAGCCACTGGAAGTACACCATCAGCATCCCGCCGCCGATGGCGAACTGCGCGGTGAAGACGTGGACGATGCCGAGACCGCCGATGAGCATGCCCTTCATCAGCGGTCCGTACTCCAGGACCGGGTAGATCGGCATGGCGTTCGAGCCCCCCTGAGTGCGACCGGCGAGTATACCAGCCGGGCCGGGCCGATTTCGCCCCGGAGAGGGGCGCTACGGCGGGGGCGGGAAGTCGGCGAGCAGGGCGGCCACCGTGCGGTCCACCCAGCCGGGATCCTCCTCGAGGGCCTCCGCGGCCGTCTCCGCCTCCCCGCGCCACAGCGGCGCGTCGCGGCCGTTGGCGAGCATCTCGATCACGAGCAGCACGCGCTCCGTCTTCACGAGCGTGAGCCCCCGCTCCGGGGTGGGGCGGGTGCGCTGGCCGTGGCCGTACGGGGAGACGGTCGTCGCGGTGGCCGTCGAGAGTCCGGCGCGGACGAGGAGATCGGGGGCCTCGCGCGAGACGGCGAGACCCCGGGCGGAGAGGCTCTCCCCGATGGCGGCCGCGAGGCGGCTCCGCAGGCGCGCCGAACCTGCGGAGCGCGGACCCTCCGCGAAGGCCCAGGTCCGCCAGGACCGGGCGTGGATCGCCTCGTCATGCTCCGTGCGCACGTCCGCGGCGGAGCAGGAGGCCAGCGCGAGGAACGCGATGAACCCCGGGAGGAGGCGGAGCATCGACCGAAGTCTACCCGGTCGTGCCGCGCGGGACTACTCGCCGTAGACGATCGTCTTGAAGCGAGCGTAGATCCCGAAGACGTTCAGCGCCTCGCAGTCCACGTGGTGGACCTTCGTGATCCCCCCCATCTCCATGGCCGCGGTGATGGAGGAGTCGCCATAGGCGATGCCGAGGATCGACTCGGACATGGCGGTGCACATCTTGGCCTGCCGGACGTTGTTGTCCACGCCGGTGACCGGGCCGCGGGCGTTCAGGGTCAGGGCGCCGTTGATCGGCGCGGAGGTGACGATGGCGCACCCGGAGAAAAGGACCAGGGCAGCGAGGGTCGGCACGAGGATCCACTTCATGGCGGTCGGTCTCCTGAATCGAAAAGAGTGAGGCCGTCGGGCCTCCCCCCTCCTGAAAGGAACCGCGCGGGGGCTATCCCCTTCAGGCGGGTCGGACGTGGCAGGCCGGGCCCCGGATCGGGTCGATTCCGCCTCGGAGGAGGGACCCCCGTCGACGCGCCAAAGATCGAGCCCGGCTCCGTATCACGCGGTCCGGCGGATGGCGTCGAGGACGGCGGCGTGGAGGCGGCCGTTCGACGCGACGATGCCGCGGTTTCCCTCGAGCGCCCGGCCCTTCGTGAAGTCGAGCGGGCGCCCGTCGAGGTCCGTGACCCGGCCGCCGGCCTCCTCGAGGAGCAGGACCCCGGCGGCGTGGTCCCAGATCTTCTCCCGGTAGACCTCGTCCTTCGGCACGCGGAGGTAGAGCTCCGCGTCCCCGCGGGCCACCAGTGCGTACTTGCACTGGCTGTCCACGGAGACCGGCGGGGCCTTCACGCCGAGCGCCTCGGCGATCCGCGCGGAGCGGTCCTTGTGCGAATGGGCCCCCTCCACGGACTCGCAGAACCGGAGGAGGGCCGGGTCGGAGACGGCGGAGGCCCGGGCGGCCTCGACGGACGTCGGGGGCCCCCCCAGCGGCAGAGCGTAGGCGCCCTGGCTCTTCAGGGCGAAGTACAGCGACCCGCAGCCCGGCCAGGGCCCCGGGAGGTTGGGGCAGCCGAGGACTCCCGCCACCGGCCGGCCCTCCTCGAGCAGCGCCAGCGCCACGGCGTACTGCTCGCCCCGCAGGAAGCCCTTCGTCCCGTCGATCGGATCGAGAGTGAAGAACAGGTCGCCACGGCCGGCGTCGGCCGCGCCCAGGTCGATCGCGGCGAGGACCTCCTCCGGCGTCGCCCCGTGCCACTCCTGGCGGACGACGCCCACGACCTTGTCGAGGAGGCCCGCGTGGCTCTTCTGGCGCAGGGCGTGGGAGTCCTCCTCGGCCACCAGCGGGATCCCCGGGAACACCCGGGACAGGTCCCGGGCCACGACCGCCTGCGAGGCGAAGTCGGCCACGGTGACGGGGCTCCGGTCGCCCTTCTCGATCGACCCGGAGGGGAACATCTCTTTCTGCACGGCCCGGCAGACGCGGCAGGCCGCGGCCACCGCATTCACCATCGGCCCGAGGGCCGGGTTGGGAAGCACGATCATGCCTCGGTTTTAGCCGAACGCCGGGGTGGGGCGGGGGGAAAAAGACCGGCGGCGCCCGCGGTCACGGGCGCCGCCGGAGGGCGGTCGATCGCCGGTGGGTCTACTTCGCGCCGCCCGCGGGGGGCAGCGAGGAGAAGGCCGAGAAACGGGCCTTCAGCGCGGGCTCGAAGAGCGCCAGCGCCGGATCCTGCGGGGCGGCTTCGCGGAGACGCGAGCAGGTCACCGTCGCCTGCGGGTCGCCGCTGAAGTACTGCTGGTAGAGGACGAGGAACAGGAGGTCGGCGTCGTCCCGCTTCTCGAGGGAGGCGTCCTTCAGCGTCTTCAGCACGCGCTCGAACTCCGCCGCGTCGCGGTACACGCCGGCGATGGACCCCGGCGCGTTGAAGATCGCCGTCTCCATCGCCAGCGCCTCGCGCAGCACGCGCGCCGCGTAGGCGTACTCGCCCATCGCGACGAGCGCCTGCCCGAAGGCGAAGCGGGGAGCGGCCACGGCGGGCGCGGAGACCGCGGCCAGCCGGAACGACTCCGCGGCCTTCGCGTAGTCCGCCGCGGCGAACGCCGTGCTGCCCTCGCGCAGGTAGCGCTCGGTGACCTCGTCGAGCTGCGGTGGTCCGCCCTGCAGCGGTTCGCGGGCCTCCTCCTCGGCCGGTGGCGCGGGCGGCTTCGCCCCGGAGGGCGGCAGGCTGCCCTTGTACTCGCCGGTCACCACGAGCGGCCCCTCGTCGGGCGGCGGGACCTCGGACGGGACGCCGCCTTCCACGACGACCTGCTCGCGGACGTAGACCGGGACCTGCTCGACGACCCGGACCTCGTCCACCCAGACGACCGGCTGCGGGCTGTAGAAGCCGTAGGGGACGTAGGCGATGGTCACCGGCTCGGGCCACCAGGTCCGCCAGTACCAGGGGCCCCAGTAGCCGGGGGACCAGCCGTAGCCGTAATACCATCCCCAGTCGAAGCCGACATAAACGCCCCAGCCGCCGCAGTGCCAGGAGTCGTAGCAGTTCCAGTCGTCCCAGTCACAGTCGTCGTGGTGGCCGTGGTGGTTGTTGTTGTGGTGGCCGTCGTTGTAGTGACCGTCGTTGCCGTGGTGCTTGCCGCCACCGTCATTGTCGTAGGCATGGCGGTTCCCGCCGCGATATCGCTCGCCCTGGCGGGAGGGATCGGGAAGACGGCCCTCGCCGCCCCGGCTCTCCCCGGACGCGCGGCTCTGGCCGCCGCGGCCTTCGGCGGAGGACGTGCGTTCGCGACCACCGCCGTCGGGGGAGCGGAAGCCGGGCGCCGGTTCGTTGCGCCGGCCGCCATCGCCGCGCGAGCCCCGGGCCTCGCGGCCGCCGCCGGTGGCGGGGGACTCGCCGGCGGGCCGCATCTCGCGCCCGCCGCCGCCGGTGTTCGGTCCCGTGCGGACGCCGCGCGCGCCCTCGCCGCGGGCGCCTTCGCCGCGGAAGCCGCCGTCGAAGCCGGGGCTCCGGTCATAGGGCATCCCACCGCGGTTCGCCCCGGAGCGGGCCGAGCCCCCTCCGGAGGGGGAGTACCGGAACCCGTCGCCGCCCTGCCGCTCGGCGCGGCCCCGGCCCTCGCGGTCGTAGAAGCCGGAGGCGCTCCGCCAGTCCTGGGTCCGCGCCCGGCCCTGTGCGCGCGGGGCGCTGCCCGAGCGGTACGACCCGGAACCGATGCGCGGGGCGGACGGAGGGCTCTGCCGGGCGGACCCGCCGCGGGACGGGGCGTAGCGGGTGGAGGGGGTGCCCGTCCCCCGCGGAGCCGAGTAGCCCTGGGAGCGCCGGCCGGTCGAGAAGCCCGGGGACTCGTCGTACACCGGCGTCCGGGAGGCCGACCGCGCCGATCCGCTCCCGTTCGATCGGGAGGCGCCGCCGCTGCGGGCGCTGCCGCCGGAGTGGGAACTGCCGCCGGAGTGGGAACCGCCGCCGCTGCGGTAGCCTCCGCCGCTGTGGCCGCCGCCGCGGGATCCCCCGCCGCCGCCACCACCACGGGAGCCGCCTCCACCGCCGCCACCGCGGCCGCCCGCGAGGGCGAGGGAGGCGGTGAGGAGGAGGACGAGAGCGATGCGGACGGTGAGCGCGATTCTCATCGGAGTCTCCTCGGAGGGGGCAGCCGACCGCTGACGGGGCGACTGCAGCCTCGCTTCACACGCACACCATCACCGGGGGAGATTCTACCTCCGCCGGCCCGGCGCACCAGGTTTGGTTGCCACCATTCGGCGGGCGGGCGAGAATGGGCGGACGCCGGCACTCCTTCTCCTGCGAGGCCCCCCATGACCGTGACCCTCTCCGGTTCCCGACTCACCACCGCTTCCGTCCTCCGCGTCGCGCGCGGCCGCGAGCGGGTCGAGCTCGACGCCGCCGCGCTCGACAGGGTCCGCCACTGCCGCGGCTTCCTCGACCGCAACATCGCGGCGCGCAAGGTCATGTACGGGGTCAACACGGGCATCGGGGAGCTGTCGGAGGTGGTGCTGCCGCCGGAGAAGGTGCGCGAGTTCCAGCGCTACCTCGTCTACAGCCACGCGGCGGGCTACGGCGACCCGTTCCCGGAGGAGGTGATCCGGGCGGCGTGGACCTCGCGGATCAACGTCCTCCTCAAGGGCCACTCCGGCTGCCGCACCGTGATCCCGGAGAAGATGGCCGAGTGCCTGAACAAGGGCGTGACGCCGGTCGTGTGCCGGCGCGGGTCGGTGGGAGCGTGCGGCGACCTGTCGCCGATGTCGCAGGCGGCGCTCGTGCTCCTCGGCGAGGGGGAGGCGTTCTACGGCGGGGCGCGGCTGAAGGCCGCCGACGCGCTGTCGCGCGCGGGCATCGAGCCCATCGTGTTCGAGGCGCGGGACGGGCTCGCGGCGATCAACGGCAGCAACGTCATCGCCGGGCTCGGGGCGCTGCTCGTGGAGGATGCGGAGCGGTGGCTGCTCGCCACCGAGGCCGCGGCGGCGGTGACGCTGCAGGCGCTGAACGCGAACCTCATCTCGTATGACGACCGCGTGCACACCGTGCGGGGCTTCCCGGGGGCGCTCGCCAGCGCGCGGCGGATCCGGGCCCTGTGCCAGGGAAGCGGGCTCTTCGACCGGCCGGGGAAGCGGCTGCAGGACGCGTACGCGCTCCGCAGCACGCCGCAGGTCACGGGGGCGGCGTGGGACACGCTGGAGTACGCGCGGCGGAACCTCGAGATCGAGCTCAACGGCGTGGGCGACAACCCGCTCTTCTTCCCCGACGACGACGGGGGGACGGTCCTGAACGGCGCCAACTTCCAGGCCACGCCGATCTCGTTCCCGCTGGAGTTCCTCGGCATCGCGGTGACGACGGTGGCGGCGCTCTCCGAGCGGCGGCTGAACCGGCTCCTGAACCCGCACCTCTCGATGGGGCTGCCGGCGTTCCTCACGAAGAGCGCGGGGATGTTCTCGGGGCTCATGCTGAGCCAGTACACGGCGGGGGCGCTGGTCTGCGAGTGCCGCATCCTGGCGAGCCCGGCGGCCACGGGGTCGATCCCTGCGGCGGCGGACCAGGAGGACTTCGTCAGCATGGGGATGACGACGGCGCTGAAGACGCGGGAGATCCTCTCCCACGCCGCGGGCATCGTGGGCATCGAGCTCATGTGCGGCGCGCAGGCGCTGGACATCCTCGGAGCGGAGAAGGCGAGCCCGGCGGCGAAGAAGATCCACGGCGCGATCCGCGAGCGGGTGGCCCGCCTCGTGGAGGACCGTCCGATCTACGACGACATCAACGCCTGCGCCGACCTCGTCCGCACCCACGACTGGCGCGCCCTCACCACCTAGTCCTCACACCGGTGCCAGGTCAGATTCTTAGGACTTGCGCGTGTCCTCACACCGGTGCCATGTCAGATTCTTAGGACTTGCGCGAGGCGCTCGCCCGACCGGTGGAGGGTCCCATGGAACACCATGGTCCGCGAACGCTGGTCTCAGAGACGGACTTCCGCAGAGACGGACTTCCGCGTCTGGAAGACTCCCTCAGAGACCGTTGTTCCCGGGCGGAGGACCTCCTCAGAGACCGTCGTCCGTGCGAAGGCTGGTCTCCGAACGCTGGTCTCAGAGACGGACTTCCGCAGAGACGGACTTCCGCGTCTGGAAGACTCCCTCAGAGACCGTTGTTCCCGGGCGGAGGACCTCCTCAGAGACCGTTGTCCGGAGACCTTGTTCCCGGGCGGAGGACCTCCTCAGAGACCGTTGTCCGGACGGGCGTGCGCGTGTCCTCACACCGGTGCCAGGTCAGATTCTTAGGACTTGCGCGAGGCGCTCGCCCGACCGGTGGAGGGTCCCATGGAACACCATGGTCCGCGAACGCTGGTCTCAGAGACGGACTTCCGCAGAGACGGACTTCCGCGTCTGGAAGACTCCCTCAGAGACCGTTGTTCCCGGGCGGAGGACCTCCTCAGAGACCGTTGTCCGCAGAGACCGTCGTCCGCGTATTCCCGTCGCCCTGACCGGCACCGGCCGTTCCCCGCCGGCCCCGCGGAGCCGGACTCGTCGCCCTGCGGTCAGGTCATCCATCGGGGACCGAGGGACCAGAGCACCAGGCATCCGATGAGCCAGAGGATCTCCCCCCGGCGAAGCCAGGCGGCCCGCACGAGGAGGGACGCGCACGCGTTCGTCCCGAGCAGCCCACCGACGTTGGCGAGGGTGGCCAGCAGGAAGAGGACGTTGCTGAGGGCCTGTTCGTTCATGTTCCCGATCCCGGGGACTGCGTAGTGGCGGATCAGCAGGCCCGATGCGGCGAGACCCGTGATGCCCTGGGCGAGCAGCAGTGAGTGCAGGAGCAGCAGTCCCTGGTCCCCCTTGAGGCGGGAGCGGGCGAGCCAGGCGCCGGCGGCCATGGCCGCGGCGGTCGCTGCGGGCACCACGAACAGCAGGGCCGCCAGCAGGGCCCCGTCGCGATGCGCGACCGTCACGGGACAGAGCGTGCTGAGTAGCGCCATGGCGGCGAACAGCCCGGCGACGAGGAAGTTGCGCAGATCCGCCGGGGGGACGATGGGACGCTCGGCTTCGGTCATGGCGCGATCCGGATTCTACACGGAGCGAGCGCCGACCCGCGTCCCGTCCGGAACCCCTGCGTGAGCGGATCGTGAGCGGATCGGGTATGCTTCCGGCATGGCGCCCGCGGACGCGACCAGCGAGCGGTTCCTGCGGACCGTGCCGACGGACGAGGAGTCCGTGCGGCGCGCGGTGGCGCCCTGGCGGGGGATGAGCGCGGCGCAGCGGCTCGACGCGCTGGCCGCCCTCCTCGGAGGCATGGACGCCCTGCTGGCGGGGCGCCGGCCCCTGCGCTCCCCGGACGACGAGGCATTCTGGCGGCACTGGAAGGACCCCGACCTTGGCCGCCCTCGCTGACCTCCCCGCGCTCGCCGCCCGGCTCTCGGCCGACCTCGACGCCGCCGGCATCCGGCACGCGGTCTCCGGGGCGCTGGCCATGGCCGCCGGCGGCTACGTCCGCGCCACGGTGGACCTCGACCTGCTGGTCGTCGCACCGGCGATCGAGTGGCCGCGCGTTTTCGAGACCGTCCGCCGCCAGGGGTTCGCCGGGGAGGACCGCGACCTCATCGCCTCGCTGCGGCGCCACTCCTTCGCGACGATGTCGGCGGGCCCGGTGGCCGTCGACATCCTCGTGCCCGCCCTGCCCTACCACCGACGGGTCGTGGAGCGCGCCGTCCGGCGGGAGGTGGCGGGAGGAAGGGTGCCCTTCGTCACGATGGAGGACCTCGTGGTGCTGAAGACCCTGTGGCACCGCGCGAAGGACGTGCCCGACCTTCACGCCATCCTCGCCGCCGTCGAGGACCTCGACGTGCGCTACGTGACGGAGACTCTCGGCGCGCTCCTCCCGGCCTCCGACCCCCGCCACACCGAGATCGCGGACCTCGTCCGGCGCTATCGCGGAGGCGGCGGGTAGCCGCGGCGCACAGGCCGCGTCGCGGCAAGGGGCCGGGCCGGCGTCACGGGACGCGGACGGGGCCTCGGTTCACGTTGTCCGACTTGTAGAACCGCATGCTGTAGCAGCGACCCTCGTGGCCCGCCACGTCGGCGTCCTTGAACTTCGTGGGGGAGTCGGCCTCCGCGGGCCCGGGGTTCGGCGCCTCCGTCGGTGCCCGCTTCACGCAGAAGTGGATGTGAGAGAACATGCTGATGCCCACGTTCCCCGCCTTGCAGAGGTGCTGCCCCGCGTGTACGTGCACGTTGTTCACGCGGCGGTAGGAGCCTTCCACCGGGTTCGTGGCCTGGGGTGTGCTCAGCGTCGAGAGTACGGCGTTCACGGCCGTGACTCCGCTCTGCATCCCGTGCAGGTACTCCGCGATGGATCCGTCGCGGTGCTTGACCTTCACGTAGTTCGGCTGGCTGTTGCCGGAGCCCATCTCGGTGCCGGTCCGGTCCTCCTTGTACGCGATGATGTGCCCCTCGCGGGAGCAGAGGACCGGGTCCCCCTCCTGGATCGCGAAGTCGTAGGAGTACTCCTGCCAGCCGAAGTGGCTGATCCAGCCGCGGTGCCCCTGCACGCAGCAGCGTTCGCCGGCGTAGGGGAGGAGATATTCCTGCGGCCCCCAGATCAGGGCGAGCGTCTTCCCGTCGTTCACGAAGACGTGCCCGAGGAGCCCGGAGATGAAGGCGCAGACGATGCCGAGGAGGATGCCCATGCTGATGACCACGGCGTCACCCATGGCCATGAGGAGGACGACGACCGTCGCAGCCACGGCGCCGGGCACCATGGCGATGAGCGGGACCAGCCAGTCCCGCATGGAGAACGCGGGCATCCGCCCCAGGGCGATCGCGTAGATGAAGCCCGCCCAGGTCGCCGAGACCACCGCGAACGACAATGGGTCCACCGGCGACATGCCGAGGAACGACAACACCGAGGCGGAGATCGCGGCGGCCATGACGAAGCCGAACATGGCGAATGCGGCCACGATGAGGAGGATCCCGAACACCATCCCGAAGATGATCAGCGAGAGGTAGCCGAAGAAGGCCGCGAACAGCGCGCCGAGGGCCGTGTTCCCGATGGCGAGACCGACGATCATCAGCACGAGGCAGGCGAGCCAGAGCACGTCGCGGATGATGAGGATCCAGGGCTCGCCGGAGACCAGCCAGAAGAACGGGGTCCAGATGGAGATGCCGTCGTTGACTCCCTCCGGCAGCGCGCTGTGCTTGCGGTTGCAGTCGAGGCCGGAGCGGGCGATGGAGACGGACACCTCCGTCGTGTTGTGGATGCTGACGCTGCCCGTCGGGGCCGGCGCGGGCGCGGCCTCGAAGCCCTCCTTCTGCACCGCGATCGCCCACGTCCCGGGCTGGATGTTCGCGAAGGTGGCGCGGCCGTCCGGGCCGGTGGTCTGCGCCGGCGGGGCGGCCTGACCGGCCTGCGTGATGGAGACCTCCGCCCCCTCGAGCGGTGGGTCCACCGAGTCGAAGCCCTCGGGGCCCGTGTCCCAGCACACCGCGGACTGCTTCACGACGACCACGAGGGTCCCGGTGGTGCAGGGGACGCAGGTGCCGTCCGGCGCCGTCGTGGCGCCCCCGGGACACGTCGGGGCCGGTGGGGGGGCGGACGTGGGTTCCGGCGAGGGCGGGGTCGCCTCCGGGGTCGGGGGCGTCTCCGGCGGCGCGCCGGGCGGCGTCCCCGGCAGCCCGCCGAGGCCCGGGCCGGGGCCCGGGGCGCCCCCCGGGGTCGTCGGCGGCACGGGCGGCGTCGTCGTCATGACGGCGTCCTCCGCTGGGCGCAGAGCCGGTCGCGGAGCGCGAGGAGGTGCCGCGGGCGGTCCTCGGCCCGGTGCTTCGCGAGGGTCGGCTGCACGATCTTCGGATCCGCCATGACGAGGACCTCCGCGAGGATGGTCACGTCGCGGCCGGCGGTGAGGAGCAGGTCCGGAGCCAGCGCGCGGGCGCGGCGGACGTGCGCGAGGACCACAGCCTCGCTCTCGTCGCCGAGCTCCTCGGGGAACCGTTCGCGGAGGTACGCCACCGCCCGCCGTTCGTAGCGGGCGAGGGTGTCCCGCGAGAGCGCCGCCTCGTGGGCGGCGGTGAGGGCGAACCTCGCCCGGGCGTCGGGCCGCGGCATCGTCTCCGCCGCCCGGAAGCCCTCGGGGGCCGCGAAGGCGCGCAGCGCCCGGCTCGCGGAAACCGGCGGGTCGCTCTCGTCGCGCGCGAGGAATCGCCGGATCGGCCCGAAGAACAGCGCCCGCTCCCCTTCCGTGCTGGCGGCAAGGAAGGGCCCGAGCACCCGGGGGTCGTAGAAGCGGAAGTACAGGGCGCGGCGGCGCGTGTCGGTGACGAGGAGGAACCGGCGGAAGTGGCCCCGAAGTTCGGCGAACCCGACCGGGGTCACCACGAACACGGCCGTGGTGAGCAGATCCCGGCTCTGATCGAGCCACGCGAGGCTCTCGTCGCGGAGGCCGAACCGCACGAGGTACGGCGCGCAGTGGGAGAGGTCCGGCTTCCCCTGGCCCGCGTAGAGGCTCGCGAACTCGTAGTGCAGGCTCTCGAGGATCTTCTTCAGCCCAGGGAGCCTCGCCGCGTCGAGGAGCGCGTAGAGAGCGCGGTCGTCCCCGGCGCAGGCGTCGCGAAGTTCGTCGATGGCCCGCGGAACGGCCGGACGCGGCAGGTTCTCGGGACCCGCCACGAGCGGTGGCATCGTGCCCTTCGGCGCCGCGGCGAAGACCTTCTGCAGCCGCTCGTAGGGCGAGAGGGCCCGCATCTCAGTGCTCGGCGTAGGGGCAGTGCTCCGCCGTCGCCGTGCCCTCCCCGGCGGCTTCCGCGAGTGCGTTCGACTGCGGGCTCCCCTCCTGCGGGGCGCTGGCCTCGGCCAGCGCGGAGGCCAGGGCGGCGGCGACCGCGGCCGCCGCCGCTCCGCCACCTCCTCCTCCGCCACCTCCTCCCCCGCCGGCATCCCCGATCATCACCGTGGGGCAGCCCATGGCGATCGTGCCTCCGTGGGAAGTGAGGTCTCCCAGGCGCGCCGCCTGCATTCCGCCGATAATCACGGTCATCGACCCCATGGCGATGGTGTCGGGTGGACCCGTGCAGATCGCCATGTCGCCCACGCGGGCGGCGGGCATGAAGCCGATCATGACGGTCGGCTCCCCGGCGTTGATGGGACCCCCCACGTGCGGCACCAGGCCGGTGACCATGGGGCAGACGTGCATGTCGGAGATGCGCGCGGCCGGGGGCATGGGGATGGCTTAGCACCCCGGGTCGCCCCGAGGAAAGCCAAATCCACCTCACGCCGGTGCCAGGTCAAATTCTGATGCCCTCACGCCGGTGCCAGGTCAAATTCTGAGGACTCGTGCACCTCACACCGGTGCCAGGTCAGTTTCTGAGGACTTGGGGCGTGCTGCGTGCGGGCGAGCCCTACGAATCTGACCTGACACCGGCGTCAGGGGCACAGGCGAACGACCGTCTCAGAGGAGACTCGCCGTGCGGGTGGAGGATCTCCTCAGAGACCATCGTTCGCGTCAGAGACCATCGTTTGCAGAGGAGACTCGCCGTGCGGATGGAGGATCTCCTCAGAGACCACCGTTCGCAGAGACCACCGTTCGGAGACCACCGTTCGCGGAGACCACCGGTCACCGCGGGTGAGTCCTCAGAATCTGACCTGGCACCAGTGTGAGGGGACGGTCACTCGCGGGCCAGGGCGAAGGAGTTGGACTTCTCGGCCACGGCGCTCGCGGGGCCGCTTTCGGCCAGGTCCCGCGTGATCCGGACCTCGAACACGCCCCGGGCGTCCGTGTAGCCCTGCCCGAGGATCGCGCCGCCACCCGCCACCTTCACGAAGGCCGCGGGCACGCCCTCGCCGGTCTTCCGGTCGGTGACGAGCACGCGCACGCCCTGCGGGTGCGTCCACACCCTCGCCTCGAGGTCGGACACCACCACGAGCGTCCGCCGCAGGAGGTCCTTCGACGCGACGAAGGCCAGATACACGCCCGGCTCGAGCCGGCCGAGCGCGGCCGTCTCCGCCCGTTCGCGCCGCGACGCCCCGCCCGCGGCGGCGACCGCGAGCGTCTTCGCCGGCGTCAGGCCGTCGAGGTTCAGGCGGCCCACGCCGGTCACGTCCTTCTCCAGGGCGAGGTAGGCGAGCGGGTCGATCCGGTACACGGCGACCTCCGCCCCCGGCAGGTTGCGCAGCGTCACCGGGATGGCGACCTCCTCCCCGACGCCGGCGCGGATCACGTCCGGCGCGGCGAGCGTCTCCTCCGTCAGCACGCGGAGAGCCTCCCGCGCGTCCACGAAGGAGCCCTCCACCAGCCGGTACAGCTCCACGGCCTCGTCGAGGCGGCCCCGGACGTGCGCCGCCTGAGCGAGCAGGTGCAGCAGGTTGTCGTGGAACGCCGTCGGCCCCTCCACGCCGTCGGGACCGCGGTAGGCGCGGGCGAGGCTCGCCTTCGCGGCGGCCTCCGCCTCGTCGATGCGGCCCTGGGCGAAGAGCGCGTAGGCGACGTACCAGTCCGCGTCGTCCCGCAGCGCATCCCCCGGCCAGCGGTCGGAGAACCGCCGCGCCTCGCTCTCGAGGGCGGCGAAATCGCCGCGCCGCAGCGCGACGCGGGCGAGCCGGAAGGCGATCTCCGGCCCCGCCCCGGACGCCGGGAAGTCGGAGAGGAACTCGCGGGCCGGCGCGAGGAGCGCGCCGTCGGGCTTGCGGCCCGCCTCGAGGTCCTCCTCCACCCGCGTCAGGCGGCGCCGGGAGAGGTCGGCGCAGGCCGTCTCGAGCGCGCCGTGATCCGGCGTGCCCGCGAAGAGCGTCCGCGCCGCCGCCTCGTCGCCCGCCGCCTCGAGGGCGCCGAGGTCGGCGAGGAACATCAGCACCGCCGCGCGCTCGAGCGCGGAGGCGGCGTCCCCGTGGCGGCCGAGGGCCCGCAGCGCCCTCGCCCGCAGCCGCTCGTCCTCGAGGCCCGGCACGAAGGCCGGCGCCTCGGAGGCGAGCATCTCGTAGCAGGTGTCCACGCCGGCGAAGTCCTTCCGGGCCTCCTTCGCGCGGGCGAGGGCCCGCCGGGCGGTCACCGCCGCCTCCGGCGCCAGGTCGTAACGCCCGAAGAGCGCCGTCAGGTACCGGTCGGCCTCCTCGGCGCGGCCCTCCGCGGCGGCGGTCGTGCCGAGCCGCATGAGGTCCGCGGCCGCCAGCGCCGCCGTCGGGTCGCGGTCGAGGGGCTCCCCGGGCGCGGCCACGGTGAACTCCGCGCTCTCCGAGTGCGCCGACCGCGAGGGCCGGTACATCGGGACGAGGGAGGCGGGCGGCGCCCGCATCGTCCCCGGCGTCTCCGCGCGCAGCAGGTAGGAGACGGCGGCATCCCGCTCGGGCCCGGCCTCGACGAAGAACGCGACGCGATCGTCGAAGCGCGTGAACTCGGCGAACGCGCCTGCCTCGCTGGCAGGGACCGGCTCGAAGCCGGCCGGCAGCGGGTCCTCGAGGATGAGGAACCTCTCGGCGGGGGCGGAGAACGTCAGCGTCACGCGGACGACCTCGCCCACGGCGAGGGAGCGGACCGTGGGATCGCGGCGCTGGCCGCCCTCCCGCAGGAGGCCGCCCTCCCCCCGGCCCGTGCCGGGCGGCACGAGCGCGTAGTTCCGCGACAGGGCGAGCCCCGGCGCGGTCGCCGGCGCCGTGCGGCGCACGCCGGTCAGCGCCAGCGCGTAGGGCCGCCGCGCGCCCCGCAGGGCGACGCGGTTCTCGCCGGGGACGAGCGCGTCGGCGGGGAGCGCTATGCGCCCGGTGGCCGGGAGCGTCTGCTCCTTCCCGTTGAGAACCACTCTCACTTCTCCCCCGGTCCCCTCGAAGGCGAGGCCGGCCCGCGCGGCGCGGGCGAGGCCGAGCACGGCGGCGCCCGTCTCCCGCGTCGTGCCGAACCCGCGGGCGTCCAGGCGGCGGGACAATTCCGCCGCGACGGGCCACAGGCGCGTGAAGTCGGGCGACGACCCGGCGAGCGCGGCCAGCGCGAAGCCGAGCGTCTCCGCATCCGCCGCGGCGGGCCGATTGAGGCGCGCGAGGAGATCCTCGGCGAGGACCGACGCCTGCGTCGAGGCGCCGAAGGTCCCGTAGGCGAGGAGGAGGTGCGCGATGCCGCGCGGGCCCAGGCGCGCGCGGTCCGCGAAGGCGGGCGCGAGGACGGCGAAGTCGGCGCCGAAGGCCCGGGCCTGCGCGTGCAGCAGGAAGGCGCGGGTGTCGGGGTCGGTGGTCTTCGCGAGGAGCGCGGGCAGGCCCGCCTTCGCCTTGTCGAACACCGCCGCCGGCAATTCCACGCCCGCGTCGCGCGCCGCGGCGAGTCCGAGGAGCGCGTACGCCGTCATTTCGGAGTCCGAACGACACTTCCGGAACCAGCCCCAGAGGCCGTCGTCGCTCTGGAGGTACGTCAGGCGCAGCGCGGAGTCCTTCGTCACCCGGTCGAGGCCGGGCAGCGTCTCGGCGGCGTCGAGGCCGAGGGAGCGGATGGCCTCCGCCAGCGCCAGCGCCGGCCAGAACCGGTTCACGGTCTGCTCGACGCAGGCGTGCGGGAAGTCCCTGAGCGTCCCCGTCCACGCGTCGGCGGCGAGGCGCGCCGGCGACGGCGGCAGGAGGAGGGCGAGGCGCAGCGTGCCGGGCACGGCGTCCTCGGGCACCTTGAGGACGCGGTCGCCACCCTCGTCGAGGAGACCGGCGAAGCCCTCGGAGAACGGCACGCCGAAGGGCAGGGAGGGCACCGGGCGCTCCTCGGTGTCGAGGTACTCGCCGCCCGAGACACGGGCCGCGTACGTGCCGGTCCCGACGCCCGCCGCGGGCAGCGGCCAGGCGAAGAACCGCTCGGCGCCGGCGGCGATCTCCGCCGTGCCCGAGGCCTCCGGCCCGTCGCGGGCGGGGGCCATGGCCACGGTCACCGGCAGCGCCCCGGCCGTGGCGTTCACCGCCGACGCGCCGGCGGTCAGGAGGTCGCCTTCCCGGAAAAACCGCGGCAGGGCGGCCCGGACGACCAGCGGCCGCGTGGTCACGAGGAACGCCTTCGCCTCGCCGGCGGCGTTGCCGTGGCTCACGGCGCGGGCCGTGGCGCGCCACTTCGTGAGGTCGTCGGGCAGCGTGAACTCCACGGTCGCCGTGCCGTCCGGCCCGGTGACGACGTCGGCCCGCCAGAACGCCGTGTCCTCGAATCGCCGGCGCGTGGGGAAGGCGTCGTCGAGCGCGCCCCCGCCGCCGCCGGCTCTGAGATGCTTGGATCCGCCGCGGCCCCCGAAGAAGCCGCCGGCGCCGCCGCCGATGCCGATGGCGTCCTCGGCCACCGGGCCGTCGAAGTCGTTCTGCTCCTTCGCGTCCTTCTCCGCCAGGAGGACTCCCGGCTTCGGCGGCTCGGGGGCCTTGCGGCGTTCGCGCTCGGCGAGGAGGTCGGGGGACAGGGACGCGGTGAGGCCGGCGAGCTCGAACTTCACGGAGGCCGCCGTGCGCACGGTGTGCTTGCGCTCCGGCGGACGGAGCGCCGCCGCGAGCGGAGGCGTCTTGTCCGGGTACAGCACGTAGACGGCCTCGTCCACGACGGACAGCGCGACCTGCGCGGGCACGGGGTTCCCGGCCGCGTCCTTCGTGGTCAGCGTCAGTCGGCAGAGGTCGCCGGGGCCGTACTCCGCCCGGTCGGCGGCGACGGTGACGGCCACGTCCTCGCGGACCTCGATGCGGTCGGAGCCGATGAGCAGATCGCCGCGGGCCACCAGGGACACGGTGGCGAAGGCCTCGGGGACGAGGCGGGCCGTGAGCATCTCCTCGAGGCGGGTCGTCGTGTCCGTGAGCCGCACGACGCGGTGGCCGTACACGTCCTCGGCCTCGAAGGTGAACAGGGCGAAGGCGCCCTTCACCGGGCTCTTGACCGTGAAGGCCATCCGCTCGCCGACCGCGCCCGCGGGGCGCTCGGCCCGGACGACGACGTCCAGCGCCCCGGCGACCACCCGCATCTCCGCGGCGCCGACGACCTCGCGCCCGGCCCGGTCGAGGCCGCGCCAGCGCAGGCGGTAGCGGCCCTCCTCCTTCGGGGTGAAGGTGAGGACGGCCTTCCCGTCCTCGCCGGTCTTCACGCTCAGCGTGTCCACGTCCGCGAAGGCGGGGGACGACGGGCCGAGCGGCGCGCGGGCGATCTCCACCTTCCCCTCCGCCGCCACGGGGTTGCCGAGGAGGTCGGAGGTCAGGACGGTCACCGCCGTTTCCTCGCCCTCGCGGACCTCCGGGCGCGACGGCTTCACCACGGCGCCGTAAGCCGCGGCGGCGACGGGGACGGCCGTCTCCATCGCGTACCGGCGGCCGGTGGCGTCCGTCGTCTCGGCATGGATCGTGTAGTACGTGTCCGGCCCGGCCTCCGACGGCATGGCGAGGCGGACGACGCCCTCGGCGTTCGTCGTGAGGGTCTCCTTCACGAGCGTCCGGCCGTCGGCCTTGCTCCACGCCGCGACCTCGAGGGCGAGGCCCTGCACCGGGCGGCCGAAGGCGTAGCGGGCGCGGAGCTCGACCTTCACCTCCTCGCCGCGGACGAAGACCGGCCGCTCGGGCACGGCCTCGAGGAAGATCTGGGGCTTCCTGTAGGCCTCGACCTTGAAGGGGCTCTTCACGGTCTCTTCCCCGTACCGGACCGCGAGGTCGTAGTCGCCGGGGGGGAGGTCGGCGGGCAGGGCGAAGGAGCCCGCCGCGGTCCCGAACTCCGACAGCGCCGCCTTCAGCGTGTGCAGGCGGTTCCCCACGGCGTCCTCGGCGGTGACGACCACGGGCTCGCCGGCCGGCGTCTCGCGGAACTCGCCCGCGGCCTTGCGCACGACGGCGCGGTAGGACACGGTCTGGCCGGGCCGGTAGGCCGGGCGGTCCGTGGCCACGTGCACGACGGTCGCGAGCCCGCGGACCTTCCGCTCCCCCTCGCCGAGCGTCGCCGGGGCCGCGGAAGCCCCGCGCACCGCGAGGAAGGAGCGCACGCCGGGCTCCGGGAAGTCGATGCGCACCGTGCCGTCGGGGCCGGTCACGGCCTCGAGGATGCCGCCGTCGGCCCGGGTCGTGAGCACCGACGCCCCCGGCACCGGCTCCCCGCTCGCCGCGTCCTGCACGAAGGCCACGGCTCCCCGCGGGGACTCCTTCACGAGGAGCGTGATGTCCGAGGAGAGGACGAGGCCGGTCGCCTTCAGCGTCTTGCCCTCGAGCACGACGAGGGCGGCGCCGCGGCCCTCGAGCGGGATCTTCACGACGCCCTCGATCTCGCGCCACGGCTCGTAGGGGAGGACCTGGTGCTCGAACACGGCGTCGGGGGCGATGACCTCCACCATGACCTCCGCGACCTCCGCGAAGCGGCCGTGGCGGCGGAAGTAGGCGACGGGGTCGATGCGGTAGACGCGGCCCGCGAGGCGCTCCAGGTTGCGGGTGCGCACCGTGAGGACGCTGTCGTGGCGGAACACGACGGAGAGCGACTCCTCCTGCATCTCCGCGAGCCGGCGGGCGGTCTCCTCGGCGGCGGGGGTGCCGGGGTAGTCCTGGCCCACGCGCTTCATGGCGGCCACGGCCTCCGCGGTCCGGCCGGGCAGGCCGGCGAGGAGGCGGGCGGCGAGGCCGGCGGCCTCCGGGGCCTCGGCGGCCTTCGGGTAGCGCGCGAGCAGCTCGCCGAGGCGCAGCAGCGCCTTCTCCGGCGGGAGGCGGTGGGCCTCGGCCAGCAGGCTCTTCGGGGCGAAGGGGGACAGCGGCCACGCCTCGCGCATGGCCTCCCAGATCTTCGTGGCGGCGGCCACGTCCTTCGTGGCCTCGCCCTCCCGGTACCAGGTGTCGATGAGGCGGTCGCGGGCGGCGGCCCAGTCGGGATGGGCCGGGAACCGGCGGAGGAACTCGTCGTAGCGCGTCCGCGCCTCCCCGAAGCGCTCGGCGGCGGAGAGGGTGTCGGCGGCGGCGAGGGCGCACTTCGCGGCCTCCGGGCGGTCGGGGAAGCGCGCGGCGGCGTCGAGCCACGCCGCGACGGCGCGGTCCGCCTGCCCGTCCTTCGCGAGGATCTCGCCGAGGCGGAACGCCGCCGCCGGCGCCTTCGCGAAGGCGGGGAACTCGTGGACGATGCGCTCGAGGCTCGCGGGGTCGTCGAGGAGGAGCAGCGCCTCGGGGGCCTCCGCGGAGGCCGGGGCGGCGGCGACGAGGCGGGCGAACGCGTCGCGGGCCGCCTCGGGCCGCTCCGCGCCGAGGAGGGCGCGGCCGCGCAGCAGCATGGCCTCGGGGTCCGGGGCGGGGACGCCGGGCAGGGGAGCGCGCTCTTCGAGGGCCGACAGGGCGACGTCGAACGCCTTCGTCTCGAAGGCCGCCTTCGCCACGCGGAGCAGCACGTCGCGGCGGCTCTCGTCGGGGAGGCCGAGGGGGCGGGCGAGGCCGTAGAGGCGGAGCGCCCGGGCGAAGTCCGCCGGCGTGCCGGCGTCGAAGGGGTTCTTCGGGGGGACGCCGGCGAAGGCGCGGTCGCCCTCGGCGACGAGGCGGCGGGCGATCTCGGCGCGGGCCGCGGGGGCCGCGAGGCGGTCGAGGGAGGCCGACAGGACCTCGCCGGCCTTCTCGCCCTGCCCCGCGAGGAGCAGCGCCCGGCCGGCGAGGAACGCCACCTTCTCGCGGCAGGCGGATGCCGGGCGGTCCTTCAGGTACGCCTCGCCCGCCGCGGCGGCCTCGGCGTGCTTCCCGCCGAGCGCGAGGCCCTTGACGACCATCATCGCGAAGTGGTCCGCGCGGGGGGAGGCGGGGTCCTTCGCGAGGAGGTCCGCGTACAGCGCCGTGCCGCGGGCGTAGTCCCGGTCGGCGAAGGCCTCCGCGGCGCGCGCCTCGTCGGGGAGGGTCTCCCCGGCGAAGACTCCCGCGAGGACGGAGGAGGCGAGGAGGGCGGCGAGGAGCAGCGCGGTGCGCATGGGGACCTCCGGACGGCGACAGGGCGACATGGCCACCAGACTACAAACGATACCGCCCCGGGGAGGTTCACGCACGCCCGATGCCGGAGCGGTATCCTCTCACGGTATGGAAGGGGCACCGATCGTCCTGTTCATCGCGCTCGGCGTCGGGGTCGTCGTCGCGGTGGCGGTCATCTCCCACCATCTCGAGAAGAAGCGGCGGGAGGCGCTCGCAGCCTGGGCCGCGGCGCACGGCTACTCGTTCTCCCCCGACAAGCGGTCCAGCGGATTCCCGCACGTGGACCTCTTCTCGACCGGGCACTCCCGGTGGGGGCGGTACTTCTTCGGTAAGACGATCCCCGAGGGCGTGCCGGGCCTCGACCGGGCGGACCTCTCGGTTTTCGAGTACCACTACGCGATCACGACGGGCTCGGGGAAGAATCGGCGCACGACGCACCACTACTTCACGTGCGCGGTGGCGGAGCCGGGCCTTGACCTCGGCCGGGTCCACATCCGTCCGGAGGGGTTCTTCGACAAGATCGCCCAGGCGATCGGCTTCGACGACATCGACTTCGAGGACGGGGAGTTCTCGCGGAAGTTCGTGGTGAAGGCGAAAGACCGCAAGCGGGCCTACGACCTGCTGGACCGCCGGATGATGGAGTTTCTGAAGTCGCGGACGGGGTGGAAGGTGGAGACGCTGGGCCGCGAGATGCTGGCCTACCGGTCGGGCCGCCTGAAGCCGGAGACGGTGCCCGCCGCCGCCGACTTCGTGGAGGGCTTCCTCGCCCAGATCCCGCGCGTGCTCGTCAACGAGGAGCGCTCCGCCCGCGGCCTCCCCCCGGCCACCGACGCCGGCAACGCCGCCCAGTTCGGCCGCCCCGACCGGGGGTGACGGCCACGGTGTGCAATCTGCGCAGCCCGTCGTCAGAATGTCGCGCAAGCTGACGACAGGGACGCCGCCGTCGATCGCCCGTGCCCGGCCGCGGCCCGAGCGGTCAGGCGGACAGGGAGGAGGAGTGCGCGTCGTCGTCGAGAAGGTCGGTTCGGGGCCTGATCACGCCCTTTCCAGTACGGAAGTCAGGACGCTGATCCGTGCCGCGGAGGCAGAACTCGGGACTTTCCCGGGCCTGAAGGTCCACCTGAAGGCGACCTTGCCGGCGAACACCCTCTTCGACAGGCCGGTGATCTACTCGCGCTCTGGCAACCGCCTCAACGTCATCTGCCGGGGTCTCGCCAGGGAGGTGGCCGTGAGGGAGGTCCTGCGTGAACTCGTCAGGATGGCGGCCGATCCAGTGGTGCGACAGGGCCACCGGCTCTCCGCCGCGCAGCTCCGGGCGATCGACGTCCGGGTGGACCAGATCCTGCCGAAGGTCATGGAATCCCTGGGAGTGCGTGGAACCTGACTCTCCGCTTCAGCCGGCGGGCCCTCTTGTCGGGCCTCACTGCGGGCGTGAGCCGGGCCGGGCGCCAGCGCTGGAGGGCGAACCCGGCGTGACGGACGCAGACCCGCCACCGCGTCGGTGTCACCACTCGGCCGCGCTCCTGACTCGATGGGCCGACCCGGACAGACGAGCCGCCCAAGTGTGAATTCCCCGCCCCGTTGACACTCTGGCGCGAGCGCTATGTTCTCCAGACCGGATGAGCCCGAGGAGTTTCGGGGTGACCCCAGCCGTCTGTGCAGACTCCCTGCGCGCGGGTTCGATTCCGGCTGTCTCCTTCACCCGCGAGAGGCCGGCCGACCCGACCGCGCCCGTCTGGAGCGGGTGCGCCGGCAGCACGAGCAGGATGTTCGCGAGGCTGCGGGTTTCGTGGTCCTGCCCGACGCGCTCTCCCGCAAGTACCCGGGCGCGACCAGAGAGTGGGGCTGGCAGTGGGTGTTTCCGCCCACGCGGTCCTACGTCGATCGCGAGACCGATGAGCGGCGCCGTCACCACCTGCACGAGACGGTCCTGGATCGGGCGGTGAAGGAGGTCGCCCGGCGGGCGGGGCTCGCGAAGCCCGCGACGTGCCACAGCCCCCGCCACTCCTTCGCCCCCCACCTGCTCGAGGCCGGCCACGACATCCGGACGATCCAGGAGTTTCCGGCCACTCCGACGTCAACAAGACCCAACGGCCCGCCCCTCGCCCAAACTGCAAATATGCAGCAGAAGCGGGAGGGCGAACCGATACTCCTAGTGCCACGCGCATTAAGTTCTGGTACAGGGTCCGGGGTCTTCCGCCGATAGA
>JADHED010000692.1_pt1 | contig 36144 bp, 20 predicted proteins | sample 8952041 | NCBI WGS metagenome assembly JADHED01 (sample SAMN16124423, study PRJNA663239) | bioreactor sludge metagenome | isolation source: sludge (control) | place: India:Bengaluru | collected 2018-09-08 | reverse complement strand
TGCGGCGGGATCGGTGATGGAACCCGGATTCTTGATGAGCTTTTCATATTCCATCGGGAACATGGCAAAAAGAACAACCGCCTCATCCGTGGTCGGAAGATCTTTTTCGGCAAGCTGCTTGCGGAGGTTGTCCACATTCGGCTGGAGCGAATCCGCCGGGCGGGAAGTCATCGGGGCTTTCCCGGTGTTTTTTTCCGCAAGAGCGAGGACTTCCTTGTCCACCGGAGCAGGAGTCCGTCCGTAGTTGCCAAGGACGATGTCCATGGCGGCGGGCGAGAAATTTTTCCAGCGTCCGAATTTGACATTGAGCATCGCCTGGGTGCCGACGATCTGGGAGATCGGGGTCACGAGCGGAGCCCAGCCAAGGCACTCGCGGACGTGCGGGATCTCGGCGAGAACCTCGTCAATCCGGTCGCTCATGTTCAAGTCCTTGAGCTGCACACGGAAGTTGGAGAGCATCCCGCCGGGAACCTGATAGACAAGCGTGTCGCTGTCCACGACTTCGTTCGCATGGGAAGTGAAGGCCTCCATTTCCCTGTAAACCTTGGTGAAATATTCGCGGAGTTCGGCGAGTTTTTTGCGGTCCAACTTCGGCTGGCGCGGATTGTTGTCCAGCAGGGCCAGCATCCGCAGCGTGTCGGGCTGCGAAGTGCCATTGGCAAACGGGGTGATGGAAGTTTCCACCGCATAGGCGCCCGCATCGGTCGCGGCAACATACGAGGCGGCGGCAAGGCCGGCTGTCTCGTGGCTGTGCAACGTCACGGGAAGCCCGGTGAGCTTGGTGATGCCGGAAACAAGCTCTCCTGCCACGCGGGGAGTGATCACCCCGGACATGTCCTTGATGCCGATCTCGGTGCAACCCATTTCCTTGAGCTCGCCGGCAAACTTCAGGAAAGCCTCGATCGTGTGGGCCGGGCTGGTGGTGTAGCAGATTTCACCGCGTGCGGTCTTGCCGGCTTTCCTCACCGCCGCGATGGCGGGGGCCAGATTCCGGGGATCGTTCAGTCCGTCAAAAATCCGGAAGACCTCGATGCCCGCATCGGCCGTGCATTTGACAAAAAGTTCCACCACGTCGTCCGGAAAGCATTTGTATTGGACGATGTTCTGGCCGCGCAAAAGCATTCCCTGCGGAGTGTTGGGAGCCACCTTGCGCAATTCCCGCACACGGTCGAACGGCTGCTCGCCAAGGAAGCGCAGGCTCGTGTCGATCGTCGCCCCGCCCCAGGTCTCCAGCATCCCAAAGCCCATCGAATCCAGAATCGGAGCAGCCGGCAGCATTTGACTGGTTTTCATGCGGGTGGCCGCCATGGACTGGTGTCCATCGCGCAGAACGGTGTTGTTGAAGCGAACGGGATTCATAGATGATGATGGGTCGTAATATTAGAAACACTAATATAAAACACAACAAAGCTGATCCATGACCTAAATCAAGGGTTGGGGAAGTCGGGTCCGATTTCCTTTTTGGGACGGTCCCCGAAAATGGCGGATCCCACCCGCACCAAGGTGCTGCCCTCGGCAATGGCGGCCTCGAAATCCCCGCTCATTCCCATGGAAAGCTCGGGCAGGGGCGTCCCGGTCTGCTGCTGAAGATCGTCTCTCAAACGCCGGAGCGCGGAAAAAAAAGGCCGGGCGGCCCCGGGATCTTCGCTGTAGGGTGCCATCGTCATCAATCCGACCACCTGCACCCGCGGGAGGGCCAGCAAATCCGTGATGGCCCCGCACAGATGTTCGGGCTGAAAGCCAAACTTCGTCCCTTCTCCCGAGACATTGACCTCCAGAAGCACCCGGGGAAAGCACCCGCACTCGGCCGCGATACGATCCATCTGCACGGCAAGTTCCCCGTTGTCGACCCCATGGAAAAGATCGAAAAGGGGCAGCGCCTTCCGGATTTTGTTCGATTGCAGATGGCCGATGAAGTGCCACTCGATCGCGGATGGAAGAAGCGGGATCTTTCCGATGGCTTCCTGCACACGGCTTTCCCCGAAAACCCGCTGCCCTGTCCCGAAGGCCTCTCGCACCGAGTCGGCGGGATGGGTCTTGGAAACAGCCACCAGGCGCACCCCGGCCGGGTCCCGACCGGCCTTCTCCGCGGCCGTTTCGATGCGCCGGCGCACGGACTCCAGGTTGCTCTCGATGGAATTCATTAGAAAATCTGTTCTGGCATTTCTTTCCGGCATTAGATTAACTTATTTTCGAGGAGTCGAATGCAAATTCAAACGTTCAAAGTATTCTGCGATTTGGCGGATACGGAAAGCTTTTCCAAAGCCGCCGAGCGGAATGGGATCACCCAGAGCGCGGTCAGCCAGCAGGTGCGGGCCATTGAGGAACAGTTCCAAGTGCGACTTATCGACCGCGGACGCCGGGCTTTTTGCCTGACTCCGGAAGGACAGGCCTTCCTGGCATCCAGCCGGGAAATTGTCGGGGCTTACGATGATCTGGGCACACGGATGCAGAAGTTGCAGGAGGTGGTCTCCGGGGAATTGCGCATTGCGACGATTTTCAGCATCGGCCTGCACGAGTTGCCGCCGTATTTGAAGCGCTTTCGTCGGGAGTTTCCCCTTGTGGAAGTGCGCATGGACTATCGCCGCTCGGCACAGGTTTACGCCGCGGTGCAGGAAAACCGCGCGGATGTGGGATTGGTTGCCTATCCGGCCTCCCGCCGCGGGATCACCGCCTCAGTCTTCTGGCGGGATCGCCTGGTCGTCATCTGCGCCCCCACCCATCCCCTGGCTCCGAGGAGGAAAATTTCCCTGTCCGATCTCGGCGGCGAGAAATTCATCGCGTTCGAACCGGATCTTCCGACCCGCCGCGAGGTGGACCGCCAGCTCCGGCAGGCGGGAGCCCGGGTGCGGGTGGCCTTTGAATTTGACAACATCGAGACCGTGAAGCGGGCGGTGGAAATCGAAAGCGCGGTCTCCATCGTGCCCCGGACTTCGGTGAGATCCGAAGTTGAAACCGGCCAGTTGGTGGCCCTGGAGCTTGCCGACACGGAAATGTGGCGTCCCCTGGGCACACTGGTGAAAAAATCCTCCGCAGGCACTCCCGCACTCCGGGAATTCCTGGCCCTGCTGGAGAAAAATGATCTGGGCGGTGAAGGAAGCGAGTTCCAACCGCACCCGGGCGCCAAATCCCGGTCAAAGAAATGAGTGCACCTGCCATTGGAATTATTGGGGGAAGCGGACTCTACCAGATCGACGGATTTGCGGAGGTCGCCGAGATTGTTGTCCCGACACCATTCGGCTCTCCGTCGGATGTCATCATCGGAGGGACTTTGCACGGACGATCGGTCTTTTTCCTGCCCCGCCATGGACGCGGGCACCGGATCGCCCCGCATGAGATCAACCACCGGGCCAACATCTGGGCGCTCCGATCCCTGGGAGTGCGCTGGATCATCGCCGTCACAGCCGTCGGCAGCCTTCAGGAGAAATACCATCCGAGAGACATCGTCCTGCCCGACCAATTTTTCGACCGCACCAGTCGTCGGGAATTTCACACCTTCTTTGGCAACGGCATCGTGGCCCACCCGGCATTCGCCGAACCGATCAGCACGAACCTGCGCAAAATTCTGGCCACCGCCTGCCGGGAATCCGGACGCCCTTTTCATGACGGAGGCACCTATGTGAACATGGACGGCCCGGCATTCTCGACCCGGGCGGAATCCCTCCTCAACAAGCAGCTCGGGTTCGACGTGATCGGCATGACCAATCTCCCGGAGGCCAAACTGGCGCGTGAAGCAGAAATGGCCCTCTCCACCCTGGCCATGATCACGGACTACGATTGCTGGAAAACCGATGAAGAACCGGTCACCGCCGATGCCGTGGTCGCCCATCTCCATGCCAACGTGGAAACCGCAAAGGACATCCTGGCCCGGGCGATTCCCCTGGTTCCGGAACAACCGGACTGGCCCGAACACCGCTGCCTGGACACAGCCCTGGTGACTCCCCGGGATCTCTGGCCTGCGGAAACGGTGAAAAATCTTGGTGTGATTTTGGAAAGGTTTGTGCGATAGGTGCTGGAAATTACCAGCATCCCGCATGAAAACCCGTTCCTGGCTTGTCATTCCCGTTGTTGTCTGCCTTCTCGGAGCCGCCTGCCAGTCTGCCCGAACCCAATCCTCTCCACAGCCGCAAGTCATTGCTGTTCCGCAGGATGAAATGACAAAGCCTCCGGGCACGCAGCCCGCAGGACCTGCACAGGGGAATACCGCCCCCGTGATGCAGGCTCCTCCGGCGGATCCCGGAACTGGTCCGAAAAAATTGAGCTACAACTCCTGCAATGTGGAGGGCCCCTACATCGCGCTGACCTTTGATGACGGCCCCCATGCGACCCTGACCCCGAAACTTCTCGATATGCTCAAGGAACGCGGCATCAAAGCTACGTTCTTCGTGATCGGACAGAATGTCGTGGCCAATCCTCAGATTCTCCAACGCGCAGTCGCCGAGGGGCATGAAATCGGAAATCACAGCTGGAACCACCAGGCATTCACAAAAGCCGGAACCACCGGTGTAACCATGCAGGTGACACAGACCAATGACGCCATCGAGAATGCGATCGGCAAGAAACCGGTGATCCTTCGCCCCCCCTACGGGGCGACGAATGCCTCCATCACCAAGCGCCTGAACGAAGAATACGGCCTGAAAGTCATCATGTGGGATGTGGACCCGCTGGATTGGAAATACCGCAATTCCGAGAAAGTGAAGAGCGAGATCCTCAAGAACACCAAAGCCGGTTCGATCGTGCTGGCCCACGACATTCATGCCACCACGGTCAACGCCATGCCGGAGACGATCGACGCGCTGATTGCCAAGGGCTTCAAATTTGTCACGGTTTCGGAATTGATCGCCATGGACCGCCCCGCGCCCGCGCCCCAAGCCTCTCCGGCTTCCGTCACCAAAACGCCCTGACATATCCATCCCATCCGGATCAGGAAATTTCTCCAACCCTTCCGATCCACCCCACCCTATGAGCGACGCCTCATCTCCCGAATCCGATTTCTCCGGAATCGATCTGGCCCGGAGTTTTCTGCCCGCCTGGGCAAAACCCACCGAGCCCTCCTCGAAACACCATGCCCCGCTCGTGGAACAATATGGCGACCGCGCGGAAGACCCCCGCTCCGGCGGACGCGGGGAACGCCGCGACCGGAAACCCGGTTTTGATCCGAGGGGACGACGCCCGGAACGCGGAGGCGGACGCCGGGAGGAAAACCGGGGGCGTTCCCAACGCCAGGATCCCCGGCGGGAAGAACGGGAACGTCCTGCGATTCCTCTTCTCACAGGCTGGGAAGCCACGATCGTTCCCGATCCCCGGGGCATCGACGGTCTGGCGAAACAATTGAAATCGGGCGGCAAAGCCTATCCCTTGTTCGATCTCGCCTTTCTGATTCTCGAAAAACCGGAACGTTTTTCCGTCCAACTTCGCCGCACCGGCGACGGCGCCACCGCGCTCTTTCAGTTTTCCGAAGACGGCAGCCTGTGGCTGCGCGAGGCAGATGCCATCCGCCATGTCCTCGCCCGGCATTTGGAGAAATACTACCGCCGGGAGCAGATCCAGACGGAACCGCCCAAGGGAGCCTATTCCTGTGTGGCCGTCTGCGGTATGAGCGACACGTTGCTCGGGCCGCCAAACTACCACGATTACCAGCCCCGCCTCCGACGCCTGCATGCGGAACGGTTTTCCAGAATGCCCTTCGAGGATTTCAAAAACCGGGTTCGCATGATCAAAGATCCCGAAGTCATCGAGAAATGGAAGGCCGAGCAAAGCACCCGCGAGGAATTTCAACCGATCGAAAGCCCGGAAGGCGAAGTCAAACTCCCGGACATGGCCGCCGTCGAGCGGCATTTTCGCGCCAACCACGCGGCAACGATCGCCCCTGTCGGCGGGGAAGTTCGGGTCGCGGGCTCCATCGCCCTGCACCATTCCGATCCCTCCGTCCGACAGGCCGCGCAAAGAACTGTTGGAGATCTCCGGAGATTTCCCCTCCCGCTGGCGCACACGGTCGGCCAGGGATTGGCTTCCAAGGGCCTCCAGATTTTCAAAGCCCACGAAAACATCACCTACGTCTCCGTCGCCCGACCACGCCACCTGGATCGCCAGGCCACTCCGGTCGCCGCAACCGTATCCGGCATTCTCGACTATCTCGAATCCCATGCCACCGTGCCACGTGCGGAGCAATGGAAGGCATTGGTTGCGCTTCGCTCTTCTCCCCCGGAAGAGCCCGCCCGCGAAGCGGCCGTGCTCGGAGATCTCTCCTGGCTCATCCATCAGGGCCATGTGATGGACTACGCCCGCCGCGGCCTCGAAGTGGTTCGAAAACCCCGCCCCAAACCCGGAGGAACCCCCACCCCGCCCGCAGAATCTCCCTGAATTCCGGCCTTCCTTTGGGATGGAACCGGGAAAGATGGCGATTTTCCCGTTTTACTTTTTCAGGAATCCGCCTTTGATGGTCAGCTCGTCTGCTCACCATGTTCAACTGGATTATCAAGAAAATCATCGGCTCGAAAAACCAACGGGAAATCCGCCGCCTGCAACCGCTCGTCCGCCGGATCAACGAAATCGAGGCCGGTCTGCAATCTCTTTCGGATGACGCCCTGCGTGCCAAAACCCTGGAATGGAAGGATCGTCTTTCCAAGATCGGGGACAACGCCGCTCTCGCCGCAGAACTCGAAGCCCTCCTGCCCGAAGCCTTTGCCGTGGTCAAAAACGCGGCGCGCCGCATGGTCGGCCGCGAGATCGTTGTTTGCGATCAGCCGCTTTCCTGGAACATGGTCCATTTCGATGTACAGTTGATCGGGGGAATGATCCTGCACCGGGGCCGGATCGCCGAAATGGCCACCGGCGAGGGAAAAACCCTTGTCGCCACTCTCGCCGTCTATCTCAACGCCCTCAGCGGACGCGGTGTCCATGTGGTGACCGTCAACGATTACCTCGCCAAGCGCGATGCCGAGTGGATGGGACAGCTTTACACCTTCCTCGGTCTCACGGTCGGCGTGATCCAGAACGACCAGCCCCCGGAATTCCGTCGCGCCCAATACCAGTGCGACATCACCTACGGGACCAACAGCGAATTCGGCTTTGATTACCTCCGTGACAACGGCATGGCCACCAGCCGCGAGCAGCAGGTCCAGCGCGGGCACTACTTCGCGATCGTGGATGAAGTCGACTCGATCCTCATCGACGAAGCCCGCACCCCCCTCATCATCAGCGGCCCCGCCACGGTTTCCACCCATCAATACGACCGCTTCAAGCCGCTCATCGAGCAGTTGGTCCGCAAACAGACCATGCTCTGCACCCGCCTCGCCACCGAGGCCCGCGAACTTCTGGAAGCCGGAAAACGCGATGAAGCCGGCCGCACGCTCTTCAAACTCAAACTCGGCCAGCCCCGCAACAAGGCTCTCCTCCGCATGATGGAGGATCCCGAGATGCGCAAGGTCACGGACAAGGCCGAACTCGAATTCTACAAAGACACCGACGGCAAGGCCGCTCTTGTCGAACTCAAGGAAGAGCTTTTCTTCACCATCGAGGAACGCCAGCACGACGCCGACCTCACCGAAATGGGCCGGAGCTACCTCAATCCCGACGATCCGAATGCCTTCGTCCTCCCCGACCTCCTCACGGAATTCGCCGACATCGAGAACGACAGCACATTGAATGCCGCTGAAAAAGCACAGAAAAAAGCCGCGCGCCAGCAACATTGCGACGCCCAGGCCGAGCGCATCCACAACATCTCCCAGCTCCTCAAGGCCTACTGCCTCTACGAGAAAGACGTGGAATATGTCGTCGAGGAAAACAAGGTCGTCATCGTCGACACCTTCACCGGCCGCAAGATGCCGGGCCGCCGCTGGAGCGACGGACTTCACCAGGCCGTCGAAGCCAAAGAAGGCGTCCAGATCGACCGCGAGACACAAACCCTCGCCACCATCACGATCCAAAATTATTTCCGCCTCTACGGGAAACTCGCCGGCATGACCGGCACCGCCGAGACCGAGGTCAACGAGTTCCACGACATCTACCAGCTCGATGTCAATGTCATCCCCACGAACCGCAAAGTCTCCCGCGTGGACGAGAACGACCGGATCTTCAAGACCCGCCGGGAAAAATACAACGCCGCCATCGAGGCCATCCGTGAAGCCCATGGGCGCGGACAGCCCGTGCTCGTCGGCACCGCCAGCGTCGAAGCCAGCGAATTGCTCAGCCGGATGCTCAAGCTTCAGAAAGTCCCGCACACCGTCCTCAACGCAAAATACCACATGCAGGAAGCCGAGATCGTGGCCCGCGCCGGTCTCCGCGGTGCCGTGACAATCTCCACCAACATGGCCGGCCGTGGCACCGACATCAAACTCGGCGAGGGAGTCGGCGACCTGGGCGGACTCTACGTCATCGGCACCGAACGCCACGAATCCCGCCGCATCGACCGCCAGCTCCGCGGACGCTGCGCCCGCCAGGGCGACCCGGGACGCTCCCGCTTCTACGTGAGCTTCGAAGACGACCTCATGCGCAACTTCGGGGCCAGCGACCGCATGACGAAAATCATGGAGACCTTCGGCCTCAAGGAAGGCGAGGAACTCGAGCATCCCTGGCTCAACAAGAGCGTCGAAACCGCCCAGAAGCGCGTCGAGCAGAGGAACTACCAAATGCGACGCCGCACTCTCGAATTCGACGACGTGATGAACCAGCAGCGCGAAGTCATCTACGGCTACCGCAACGAAGTGATGGACTCCGAGAATCCCCGTCACCTCATCCACGAAGTCATCACCGAGATGGTCCCCAAAAAGGTCGCCTCCTTCCTCGAAGTCGTCGAGGGAGAGGAACCCGACGCCGACGGCCTGCTCCAATGGCTCAACTCCACCTTCCCTCTCGGTCTCAGCCGCGAACGCGCCGCTCTCGATTCCCGTTCCGTCGAGGAAAACGGCCAATTTCTCATGCAGACCATCCGCGATGCCTATGATCGCAAAGCCGGGCTTGAAAATCCCGACGCGCTCCACGGCCTCGAGCGTTACATCATCCTCAATGCCGTGGACCGCCTCTGGCAGGAACACCTCTACGCGATGGATGGACTCCGTGAAGCCGTCTACCTCCGTGCTTTCGGCCAGAAAGACCCCCTCGTCGAATACAAAAACGACGCCTACGGAATGTTCGTCGAGCTGATGGACAACATCAAAGCCGAGATCCTCAACAACCTCTTCCGCAGCACCACAAACCTCCAGGCCTTCGAGCAACTCCTCGCCAGCCTCCCGCAAAGCCTTCTCCGTGCCGATCCCGCCGCGCGCACCCGTCCCGCAGCACCCGATCCCGCCGGACAGCAAGCTCCGCTCGCCCAGGAAGACGCCCCGCCCGCTCCGAAGCTCGAACTCCCCATCAAGCGCGAACTTCCCAAAGTCGGACGCAATGATCCCTGCCCCTGTGGAAGCGGCAAGAAATTCAAATCCTGCTGCGGTCGCTCGGCTTGACCTTCCTTCCCTGAAGCACAGAGAAAACCGCTTTTTGTATCCCTGAGCAAACGGGAGAAGGCAGATCCATGGCCTTTTGGGAAATCCTTCAGCGTTTGCGCCGTGCTTTGGCGGGGCCGGAAGCATTGTCCAGCCGGACTGCCTGGAGGAGGGCGGGAAGGAAATCCGGGAGAGCCGCCTCGACACGGTTCCAATTTGGAATCATCGGGTCGCCAAGCGGGTCGAACAGGAATTCGCGCGCGGCGGCACGAATCGAACCCACGAAGGTGTGGACGGCGAGTTCTTCCTGGTGGCGGTCGTATTTGAGGCCGTTGATCTCCGCATCGGCGGCGTAGAAGCGCATCGTGTCTTCCGCCTTCCGCACGTAGGCGGGGAGAAGGGTGTCGAAAATGCCCTGGTCGAGTTTGACGCCATGCCCGGCAAGGGTGCGGAAAAGGCACTGGGCAATGTCGTTCGCCATTTTGTTGAGCCCCTTCGTCGGGTCCCGACTGGAAAGTTCCTGATGCTTGTGATCATAGCAATCCGCCATGTCCACCTGGCAGATGCTTTTCGGCGAAGAAACCCGGAACACCTCCGCAAGGGTGCCCACCTCCACCCCCCAGTCGGCCGGCACCCGCGCCCGACGAATGATATCGAGATCAAAGCTGGCCTCTCCGCTGAGCGGATACCGAAAAGCATCCAGATAACTCAAAAAAGGATGTTCCCCGAGAATGCTCTGGAGCGAACGGATGAGGGGAGTGAAAAACAACCGCATCACGCGTCCGTTCAACCGATTGGTGAAACGCGCGCTGTAACCCTTGCAAAAGTCGATGCCCATGTGGGGATGGGCGACCGGGTAGCAAAGGCGTGCCAGCAGCTCGCGACTGTAGGTGCGGATGTCGCAATCGTGGGTCACAACCATGCGGGCCCGGGCACTGGCCAGAACAAGGCCGAAGCAAAGCCACAGATTCCGTCCCTTGCCGGAAGCACCCGGGTTGAGATCCGACTCCCGCAGCCGCTCGATCAATCGCGACAGTCGCGGGCCGTCATTCCAGAGGAGAAGAGGGCTTTGCGGGAGCTGGGAGAAGAACCTTTTTGCCTGTTCCCAAGATTCGGCATCCGCACCATCGATGCCCACGACAATTTGCCCGAGGTAACCGACCGATCGGAGTTCGCGAACGATCCCGCGCAGAGCCGCCGTGCCGAGCTCCTGGACGTGGCAGGGAAGCACGAGGGAGATCGGTGTCTCCGCCGAAAAGGTCAGAAGCTCCCGCTCGAGACGCTCCACATCCGGCTTGCCCAGCCGGTGAAGCGTGGCCATCGAGCCATCCTGGAAAAAATCGGACATGCCGGGAATCTTTCCCGCTCGCAGCCATTGGGCAATCTCCGAATTCCCTGCCAGTCAAAAAGAAAGATGCCCCCCGGAGAGGGTCGTCTTCTGGAAACCTACAGACGTCCTTCGTCGGCGTCGATGTATTGGAACATCGTCTGGATCTCGTCGCGGGACTCGAAGCCGCTTTCTTTTTTTCTCCGGAGAAGAATCTCGGTGGCTTCGTCGTTCCAGCCGCGTTTGATCATGAAACCGTTCCACACCTCGACCTGTTCGTCCGTCGGGCGGTGTCCCGTGGCAAAGCACCAGTCGAGAACCTCACGGTCGCCGAGACCTTCCAGCACCTTCGCGCGGAGGGCCTCGTAGTCCACTCCAAGAAATTTGACGCAGCGGTCGTCGAACCCCTTGCCAAGGTTCGCATGAAGGTCGGGATGCAGTTCGCCGGCGGCCATGAGCCGGATTTTTTCGACCATCCGGCCGAAATAAACGATGCCATCGGTTTTTTCGCAGGGTGATTGCGGGTATTTCATGACAGGAATTTTTACAGATCCGGGGCAATCGTCACGCCTTCTTTGTTGCCGCACGGGGGCCGGGGAAGGCATGATGTCCGGCCTGTGAACGGACCATTGATCATTGCCGGCCGCGAGTTTTCCTCCCGGCTCCTGTTGGGGACGGGAAAATTTTCCTCGAACGAGACGATGCGCGACGCGCTGGAAGCGAGCGGGACGCAGATTGTGACCGTTGCCCTGCGGCGGGCGGATCTCAGCGGAAAGAACGATCCGTTCGCAAACATCCTCGATTTTGTGGACTCAAAAAAATACCTCCTGCTTCCGAACACGAGCGGGGCAATGAATGCGGAGGAAGCCGTGCGGTTGGCGCGACTGGCGGCGGCGGCGGGACTCCCGATGTGGGTGAAGCTGGAGATCCATCCCGACCCCCACTACCTTCTGCCGGATCCGGTCGAGACGCTGGCGGCGGCGGAGGTGCTGGTGAAGGAAGGCTTCACGGTGTTGCCCTACATCAATGCCGACCCGGTCCTCGCCCGGCGGCTTCAGGATGTGGGAACTGCCACCGTGATGCCGCTGGGGGCACCGATCGGCAGCAACCGCGGCATCGAGACACGCGCCCAGATCGAGATCATCATCCGCCAGGCAACCGTTCCGGTGGTGGTGGATGCCGGGATCGGGGCGCCCAGCCATGCCGCCGAGGCGATGGAGCTGGGGGCGGATGCCGTGCTGGTGAACACCGCCATCGCCGCCGCAGAGGATCCCGTGCGCATGGCAAGGGCTTTCAAGCAGACCGTGGAAGCCGCCCGGGAAGCCGTCGAGGCCGGACTGCCCCTGCGTCTGGACCACGCTTCGGCCACCAGCCCGCTTGCCGCGTTTCTCGAGACACTCTGATCCCATGTCCACCGAAACCCTCACTCCGATGATGCAGCAGTATCATGCTGTCCGGCGTGAGCTGCCGCCGGGCACGTTGTTGCTGTTCCGGCTGGGGGATTTCTACGAGATGTTCGGGGAGGATGCCCGGGAAGCGGCCTCGATCCTGAATGTGGCCCTCACCAAGCGCGGGGCGACGCCGATGTGCGGGGTGCCCTTCCATGCCGCGCGCGGTTACATCGAGAAGCTCATCGCCGCAGGCTGGCGGGTCGCGATCTGCGATCAGGTCGGCGAGGTCCAGGCCGGAAAACTCGTGCGCCGCGAGGTATCCCAGATTCTCAGCCCCGGCACGCTGGACGATTTCGGACTCGACGACCGGAAACCGAACTACCTCGCGGCGGTCTGTGAACGCAAAAATGCGTTCGGGTTGGCTTTTGCGGATCTGAGCACCGGGGAATTCCGCCTCACCGAGCTGGCTTCCCTGGAGACTCTGCTCGACGAACTCGCCCGGGTGGGACCCGCGGAGATCCTCATTCCCGATCATCAGACCGCACTGTTTGAGAACCTCTCCAAACCATCCGCGATGGATGGCTATCTTTTCGAGCCGGAGCCGGCGGCGGAAATTTTGCAGGGACATTTCAAGGTCCAATCCCTCGACGGTTTCGGTTGCGGGGATCTTCCGGCCGGGGTTGGTTCCGCGGGGGCTCTCCTCCATTACATCACCCGCCAGATGCGCCGACAGGCCGGGCATCTCCGGCAGTTGCGTCCCTATCGTCACACCTCGTTCCTCATTCTTGACGCCTCCACGCAGAGCCATCTGGAACTGGTCACCTCACGGGCGGGGCGCGGCATGACACTGCTCGGGGCGCTGGACCGCACGGCCACACCGATGGGAGCCCGACTCCTGCGCGAGTGGGTGCTTCATCCCCTGCGCACTCTGGAAGAGATCGAGGCCCGGCAGGATGCCATTGCCGCATTGTTGGACGATGCCATTCTTCTTGGCGACCTGCGCTCCCGGCTCTCGGAGATTCGGGACATGGAACGGGCGACCGCCCGGCTTGGGGGCCCCTCCGGAAATGCCCGCGACCTTGGAGCCCTGACCCAGTCGCTGGAGCGCATCCCGGTCCTCGCCGCCGGTCTCGGCGCGTCCTCCCACCTGCCTTCCGAACTTCTCACCGGCATGGGTTCGCGTCTCCATGCCCTGCCCGGGCTGACCACCCGGCTTCGCTCGGCTCTCGTGGACGAACCGCCCGCTCTCGTCCGCGAAGGCGGCATGATCCGCCCCGGCTTCGATCCCGCACTGGATGAATTGCGCTCCGCTTCCCACGAGGGGAAAAACTGGATCGCCAAACTCCAGGAAAAGGAAATCGAACGCACCGGCATCAAGTCGCTCAAGGTGCGCTACACTTCGGTCTTCGGCTATTTCATCGAGATCACGAAGTCCAACCTCTCCTCGGTGCCGGAGGATTACATTCGCAAGCAGACCACGGTCAACGGTGAGCGGTTCATCACGCCGGAACTCAAGGAGGTCGAAGGGAAGATCCTCGGTGCCGATGAACGTGCCCGGGCGCGGGAAATCGAGTTGTTCGCCGAACTCCGCGCCTCCGTTCTCGAGGAACTCCCGAAGCTCCAGGAGACGGCCAATACCCTCGCCACACTCGACGCCCTTTGCTCTCTCGCCGAGACCGCACGCCTGCACGGCTATTGCCGTCCGGAAATGGACGAAAGTTCCCTCCTTCACATCGAGGAAGGCCGCCATCCGGTCCTCGACCAACAGCCCGGCGGCGAACGCTTCGTTCCCAACGACACAGGGCTTGGCAGTGACGGGAAGATTTTTGCGATCATCACCGGCCCGAACATGGCGGGCAAATCCACCTACATCCGACAGGTGGCGCTCCTCGTCCTCCTTGCCCAGATGGGAAGCTATGTGCCCGCAAAGGCGATGCGTTGTGGATTGACGGACCGGATTTTCACCCGTGTCGGAGCCAACGATGATCTTTCCCGCGGTCAATCCACCTTCATGGTGGAAATGAACGAGACGGCCAACATCCTCAACAACGCCACGGCCGGGAGTCTGGTCATTCTCGACGAGATCGGCCGCGGGACCTCGACCTTTGACGGACTCTCCATCGCCTGGAGCGTGGCGGAGTATCTCCACGACAAGATCGGTTGCCGGGCGATGTTTGCGACGCATTACCACGAACTCACCGACCTCGAACGCACCCGACCCGGCGTGCTCAATTTGAATGTCGCCGTCCGCGAATGGAACGACCAGGTCATCTTCCTGCGCAAGATCCTTCCCGGACGCGCCGACCAGAGCTACGGCATCCAGGTCGCCCGCCTTGCGGGGCTTCCCGACGACATCATTTCCCGAGCCAAGGAAATCCTGGCCAATCTGGAAAAGGCGGAACTCAATGCCGAAGGCGAACCCGCCTTCGCCAAGGGTCGCCGCAGGCGGCTTGTACCCGATCCGGCCGCCGCTTCGCAGTTGACGATGCTCTGATCGCAAGAGAGGCTCCCGCAGAGCCGCCGGGAGTCAGGCCTGCGGTGTTGCGACTCCCCGGCGCGCGCGGAGCTGTCGCTGGGTTTCTTCGGCACGTTCGCGGGTGATCGGATAGAAATACAGGAGGGCCATCCCGAGAATGAGGAATCCCGCCTGGCCGAAGATGAACCAATTTTTCATGCTGACGACCACATCGTGCGGAGCACCCACCCGTTCGGCGATCTCCGCGTCAAATCCGCAAACCTTGAGAACAAGGCCTGTGCCAACAGCGGCGGCGGCCACGGCGGCCTTGCGGGAAAGTCCGCCCACGGAACTGTAGATGCCTTCGCGCCGCATTCCGGTGTGCAATTCATCTTCCTCACAGACATCGCCGATCATCGAAATGAAGAGCATCCAGCAGCCCTGCAACCCCAGCCCGGTGAGAGCGGCGGAAATAAGCTGGAGGTAGGGCATGGCCGGGGAAAAGGTCCAAATGAAACTGAGGGCTCCGGCAAGGGACAGTCCCAGACCGATATTGGCCGCACATTTTTTCCCAAAATGGGTGGAAAGGACGGTGGCCATCCAGACACTGACGTAGGAAAGCCCCGCCACCAGCGATCCGGAATAGGCGCTCAGCTTCGCGGCGGCCGCCTTGTCGCCGCCATAGACGTAGTAAATATTGATGTAGAGCCCGAGGCTGACCATGGTGGCCAGTCCGAGAAGGACAAGCAGGTTGGACATCATGACAATCAGGAACGGGCGGTTCTGAATCGCAATTTTGGCGGAGACGAGCAGCTTTTCTTTTGGCTGTTCCAGCCCACGGTGGGGTTCCCGGAGGCTCAGGAATGGAATGAGCGCCGAACCGAAGATCAACAGGCCCAAAAGCACCGAGACCCAGCGCGCACCGACGACTTCATTTTGAAAAATGGGATGAAGGGCCAGCGGATAAAGCCACGGCATGGCAAGCGAGCCCAGCAGTCCGATGTAGTTCGGCCAGGCCAGGAGCCGGGTGCGTTCGTTGTAGTCGCTCGTCAACTCAAACCCGAGCGCACAGTAGGGAATGATGTAAACCGTATAGCAGGTGAAATAGGCGAGCCCCATGAGGGTCAGGTAACCAAACATCCCGTTTTGCGAATGGAAGGGCGGCATCCAGATGAGCGGGAGGAGAAGCGCGCAGAGCGTGGCCCCCGCGACAAGATACGGTCGACGACGTCCCCAACGGCTGCGGGTGTTGTCGGAAAGATTGCCCATCAGAGGATCGATAAAGGCATCGATCAACCGCGGGATCGCCACGGCCCAGCCCACCAGCAACGGGTCCATCTTCAGCCCGATATTGTAAATCGGCGTCACCAGAGTGCCGAAGCCGTTCATGATGAAATTGTCCGACAGCGCCCCGAATCCGTAGGCAATGCGCTTCAGAAGGGAAACCCGTTGATCGGGAGGGGTGTCTTTGTGGGAACTCATGCGTGGAAAAGCAGGGACAGCTTATCCAATGTAAAACATACTTTCAAATCTTATCGATTTTTCCATCGCGGAGAGATTTCCCCCTTGGGAAAATTCAAGAAATGGCGTCCGCCAGTTCCTCGGCGGGGTAGGTCCAGATTTCCGAGAGCGTGGGATGGTAATGGGGAGTGCCCGCCAGGTCTGCAGCCGTGGCATGGAATCGCATGGCAACGACGATCTCGTGAATCAACTCGGCTGCTTCCGGACCAACGATCGAGGCTCCGAGAATCTCCCCGGAATGGGCCCGGGCGATGAGTTTCACGAACCCCCGGGTCTCTCCCATGACAAGGGATTTTCCATGATCATCAAAGGGGTATTTCGCCGTGTGGAAGGGGATACCCTGGGCGCGAAGCTCTTCTTCGCCGGCGCCGACACAGGCAAAACCGGGTTCGGTGAAAACGGCGAACAAGTTGAGCCGATAGTCCATGCTCTCCAGTGCTTCTCCGCGTCCGGCGAGCAACCGGGCCGCATTACGGGCGGCCATTTCCCCCTGCTGGATGGCGACATGAACGACTTCCAGCGGACTGCACACGTCTCCGGCTGCAAAAATATGGGGCCGGGAAGTTTGCTGCGAGAGGTTCACGACGATTTTCCCCGCATCCAGATCCACCGGAAGTCCGTGCGGAATCACGGCATGGCGCCCGAGGGCATTCAGAATCTCCGTTCCCCCGGCCGTTTGCTCCCGGTCACCCTGCAAGAAAACAACCCGCCGGTCGGCTCCGGATTTCTCCACGCGGAGAATCCGGGTTCCCGTGAAAATCTCGATTCCATCCTGGCGCAAGGCTTCCGCCAAGGCATCGGCGACATCCCGGTCGGTGCCACGGAGGATTTGCGGGCTCCGCTGGATGATGGTCACCTTGGAACCGAAAGCCCGACAATACGAAGCCATTTCCAAGGCAACCGGGCCCGCGCCAAGAACAATCAAAGCCTCCGGAATGGACTCGCGATCGAGAAGATCATCGCTCGTCAGGCAGCCGGATTCCACAAGACCGGGGATGGGAGGCACGGACTGGGCGGAACCGGTGGCGATGAGAAGGGCGCGGACGGCAAGAGAAGTTTGTGCGCCATCCGGCGCGGTCACCACCACCGTGTGGGGATCGGCCATCTCCGCCCTGCCGCGCAGCAGGTCGAAACGTCCGTCCCGAAGCTGCCCGCCACGGTAATCCGCAAACTCGGAAATCAGCCGCCGCTTGCGGGAAATAATCCTGGAAACATCAAAACCCGGTCCCGGAGCGGAAAGCCCGAACTCCCCGGCATCCCGGATGGTTCGGTAACGTCTGGCAGATTCCAGCAGCGTCTTGCTCGGCATGCACCCCCGCAGGATGCAGAGTCCCCCAAGTTCCTCCGCCCCCTCGACAACAGCCGTCTTCAATCCCAGGGCGGCAGCCGTCCGCGCCCCGGCATAACCAGCGCTTCCCCCGCCAATCACGACAAAATCATAGTGGCTCATGAACCTCAATACAGCAGAAGACTTGGCCACAGATGAACAAGATTCTCCATTGCCATCATGGAAAAATCCCGATTAACACATCTTTTGGGGTCAGTCCCGCGTATTATCATCTTTCTTATACTTCCGCAATGCTCCCCACAATGTCTGTGGTGCCCCTGCATTGAGTTCCCGGGCAATCCATCCCATCGTCATCGTTGTTTGCTTTCTCAACTCAGCCGCCAACTGAATTTTTGTCTTGTCTCCCTTTGCTCTGGCCCTCACGTCCTCGATCCTCAATTTTCTTTTCCCGAGAAACTCCCCGATCATCCTTCTCGCCTTTTCTTCCATTGTTTCCAATACAGCCCCACCCCCCTGGCTTGATCTTCTCGCTTTTTCTGTTGCTCCCATCTCCACCAGCCTCTCCAAAAAATCCTCTGCTCCAAACTTCCAGCCCCGCCGGATTCCTCCCCAAAGTTCTTCATCGTCCTCTTCCTGACTCCGCGATTGCATGTAGTTGCGAAACTCTCTTCTCCCGGTCGCGCTATCCCGACTAATCCCCAATTCCCCAAGCAATCGATCCACCCTCAGCCAGCTCGCTCGCTTCCGGGGCGGTTTCAGGTATTGCGGGTAACTGCTCCACTCGTAATCAACCAGATCCTTGTCTTTCGCGACCAATCCCGCCCTTACCGGGTTGAGATGCACGTAATCGCACACCACTCGCAAATAGAAGTCCTCCGTCCCATCGACCAACAGTGCCTTGTAGCGTCCCGCAAAAAGGTGCCCTCTCATCCGGTGTCTTGCGTTGAAACGCTGGGTGTATGTTCCCAGAAACCACTTCATTCCTGCCACCAACGTGGGTTGGGGCGTTTCCATCACCAAATGAAAATGATTTCCCATCAGGCAATACGCATGCACCTGCCAACCCGCTCTCTCGCACACCTCCCCAAGCGTCCCAACAAACCGCCGCCGGTCTTCGTCATCCACAAAGATCGCCTCCCGGCGATCCCCCCGGTTCATCACATGGTAAATCGCTCCCGCATACTCTACTCGCAATGACCTCGCCATACCTCACATTTCACAAAATAACCAAAACATGTCAATACGCGGGACTGACCCTTTTGACCATTATCTTGGTCGCTATACTCTCACATGATCCTCCCGCAGACCAGCTCCTATCCTTGCTCAATCAACTTTTTCAGGGACGACTAAAATAACCTGAATATGTCAATACGCGGGACTGACCCCTTTTTCGCCTTTCCGTAAAACTCAGCACTGCCCCACTCCCAGATGCCGCAGCACCGTCGCCGCAAGAATCGCTCCGCGTTCATCACCCACCCAGAACCTTGCGCCTCCGGGCAGTTCCACCACCAATCCCGGGTTCCCGCCACGGCTTTCCTCACCGCTCACCTCCGCTTCCAACCAACTCACTGCCCGTCTTCCCTCGACCAATCCGCCCGACTTCCGCTTCCGACGGTTCTGAACCCACGTCGCGAAAGTCTGATACTTGATCCCAAGATATTCCGCGAACTCCGGCCCGCTCATCCCGCTGCGTTCATACTCATCCAGGATCGCCTCCTGCTTCGCTCTCGGCGTCCGAACCCGCCCCTTCCGATCTTGCTTCAGGATCTCCAGCGTCGTATCTGTCGTAGTTGTCATAGCCCGAGGCTACGACATCTACGAAACGAGCGGTAGGCGGTCCGCTACGTAACGCTTACTTTTAGACGCTCAACTACCCCGATGGATGGATTCCGATCTCCGGCTTCGATGGCCTGAATATAGCGGGGATGCACTCCGGCCATCTGGGCAACCTGCACTTGGGTCAGCTTCGCCTTCGTTCGGAGGGAAACGAGATTTTCTGCGATTCTTTTCTCAATGGGTTGGGGACTCTTTCTCACGACAAGAGGATTACGCGCATCGCTGTGTCAGGGTGTCCAGAATTTTCCCCTCTCTTCGGATCACCACATCAGCACGCGAGCGGGAGAGAAAAGCCTGGGGAGAAACGGGTAGATCTGAAAGAATTCGATAAAGTGCTATCAGTCGTTCTAATAATCCCCCAAAAAATGCCCAAGGAGCACCATTTGCATCGAACAAGGGTTCCCCTCAACTCCGAACGCAAGTGCCAGTTTGGACAGATAGAGGCGACCACCGTTGGATCTGAATGGATGAGTAGCCCGCGCAGTGAAGCGAGATTGACTTTTTCTCTGCCAACGTTACCGTCAAGCCCATGAAACGGCCTTTGTTTCTTTTCCTTTTGGCAGTCAGCTCCTTTTCCTTTGCAGGTGAACCCACATTGGTCACCGGACCTGTCTATGACAAGGAAGGGCACCTGCTGCAATATGTCTATCCTGATCAGAGCCAGGATTTGTATGCTTACGACAGTGCTTGGAGAATCACGGAATTCCAAAGCCGCACCGGGGAGGTCACCAAGTATGCGTATCGGGCCGACGGTTCGATGATCACCTTGAAATCGAGTGATATTTTGGAAGTAAAGGATCAGTAGTTGGCTCTGACAACCCCCCAGCCTTTTGCCACATCTCTACGACCTCAACTTGGCCAAGAACACGATCAGAAAAAATCAGCAACCGCATAATCAAAGACGCCTGTCGAATTTTTCCGAGTAGGGGATGACATCAAAACCAAGGCTTGTATTCCCCTGTCTCAGGAGTGTAATGACTTCCCTCACATAGCACGCGCAAGTCGCGGGTCTTACTCGGTGTCATAAGAAGTGCCTGACTGAAAAGGTTTCCGGGCGTTTCGCGGGTTGACGAGGACCATTGGCGGATGAGGGAGGGCCCAGCCATCGACCCGTCGGGAGGATAAGAACAACACGCCGTCATCATGCCGGGTCGCGTTCAAGAAGCTTTGCCGTGATGCTCGTTGCAAGCTTGTTGGCATCGTTGGTGCTATGGTTGCCGTTTTTGTTTTGTCTTAAGCCATATCTCACGAGCAACAGTGGCAAATCCAGCAACAATTAATGCGGGACCCAGCCCCGTAATTATTGCTGGAACAACAATAATTGGCTCAGGAAATAATAATAAATATGAGGACAATTCATCTTGACTGGCATGGCGGGCTAATAAAATTTCACGAACACTTAAAGGAAGTATAATTGAGGATATTATTATTCCGAATACCGAAAATATATAACCAATAAAAGCATTTTTGAAAAAACTTCCTCCCCTCACAATAAAAACAAATTCAAATATAAATGGCGCAAGAATAAGGCTGTTCGCAAAAATAAATAAAACATATTTCATAACTAAACGACTCACTGCTTTGGTTCACTTGGCAAGTATCCAAATACCGGATCGGATCGATAAAGACCAGCTCCACCCCAGGTAAAGAAAGCTGCAGTGTTGCGATACGCATCAATACCCGATCCCTCGTTTTTAAGTGGGAATGCATATGTATCTTCAACAAACAATGCTCCACCTTCGTTCTTGTAATAAAAATGCCCCAGAGTTAGTCCAATTATAAAACCATCTCCTGACCAAAAAGGGTATTCTTCAGTGCCAGTTCGACTCCACTTACCCTCACTAAATGGGATAAGTCCATTATCTTGCATTCTCTTAATTCTCTGCAAGAACTCCGGCGCAAGAGTAACCTGATTACCAAATACGAGACGATAATTTGCATATGCCGATACAGGCCCATATGTCACTGGACGGCCCGTAAAAAGACCCTTAATTACTTTCCCAATTTTCACTACTTCGGCAACTTTCATCTTCTCTGTAACAATGAATACCTTTGCAACATCTTTCCCAATGTCAGCAATGCCATTCCATAAGTCCCCCCAAAAACTCAATCCCAGCAAATCCTCGTTGTTGAGAGGATCATTTCCACAGTAACCATAGAGATTGATTCCACCATTCTCTGCAATCGGATCGCGCGAAATGAACCGCCCCAAGTTCGGATCGTATCCCCGATAAAGAGCCAAATACAGCCCCGATGGCGCGTGATGGTAATGCCCCGTGTAAAGAAAATCACTGTCCTGGCTCCCGCTCACCTTTGTCAACCGCCCATAGGGATCGTAGTCATACCTTGCGGCGACGGTCGTTCCATCGCTTCCCACCACCTCGCGGATATTTCCCAAATGATCCTTGGTGTAGTAGTAATTGGCGTTACTGGCCACATCCCGGTAACCTTGCGGATAGTACTGTCGGACAACTGCATTGCCCGCATCCCGTTGCTCCACGATCTCTTGATTACTCCAGATGAAATTCTTGGTAGAGATTACGGTGTCCGAGCTATTTTTCTCCACAATTCGCACACGGCATCCTAGGGCATCGTAAGAAAACGCGCTGTTGCTTTGATCGTTGTATGTAATTTTCACCAAGCGGTTTGCCGCATCCCATGTGTAGGTGTTGTTGGCCCCGTCATTTGTCATGTTTCCGTTGGAATCATAGGTCAACGTACGACTTTCTCCATCCGGAACGACAACTTGATACGAATTTGTCCGGGTGGCATTACCACTGACAGCATTGGCAGTCACATTAATTGTGTTGCTTCCAAGGGCAAGGTTCACATTCCCGTTGAATTTTATCCCACCGCCAGTCATTTGCGCCTGCGCCCCGTTGATGTTCACCGTCCCGGGCTTGCTTAAAAACCCGCTTACTTTTGTCACACCACCCGGTGAAACCGTTTGCAGTTGATTCAGATTATTGAATGCCGCACCACGCAGGGAACTGTCAATCTGTTCGCTGAGACGATTCCCTCCGGAGTCATATGCGTAGGCATACTTTTTAAGAACAAGATTGGTCGAGGTATTGCTCAGAACGGCAGATTCCACCTCGCTGGCCTGGTTGTAAGCAAGAGCGTATTGTTCCGGCGTGTTGGTATCTATTTGCCTTGTCCAACTGGTTACACGCCCCGCGACATCGGTCTCATAGTCCAGCTTGGAAATTGTGGCGTTTGAGGAGTTCTTGTTCCAGATTTCCTTCAATCGAAAATCCTTCCCCTTGTCCTCCCAGTCAAAATTGCAAGTCATGCCATTCGATGAGTTGGTGATTTTTTCCAGGCGGCTGACTCCATAGGAAGGATTCTCATAAGTCGGCGTAAAAGTTCCCAGTGCATTGGTCGTTGCGCTCACCCTTCCCGCTGCATCAAACTCACAACTGCTTTCATTTGCACTCCCATTCACCTGTCGCCCGATCGCCCGCCCGAGTTCATCATAGCTGAACCCAATCGTGGAATTTGCCAAGGCGCTGTTTTCAATGCTCGATATTTTTCCCCGTCCGTTTGCGGGAGTTCCATAAAAGTCTGTCACGTAAGGTACATAATGAGAGGTGTAAGTTCCATAATCATTGCCGACAGTGCTGACTCTGGGGTAATCCGCATCGTACGTGTAGGTGATGCCGGATGTGGCAGGAACGCCATTGCCGGGGGTGTATGATACTGTTTTTATGCTGTTATCCGCATAATAGTCGTAATTCGTCACCGTTCCACGGGCGTCCGTGAAGTTTTTCAACCGGCTGGTTGTGGTTTCATACTCCGAGTCATAGTGGGAGTTGTCCGCGAAAATCTTGCTCTTCGTTCGTCCCTGCACGTCATATTTCCAGCTTGTCTGGTTTCCGTTGGGATCTGTCAATGTTTCCATCAATCCCCCCTGGTTGTAGGAATATTGGGTGAGCCGTCCTTCGGGATCATACGATTTTATTTTGCGTCTCAGCACGTCGTATATCATGTAGGTTTCCCGAAACAGGCGATCCGTGTGTTTTACCTGATCCAGAAGGAAGTAGGTATTCACTTCTGTGGTGCCATCGGGATACGTGGTTTGCACGACCCGATCCAGATTATCGTAGGTATAGGTCAGGGTATATTGATCGGTGGAATTCGGGCCTTGTGCAGTGGTTTTCGTGCTCACGCGCCCGATGCTGTCGTAGGTGAAATCCGTCACGTCATTGGCACCGGGAAGCGGCCCGTCGATCTGCCGCAGGTAGCCGGTCGTGCCGTTGGGAGCTGTCCCATCGAGCTTGTAGGTCACGGTTTCGCCCTTGGCGTTGGTTACGCTCGTCAACTGGCCCTTGGCATTGTAGTCATTGGTGGTCGTCCTTCCCGAGGCATCCGTGACAAAACGCGGCAGGTGCTGGCTGTTGTAGATGACCTTCTTGAGCAGGTCGTTGTTGCCATCCCGCGTCTGCCGGATTTCCAGAAGATCGATGGCGTTGGGCGCATACAGGTAGGAAAACGTTCTCCCGAGGGGATCGATGCTCTGGGTGATGTGCCCGAGGACGTTGTAGGTAAAATTGGAGGCCTGGAGGGTGCCGTCATCGAGTTTCCGCGTCACGGAAATGGGCTGGTTGCTCTTGCCGATGAGGAATGGAATTCCCTCCGGGGCGGTCGCGATCTCATCGGGTGTGGAATAGAGGTTCCCCGTGGGGGTGGATTCCCCATCGAATGCGTAGACGGTCATTCCTTCCAGCGGACTCTTGGTCCACTTGGGGATGTCTTCCATCTTGAGCACGCCGTCCACGACGTTGCTCATCCATCGGGTCTGGTAGGCACTGGCATGGTCGCCGGGGTTCATGACCATGGCTTGTTGGTTCCAGTAATAGGTCGTCATGGACACTCCCACATACCGTTCCAGGGCCTGCTTGGAACCGTCGGGGAACACCACCCACAGCCCCCGTGCGGTGCCGTCTTCCACGGGAACGTATTGGTAAAAATACGTGCTGCCGTAGGGGGTGATCATCTGTGCGATGAAGTTCGCCTCTTTGTAAACGAACTCCGAGACGATCTCTTCTGTGCTGCCGCTGTTGGCGGTCACTTTGGTCAGGTTGTTCGAGGCATCGTAGGTCAGTTGGGCCTCCCGCCCAAAGGGATCGGTGATTTTGTCAATTTTGTAATATCCGCTATTGCCCGCCGTGTTGGATTTGTAGGTGAACGTTGTCTGCTGGTCGGCGGCGTCGGTGATGGTGGTGAGCCGGAACTTCGTGTCGTAGGTCAGTGTCACGGCATTGCCCTGTGGATCCACGATGGATTTCAGGAAAATCCGCCCGGTGCCGTCTTCCTGGGAATAGACTTCCATGCTGCCGTCGGGCAAAATCCGCTGGAAGGTTCTTTTCCCGTCGTCGTTCCAGGCGTATTTGACCACGGCGTGGGAAAACGCGTGGGGCGCGTATTGCATGGAAATCTTGTCGTAGTCGGTAAAGTTATATTTCTCGGTCCCTCCCCCGCGGCAGGTCACCGTCACGTTGTTGGAACTGTCCACCGTGACGTAGGATGTCCAGTTGTTGGTCCAGAACACTCCGGTGTTTGTGAAATCGAAATTCGCGGGCTGGCCGTTCTCCAGATAATTGTACACCAGAGAAAAGGAGACGCCGGGGCCCACGGGGGGCTGGTATTTGACGGGCGTGAGGGAAACCTGAAGCGTCCCGAGCATCTTGAAGATCGAGAATCCCGCCATGCTGGAGCCTCCCCCGTTTCCGTCGCCTCCGGCGGTGCTGTTGAAGACGGTCTTTTCATCTTCGTTGCCTTCCATCGGACTGGCTTTTCCCCAGATTTCCCCGGCTTCCTGGCTGGAAAGCCCTGTCCAGCCTTCAGGCAACGCCTGCACGAGTGCCTCGGCTCCGGCTTCGCTGTCGAGTGCCGCAAGCGTCATCCAGGTGGGGGCTTTCAAGATCGGATCGATCACCAGATACCGCCCGTCTTCTCCGCGTTGCGTGACGGCCCCATAGTGCCCGACTTTCCACCGGACCACACAGGGCACCGGCCACGCCGCTCCCGGCGAACGCCGCGCGGCCTGGAAATTCAGGCCGACTCTTTCGCTCAATTTCCGCAGTTGCTCCAACGAGGTTCCCTTTGCGGTGGCGGGTTCCGCTTCCACCAGGGGATTCAGGGTGTTCCCCCCGGCGTTCAGGATGCTGTTGATGGCGAAGGGTCCGCAGCGGAAGACCCGCCCCGGATTTTTCTTCATCTGCACATAACTCTCCCGCGCTGCGGCCAGCTTGACCGCTCCCGGTCCCTGCACATTCCTTCCCCCGATTTCCTGGAAAAGTGCCTCCAGCCCGTCGGTCTTTCCACAACGCGCGTTCAAATCCAGCAACTCTCCCAGCGCCTGATCCGCCATGGCGGTCACCTCCACCCCTTCCTCTCCTTTGGACATTTCCCATGCCTTTTGCAGGGAGTCCATCGCCTGCGTGAAATACCCGGCTTTCCGATACATCATGCCCAGGTTCAATTCGAGGGTGGCCCGCCAGCGGGAATCCGGCCAAGTCTCCAGGAAGGTGGTCAGGGCACTGAAATCATCGGCGCTCTCCCGTGCCTTGAATCCCAGCAGCGCGTTTGCAAGGGCGGCGTTCTCGGCGACATTCTGCTCACCTCCTGCCGGGATCAGCGGTTCCGGAAACACCCGGCACCCCAGGATCTCGGTATCCGTCGGGGCACTGGAAAACTCCAACCGGGGATCGAGCAATTGCGTGTCGGGTTCCCCCATGTGAACGGGCACAATCACGGGCTCGGGGGCCGGAACAGACCCGCCTTCGGATTCCATGACTTGCGCCAACAGGGGCGCGGGCAATCCCGCCCCCATTTGCAATACGATCATCAGGCAGGCGATGCCGCGCGTGGGCCAATTCATCGGGTGGTCTTTTTTCATCTGGCTCTTTCGAAAAATGGTCATGGCAGCAACACGGCATTGCCGGGATAGGTGATGGTGATATTGGGGGCAACGTTCGGATTGGGATCGGTATATCCCGGCGGCGCTCCTCCGTCGGGAAGGGTAGGAGCCCCGCTGGGGAGGATTGCTCCCTGGACATCCAAATCATACCTGGCCTTGAAATACTTCTGCACCTTCGCCTGCTCCGCAAGCGTCAGCACCCGGTCGTAGATCACAAGCTCCGCGATGTCGCCGTTCAGGATATAGGCAGTACTTTCACTGCACCCCCCAATTTCAAGCGGTGTGGCATTCTGGCTTATTGCGGCGGACAGCAATTTCTGCTCCACGGGAATGCCATCCTTGACGAAAGACAGCCGATAGTTGTCGTAACTGAGAATCGTCGAAAAATACTTTCCGGGTGCAAATGTTCCGGAAACCTTGTTGGTCACAGTGCTTTCCTCATTGAGATAAAAGCCGAAAGCTTCTTTATTGTCACCCCTCTGCCGGAGCAAACCATACCCGTTGTTGAGCAAAGTCGATTTGGCAAAGAAGACCGAGCGTCCCACTCCATTGTAGCCTTCCTGCATGCCCACAAGCAATACCGTGAGAACTTCCGGATTGAGGGCGGGCGTATCCGCCACGCTCAGCCACTTCAGGCTGCCGGCAGCGAAATGAAGGACAGGGCGGCCCGCAAATGCACCGGGAAATTCCAATGTCGGCTGCCTATTGGCGTTGTCCTGCAATGCCACAAAAGCATTGCCGCTTTGATCTGTCCAACTTTCCACCAGATTGGAACCACTGACCGTGCCCACTCCCAAATCCGCCCGAAGCCTCAAAACGGGCCCTGTCGGCAGGGGATCTTCCTCATCCTTTGTATAGACCCGGGTTGTCACCTCTCCATCTCCCCATCCATCCACAAATCCCTTGGCCTTGATGGTCGTTGTGGCGGTTCGCACGGGAGGATGCGCCGAATCATAAACAGGAGATGACAACGTGGGGGTGGAGCCATCCGTGGTATAATGGATGGAACCCACCGAAACCCCCTTCATGATCACGGTCATGGACCCGGCGAATATGCGGGAAGTGGGCAATACCGGTGCCGGAACGGAGGGGATCTCCCCTATTCCATAGCGCGAGAAAATATAAGCTCGAACCTGGGACACCTCCTCGGGCGAGAGGCAGCGATTGAACAGGATCACCTCCGCAATATCACACTGGTTTTTGAGCGCTGTGCCATTCCAGGACCCAAGGTAGAGTGGAGAGGCATCATTGGTGATCGGTGTGGTGTAATTGCCACTGTAAACCGTCGTTTGGGGCGTGCCATTAATTGAGGCGGAAATGGATGCCTCGGCCTGATCTGCCGCTTTTTCCCCATCATATGTCAAGGACAGCAAACCATAGGTGCCCGATGGAAACGCCCCTCCAAACTCCCCGGTGCTGTAACTGTTCAAGAAACCATAGGCGTTGTCTCCGTTCTTGAATATTCCATACCCATTGGTCAGTCCACTGTTGGACTTTGTCACAAAAACCCGCCTTCCACTCCCGGTCTGGTGGCTCGCAACCACAAAAACAGAAACCTTGGAAGCATTCAAAGCCGCCGTGTCGGCGATGGACAGAAAGTCATTGCTTCCGTCAAAGCGCAAAACCGGCTGGCTGTTCAGACCCGTTGTGGACGTCACGAAGGCAGGCTGCTTGGTCGAGTCCGTCTGCATGGCATTGTTTCCATTGCCGGATTGATCATACCACGCACTGACCGTTCCACCGGACTGGGTAACTCCCTGATCCGCGCGAAGCCACACTTGCAGTCCGTAATCGGGGAATGGGGGGGGATTCCCCACCGTGTAGGGAACACTCAACACATCGCTGATCTCGTAGCCCGACTTATAGAAGCGAATTTTAAGCGTGGCCGAGCGATCCAAAAGAATGGGCGTGCCGGGTGCATACAACAGGGATGTCAGGCCGGGATCGGTTCCATCCGTGGTATAATAGGCCTGTTGCCCATCCGGCACTGTGATGAACACCCCCTGCGCCGTGTTGTAGTTCCCCGGCGGCAGGGAAAGATCCTCAACATCCGGAGCGGGAAGTTTGGGAAGGCTTCCCAGGAAGTAACGAAGATAAAAATAGGACCTCAGTTTCTGAATCTCTGTTTCAGAGAGGGCATGATCATAGAAGAGAACTTCCGCAATATCACACTGGAGGTAGGAACTGATGCTGTCTCCAGCCAGCATCAGGGGAGCATTAATTTTGTTGTCAAGCGCCGTATTGTAGTCGGAGATGAAGTTTGAAGAGTTCAACGACACATTCATCGCTGTTCCGTTGTACGTCAGCCCAAAATATCCCGGAACTCCATCTGCAAAGTTTCCTCCTCTCTTCTTCTTGCTTCCAATTGTGTTGATAAATCCATGGATTCCGGTGGTTTGGCGATAAATCCCAAAACCATCATTCCATAAATTTGTGCTCGTCTTGAGAATAAACGGCTGCTTGGCACCCTTTGTCTTGTAATATCTGCCGACGACATATGTGGAGAGATTGTTGGGACGCAGATTCTGATTATCGGCCACCCCCATAAAATCCCCTGCTCCGTCAAAATGCAGAACGGGCAGATTGTTGATGGTCGCATTTCCGCTGGAAATCAGCGACGGTCTCTTTTCCTGCTCGGCGGGAGCGCCCGCATGGTTGTTGTGCCCCGACTGGTCGGCCCATTGGGTCACCTGATCCCCCGACTTGAGAACCCCCAAATCAGATCGCAGCCAAAGCATCAATCCGGACGTCGGCGGAGTTCCTCCGCCTCCAAAGCCAATAATGTAATTTTGCGTCAGCACCTCGCTTCTGGCAAACCCATCCTTGAAAAAGGCGATCTTCAGCGTTGTATTTCCGTTGATCGGAATGGGCACACCTGTATAGGCCGCTGAATTTGCCGTGGGATCCAGCCCGTCCATGGTATAGCGTGCCGTTTGCCCGGCAGGAACCGTGATCGATACAGCCTGTGTGCTGTAATACGTTCCTCCGGGAGCCGACAAATTCCCCGTCGTGGGCGGAGCAAGCTGCACGTCCGGCCCGATGCCGTATTTGACATGCAGGTAGTTCTCAATCATCACCCGCTGCTGATCGGACACCGCCCTGTCGAAGATCATCACCTCGGCTATCTGGCAATTGTTCTTCAGAGCCGATCCGTTCCAGGACCCGAGATAAAGGGGCAGGGAATCGCTGTTTATCGTGGCGGTGCAATTTCCTGTATACACAGTGGTTTGCGGTGTTCCCCCACTGGTCATGCTGATGGATGTCCGGATTTGATCGCTGGATTTGTCCGGATCAAAAATCGTGGAGATGATTCCATAGGTGTTAAGAGGCAAGGAACCGCCGCACTTTGTGCTGGTCGTTCCCACATAGCCGTAGACGTTGGTGGAATAGCCAAAGATACCGTATCCGCTTCCAAGGTTGCTGCTGCTTTTGGATATGAAGACTTTGTTTGCCGATGTCGTTGAGTTTGGGGAGGCAACAACAAAGATGGACACTTTTCTGGGATCAAGAACAGCGTTCGACTCAATTTTAAGAAAATCATTGCTTCCATCGAACTTGATTGTGGAATAGCCATTGACTGCACCCGCCTGCACAACGGGCTTGCTGGCATCCGTTGCCTGGGTGGCGTTGTTTCCAAAGGTGGATTGATCCGCCCAACTCACAACCCCTGTGCCGCCCTGCGTCACTCCCTGGTCCGAGCGGAGCCACAACTTGAGGCCGGTCGGATCAAACGAGAGGCTGGCATCAAAAGTATATTTCGCCGTCAGCACATCGCTCGGCTGGTAATTTTTTTTGAAATATCGAACCTTGAGTGTTGTCGTGGAGGCAATTGGAATGGGGGTTCCCTCATACAGAGTTCCATTGGTTTCCGTGGGATCACTCTCGTCGGTGGTATATCGCGCGATGGCTCCATTGGGAGCACTGATCTTTATTTCCTGAGAGGCAACGCAGAGTCCGGGAGGCGAGGACAATTGATCATAAATGGGCGCGGGAACCTTTGGCGATGTTCCCGCAATCTGGTACCTTCCATAAAGATAGGCTTCCACATCCGTGCGTTCGCTCTCACTGAGCGCACGCTTGAAGACCAGCACTTCCGCAATCTCACAGTCCAACGCCGAAGTGGCCGTTCCCGCTCGGGAACCCAAATAGAGCGAAGAGGAGTCGTTGGCTATTGCTGTCGAAAAACTATCCGAAAACACCGTTCCATTGATGGAAACACGAACTGTATTCCTGTCGTAGATACTCGACAGAATGCCGTAAGTTCCCGCCGCAAGCACACCGCCTGCTTTATGGGTGGAATAACTGTTGATAAAACCATAGGTCTTTCCATCCGTTCCGTTTCTGTAGAGACCATAACCGTTTGTCATTCCGGAGTTGGATTTCACAAGATACGGCCTGTTTCCTGTTGCCGTGCTTGCGTGTTTCGCAACAACGAAGATGGAAATGTCTGTTGGATTCAATGTCGTGCTGTTTGCAATGCTCGCAAAGTCATCAACACCGTCAAAATGAAAGGCGGGATTGGAATTGATCGCGCCTGTTTGCAATAGGGGTCTGTTTGCTCCCGATGCCTGCCCCGGGTTGTTGTTCCCGGAAATATCCGGCCAATTGTCCAGATATCCGGTGCCATCTGTGGCGGCGTAATCAGCCCTCAGCCAGAGTGCCAGGCCATTGTGTGTAAACGTCGAGATGCTGGAATCGATCGTGTAGGAAAGCGTGGTTGTCGTGCTCGACGCATATCCCGGCTTGAAAGCCTTGAATTTCAGAACCTTGCTTTCATTGACAGTAATCGGGCCGGTATATCTTTTCGTGGGATTCTCAGTGGGTTCCGAGCCATCCTCCGTGTAATAAATCACCGCCCCGGGAATGTCATTGAGCGTAATGATTTGCGAACCGGAATAAACGGATGGAAGCGGACTGTCCGAGGTGGCCGTGGGGGCAATTATTGTCGGCTGCTGACCGACTCCATATTTTTGAAAGAGATAGGCCCTCAAATCATTGAGCTCCAAATCGCTCAAGGCCCGGTTGAAAAGCAACATCTCCGCAATTTCACAATTGTTTGGCGAATGGATCCCTCCAGTCGCATCTTCATACATTCCCAGAAAAAATGGCTTGCTGTTGTCTGACGTTGCCGTGGAGTTTCCATAGTAAACTGCTGTCGTTGCATTGCCTCCAACCACGGCGGAAAGTGTGGTCTGGATTTGCTGGCTTGCCTTGCTTCTGTCATGAATCATCGACAGGAATCCATAGGTATCCAAGGGAAACGCCCCCCCATAGCTGTATGTCGGGGTAGTGCCGCTGAATCCATAGGCCTCCGCCCCCAGATTAAGAAATCCATATCCAATCGATATGGATTGGGTGGCTCTGCCCAAAAGCAATTTCTTCGAGTCGCTGGCATCCTTGTATTTGGCAACAGCAACAATCGACAAATTGGAAAGATTCAGCGAGGAATTGTCCGCAGCGTGCAGCCCATCGTTTTGCCCGTCAAACCGAAGAACGGGCATATTCTTCAGCCCGGTTGTCTCCGTGATCAACACTGGCTGCTTTGCAGAATCCGTCTGATGTGCATCATTGGCATATCCGGACATGTCATACCACCCATCAACGGCCCCATTGACATGGGTTACCCCCTGATCTGCCCGCAACCACATGACCATCCCGCTCATCCCTCCCGGATAATTTGTGCAGAGACTTAACTCGCTGACCTGAGCCTGGGCCAATGTTCCCGGGATGGAACTGGATACAGGAAGACCAACGTAGTAAAAGTCGCTCAACAGCAGCTCATCTTTTGCAACCAGCGTCCATGCCAATCCATCCGAGGACATGTATCCGGCCACGGTATTGCCCACTTTCACCAAACGCAGCCAAATCGGCGCGCTTTGCGTGGGAGAACCCAGATACTTGACGGTTGTATCGCCGCTGGCATTCCGAATGGAAAAATTGACGCCATCCTGGGCGCTCACATACAGAGTGGCGTTCATTGCCCCGGGTTCCAGGCTGCCACGGACAGAGATCCCCGCCTGGGTATACGGACTTTCGCCGGACAAGGTCGTGACACAGGCCGTCAGTTCGACATCCCCCCGGGTGATCTGACTGACAAAATGAAAGGCATCCGCCTCTCCACTCAAGCCTCCTCCGGCTCCATTGATGGTATAGACACCGGTTCCTGCGTCATAAGTCGAATTCCCGGCAATCCCCACTGTCCCAATGTCCTGGCCGGACCAAGCTCCAAAAGCTTGACCGACAGTCAACAGAACAATCCAAACACATGCAAGCCTCAGCGCCAAAGAGGCCGCATGGCTCTTTTTGAAGGAGCAGCTCAAAGCAGAACCTTGTGAAAACCGGGATATTTTTTCCATACGAACGAATGCAGTGAGTAAAAAACCGCGCAACAACTCCCCAAAAACCTCTTTCAAAACAATCTTTTTAATTTCGATTTTTCAGATGTTTTGACTTGCGACAAAAATGACTTTCTGTGCACCAAAGCACACCGTTACAGGCAAAGGCACTCATTATCAGCAGGTTAAATTTAACACCACCTCCTGAACGCTACGTAAAAACACGTAGCGTTCCATTCAGCGTTAGAACAACAAATGGGCAATGCACTGGAAGCACAAAGAGGAATCGCCTTCGATTTTCACGAACTCCCGCGTATTTTCACCAAACAGAGTCAGAGATCTCCGGCAAAGCCGGAGGCTTGTGATGGGACAGCCCAAAGCGGCTGCTTGATGCGAGAGCCCCCATGTCTCCAGGGCATGTCTCCTCGACAAAAACTCAACCGTGGCATGGGCAGGATGCCCATGTCACGGGGTTTTCGAGGGGAAAAAGCTCTCCGCAGATGGTGTGATGAGGGTTTGGGACGTGAAATGGGGCTCCTGTCGTGGACAGGCGAGGGTTTTGAGCGTCAAAAGGGGCATCTGTCCATGACAGGCGGTGTCTCTCCGCGTGCCCTGCGGCTCCGCGTGAGGAGATCACCCGTCCAGCAGATATGCGAGGTGCATGACTGCCTCTGAGAGATCGATGCGTCCAGAGTATCGGTTGGAGAATCGAGTCCGGCCATTTCGGACTTTTTCAGCAACTTGGCGATTTCCAAATCCAGTTCCTGCATCATTTCTCCGGCTTTCGCGTAGCTCACCGTGCTGTGTTTGCGTGGAGCGCCTTTGAAACAGTGACAATGTTCCGTCCGTCTTTCCGTTCATAGTGGAAAGAATCGGTCATGTTCCGCACAAGGAAAATTCCGAGGCCGCCGATGGGACGCTCTTCTGCGGGAAGACTGGTGTCCGGCTCGGGGGCTTCGAGAGGGTTGAAGGCATGGCCATCGTCGGATATCCGGAGAACAAGGGCGTTGTTGTCCAGGCAGGCATCAATCTCGATCTCATGCTCCCCATTGTCGTCGTAACCGTATTTGACCGTGTTCGAGACAAGCTCGTCGATTACCAGCCGCGAAACATAAAGCGCCTCCTCGGATGCTCCGTGGGCGCTGAGTAAACGATCCAATTCGTCCGCGGCGGGAGAAATCTCCCCGATGGAATTTTTCAGAACGAGTTTCATCTTCAGGGAAAGAGAATGCGCACGAGGGAAAAATCATCATCCAGCGGCCCCTCGCCGCGCTGGGAACGGATCCAGGCCAGCACGAGCTCAAAAGCATCCGGCTTCGCGCCGTGTTCCGCCAGGAAGGCCTTGAACTCGTCGAACTCCATCATGGATCCGTCCTTCCGGCGGATTTCGTAGGTTCCATCGCAAAGCATGACAAGGCGGGCTCCGGCAGGGATGGTGCAGGTGCCGGTTGTGTAGGTGGATTCCGGCATGATGCCAATGATCATGCCCGGCGAGCGGATTTCTTCGACGGTGTTGGTGCCATCGGGCCGGGGAATGAGCAGCAGCGAGGAAGGATGCCCGCCGCTGCAATGGCGCAGGATGCGGGTGGATTTCTGGTAAACCCCATACCAGAGCGTGAAATACATGTTGTTCTGCTCTTCCATGGGAAACGCTTTGTTGAGCGCTGCCAGGACGGCGGCGGGATCGTGAACATCCGTGTTCACCATGGCGCCGGAACGGATGACATTGATGGCGGAGACCGAAAGCAGCGAGGCTCCCACGCCGTGACCGCAGACATCCAGGAGATAAAGGGCGAAGTGGTCGTCATCGATCCAGTGGTAGCCGAAGGAATCCCCTCCCAGCTCGGTCGAGGGCACATACGACCAGTCGATGACAAACGGCTCGGTGACCGGGGCGGGAAGGATCGAACGGACGTAGTTCGCGGCTTCGGACAATTCCTCGCCAAGCCGCTTCTGGGTTTCCTCAATGGTCCGCAGGTGGAGCTGTTCCGTGTCGCGAAGAACTTTCTTTTCCAGGCAGGCCCCGATCCTGGCCCGCAGGAGGGTGGGATTGAACGGCTTCGGCAGGTAGTCCTCCGCCCCGCCTTCAATGCACCGGACGACGCTTTCCAGTTCGTCCAGCGCGGAAATCATGATCACCGGGATGTGACGAATTGCCTCGGATTTTTTCATCTCCTGAAGGGCAGAAAACCCATCCAGCACCGGCATCATCACATCCAGGAGAACAAGATCAAACGGATGGGATGAAAGAAGTTCCAAAGCCTCGCGTCCATCGGCGGCACCGGTGACCCGGTGGCCCTGGCGGGTCAGTTGACGCTCCAAGAGCGAGCGGTTCGATTCGTTGTCATCCACCACCAGGATGTGCCCGGTGACGCGCGCCGGCCCGACCTCCGGAGAAGGAACAGCTTCCGGGGAAGCAACCGGGGTGGCGGCCGTCTGCGGAAGCGGCTGACCTTCCCCGAGGCGGGTATTGATCAACTCCAGCAGCGTGGCCGCCGCCGAACGGATCTTTGCCAGATCCCCGAGGCCACCGACTCCCCGGTCGGCCAGTTCTTCCTCGAGAAGCTCGGAATACCCGATGATGTGATTCACCGGAGTGCGGAGATCGTGGCGGATTTGGGAAAGCTCGGACATGCGCGGAAGGACTCTCAGGCTTTGCCGTCAAGAAGAGCGGTGATTTTTCCCAGGAGCCTGTCGAGTTCGATCGGCTTGGTGTCGTAGTCATCACAGCCGGCGGCCAGCGCCTGCTCCCGATCCCCGGCCATGGCATGGGCGGTGAGGGCAATGACCGGGATGCCCGAGGTGGCGGGGTCGGCCTTGATGCGGCGCGTGGCTTCCCAGCCATCGATCACGGGGAGGCTCATGTCCATGAGGATGAGGTCCGGCCGGTCTGCGGTGGCACGGGCCACTCCCTCGCCGCCGTCGACGGCGATGAGGATCTCATGCCCGCGGCGGGTGAGGCGTCGGGAGAGCATGTCGCGGTTCATTTCATTGTCTTCAACGAGAAGGATTCTGGCCATGGAAATTCAATGTCGGGTTGTGCTGCGGGAGATCATTTCGGAAATCTCGCGCAGAAGTTTCTCGCGGTCCACCGCGCCTTTTTGGACGATCTGCTGCACACTGCCCTGGAGCAGGTCGCGGTCCTGCGGACTCAGGTCCTTGGCAGTGACCACCACGACGGGGATTTTTGCGAATTCCGGAACCTGGCGCAGGGCTTCAAGAAAGGCAAACCCGTCCATCACCGGCATCATCAGGTCGAGGAGAATCAGGGCCGGGAGATTCCCGGCAACAGATTCCAGGGCCGCGCTCCCGTTGGCGGCCTCCGCGACTTCGTAGCCTTCCTTCTCGAGCATCCGGACGAGCAGTTCGCGATTGCCGGGATCGTCCTCCACGACCAGCACGCGGGATTTCCCGGGACCGCAATGGCTGGAGAGAATCCGGGCGAGTTGTTTCTGGTCGACCGGCTTGGTGAGAAACTCCGAAGCTCCCAGGCTGAACCCGAACTGCCGGTCCTGGAGCATGGTCACCATGATCACGGGAATGGCGGCGAGTTCGGGATCGGACTTCAATTCCGTGAGGACCGACCAGCCATCCATGCCCGGCATCATCACATCGAGCGTGATGGCCGAGGGCTTCATCTTGCG
>JADHED010000691.1_pt1 | contig 36184 bp, 26 predicted proteins | sample 8952041 | NCBI WGS metagenome assembly JADHED01 (sample SAMN16124423, study PRJNA663239) | bioreactor sludge metagenome | isolation source: sludge (control) | place: India:Bengaluru | collected 2018-09-08 | reverse complement strand
CGACGCCTACCGGGGACTACCGGCCTTCGCTTCGCTCTCCATGGCCGGCAGCGGCCGAGCTGTTCACCCCGCCGTGTGTGCAACAATCGGGTGCCTTGCACGCCCAAAACCGGCGGCCACATGCTCCAACGCCAGGGCGGCAGTTTTTATAAAACACTCTTGATGTTTTTTATTGTGCGCTATATTTCCGCTTAGCGCCAGTTGCGCGGGGCGGTTGTCGCCCCGACCTGGCGCTCATCCGGGGGGATCACGATGGACCAGCGCGTCATAGAATCGGCACCACTGCTCACCGCCACCGTCCTGCACGGACGCCTGGAGGGCCTGGTAGGGGAAATCCACCTCGCCCAGACCTTCCGCAACGCCGAGGCGGTCAACATCGAGGCCGTCTTCACCTTCCCCGTCCCCCCGGAGGCGGTCTTGCTGGGGGTGGAGGTGACCCTCGACGGCCGGGTGCTGCGCGGCCAGGTGCTCCCGGCTGAGCAAGCCGAGGAGGATTACGAGGAGGCCATCGTCAGCGGTGACGGCGCCCTCCTGTTGCAATGCGCCGGGCGGGGGCTCTACACCATCAACGTCGGCAACCTGTTGCCGGGCCAGGTGGCCGAACTCGACTACCGCTACGCCCTGCTCGGCGTCTGGGATGACGATCTGTGGCGACTGGTCTTGCCCACCACGCTGGCGCCCCGCTATGGCGATCCCCACCGGGCCGGGGTGGCGCCCCATCAGGTGCCCCGGGTGGCCCTGTTCACCGGGCACCGCTTCACCCTGGACCTGGTTCTGGGCGGCAGCCTGCGCCAGGCCCAGGTCGATTCACCTTCCCACCCACTTTTGGTGGTCGCGGAGGAAACGGGCCAGCGCCTGCGCCTGGCCCAGGGTTCCGCGCCGCTGGACCGGGACCTGGTCCTGCTCATCCGCGCGGCGGCTGACGCCCGCGCCGGGCAGGCCCTCGTCGCCCGGGACCTGACACCCGGGGTGAGCGATACCCCACCGGAAACCGTCGTCCTCCTCAGTGTCCAGCCCCGGCTCCCCGGGGCGGCGGATACAAGCGGGCACGATTATGTCCTGGTCACCGACGCCTCCGGTTCCATGGCCGGTGACAGCATCGCCCAGACCCGGGAGGCCCTGCTGGCCATCCTCGACCGCTTGCAGCCGGCGGACCGCTTCAATCTCATCGTCTTCGGCGATGTGCCCGCGGCCCTGTTCCCGACCTTGGTAGCGGCGGATTCCACCCACCTGGCCCGCGCCCACCACGCCATCCGCCACCTCCAGGCTGATCGGGGCGGGACCGAGATTGGCAAGGCCATGCGACTGGCGCACGGCCAACGCCAGGACCGGACCCTGGATATTCTCCTCATCACCGACGGCGAGGCCTGGGACACCCAGGGGTTGATCCGCTGCGCCCGCCAGGCCGGCGACCGGGTCTTCACCCTCGGTGTCGGGGCGGCGGTCGCCACCGACCTGGTGCAGGGGCTGGCCCAGGCCACCGGCGGCGCTTGTACCCTGGTCCACCCCAACGAGGCCATGGGTGACAAGATCGTGCGCCAGTTCGCGCGCATCCGCGCGCCCCGCGCCAGCGTCACCCTGACCTGGCCCGGGGTACCCCGCTGGCAGTGGCCCGCGGCGGGGGAGTCGGTCTTTGCCGGTGACACCCGCCATTGGCTGGCGGGTTTCACTACCTCGCCGACCGGGCCGGTTACCCTGACCTACACCCTGGCCGATGGCACCACCCACGCCCAGACCCTTAACCTGCAACCCTGGCCGGAAAGCGCCGGGGCGGATACCCTGCCGCGCCTGGCCGCCGACCGGCGCCTCACGGGGCTGGACAAGACAATGGCCACCGCCCTGGCCGTGCGCTACCAACTGGTATCACCCTACACTCACTTTGTGCTGCGCGATCAACGGGAGGCCGCCGAACAGGCCGACACCCTGCCCCAGGTGCGGCAGGTTCCGCATCAGCTTGCCGCGGGATGGGGCGGGATGGGGTCGGTGGCCTCGGCCCAGCCGGTTTACGCCCCGCTCCCACCACCGTCCGCGATGCCGCAGGATAATGATCTGTCGTGCCTGTTCAGCACCGGGCCAGCGAAAACGTCCTCCCGTGGCGGTATGTCCAAGCGGGCAGCCCGGGCCGCGTCGTCCCGGATCATGTATGGCATCCCCGCTACGCCGGTCCGGTCCCAGCCCCCGGCCCCGCCCCCCTTCTCCGCTTTTCTGGTGGCCCAGGCGCAGCGCCTGGCCGATCCCCAGGAGCCCCTGCCGACGCTGGCGGATCTGCTGGGTGCGGATCTCCCGGAGCCGCTGGCGGACGAGATCACAGCCCTACTCGCCCAGGGCGCGGAGGAAGGTCCAGTGATCGCGGCCGTCCTCTACGGTCTGTTGCTGCGGTCTGCCGCCGGTCGGGCCGCTCCCCGGGAGACCCTGCGCCGCCTGCGCTTCATGGCCACCCGCGGTTTGCCCCGGGACCAGGTAGAGCGCCTGGTCGCCCTCGCCAAAAGCTGTCTGCCCCTAACGTCATGAACCCTGAACCAGAAGTATCGCCACTGGAACCGGCTGCGGCATCCCAGCCGGAGCCGACCTTTGGCATCGACCAACTCTGCGCCCTCAGTGGCGTGGTGCGCCGCACGGTGCGCTTTTACACCCAGAAGGGCCTGCTCGATCCCCCCGAGGGGGCCAAGCGCGGGGCGCATTACACCCGCCGCCACCTGGAGCAGCTCCTGCTGATCCGCAAGTGGCAGCAGGCCGGAGTCTCCCTGGAGCGTATCGGCCGCCTGCTGCGCGGGGATCTCAGCGAACTGCCCCCGCCCACCGCGCCGGGGATGGTGGAAGTGTGGAGCCGTGTGACCCTGCGGCCCGGCCTGGAGGTCCATCTGGAGCCGGGCCGGCTGGGGCTCGACCCGGAACAGGTGCAGTTGCTGCTGGCGCGGATTGTCCGGGTCGTGGCTGAGCCTGACGATCCGCCTGAGGCATCGCATTAACGCCGGCCGTCGCGCTGCATGTACAGGTCACCAGGAAGCCGCCCTGCCGTCTCCGCCTTTACCAACAGCCTCCTGGTCGTGAGGCACTATTCTTGTTACATCTCTTTACCAGCTGACCGTGATGAATGAAGCGTACCCAGATCCCTCCTGGCAGCAATGGCTCAACAGGGATTCCGGACAGGCAGACCACACACGCGTTCAGGTGGGCTGCGCAAGCCTTTTTCGCGGCGGCGGATAGGAGGGACGAATTGAAAGAAGCCCACCTGCCGGGGAGCTTCTCCCGCGACCCCCCCATGGGGATGCATCCACGCGCAGCAGCGACCAGAAGCCTTCCGGCGTATTGACGTGAGTCCCCGGCATCCATTGCCGTCTTCATCCCGGGCGTACTCGGCCCGGCGAGGGCTGACCGTCTGCTGTCTGTAGCCCACGCGGGCAAGCGCGCGTCAATATCCTAGTCCTCGGTTGAGACCCGCGTGCCAGGCTACCGCACGGCCGTGAGGAAGGACCGAATGGTCTGGTGTTGGACGTTATCCAGCCCCCGGATCACCTCCTTCCCCCAGGTTCGATCATCCCCAGGACCGCAGGCGGCGCTCCCGCTAATGTACCGCCTCCGGAAGCACCCTTGAGCTGCTGCCGTCCTCGGCAGACCCGCCTTTTTATTACCGCCGCAGGATTTTCTTTGTGCCCCGCGACACTGTACACCGCTCACATTCGACCGGGCCGGACAAGGTGGGGATTGATTGAGCCGGCACGATCCCGGACCACAACCGGGAGTCGTGTTCTGCACATCATCCTTGTTCAAACCGAACGCTGGGACATAGAGCGTAGGAGAGATTCAAGCCTGACAGACAGAGGCACAGGCTCCACGTCTGCGCCTGCTGATGATGCCCCGGCCAAACGGTTCCGGTCAGGTCGTCAAAATCCCGGCCGCAGGTTCCGCAAGGCTATTTCTGGCGGACGGGCTGGGTGGTGTCATGACCTGCTAGCGGCGAGCCGTTGGGCCGGGTGCGCGGGCGGGAAGTCATCGACCGTCATGACTCGTACAGTTCCATGCGCACGAAGGGTTCGTACTGCAGCCGCCGGTCGGCGATGATCCGCGCACCGGCATCGGTTCGGCGGTTTTGCGCCAGCATTCCGTCATATTCCCCATGATCGACAATCCGCCAGATCAGCAGCCGCCACCCCTCGACGGAGACCAGATAGCGGTCGCGGGTGTGCTGCCCTGGCTTGAGCCAGAAGAGGCCATTGCTCCACGGTTCATGCCGCCCATTCTCCAGGTGTCCTGGGATGCGTGCCACCCGGTCCAGGTAATCATCCGGTTTACACCCTTCGATGCCGCGGACCTTGAGGAGATCATCCAACGCACGCCGTGACAGAAATGGTACCAGGGCTGAAGGGCGATTCAGTTCCTCCCAAATCAGAAAGCCGACCGGTGACAGACTGACATAGCCCTGCCCCAGGTCCTCAAATAACGGCTCTAAAGCCCCACGATCTTCATAGGATATAGCCGCATCGAGTTCCTGTCGCGTGATGGCCGATTCCTTCTGAATACGCTCCAGCACGGGTCGGATGGGTTCGAGGCGCGTGCGGGCAAACTCCACCGGCATCATGGGCAGAGCAATAAGGGCGGCCGACTGTTCGAAGATGTACTTGGCCGGTATGCCCTTGAGCATTCCAATGAGCACGGTATAGGGGACCAGGCTTTTGAAGCCTCCCGTGGGATTGAGAATGCATTGTCCCGTACCGTAACGGTCCAGCTCACGTAGCACCGCCTTGGTGAAATTTAGGACCCCCGCGGTGCGAAAGCGCTGGGCATCGCTGACCTGTAAGCCCGGGATCACTTCGATGCGGGTGTCAATACCGGGGCAGACATTGTCCAGGTAACGTTTCACCGCCCCTGCACAGGCTTGGCCATCGGGGGTCTCGGAGCTGAACAACACCACGGTATCCTGCTCGCTCACCCCCATGCGGGCCAGGGAATGAAGTTCAGCGGACAGATCCCGGCTGAGGGCCTTTTCATCACCCAGCGCGGCATCGCGGAAAGTGTGGTAGATGGCCTCGGCGGCCGCCTCCACGCCGCCCTGCGCAAGAATCCAGGCGGCATCGAACCGGGGCTCGCGGGGCAGTTTCTTGGCGGCGCTGGTGCCGCAGGTGCATAAGTAAGCCGTCATGCAACTTTCTCCTGATCCAACCTGGCAACCTTTATCACAACACCTTGAATCCCATGATACTGGTTATCCGCGCGCCTCAACAGCGCCTTCCATGAGATCAATACGCAGGCCTCACTGATGACCCGCTGGAAATCGGTGCCTTTTTGCCGGCAGGGGCACCCGGTCCCCGGGTCAGGAACCACCGGGGAACTTTATCCTGGCGTACCCGCGCCCATAGGGGAGAAGCATCGTCTCACCCGTCACGCACCCTGAGCGAGCGGCCGGAGACGATTTTCTGGCTCGAGGGGGGGTTCCCCCGTCCCACTGAGTATGGCGGATGGATGGTTGCGGTTTCGCCTCCGCGTCACCGTCCCGGCTGGTCTGCGCCCCCCGGGAGGCGCATCGGGCGAAGTGTCCCGAAAATTCCTCCAGGGCGAGCGTTAAGTGTCATGACAAAGTCCCACCCAGAACCCGGAGGCCCGTTCATGACCCCCTTGAAGCGCAAGTATCGTCTCGATGACCCGGAAGCACGCGCGGTGTTCGCGTTCACCCCTTACTACTTCCTCATCCTCCGCTCCGGCTATGAGGACATCCATGCCTTACGCAATATTTTCAGCCGGCTGGGGATCAACGCCTACCTGGTGACCTACCTGGTCCTGGCGGCGCTGTTGTTGGCTGACCTGCTGGTGACGAATCATCACGTCTGGCAATCACTGCTGTTGCTGCTCTTTGTCGGCAATCTGCTCCTTGATGCGTGGGCCAATCTGGAACCGCTCCATATCGTCCAACGCCTGGAGAGCGAGCATTTCCAGGTGGAGCTACTGGTGCAAACGGACAACCTGACCATGGCTGAACGTATCGCCAGGTTGGCAGCTGCCGGCAGGCACAAGGAGGCAGACCGGGTGTCCCATGCCGCGCGCTTGCTGAGCAAGCACGGTGGCGACAATCACTTACAGTGGACGACTGGCGTGCTGATGCGTGAAGTGGCTACCGGCAGAAGCTGGCGGGTGTTGTGGAGCGCAGGTGAGGACTATGACGCGTTCCTGACATCCCAGCGGTCGGCGGGGCCCGTGTCGCCGTCCTTTGTGCTGGGGGTCTTTCAGGAACTCCGGGATCGCCGCCTGAACTCCACGCAGCAGGCGCGGGTCTGGCAGCGGTTGCTGCGTCGCGGCTGCCGCATCCTGCCCGCCGGGGGCGAACACCCCCCCTTGTTGCCCGACACCGGGGATCTGCTGGCCTAGCCCCGCACAGCCACTCCCGGGAGAAATCCCCCCGGAAGGCCCATGACTGCCAGATGGCCCTGCCACCGGCCTGACACCCCCCGCTCACCAACACTGTCAGCGGACCACAGGTTGGTCCGCATGCTGGTGGCGGCGAGTGTCCACCCCGCCAGGCATCGGCGGGTCACGTGCGAGGGGGGAACCCAGGCCTGGTACGTGACGGCAGACCCCTCCTGGTAAAGATCAGGCGCTGACGACCCGGGAGCTGAAAACAGGCTTCAGGGGTGCGTTGAAGTCAGTACAGACCCTCGCCGGGAGACCCAGCCCGGGAGGGTCCCCTGCATCGTCTTAATCCAGCAGTACTGACGCCGACGCACCAGGCAAGCCGCGGAGAAACCACATGGCCAACATCCCCAACGCCAATCAATACCGGACGCGAACCAACCCGACCGCGCCACCGTCCACCCGCCACCCTCCGGCCACCCCGGACCCACCCGGACGTTCCAAGGCCGGGGGTGGGGCCGTCCTCGCCACCCTGGTGGTTGCGGGCGTTCTGTACCTGATGGGCGGTCTCTGGGCGGCGGTGATCGGTGGCGTGATTCTGGCGGCACTGCTGTTCGCCAGCGATGACTGAACGCGGACCTGTTTCCCAACCCTCAACAGCGGAGCAACACCATGGAAAAACTCGTGATCTTTAACGATTACGCCAACATCGAGGCCGGCTTCCAGCAATTTGGCCCTGATCTGGACGAACAGCACCTGCTCGACTATCTGAGCGAAGGGCGTTTCCTGGTCGAGGCCCATGCCTTCGTGCCGATCGACCCGCGCAATCCCCATGGCCGGGATGCGACCATCGAGGAGCTCTGGCGGGTCGGCTACCTGGTCCATGACAAGATCGGGACCCCGGTTGGGGATGGCTACCGCTGCAACCTGGACGTGGAGATGACGCTGGAGCTCATGCGTACGGCCGAGATCGTCAAGCCCGACATCATCGTGCTGATCTCCGGCGACAAGGACTTCATCCCCGTCATTCTCGAACTGCGCCGGCGCGGAATCCGGGTCGAGGTCGCCGCGCTGCCGACCATCAACGCCGCCCGTGAGGTCATGCTGAAGGCTTCGGGCTTCATCGATCTGGAACGTTATCACCGCGAGCGGGGTGTCACGCCCCACCTCTGCGTTCCGGCCCCGGGTACGTCTTGCGACTTGGAGGCGTCTGGCGACCCCCCGGAGGAGGACACCCCGGGGGAGAACGCGGAGGGGGTTGACGGCCTGCCCGCGTCCGCCTCCCGCCCCACGCCCCCCTGGTCATGGCAGCCGCCTCGCGCCTGATCAGCGCGGCGGGCACAGCGGGAACCCCGAAAAGACGCCCGCCGGTCGCGTTGATACCGGCAAGACGTTGCCGTCCTGACCCCCCTATCCCGAACCCATCAGAGGAGAGACCCCATGGCAATCATCAATGGCAGACGCATCGATCCGCGCAGCATCGGCACCGGCGTGTCGGGCAGCGAACTGGCCCGCCAGGCCAAGGCGGGTCCTGGTCGCCGCCCCATCCTGGAGTGTGACGGCAAGGTCCAGCAGATCCAGCACAGCCGGGTCTATGGTCCACGGGAACTGGTGGACAAGTACGGGCGGGGCGCCAAGGTCACCTCGATGCCGGACCGCTCCAAGGGACACAGCTTCGGAGGGCGGCGCTCACCCGAATCCAAGCGCATCATCACGGAGCAGGTGGTGGATATCGCCGAGAACCTGTTCAAACAGGGCATCGACTTTGACGAGGACGATGCGCACTGGATGGTCGTGCCCAATTTCCTCCTCCCCTCCCGCTGGCACACCATCACCCAGCGTACGCCGCTGATGATCGCCTTCCCGAACGAGTACCCGGCATTGCCACCGATCGGCTTCTACATGATGGCGGACATCCCGATCTCCCCCGACGGCCACTTTTTCAGCGGCGTCGCGCACAACGCCTGGGCGGAGCCCATTTCCCACGGCTGGAAGTGGTACTGCACCTACATCCATGATGGCGCCTGGCAACCGGCGCGCAACTGGCGCGAGGGGGACAACCTCTACACCTATGTCCATCTCATCAAGGAAGTGCTGGGGAACTGAGCCATGACGCCGCTGCGCATCCGTTTCCGGCAAGGGGAATTCGCCCGCCTGCGCCACCGTCTGCTGGCCGACCCGGACCGGGAGTCCTTCGCCCTCCTGTTCGGGCAGCGGGTGGCGGCCGGTGACGCCGTCGTCATCCGGGTCATCGACAGCCATTTTCCGCAGCCCGCGGATTACGAGAGCCGGAGCCTGGCCCACCTGCGCCTGCGCCGCGAGTACGTCTATGACCGTCTGGTGGCGATGCAGGCGCGCGGCGGGGTGGATACCGTCATCGACGTCCATACCCATCCCTTCGCCAGCCGGGGTGCCGCCTTCTCCGGCCAGGATGATGCCGACGAGCGTGCCTTTCATCGCTGGCTGACCGATACCCTGGAGGTCCATTACGCCAGCCTGGTCCTGAGTCGCTCGGATTATGCCGCCCGCGGGTGGGAGCGGGTGGGCGATGTCAGCCATCCCCGTCCCGCGCGGGCCCGGGCGCAGACGGCCCTGGAACAGTGGCCCTGCGCCGACGAGGCGCGGCCGGCGCAATCCCCCGCCGCCGCCCTGGACCCCGAAACGGGCTTCCTGGCCCGGGGCGCGTTGGCCTTGGGTCTGGACGTCCTGCGCCAGATCGTGGAAGACCAGCGGATCGCGGTGATCGGGGTGGGTGGGCTCGGTTCCGCCCTGGCTGAGAATCTGGTCCACAGTGGTTTTCATCACCTGCACCTCATTGACCATGACCAGGTGGAAACCACCAATCTCAACCGGATCGTTGGCGCGGGGGCCGAGGATGCGCGCCACCACCGGCTCAAGGTCGAGGCCGTCCGCGCTCACCTGCTGCGCATCAACCCCGCCGCGCGGATCGAGGCCCACCCCACCACGATCGAGGACCCCTCCCTGTTGCCGGCACTGGCCCACTGCGACTGGTTGCTGCTCGCCACGGACACCCATGCCAGCCGTTTTCGCACCCAGGAACTCGCCCTGCGCTTTGGCATCCCGCTGATCTCGGCCGGGGTCAACATCCAGGTCGTTGCGGGCCGGATCACCGACATGAGCGGGGAAATCATCACCGCCCGGTGGGGGGATCGCCTCTGCCTCAATTGTCTGGGACGGATCGCCCCGACCCAGGTCGCGGCGGAGACGGTAGCTGAGTTGGGGGCTGAGCTTGCCCGGCGGGGCTATGTCAGCGGCCAGGCAGTGAAGGAGCCCGCCGTGAAAACCCTCAACGCCATCCTCGCGGCCCTGTCCGTCGAGACGCTCCTCAATCAGTTTACCGGGCGGCAGGCGCTGCCCCCGATCCTGATCTATGAAAATAACCGGCTACCCAGCGTCTTCCCTGACCAGGAGAGTCTCGCACGTCGGACAAAAGATTGTTTTCATTGCTGCGGGTAGCCTGCCGGGCTTGCGAAGAGGGTGAGGAGCGAGCGGGGGCAGGGATTTTGCCGACCCGTGACCGTCAGGGGCGATACGGGTGGATTGATCAGCCTTGGTTCGTCAATGATAATTCGGTTTTCACACTAACCAGGTAAGGATACATGCAACGTCATGCTTGCCTCTTTGAGGCAAAATCCATTCAAGACTACATCCTCCGTTCCGGCCGGCTGCGCCATATCGTCGGTGCCTCGGAACTTATCGATGCCTTGACCCGACGACTCCTGGACGATGTTCTTTTTGCTCTGGGACTGGACGAGGGACAAATCGTCTTCTCGCGGCGTGCCGGTGGCGCCGTCTACGCCTTCAGTGCGGACAAGGACGCCCTCGACGCCTTTCGCGATCTCTGGACCCTGGTCGTGAGCCAATATGCCCCCGGCCTGGAATTTTTGATCGCCCAGGGCGAGGGAGATACCGATTACCACGCCTACCGGGCTGCACTGCAGCAACTGCAGGTCGGCCGTAACCGGCAACCCGCGGCCTTACCGGCCGGCACGCCCGTGACCCGCTATGCGCCACGGACTGGCCGCCCCGCCATCGCCTCCGGTAAAGGCGGATTACTGGATGCTGCCACCGCGTGCTTTGAGCGGGAAGCCCAGCGCGACCGCCCCCAGGGTCTGGCCTGGCGCTTTGATCCCAACTCGCGGAATGATGACTGGCCCCGCAATCTGGAATTCAGCCCGGAGCCGCAGGGGTCCGCCTTTCCCTTCACGGGGGACAACCGCTATCTCGGGCTGATCCATGCCGATGGTAACGGCCTGGGGCAACTCCTGATGAAGCTGGGCGACCATGTGCAGAGTGACCCGGCCAGTTTCACCACCCTCTTCGCCCGGTTCTCCGCGGCGATCGAACAGGCTACCCAGGCGGCGGCGCGCGAGGCCACGCGTCAGATCCTCGAGCCGCAACGCCGGGCTCAGCCCGCCCCGGCGGGACAACCCCAAACCCGGGTCTATCCCGCCCGGCCCATCGTCCTTGGCGGCGACGATCTCACCATCCTGGTCCGCGCCGACCTGGCGCTACCCTTCACTGAAGCCTTTCTGCTTGCGTTCGAACGGTTCAGCGGGGAGGAACTGACCCGGATGCGCCAGGAATTTCCCGGTCTAAAGGGCCTGCCACAAACCCTGACCGCGGGAGCGGGCATCGCCTTCGTCAAATCCAATCACCCCTTCTATCTGGCCCATGAGTTGGCCGAATCCATTGCCCGTTATGCCAAGGATCAGGCCAAACAGCACCGGTCTGAGACAGGTCGCATCCCCCCCAGCCTTTGTTTCCATCGCGTCACCACCGCCAGTCATGGCGACTACAGCGATGTCCGCGAGCGGGAGTTGACCTTCAGCGCGGGCCCGGAGGCGTACATCACCTCCTTGGGGGCTTACAGTCTGGACCCCCCTTGGTCCGGATCCCCCCCGGGCGGATTACCCGCCCTCGCCGACCTGAGCGCCCTGGCCGGGCTGCTGGGGCAGGACAGGATGGCCCGCGGGCCCGCCCGCCAGCTCCTGACACTGATTGGTCAGGACCTCGACGATGCCCGCCGGCGTTACGCGCGCTGGCGCGAGGTCATGCGCACGCGCGATGCCGGGGGGCTGGAGGCCATGCTCAGTCAACTCGAGACCCTGTGCGGCGGCCTGGAAGAGCACCTGCCCGTGGTCCGCCTCAGGCCCGCAACCACTTCTGAGCGCCCGCTCTTTGCCACCCCCCTGGGGGATGTCGCCACCTGGCTGGCCATCACCAACCGCGTTGAGGCTGCCGGCATGAACCAACCGGATGACCGGTCAGAGGACCGTCCATGAGCACCACCACCCTGACCATCGATATCCAGTCCTATTGGCACCCGGGTACGGGCCGGGGGAGTGGTTTCCACCTGGATGCATTGACCCATGCCGGCGCCGACGGCCTGCCCCGCCTCCCGGGACGCACCCTCAAGGGTCTGCTGCGCGATGCCCTGCTGCGAGCGGAAACCTGGGGCTGGGCCGAGGTCCCTTCCGGTACCACTGAAACCCTTTTTGGTTCGCGCCTCAAGGAACGTCGTGGCCACCCCGATGACAACCTGTCCACCCCCGGTTGCCTGCGGGTCGGCGACGCGGTGCTGGCCCCGGAGGTTGCCCGCTACCTGGCCTCGCCCGCGGGTCGCCCCTTGGTGGCGGGACTCTACCGCGAGCACTTCAGCACCGCCATCGACGCCGACAGCGGCGTGGCCCGGGAGCACAGCCTGCGCGGGATGCAGATCCTGGTGCCCCTGACGCTCCACGCCAGCCTGACCGAGGTCGCCGGCGCTGCGCAACCAATACCCGATTGGCGTCACCGGCTTCAGAGCGTCTTTCCACTCATCACCGCGGTGGGTGCCCATCGCACGCGGGGCTTCGGGCGCGCCCGGCTCTATTGGCAGGAGGGCTGAGGCATGCACCGTATTGATCTGCAACTGACCCTGCGGGAAGACCTGGTGGTCGATGAACGTCCGGCCACGGAAGGGGGGCATGCGGGGCTGGATTATCTGCCGGGCTACCTCCTCCTGGGGGCGGCGGCGGCCCGACTCTATCCTCGGTTATCCCGCGCGGACGCCTACCGCCTGTTTCATTCCGGCGAAGTCCGCTTCGGGGATGGCCTCCCCCTGGTCGCCGGCCAGCCGGTCTGGCCAATGCCACTCTGCTGGCATGAACGCAAGGGCGACAGCGCCACGGTCAGTGGCTGGCTGCAAGCCGACAAGTTGCGGAATTTCCAGTTCGGGCGCTTTACCGAGCCGGCCGCCCAGCCACAACAATTGCGCGCCGGTTATGTCCGCGCGGACGGCTGGCGCCATAGCGTCAACCAATCCTTCCGCATGAAGACGGCTATCGATCCGACCACCGGGCGTATCGCCGAGGCCCAACTCTTTGGGTACGAGTCGATTGATGCCGGGCAGTCCTTCGTCAGCCGGATCCAGGCGGCCGCCACCCTGCCCGCACCCCTCTGGACCTTGCTGGTGGAGGCGCTGACCGCGGCCCCGGAGTTACTGCTGGGCCGCTCCCGGGGGGCGGAATATGGCCGGGTCGAGGTACGGGCCTGGCATGACGGTTTTCCGGCCCGGGAGCCGGAGGCCCTTGCCGATGCCGCGTCCCTGACCCTCTGGTGCCTCTCCGACCTGGCCCTCCTCGATGAGTGGGGCCAGCCGACGCTGGCGCCGACCCCTGCCGTCCTGGGCCTGCAACGCGGCCGGATCGACTGGGATCGGAGTTTTTTGCGTTTCCGTCGCTATGCTGTATGGAATGCCCATCGCGACGGGTACGATCTGGAGCGGCAGGTGATCCAGCGTGGCAGTGTCATCGCCATCACCGGCCTCGAGTCCCACCTCACCCCGGCGGAGAAAGCGCACCTCCTGGCCGGTGTCGGCCTCCATCGCGAGGCGGGTTTGGGTTGGCTCTGCCTCAACCCCGTCCTGCTCGGGGATGCCCAGCCCCGTTTCAGCCCACGCGTCCCGCTGCCGCCACCCTCCGTGGCGCCCCGACCCGATGACCCGCTGATCGCCTGGCTTGAAGCCAGCCGGGCTGCCGGGGACAGCCGGGATCGACTGGCGGCCCGCGTGCGCGAGCAGCGCACCCAACTCAGGAACATCTACCAAGCGGCGCGTGCCTTCTCCGGCATCCCCCCTGATCAGCCCTGTGGTCCTTCCACCGCGCAATGGGGGAGCGTCTACGAGTATCTGCGGCAGGCGGATAGCAGCGACACACAGGAGAACCTGGCCGCCATCGAGCGTGATCTCTTTGAGGGTCCCAATGCGTTGTGCAAGGGACAGGCCGAGGGCTGGCAAGACAGTTTTGGGGATACCCAGGGCCTGCGCAACTTCCGTGACTGGTTCCGTGCCAGCGTACCGGCACTCGCTTCCGTCGCCGCCCTGCGCCTTTTCACCCGTGAGGCCATGCGCGTCGCCCAAGGCGAAAAAGGCCGGAGTCACCGCCAGGAGGAACCTCAATGAATCGTCTCGACTGTGCCGTCGTCCATATCGCCCGCTTTACCTTCCAGGCCCGTTCCGCCTTATCGATTGGCACGGGGGGTGCCGATGGCGTCTTTGACCATCCCATCGTCCGGGATGCCAACGGTCTCCCCTGCATACCCGGCACGTCCCTGGCCGGGGTCCTGCGCCACCTCTGGCGTCAGGACCACGACCTGGCGAGTACCAACGCCCTCTTCGGTTTTCAGCAAGGTCAAGATGGGGCGGGTTCCCGCCTGGAGGTGGCTACCGCCGTCCTCCAGGACAGCCAGGGCCACCCCGTTCAGGGGCTGCTGCTCGGGGCGGCGGGCGAATATCGCCTGCGGGATCCCGTGCTTGGGCCGGCGCTGACCACCCGCGAGGACCCCAATATCCGCGACCGCGTGCGGCTGAGCCATCGTGGTGTTGCCCAGGACACCGGGAAATTTGATCGCGGCCTGCTCCTGGCGGGCTATCGCTTCAGCGGCGAAATCCGCCTTTGGTCACCGACCACGGATGATCCGGACTGGCCGCAGGTGCTGGCCCTGTTGTCTGACCCACGCATGCGGCTGGGCGGTGGCACCCGTGCCGGCCTTGGCGCCATGGCCTTGCCGCAACTCAGCGCGGGCAGCTTCGATCTCCGTCAGGCCGCCGACCGGACCCTCTTCGCCGCTTTGAGCACAGACCTCAGCCTGACCCAGGGCCTGACTCACTTCCCGATGGCCTCTAGTCCGGCTCCCGCCGTTGGCGACATCCTGAGCATCACCCTCGACCCCCGCGATTTCTGGCGCATCGGCCAGGGCAGCCGATCCTTGCGGTCAACCGCCCAATTGGCCCAGGGCAAGGTCCCTGATCTGCTGCCCAAGCAAGAAGCGGTCGTGATCTGGGACGATCAAGGCCATGCCCGCATCAGCCGGCGCTTTGCCCTGGTACCCGGCTCCGCCGTCAAGGGCGCCCTGGCGCATCGCACCGCCTATCACTGGAATCTGCTGGCCGGGCAGTTCGCGGAGGAGATGCCAGCGGACACCTTCGCGGCCTGGGACAAGTCGGACCATTGTCCGGGGGTTCGGGCCCTCTTTGGCCATGCCAAGGACCGGGCCCCGCACCTGCCTGAGACTGCCCAGGACAGTGAACCGTCAGACGTCGGCGCGCCAGTCGGGCGTGCCGGCCTGGTACTGGTCGACGATGCCTATGTCGCCATCGACCCCGCCCGCCTGGAGGAACAGGTGCAAACCCTGATCCATAACAGCATCGACCGCTTCACCGGCGGTGTCCGCAAACGCATGCTGTTTACCGAGGAATTGATCTATCGCCAGCCGATCCAGCTCCGCATCACCCTGTTGCCGGCAGTCGCCCAGGCCGAGCCGCGCGCGCGACGCGCCTTTGCCCGCGCCCTCGGCGATCTGTGCACCGGGCGACTGGCCCTCGGCGCCGGGGCGACCAAAGGCCATGGCAGCTTTCAGGGGCAACCCGATGAACACACCCGCGCCTGGCTGGCGGCGCAAGGAGAGACATGGGCATGAACCTTCAGCAACTCGCCGCAGCCTACCATCAGGTCGCCAGTCGTCACCATCTGCCTCCCATGTCCGTCGCCGGTTTGGAGATCAGCACCCCAGCGCCGATGGAGAGCGCCACCGCCTGGGCGGAACTGCAAGCCTTTGCCCCCGTGGCCGGTTGGCTCCAGTTCCAGTCCAGGGTGGTGGCCTTTAACGGCGGCGCGCTACCCCAACCGGCACCGGACTGGGGCACCCTCCTCGATGCCGCCTGCCACGATGCCGCCGGACGAAGCATCCACTGCCGCAGCCTGGGTACCGGCCTCATCGCCCTGGTCATTGCCACCCCCACCCCGGGCGATGACGCGGGCATGACCTACCTGGTGGATGAAGTTCGCCATCTTGCTACGGGCAAGGTCCCTGGTGCCTGCCTGCGCTACCGGCGTTATTGGCGGTCCGACCCGGATCATCCGGAGCCAGGCGTACGCCCCTGCTTCACCGCCCTGCACGGTTTCGCTCCCCAGGAGGACGCCTGACATGATCACCGCCCCCTACAATTTCGTGCCGCTTGCCCCCTGGGTGCATCGTCCGTCCTGGGCCAGCCAGGTATCCCAGGACATCCCCTTCAAGGACGGGCTGTGTGGACACCTCGAGCTGCGCATCACCGCCTGCAGCCCGCTGTTGGTTGGTGGCGAGCAGGAGCCAGCGACCGATGAGTCCCCCGGCGTTGTGCGCCCATTTCGCCTTCCCGGCCCGGATGGCGGCTACGCCCTGCCGGGAACAACCCTGAAGGGCATGATCCGCGCGGTGGTGGAGGTCGCCAGTTTTTCCCGCATGAGCCTGGTCGATGACCAGCGGCTGAGCCTGCGCGATCTCACCCAACCCGCCCGCCCCTTTTATGGCGATTTCATGACCCGCCAATCCGCAGCCAGCGAATTCCAGGCTAACTCACTGGCCGGCTGGTTGCACTTTGACACTGTACACAAGGCCTGGATGCTGGAGCCCTGCCATTACAGCCGGGTGGAACAGGCTGATCTGGACACTTATGCCGGGAATAACTGGTTCCAGGACACTAAATCCGCGCGTAAGACCGCCCGTGACAAATACGCTGCCTGGCCGCTTTCACGCGACGTGAAATTCGATCCGGGCCCCGTAACCGCTCATCGTCATAGCTGTGGTTGGCTGGTCTACAGCAAGGCGTCCTGTCTGGGTACCGGCGCCACCATGGGGACGCTGGTTTTCACCGGTCAGCCCAGTCCCAAAAAGCACCTGGAGTTCATCTTTCACGGCAGCCGGGGCAGGCCGGTTCCCGTGCCGGAAGCGGTATTTCGGGGCTTTCTGGACATTCACGATCCCCAGTCGGAAAACATCGGTGGCTCCACCGATTGGGCCTTCTGGCGCGACCAGCCCCGCGTACCGGTTTTTTACCTGGAGGACCCCAAGGTACCCGGAAGCCCCGCCTCCCTGGGCCTGGCCCTCATGTACAAATTGGCCTACCGTCATTCGCTCCACGAGGCTATCGCCCACACCAGCCCCGACCATCTGAACGAGGAGATCGCCGATTTCGCCACCACCCTCTTTGGCAAGGTGGGGGCGACCCCGGAACAGGCATTGAAAGGTCGGGTCATGTTCCATCATGCCCTGGCCGCGAATGCCCCGACGCCCGAGGTGCATGCTCCCACCATTCTCAACGGTCCCAAGCCAAGTTATTACCCCAATTACATCCGCCAGCCCTATGCCAGCAATGGTCAGTTACCTCAGGACAAGGCTCCAGGCAAGGGCTATCAAACCCTGATGTCCGACCGGAGTGAACTGCGCGGCTGGAAACGCTACCCCGTCCGCCCGTTGGACACAACCGGTATCCAGCCACTGACCGGGGAGCAACTGCAAAACCCCAGAGTGCAGGTGCGTCTGCACACTCTGCCCGTGGACACCACCTTCCAGGGTCGGATGACCTTCCACAACCTCAAACCGGAGGAACTCGGCGCCCTCTGCTGGGCCCTCACCTGGGCCGAACAGGAGGATCTGCGCCACAGTCTCGGCATGGGCAAGCCTTTTGGTTTCGGCCAGGTAGCCATTGCCATCAGCGCCGCTGACATCCGCCCCAACCGGGCGGAGGAGACCGCCCCCACCTGGCAGGCCTGCTGCGCCAGATTCATCGCCTACATGGAGGATGCCGCCAAGCACCATAAGGGTTGGCGTAATTCCCCGCAGATCGGCGCTTTGCTGGGCATGGCGAACCCGGCCAAAGCGGCGGTGTTCCCGGGTGACCTACGGCACATGCGGCTGACCACCGGCGGGCAAAACGAGTTTAAGGACGCTAAGGAGCGCCGCTGGGCCTTGCCGGACTACCCCCAAGGGCTGCATCCTCAACCCGCTCTCCCTGGCGGGGAACGGATCACCTGGACGAATGTCGAGCTCAAGCTCAATCCAGGCAACGGTGAACTGTCCATCCTCCACGAGGGCAAGACCGCGTTTGCACGTAACACTGAAGCCCAAGCCTTGCGGGATCGCTTGCCCGAGGACCTCAAGGCCCGCCTCAAAGCCAAAAGGGCGCTCAAGTCCTGCACCGTTGAAGTGAAAGCGGAGAGTAACTCCTTGAGACTGGTCGCCATCCTGGCGGTTGGCGAGAACCCCCTGCCGGCCGCGCTGGACGCCTCTACCACCCACCAGGGGGCCTGATGTCCAGCCGGGGCCATGTCTACATCGCCCTCTCCACCGGGCAGAATATCGCCAACCTGTTGCCCATCCTGGAGCTCTACACCCCTGGCGACCTTGTCCTCTGGCTCGAGAGCGCCCTGGCCCGTAATCTGGACTGGACCGCGGGACCGCGCCAGATACTGGACGAGCGGGGCATCCCCCATCAAACCCTGTTCTGCGCGGATAACGACCCGGCCACCCTGCATCAGACTGTGGCTGACTATCTGGCACGGGAGGGCCCCGCTCGCGTGCGCCTCATTGCCAACGGCGGCACCAAACTGCAAATGCTTGCCGCTTTTCGCGCACTCGCCGGGCGACTGGATGAAGTGCTCTATGGTCAATTTCAGCCCTGCGTGCTGGAGCGTTATCCCCAGGATGGCCTTGCCGCCGTTGGCCAGCAGTTCTACGTTAACCATCAGTTACAGCTCAAGGAACTGGTGGCGTGCAATGGCATGGAGATCCTGGAGGGGAAGCAGGAATGTATCTGGCCCGGCGCACCGCTGCCAATCCCGTTGTTCGGTCAGGATGCGGCCCACACACAGGACTGCTACTCCAGGGTGTGGGAATGGCGAAAAGCCCAGGAGCCCCCTTCTGCACCACCGGTATTGCCCTACGAGGCCGCCGCCAATCTGGCCCCGGAACAGACCGAGCGCTTTCACACCACGATCCGGAACGCTTGTCACCTGAGTCATACCCAGCCGATCAAGATCAACGAGGCCAAGGCCATTTACCATAGCGCGGGCCGTCTGGACCGGGAAGCACGACTGGCCTGGCCGGCCTCTGCCCAGGGTGTGGAGGCGCGGCCGAATATTGGCCTCGAATTTGAGCAGGCGGTAGCAGCCCGACTCGTCAACTGGCTGATCGCTACCCCGGCGCTTCATCGCGTGGTGCAATCCGTGTGGCGCAATGTCCTTATCCGCAAACAGGGCGCCAAAGACATCCGGGCCGAACTGGATATTGCCCTGCTGCTCAGGAGTGGTGTGTTGCTGCACCTGGAGTGCAAGTCCTGGGACGCGAATCGTAAGGATATCGACGCCCGGTTCTCCACCCTGCGCGACATTTCGTCGCAATTGGCCAGGCTCGCGATCTGCCTGCCATCCTTTCATGGCATGGAGAGAACCGAGTGGCATCTTGCCCTGTTACGCAACCTGGAGAACATCCACGGCTGGAATCAGCATCCCATCATCAGGTTTACCTTACCCGACACCCCGGACGAAGAGGGCTATCAATTCGAAGACTATCTGGCCCGGTGGCTGCGCCCCTATCTGCCCAGAGCAGTAAGCGGCGACGAAGTGCCAGGGTAACCCTGGGAACAGCCCCCTTCCCACCCTGATCCCCGGGGCGTTAAGCCGCGGGGACACTGATCATCGCCTCGCGCAGTCGCTCCAGGCGCCCCCGCCCCTCATGCTCAAACCAGGCCGCCGCCCCGCCAAACCAGTGTTGATAGTAACGTCCGCTAGCGGTTTTGGTCAGCCGGCATCCCAGTGCCGGGTCCTGGGTGAAGTCATCCGGGGCCAGAGCGCCGCTCTCGCAAAAACTCAACACCCAGTCGTCGACCCACGGCCGCAGAGGTTCCATCAGGTCCAACGCCAGACTGGGACGACCAGGTTCCGGCGCGTGCAGGAAGCCGAGGGCCGGCTCCAACCCCGCTTCGGCCGCCAAACGCCCCATCGCATGGCTGACCAGGGTATAGGTCAGTGACATCAGCGCGTTGACGGGATCCTTGGGCGGGCGGCGATTCCGTCCATGAAAACCCCAGGCGGGTGCGATCAACGTGGCCCAGGTCCTGAAATACCGAGCACTGGCCGCGCCCTCCACCCCCAACAGCGAGGGCAGATCCTCCACCTGACGGGCATGGATGATAAAGCGGTCCAATTCCGCCGCTTGGCCCCGGTTGTGCAGGCATTCCGTTTGCGCCTCGATTTTGGCGACCACGGCCTCCTGGGCCAAGGCCAGACGCCGGCCCGGGTCCAGATAAGCCGCATACTGGGTCAACCTGCCGGGTTGGAGCCCGTCATGTTGGGTGAAGAGATGCCGCGCCGGCTCGCGGGCTCGACCGGGTAACAGCACCAGGCTGATATCCGACCCCAGGCAGCCGCGGATGAACTTACTGGACAGATCCAGATCGCCCTCCACCAGGATCTGCTTCAGTCCCATGATACCGACCCGCTGCTTGCGACCATCCGGCTGCTCCAGCACGACCACATCGTGCTGCAGGGATAAACGGGCCCCGGACTCGTTGGCGATCAAAGTTGCTTTATCCATGTTCCATAGCCCCGTGTTATAACCAAGCTGGTGACGATCCGGGCCACTCCCGGGGAGACAAAGGCTCCATGCCTGCTCCAACCACGGGAGGTGAATCGCCGCATAAAAACCACAGATCATCCGGACCCGAGAGGGGATAAAGACGCATATCGTCCTCCCCGTGTTCAAGTAACGACAGGACTGCCGCCGTCATAGCTTTCAATTGACTACCAGGTCCGCAAAAGAGATAGACCGACCGTTGCAGATAAGCGGCATAACCGCTCGTAACCCGCTGGACCTGTTTGAGCCGTCTGGCATCGCGAATGTCGTAACTGACCACAAACCACCCATCGCCCGGATAATTAGGTACGGGATGGGCTTGACACGCCAGGGGAGCGGCACTGTCAGTACGGGCAAGGGCATAGACAGGCCCATCGCCGCGACGGGAAAGGCGGAACAAAATCAGGCTATCCGTCTCCGGGTTGATCAATTCCAGCAACTGCGCGCCTAACTCCTCCGCTTGCGGGGGAGTAATAACTACCTCGTGGAGCGATAATTGCCCATCAAGACGCCAGGCGCGTAATCGCTTAAGGACCGCCCGGGCTTGACGTGGGGAGGAGATGTCATAGCAAAAAACGAAGGGCGCGCGCTCAAAGCCGCTACGCTGAAAACTGGAGGCTCGGTCAAGGAAACTCATTGGCGGACTCCAGGACGTAAGTTAGGCAAACGCTTACCCAGGAAGAAATGGTTGGCGGAAGTCTGGATCACCTGAGTCTTGTCCTGATTGAGCCGAAGGTCCAGGAGGCGTAAACATTCGGCTGCAAACGCCAATGCCTGCTCCGCCTCCTCCTGGGTTTTGCCCATGACGATGAAATCATCCGCGTAACGCACAAAAGGGATGCCTGCCTCCTCGAGTGCCATATCCATCTGGTGCAGATACACATTGCACAGGAACGGGGAAAGGACCATGCCCTGTGGCAGACCGTAGCCGCGACCTCGGGGCCGAGTCCACTGAGGTGCCCTTTCCACCCAGAATCTGACAAGATTGGTGACCGCCTCATCCTGACAAAGATTTCGTAATGCCAAGAGGGCATGGTGATGCGGGATGCTGTCAAAACACTGGACAACATCGGCATCGCCTAACCAAACATAACCCAGCCGAATCCACTCCCGTAGACGGGACAGGGCCATATCGAGGGTACACAGGGGTCGATACCCATAACTGGAATCATGAAAGACAGCCTCGCCTAAGGGTTCCAACACAGTGAGAACAGCCCGTTGGACTAATTTATCCCGGACGGATGGTGCGCAAATGATGCGTTCACTCCCGTTCGCCTTCTTGATATGAAAACAGCGTCCCGTTTCGGGGCGATAATGGCCAGCGAGCAACTCATCGGCCAGTTTGCCAATGTGCAGGATCAAGTGTCGATCCACCTCAGCCATGGGTACTCCTGTTTGCCAATGGTTGCGATCATGCCGAACAAGATTCCATGCATGATTGAGGATCGCGGGGCTGGCTATCTTCTGCATCAAGACACTCATCTGAGGCGAGACTCCATTCGGGCTGTTTTACCCATCACGGACGTTACAACCCTAACAACGCGTTCTGTGATATGATTTTCAGGGGTACATAAAGAGATACACGGTAAAAGTGCCAATTCACAGGTCATTGGAAGTGTTTTCAGGGGCCATCTATCTGATTATGCTATTCAATCGACTTATCCACAGGTGGGTCCTACGGATTGAGCCGAATTAGAGGCGATGAAACTATCCCGGACAGGTCACTAAATTCTTCATAATTTCGTCCTACGGATTGAGCCGAATTAGAGGCGATGAAACCCCCAGTGGCCAATACCAGGGTTTCCCCAACGTGTCCTACGGATTGAGCCGAATTAGAGGCGATGAAACAATTATGACCCGGGAAGAGCACCAGTTTTCGGTCCTACGGATTGAGCCGAATTAGAGGCGATGAAACCTAGTGTATATTCCCTCGCCAGCTTTTCTTCCAGTCCTACGGATTGAGCCGAATTAGAGGCGATGAAACTTTACAAAGATACCACCCACCGAGCATGAAAAGTCCTACGGATTGAGCCGAATTAGAGGCGATGAAACTGGAGTCCCGCAGCCAAAGCGAGGAGTGTTTTGTCCTACGGATTGAGCCGAATTAGAGGCGATGAAACAGAGGAGCTTTTTGATAACCCTCAGAGAAAGCTCGGTCCTACGGATTGAGCCGAATTAGAGGCGATGAAACCCCAGAAGGCCGATAATCATCAATAGCCCCAATAATGTCCTACGGATTGAGCCGAATTAGAGGCGATGAAACTGAGCGCCAGTCTGGCGGTTAACACCGGCATATCGTCCTACGGATTGAGCCGAATTAGAGGCGATGAAACGCAAAATAAATATGCCTTCCTTGGTCATCACGACGTCCTACGGATTGAGCCGAATTAGAGGCGATGAAACCGGGGGTGGGGCGATCATGCAGCGCAAGCCGCGTCCTACGGATTGAGCCGAATTAGAGGCGATGAAACTTCAAAAAACCAAGGATACTCAATATTATGGGGTCCTACGGATTGAGCCGAATTAGAGGCGATGAAACAGAAGAGTGACAGACTAAACATGGCTGATGGTATTGTCCTACGGATTGAGCCGAATTAGAGGCGATGAAACGCCAAAGATTGGAGTGCATTGATTTCTTGAATGGTCCTACGGATTGAGCCGAATTAGAGGCGATGAAACTTTCCCAAGCGGTCCCGTGTCCCTCAAAGAAGTGTCCTACGGATTGAGCCGAATTAGAGGCGATGAAACCAAAATCATTAGAAGTGATGAGCGCCCAGCGCCGTCCTACGGATTGAGCCGAATTAGAGGCGATGAAACCCACCCATGTCGGGGTGGAAGTTTTCCCAGACCTGTCCTACGGATTGAGCCGAATTAGAGGCGATGAAACCATGAAGCGCTGTCGTATGATCTCTTCCACCAAGTCCTACGGATTGAGCCGAATTAGAGGCGATGAAACATCCAGATTTTGGCGAGGAAAGCATCTTTTCGAGTCCTACGGATTGAGCCGAATTAGAGGCGATGAAACTTTAGATCCACCAAGAGGAGGACATCCACCGGAGTCCTACGGATTGAGCCGAATTAGAGGCGATGAAACCCCTCCTTGTATGAGTGGTTACCGGTACGGATAGTCCTACGGATTGAGCCGAATTAGAGGCGATGAAACGCGTGCCTCTCGGGATTGATAGCAAAAGAACTTTGTCCTACGGATTGAGCCGAATTAGAGGCGATGAAACATTTCCAAACACATAAGACCAAAGCTTCGAACCTGTCCTACGGATTGAGCCGAATTAGAGGCGATGAAACTTATTTTATCTCTTTAAGACTATTCCTGATATCAGTCCTACGGATTGAGCCGAATTAGAGGCGATGAAACTTTTTAGGGGGTATCACCATTAATGTTTTGTAGCCGTCCTACGGATTGAGCCGAATTAGAGGCGATGAAACAAGGGGATTCTGTTCTTCTCCTCGTCCATACGGGTCCTACGGATTGAGCCGAATTAGAGGCGATGAAACATACAGTCTGTGAATACTCGACTGAACTTTTCGTCCTACGGATTGAGCCGAATTAGAGGCGATGAAACATGATAAACAACATCTTCTCTCCTCTGGTTGAGTCCTACGGATTGAGCCGAATTAGAGGCGATGAAACACCAAGGAAGTAGTGTCAAATCCGCTGCGGTTAGGTCCTACGGATTGAGCCGAATTAGAGGCGATGAAACGCAGCTCCTCCCACATCGCCCGCTCATTTCGCGTCCTACGGATTGAGCCGAATTAGAGGCGATGAAACCATTATTCGCTTCAAAAGAATCTCGAGCTTCTTGTCCTACGGATTGAGCCGAATTAGAGGCGATGAAACTTGCCATACCATCCTGGTTTGGTAGGCGGCGGTGGTCCTACGGATTGAGCCGAATTAGAGGCGATGAAACGTTTTGAATGACGGCGTACCTGCCGTCCGCAAGTGTCCTACGGATTGAGCCGAATTAGAGGCGATGAAACGTCGGTATCTTGGGTAAGATTGACAGGGTCATTGGGTCCTACGGATTGAGCCGAATTAGAGGCGATGAAACACGGGGCATGGGTGTGCGCGTCGGCGTAGTGGGTCCTACGGATTGAGCCGAATTAGAGGCGATGAAACTCATTTTGAGCACCTCATTGTTAGCACCCCTATTGGTCCTACGGATTGAGCCGAATTAGAGGCGATGAAACACATTTCGAGAGCGCATTCCAATCCTTGGATATCGTCCTACGGATTGAGCCGAATTAGAGGCGATGAAACTTTTAATGTTTCAAGACATTCTGTTTTTCCTATCTGTCCTACGGATTGAGCCGAATTAGAGGCGATGAAACTTGGCAAAGGATTGCTCAGGACCGCCATAGGTAGGTCCTACGGATTGAGCCGAATTAGAGGCGATGAAACTTTTGCCTTACTTCCGCCAGAACCCAGGCGTAGAGTCCTACGGATTGAGCCGAATTAGAGGCGATGAAACGGTGAAATATCCGTCCTTGGTTACGATGACCAATGTCCTACGGATTGAGCCGAATTAGAGGCGATGAAACCGGTTCACACCGGCAAACCGATTGAGCCGCAGGTCCTACGGATTGAGCCGAATTAGAGGCGATGAAACTGGTATTAGCGCGAATAATCGCCGTTCCTAACAGTCCTACGGATTGAGCCGAATTAGAGGCGATGAAACCATAGCATTCAACATTTTCAATCCTTTAGTTCACGTCCTACGGATTGAGCCGAATTAGAGGCGATGAAACCTCATCATAACTTATAGCTGAAAATGAAATCAGTCCTACGGATTGAGCCGAATTAGAGGTGATGAAACTGCTTTGCTCATTTTTTTTCCCTCCCAGGGTATGGTCCTACGGATTGAGCCGAATTAGAGGCGATGAAACTATTCTAATTCGTCCTGGTTCAGGGACGAATCCGAGTCCTACGGATTGAGCCGAATTAGAGGCGATGAAACTATCAGTAACAAAGTACTTCCTTTCGTTTGATGGGTCCTACGGATTGAGCCGAATTAGAGGCGATGAAACGTCACGATCCATCTCTCTCCCAATTGTTTCCAGGTCCTACGGATTGAGCCGAATTAGAGGCGATGAAACCAGATTGGGTTTTTGCCATCCTGGCGGCCCATACTGTCCTACGGATTGAGCCGAATTAGAGGCGATGAAACCTTGAACTTTGAATTCAAGAAACTGTCCTTGTAGTCCTACGGATTGAGCCGAATTAGAGGCGATGAAACCTCGTGTTATACTGCACCATGAAGTGCAGTGCGGTCCTACGGATTGAGCCGAATTAGAGGCGATGAAACTAACCAACGAGATAGTTTTCCCGTTGGTCTCGGTCCTACGGATTGAGCCGAATTAGAGGCGATGAAACCCCCTTCGAGAAAGGAATCTGCCAAACTTGCCGAGGTCCTACGGATTGAGCCGAATTAGAGGCGATGAAACGTAACACCAACCCCCTGGTTTCCCGAAGTATTCGTCCTACGGATTGAGCCGAATTAGAGGCGATGAAACCCCACCGGAGGAAATGCGATGAAACGTTTGTTTGTCCTACGGATTGAGCCGAATTAGAGGCGATGAAACGCGAGTGCTATACACACCCGTAAGGAATCCATCCGTCCTACGGATTGAGCCGAATTAGAGGCGATGAAACGATTGGACGAATCTTACGTCCTCTTCTTTTCTCGTCCTACGGATTGAGCCGAATTAGAGGCGATGAAACTGTTGCGAATATCTATTAAGCGCTCAAACAGAGTCCTACGGATTGAGCCGAATTAGAGGCGATGAAACGCTCCAGTAATTCCTAGAGAAAATGACAATAGGTCCTACGGATTGAGCCGAACTAGAGGCGATGAAACTTTTGCATTTGGACGAGCAGGATCCAGCTTAGCGTCCTACGGATTGAGCCGAATTAGAGGCGATGAAACAAAAAACAATAACTAGAACCATCACTGTAGATCGTCCTACGGATTGAGCCGAATTAGAGGCGATGAAACATCGATTGCTCTATTTGTCCGCGCATTTTAGCGGTCCTACGGATTGAGCCGAATTAGAGGCGATGAAACCTGCCTGTGGTGGTTGTCAGCCACCAATTGAAGTCCTACGGATTGAGCCGAATTAGAGGCGATGAAACGATTTGTCCGCGCATGTTAGCGCGGATGATTGTCCTACGGATTGAGCCGAATTAGAGGCGATGAAACGTTGCTCCGGTTTGTCTGTTAACTCCGCAGAAGGTCCTACGGATTGAGCCGAATTAGAGGCGATGAAACTTAAAGAGGATTATTGAGAATGGCGCAATTAAGTCCTACGGATTGAGCCGAATTAGAGGCGATGAAACCGTGGCGCGGACAACAGCGGAACTGATCATCGTCCTACGGATTGAGCCGAATTAGAGGCGATGAAACGGTCCAAACGTTGTCAAACAACGGACCTATACTGTCCTACCGATTTAGCCGAATTAGAGGCGATGAAACCCTGATCAGAGGCCAGGACCGCGGTAGGGATCGTGTCCTACGGATTGAGCCGAATTAGAGGCGATGAAACTTTTACTCACGGCGGAGTCCAATATCATTTGCAACACTTGTCAGTGAACAGCGCACGTGGGCTGATTAAGACGCTCCATCATGGCCCGGTAGACGCTGATCGGTGGAAAGTAGCCGTGGATCGCCCGGGGCCGCTGGTTGAGTCGCTCTGCGATCGCATCAAGCTGTTCCTGGCTGTAGAGGGACAGGTCCGTCCCCTTGGGGAGGTACTGGCGCAGGAGGCCGTTGGTATTCTCGCAGGACCCCCGCTGCCAGGGGCTATGGGGGTCGCAGAAGTAGACCTTGACCCCCGGTCTGGGCGGTCAACTCGGCATGGCGCGCCATCTCCTTCCCCTGGTCGTAGGTCAGGGATTGGCGCATGGGCGCCGCGATACTGTTCAGCTTGCGGGTATAGCCTGTCAGGGCGGAGGCGGCGGTGGCATCGTCCATTTTGGCCAGCAGGACCAGGAGCGAGGACCGTTCGACGGGGACCCCGACCGCCGAACGGTTACCCGCACCCTTGATGAAGTCACCCTCCCAGTGGCCGGGCAAGGTGCGATCCTCCACCGCGGGTGGGCGGGCATGAATACTCAGCATATCAGCCAGTTGCCCGCGTTGATCCGTACCCCGCGCACACGGCAGGCGGGTACTTCGTCCTTTACGCAGGCACGCGATCAGTTCCTGGCGCAAGGCACCCCGCGGCAGGGCGTAAAGGCAGGTGTAAATGGTCTCGGCGGCGACCCGCCGCTCCGGGGCATCAGGCCACATCATCTTCAGGGCGCCGGCAATCTGACCGGGCGACCAACCCTCCCGCAGAAAATGCTCGACCACGCCAAACAATACGCCGTCCACCGCGAGCTTGGGCGACCGCCGCGGCTGGAAACGGCGGCGGTGGGCTTCGTGGCCAGCCCGCTTGGCATCGTAGCCGCTGGTCCCCAGGGCATCCGCCGGCCGGGAATGCCGGCGCCATTCCCGGCTGATCGTCGAAGGGGCACGGTGCAGCGCCCGTGCCATGGCGCGCAGATTCTGCCCCTCCTGAGCCATCACCATGATCGTCGCCCGTTCCTCGGCCGACAGTTGTTCAAAGTGCATGGTCATCACAACACCTATAAGTGTAGAGGTGTTGCATTTGATTCTAGACTCCGCCCCCCCTTGCATGTAGTTAAATTTGGGATTGTCCTACGGATTGAGCCGAATTAGAGGCGATGAAACACCTACCCATAGCTCCGTTCTGGAGCTGAGCGGCCCTATGCCTTTGCTTTTAGACTCCGCCCCTTATTGAAAATCCGAGTAAATCCGTCCGGTCACAACTTGGGAGGTGGGGATAAGGGCGGTTCAGGATGCAGAAGCAATCAGGGGGACAAAGGTTGTAGTAGGTATCGCCCGAGACCGCTCGTCGTGGACGAACCCAAGTGGAGCCATTGGCCTAGCCAAAGCCATGGCCAGGCTTTCTTAAGGGTGGGGCCACTGAGAATGAGATGGCCAATGAGGCCACCCAGCTTTAGGTCTTCCCGTTGCCGACTAGAGTAATGATGGGTTTCTTGGGTCCCCAATTTCCTGAATTGGATCAGGTTGTCGGCATCAGACAGCCATTCTTCCGGTGTTGGCGGCATGGGTAAGGTGGGTAGCAGTTGAACGCAGGCTTCAAAGCGTCGCGCGAGGGCGATGAGTACATCTCGCCCAGTCAGGTTGTCCGGCTCGACCCGGAGACCCCGGAATTTGATCTTGAGGGGGGTAAGCACTTCGAGCCGCGCCTGACTTGGTGGCGGGGGCGGTACGAGTAAGGAAGCAGGCAATGGTAATGCCTGACCCGATCCGTGAGCATAGATAGTGGCCCATGCGCCGCCAGTGGGACCGATTTCCTGTTGAATCTCCGTCAGATGCAAGCGGATTGATTGCCTGAATCCTAAGCCTTGCTGGCCCAGATCCGTCAACGCATCAATGATCAACTGTAGCCAACCGTTGGCCCAGCCTAAAAGTACAAAGTCCAGGCCTATCGAAGTACCAGTAGAAAAAAAACCCGTATAAGCATGCGGTTCAAGAATATACGGCCGTGGGGGTTCGGGACGGGATGCCGCATCAAAAAAACCGGGATAGGGACAATCCTGACTTCCCGGGCAGGTGCCACATTCGGTGTGGGACTGGGTACAGGCCGTTCGCCGCAGGGCATGGCCGAATGCTCCACGCCAGGTTGAGCCAGGATAATCGAGCAGGTGCCAGTGGCCGCGCGTTTCGAACCAGGCTCGATAACGGATGATTTCCAAGGGTTGGGTGAGGAACATGAGACTATTCCGGGTTGAAGTTGATCCTGTGGAATCGGATATTCAGGGCGGATTTTTTCTTCCAGGCTTACCTGACTAACACTGACCTGGAAGGCGTCAGAGCGGAATAAACCCCCTAAAAACCATCGCGCTAATGTTTACTCCTCCTTCCGTGGCCAACAGGATCTGTTGGTCGCGGTATCTGTGGACCATCTCCTCCTGCCATTCATCCAATTTGCCCTGAGGCAGGTCCAGAGAAGACAGGCGATTGGGTTGGGACGAGAATGAGCGCAATTGATCGTTGAGTGTGGCTCCCTGATTTTGAAAATGGCCGAGTAACGCTAATGCTTCATCCCTGCGACCAAGCAGGGCATCGAATAGAGCGACTTCGAGGAAATAACGCTCGCCGATGAGCAGTTCGCGCGCAGCGGACCAACTCAATATCCCAGGGGGCAATGGTTGGCCGGTCGTTTGATGGTAAAGACTCAGATAGGCACATAGGTAGCCTATCGGTCCTGGATCCAGTCGGGTAAAGAGGTCTTCTTGCCAGAGATCCTGGAATGGCAGGATCAGCGCTAAATCCTGGGCCTGGCGTGTCCGCCACGTCCAGGCCGCCAGGGCACGGAGCAGGTAGAGATCGGTACTGTTACCCGGATGGAGCCGGATCCTGGCCAGGCTGTCTGCAGTGTCCGCCAGAATTGCGCGCACTTTCGCCGCCGTCTCAGCGGCTTGCCTGGATACCGGGTCGACCCAGCTCAGTATGTGCAGCAGCCCGGCTAATTCACGTTGGCCATCCTGGCCGAAATGACGGTACGCGTCGCTGCGTTTGCGTTGTAGCAGCGCCAGGGCAGCGCGCCATCCATCCCCGCCACAGCGGACATAGGCGCGGGCCAGGGTATCGAGGAGTTTATGGCTTTCGGCGCGCATGGCCGTGGTGGGCCTGAGGGCAGTCAACTTGGTCCGCAGGGCGCTGGCAACCCCCACCGCGGCCTTGGGGACATCAAATTCGATCAACAGATTGGCCAGGTCGCGGCCGAGGGACAGACCCTCGCCGCCGAATTCATCCTCGGGCCAAGCGGCAAGCCCTTTGACCAGGGCCGCAAAGGCCTCGCCATAGCGACCCCGCCGGTAAGCGGTACGAAACCAGTAATGGTGGATGCCGGGAGGGACCCAGTCCGTGATCTCACCCAGGTTGCGCCAGGCGGACTCATAGTAGGCCATCCGTTCGTGGTGATATTGCTCCGCCCCTTGGGCCAGCCAGGGGTACAGCCAGGCTTGGGTCAGTCGGCCGACCGGGTGCTGACTCAGGGCGTTGTCCAGCGTCTCAAACAGCCAGCGTTCGCCGGCCTCGTGATCCGGTCCTGTCGCGAGGAGATCGTCCAGGGTTTGTTTTGCGTGCGCAGGATTGGCCCCCCGCTGAAAGCAGTCCAGGGTGCAAAGTTCTGCCAGGTGGGTGACGGCGCGGGGGGCGAGGTCAGGGTCATGGCGCGCGAGCTCCGCCAGCGCGAAGGAGCTAAGCTCGGTGATGAGGGGGCGGTTGGCGCGGCGAAGACCGGGAACGCCAATCAGAACCAGGCGCCGTGCGCCCCACCCCGTCTCATCCCTGGCTTGCGCGGCCTGAAGGGCGGTATCAGCACGCCATCCCGTACTCCACCTGGGTAAAAATTGCACGAGAAAGTCTCTGGCCGCCCGGGCATCGAGGCGCCCAAACGGCGCGATCAGGGTGCGGGCGCCATGGGCGAGCAGTTTGCGGCCATAGTGAATGAGGTTGCCTGTATCGCTGCCACAGGCGAGCAGGATCACCAGGGGGGGGAGGCCATTATGCAGGGGTAAATCCCAGGGACGGCCATCGGGGCCGAGGAAAGGCGACACGACTGGATCGTCCCGCTCGGCGCCATGACAAAACAGGGTCAAGGCCGCGTAATTGGCTGGATCCGTCCCACCGAGAAAAGCTTCGGCGAGGCGGGGACCGGGCAAAATCCGCGTGCTGGCCGCTTGGCTCAACGGGGCATGTAAACCTGCAAGCGGGCGCTGGCTAGCTGGTGTGGGACGGGGCCAGAGGTCGGCGATGATCAGTTCCCGCTCCGGGGCGGGAGCGGATGGAGCGCTGTCCAGCCTGACATGGCGGCAGAAGGTGGCGAGGGCCGCAAGGGGATGGCCATCCAGCCAGAGGGATTCGAAGGGGACTTCCTGCAAGGGCAGGATGAAATCCGGACCGTTCGCCAAATGGACCCGGGGCCGGGGACCCGGGGCGAGCAGGAGCCTGGCCAGATCCTCGGCTAAAGCTAAGGGGCGCAACACCTTGTCCAGCCTGATCTGCGTCCGACCATCTCGGGTCGCGCGCCGCAGGGCCATGGGATGCTCCATGGCCAGGCTGGGGTAATGATGGGTTTCATCCGGGGTCCAAAGGCGCAGGCCAGCGGCTTCCGGCCACAACCAGATGGGACGAAAAGGGTCTAGGGGTGCAGGCTCCATCGATGGCTGGGACCTTCGTTGACTTGAACTTCCAGTAACAGTCCAGGTTGTGGCTCGATGAACAGCGTCAGGTGCGGTTGGTCCGTCGTCAGGCGATGCGACTCCAGCTCATCCTCCTCCAGGAGGAGCCGCAGGGTCAGCGGCTGATGCGCCAGGTGGCTAAGATGGAGCTTGAGCACTGCCGGCGAAGCCATTGGCAACGCTTCGATGGCGAGGATGCCCGGGATACGGTAACCACGGCGCTGGTTTTCTTGCGCTCGGATAACCCCCGCGGTCCGAGGTTCTGTGCCCATGGCGGTGATTGGGTCCAAGTGGAGCAGCGGCTGTCCCAGTTGGTGAGCCAGGTCGCGCAGTCCGCAGGACAGGCGGTCCCATGTGGCGGCTAGCCCGTCGGTTAGGCTGGGCGTGGCCGGTGGCTGCTCTGGTTCACAGGCATGGCTGGCGACGGCGTGCCTGCACGAAGCATTGAGCATTGCAGCGGCGGCCAGGTAGAGTTCCTGGTAACGGCGCCGGGGATCTTCGCTACCCCCAAGCGGAGTACCGCACAGCAGGAGTTGGCCGTTGCTGACCAGGCGCTCCATGAGCTGGCCGGGCCGGGGGGGTAACGGCGCCGACCCGACGCGCTGGCGGTCGGCATAGGCGTTGGCCAAGGTTTCCAGCCGTGAAACCGCTAGCTGGCCTATGACGGGGTGGGCGCTGCTGGGGGTAATCTGCACCGGATTCCACAGTTGTACCATCGCCACGAGGGGGTCATAGGGCTCATCCTCCCGTTCAAGCAGGATATCCGCGTCGGTGGCGTAGTCAGTTTCACTTGCCAGCAGCCAGCCGGACCAGACACCGGGGGTTGCGGTTTCGCGCCACAACAGGACGGCCAAGGGGGCGCCCAGGTCCAGCTCCAACGGGCCACCCGCGCCTCTCCAGGGCAGAGAAAGCAGTCGCATCTGACCGGCTACGGCCCCCCGTATCCCCAAGTAGTGATCCCGGGTGACCAGGTGGCGGCGGATAAGGTCGGCAATCCTGCTTGGCAGGGGGGGGTCGGATTCGAGGCGCAGCGGCCGGTGGCGGGGCATCTCCACGCCGGGATCGTGCGGCTCACGGCAAGTCTGCAGCTGGACGTCGCGCAGGAAGCACGCACGAGGATCAGTTTCGAGTTCGCGCCGGGTATCTGCGGCCAGCCGTGGATCCAGCGCGATCCAGCGGGCGATGAGCGAGGGTGAGGGATCGAAGAGGCGGTATTCAATTTCCCGCAGAGGTGGCTTGAGGTTGGTCATGATCGGATCCTGCTGAGCTGCCAAGTATTCCGGCGCCATTGATCGGGATAGCCCGGGGAGACAGGCCCTAACACAGATTTCTCGTCTTCACTCTAACTAACGCCTCCTCGCATAGGATTTTAAGGGCCTCGCCGATCGCTGACAGCTCGGACAGGTGAATCCGGAAGCCCAAATCCCGGATCCATTGACCTAGCAGGGTCTTGGCAAAATGCTCCAGACTGGGGAAACCACCCCGGGCTGAGGTGATGCCCAGACGCTTGGCCCGCTCGTGGTAGTTAGGTATGGCAAAACGCTCCCGCAGAGCGGACATGGGTACACTGTCCTCAGCATCTGCGGGACAGTGGTGGCAGCCCAGGAAGATCAGAATCCACGGTGCCTCACGCGCCTGAGCATGCCGGTGATCGGCCCAATCCAGAAAATCAGCCGCAGCCTGGCGGATGCGGCCAGGATCGGGCGCCTCCGCCGCGGCGGACCGCTCGACCCTTCTCCAGTCGTGCCCCCAGTCCATTTCAGTGGCCGGCGGGTCCTGATCCCACAGCAACGATTCCGCAACCTTGCCTCCAGGCTGCTGGTCTTCCGGCGGCAAATCCTGTTCATGCCCTCCGGCTGACTGCGTGAACTCAGCCTCACTGTCCTCGATGAAATCCTTCACGGCCTGGAAGGCACCCGCCATTTCACCTGCAGCCTGTTGTCCGTTGAGCGGGTCTGCGGAGGTTATCCCCGCGACTGCGTTATCGTCCACGCCCCCAGGGTCTTCATACCGCAACCGCGTCATGCACCGGCGGATCCGATCGATCAACCAGTTCTTATAAAAAAGTGTCAATGCCCCCAGATGATGGAGCGGCAGCCCTTCCCGCCCCCTCAGCGCTCTCAAGTAGATGACATCACAGTAGAAATCATCGATGAACTGTTGCTTAAGTTCCTCCAGGTTACTCAAGGGGTGGCAGCGGCGGAGGGCGTAATAGTGGGGGAGGTAGATGCGGCTCAGATAGCCACTGACCAGCCGGTAAAAAAGCGTATGTTCCTTTTCGGACAAGCGGTCACGTCGTTGCCATAAGTCCCTGACCGTTGTCTCGATTTCCTCCATTGAATACTCTGTCATGGCCAGTCCCCGGGAGTTTGGGTGATTCCGATCAGATGGCTGGGTGTGTGAACAGGGGTGTCATAGGTGCTCATCGATGGTGTGGGGGGATCGGTACGTCCCGATGCCTGGGGAGAACGAACCTCACGGCTACCAGCTCCCCAGTCTAGCCCAGAGCTGGCCTGTGTTTTGCCAGAGGGAGATTTTTCGATACCCCATTATAACCAAGCCCCGGGATCCGCTTCGGGTAGGTCTTCCCCGTTTGGGTGATGATCCTCAGGAGCTAGCGTAACGCGGCGCAATCAGTGTTATGCCTCGGCCTGAGACCTGCCCACGGCGGGGTGGCCACGCGACGGCACCCGCGCCAGAGGGCCCAGGGTGGACGTCCGCATGAGCTCGGGTCTGGCGCCACGCGGCGACGCCAGGTAAAACAGGTGATCCGCCGGGCAAACCGGGCAATCAGCAGGATGACTGCTCTCTCGACGGGGATGAGCAACATGACCGCCCGGCCCATTCAGACCCCTGCCCGGTCTGCCCCGGCGGCGACACGGGCAGGAGCGCCGGCGGATAAACCAAGGGTTGTGCGGCCCGCATTGTCGTCAAGGCCGGCTATAATCCCTTCCCCCCATGAACCCGTGGTAACCCGCTTACGGCTCCGGGGGCGCCCGGGGATTCGGCTGGCTGAAATTCATCCTGGCCGCCGGGTCGCCCGCGGAGGTGGGATTCTGGTGACAATTAACGTCTCACTGTCTCATTGAACCAAGGTCAAATGGATTAACGGAGGATATAGCGCGATGCCTGCTGAATTGTTGTCAGACTGGTTCACCAGTCCCTTGAATATCTTTCTGGTCTTGCTCTTTATTGTGCTTATGGTCTGGCATGGTCAAGTGCTCCGGGAACTATATAGAGCAGGCCAGGAAATGGACGGCATATTGATCGAGGACCGGCACGCGAGCGCTGTTAAAAGCCAGAAATACAAACCCCAGGACAGATTACTGGAAGATGACTGGATGGAATTTTATCCACCGTTGATGACCAGGTTCGAGCCCTACCTTCACAATCACTACGATATCCTGCCCCTCTACACCCTTACCGGCCTGTTAGGGACAGTCTTGTCCATTGCCTTCAGCTATGACCTTGAGACACAGGCACAGCTTGGTATTGCCCTGCTGTCTACCGGTATGGGGGTCAGCCTGTCCATGCTATTCCGCACCCTGGGAACCTTTATCGTACGCAATCGGGAACGGTACCTTTCCCACTATCGCCAGATTGAGAATGCCAGGCAATTATCGGGTGAGGGAGGTAACCCGGCATGACTTCCGATGCGCGTCATGTCGATCTGACGCCCCTGCTGGATGTCGTCCTGATCCTGCTGATCGTCTTGCTTAATCCCGATAAGGCCGCGGAGCGTATCGAATATCTGTCGGGGGAAATCGATACACTGAGCAGTCAGGTCAGCCTTAAATCTGAGACGATCGCGGCGCGTAATGAGGCGCTGGAGGCCTTGGCACGGGAAAGGGACGAATTGTCGAACCGCCTGCAGGATGCGCAACAGGCCAACCAGACCGCACAGAATCTGCTGGATGAAAAGGACGTGGCTATCGCCAGTCTGCGGGCCAATCTTGACCAGGCAGGCAGGCAAGTCGAGGCTGCACAGCAGCAGTCGCGAGACTCCGCCGATCAACAAGCGAAGATGGGTAAATTCCTCTCGGAACTGCTGAAAAATCAGCTTGATGCTCCGGAAATCGACAAATTGCTGACCCCCGCGGACCGCAAACGCTTGGCGTCCATGGTGGAACCCGAGCGCATGTTGCAGGAATTGGTAAAGATTTTTGCCGTCTCCACCAAGGTGGCCATTATCGAGCTTTATCTGCGGGATGACGTGCTACAAATTGGCCGGGACCAGGAAGACAAGCGCAGCTTGGTTATCCAAAAGGAGGGTATGGGCGCGGAGGAGGTGAAACGGCGCATCAAATCTGAAATCGATCGCTATGAGCCAATCATCCGGGAAAAGACACCCCAGGCCGACATCTATCTCGTGCTACCTTTCCATGACGCCCGTGCCTTGGATTCTCACGTCAGCCTACTTGAGCAGGCGTTGGACAACTGGGCTGAAGCAAGAGAAGGTAAGCGCCGGATCATTGGTCAAACCAAAATGGAGGTTAGTCATGAATAACCCCCCTCGTCATCAACGGGGCAATATAGGGACATGCCTATCCGGTTAACTCAGGAAGTCCCTATGGTTGGCGCTACCGATATCTC
>JADHED010000690.1_pt1 | contig 36236 bp, 31 predicted proteins | sample 8952041 | NCBI WGS metagenome assembly JADHED01 (sample SAMN16124423, study PRJNA663239) | bioreactor sludge metagenome | isolation source: sludge (control) | place: India:Bengaluru | collected 2018-09-08 | reverse complement strand
GATGTGCCATACAGCGCCTGCTTCATGTCGATGTAGTGAGAGATAAGGTGTTCGCCGCCCGAGGCCGGGGCCGACGAGCCCGCCACCAGCATGGACAGCCCGGAGAGCAGCAGTGCCTCTAGAACGATACCGGCGGCCTCGGGATCGCCCTCCGCGGCCGCCCGGTGGGCGCGGACGATGGCGCCGTCCGGCGGCGCGGGGCGCACGGGGCCGGGGGCCTCCGGCGCCGGCGGCGGCCGCCCGAAGGAGGCCAGGACCGCGGCGCCCACCGCGGCGGCCACGAGGGCCGCCACGAGTCCCGTCGCCACGACCCCGATCCGCACGGACCCCCGGACACCTTGCATGAACCGACCCCGCGGGAGGGCAGAATGCGCGCTCGGAACCGGCCGCCCCGGGCGGTCGTCCTACGCCGCAGCACCCCCCGGACGGAGAGTACACGATGGCGCGGTCCCCGACAATCTGGCTCCTGCTCGTTCTCTCGGCCTGCGGCGGCGACGCGTCCGGTTCGGCGGGGGCCCGCGGCGGGGGGGGGGCCCGTGCCCGTCCGGGTCGCGGAGGTCGTCCGGCGGAACGTCTCCGTCGAGGAGCGGACGTTCGGGCTCTGCGAGGCGATCGCCGCCGTCTCGATCCGCCCGCAGGTGGGGGGAGAGATCGTCTCCGTGGCGCTCGCCGACGGACAGGAGGTCGCGGAAGGGGCCGAGCTGTTCGTGATCGACAAGCGGCCCTACGAGGTCGCCTTGCGGCAGGCGAAGGCCAACCACGAGCGCGACCAGGTCGTGGCCCGCAACGCCGAGACGGAGGCCGCCCGGGCCCGGGCGCTCCTCGACGCCGACCTCGCGGTGGCCGACGCGGCGGTGGCCCGCGACGAGGTCCTCGCCCGCAACGCCGCCTCGGAGGCCGCCCGGCTCGCGAAGCTGTTCGAGCAGCGGGTGGACACCCAGCAGTCGTTCGACGACGCCCGCGCCAGGTCCGAGGCGGCGGCCGCGACCCTGCTCGCTTCCCGGGCGGCCCGCGAGGCCGTCCTCGCCCGGTTGAAGCACGACACGACGCGGTCGGAGGCGGAGCGGACGACCGCGGCCCTCAAGGTCAGCGCGGCGGCGGTGGAGAAGGCCGAACTCGACCTCGCCTACTGCACGGTCCGGGCGCCCCTGGCCGGCCGGGCCGGCCTCGTGGCGGTGAAGAAGGGCAACGTCGTGCGGGCCAACGAGACGATCCTCGTCACGGTCCTCACCGTGAGCCCGATCTACGTGTCCTTCGCCGTGCCGGAGCGGATCGTGCCCCAGGTGCGGCGGAGGCTCGATGCCGGGGGCGTGGCGGTCCGGGCGTTCATCCCCGGGGACGAGGCCGACCCTCCGTCGGGGAAGGTGGCCTTCGCCGACAACGCCATCGACCGGGCGACGGGCGTGCTCCGCCTGAAGGCCTCCTTCGCCAACGGGGACCGGCGCCTGCTGCCCGGCCAGTACGTGGACGTGGCCTTCACCGTGGACGAGCGGCCGGACGCCCTTCTCGTGCCCGCCTCGGCGGTGCAGACGGGCCAGGAGGGACGGTTCGTGTTCGTCCTCACGGCCGGCGGCACCGTGGAGATGCGCCCGGTGACGCCGGGGCCGGCCGTGGGCGACGAGACCGTGATCGTCGCCGGCCTCGCCGCGGGGGAGCAGGTCGTGACGACGGGCCAGATCCGGCTCGTCCCCGGCGCGAAGGCCGTCGTGAGCCAGCCGAAGGACGCCGGTCGATGAACCTGCCCGAATTCTCGATCCGCAAGCCCGTCACGACGACGCTCCTCATGGCGGCGATCCTCGTGGCCGGCTACCTCGGCTACCGCGAGCTGCCCGTCAGCGACCTGCCGAACGTGGACTTCCCCACGATCTCCGTGTCGGCCCGGCTGCCCGGGGCGAGCCCGGAGACGATGGCCTCTTCGGTGGCGACGCCCCTCGAGAAAGAGTTCTCGACGATCTCCGGCATCGACTCGATGACGTCGTCGAGCGCGCTCGGGAGCACGCAGGTCACCCTCCAGTTCAACCTCAGCCGCGACCTCGACGCCGCGGCGCAGGACGTGCAGTCGGCGATCTCCGCCGTCCTCCGGCAGCTGCCGTCGAACATGCCCGCCCCGCCCACCTACCGGAAGGTGAACCCGGCGGACCAGCCGATCCTCTACCTCGCACTCACGTCGCCGACGCTGCCCCTGCAGAGCCTCGACGAGTACGGCGAGACCCTGATGGCGCCGCGCATCTCGATGGTGAAGGGCGTGGCCCAGGTGCAGGTCTTCGGTGGACAGAAGTACGCGGTCCGGGTGCAGGTCGACCCCTCCCGGCTGGCCTCACGCGGCATCGGCATCGACGAGGTCGCGCAGGCCGTGCGGACCGCGAACGTGAACCTGCCCACGGGCATCCTGCACGGCCGCGAGCAGGCGTGGTCGGTGGAGTCCGAGGGGCAACTGACCCGGGCGGAGGCCTACGACCCCATCATCGTGGCCTACCGCGACGGCAACCCCGTGCGTCTGTCCGACGTCGGCGAGGCGATCGACGGCGTGGAGAACGACAAGGTCGCCGCCTGGTTCGTGAACCAGCGCGGCATCATCCTCGCCGTCCAGCGGCAGCCGGGCTCGAACACGGTGCAGGTCGCCGACGACGTGAAGCGCCTGCTGCCGACGTTCCGGGCCCAGCTCCCGGCGTCGGTCTCCGTGCACGTGCTCTACGACCGGTCCGAACCCATCCGGGAATCCGTGGAAGACGTGGGGTTCACGCTGCTCCTGAGCCTCGCGCTCACGGTCTTCGTCATCTTCCTTTTCCTGCGCAACGTGCGGGCGACGCTGATCCCGAGCCTCGCGCTGCCGCTCTCGGTCATCGGCACGTTCTCGGCGATGCACCTGCTCGACTACAGCGTCGACAACCTCTCGCTCATGGCGCTCACGCTGTCCATCGGCTTCGTGGTGGACGACGCCATCGTCATGCTCGAGAACATCGTCCGCCACCTGGAGATGGGCAAGACGCCGCTGCGGGCGGCCATCGACGGCTCCCGCGAGGTGGGGTTCACCATCCTGTCCATGACGTTCTCGCTGGTGGCCGTGTTCATCCCCGTCCTGTTCATGGGCGGCATCATCGGGCGGCTGTTCAACGAATTCGCGGTGACCATCTCCGTGGCCATCCTGATCTCCGGCCTCGTGTCGCTCACCCTCACCCCGCTCCTCGGGCGGATGTTCCTGAAGTCGCGCGGCGAGGTGAAGCACGGCCGGCTGTTCGCCGCCTCCGAGAAGGTGTTCGACGGGATGCTGCGGTTCTACGCGTTCACGCTCCGCGGCGCCATGCGACACCGGCGGACGACGATGGCCGTGGCGATCGGCAGCGTCTTCGCGACCCTCTGGCTGTTCAGGATCGTCCCGCTGGGCTTCCTGCCCAGCGAAGACCGCGGCCAGGTCCTGACGCAGACGGAGGCGGCGGAGGGCACCTCGTTCGAGACCATGGTGCGCCTGCAGCGCGAGGCCGCCGCCGTCGTGGAGGCGCAGGAGGGCGTGCGCGCGTTCATGTGCAGCGCGGGCGGCCGCGGAGGGATGAGCGCGTCGAACACCGGGTTCTTCTTCATCGGCCTCACGGAGCGCGGGGAGCGGCGGAAGTCGGCGGACGAGATCGTGCAGGACCTCCGGCGGAAACTCTCGGCCATCCCCGGGCTGCGCGCTTACCCGCAGAACCCGCCGATCCTCCAGGTCGGCGCGCGGGCGTCGCAGGGGCAGTACCAGTTCACGCTCCAGTCCGCGGACCTCGAGGAGCTGAACCGGGACGCGCCCCGCATGGAGGCCCGGCTCCGGACGATCCCGCTCCTCCTCGACGTGAACAGCGACCTGAAGATCCGGAACCCGCAGGTCAACGTGGAGATCGACCGGGACCGGGCGGCGACGCTCGACGTGTCCGTGGAGCGCATCGAGGCCGCGCTCGGATACGCCTTCGCCTCCTCGACGGTGTCCACGATCTACGCCCCGGGCGACACCTACGACGTGCTGCTCGAGGTCCGGCCCGAGGACCGGCGGCGCCCGGAGGCCCTCGCGCGCCTCCACGTCCGGTCGGCCCGCGGCGAGATGGTCCCGCTCCAGTCCCTCGTGCGCCTGAACACCACGGTGGGGCCCCTCACCGTGAACCACTCCGGGCAGCTGCCCTCGGTGACGATGTCCTTCAACCTGGCGCCGGGCGTGGCCCTCGGGGACGCGGTGGAGGCGGTGGAGGCCGCGGCGCGGGAGGTCCTGCCGCCGTCGATCACGACCTCGTTCCAGGGCACGGCGCAGGCGTTCAAGGACTCCATGTCGAACATGGGGCTCCTCCTCGTCATGGCCGTGGCCGTCATCTACATGGTGCTGGGGATCCTGTACGAGTCCTTCATCCACCCGATCACGATCCTGTCCGGCCTGCCCTCCGCGGCCATCGGCGCGCTCCTCACGCTGATGCTGTTCGGCATGGACCTGTCCCTCTACGGGCTCGTCGGCGTGATCATGCTGCTCGGCATCGTGAAGAAGAACGGCATCATGATGGTGGACTTCGCCCTCGACGCGGCGCGCAACGAAGGGAAGCCGGCGTACGACGCGATGTACGAGGCGTGCCTCGTGCGTTTCCGGCCGATCATGATGACGACGGTGTCGACGGTGGCGGCGGCGATCCCCATCGCCGTGGGCTACGGCGCGGGGGGCGAGGCGCGCCAGCCCCTCGGTCTCGCGGTCGTGGGCGGCCTGCTGCTGTCGCAGGTCCTGACCCTCTACGTGACGCCGGTCTTCTACCTGTACATGGACGCCTTCACCCGATGGCTCCGGCGCGGCAAGCCCGCCGGCGGCCCCGCTACTTCCGGGGATGCATGAGGGCCTCGTACTGCTCGGGGCTCAGGGCGGCCCTCAGCTCGGTGTCCAGCTGTCTCCCGAACTCCTCGGCCGCCCGCGCCAGCTGCGCGCGCTCCTCGGCCGTGACCGCCTCGCCGCGCGCGGCGTAACTGGCCTTCTGCGCCGCCAGGAACTCCCGTCTCCGGACGATCAGGTCCGAGAGCAGCGCCTTCTGGTTTTCGGTGAGGCCGAGATCCGCGGCGGTCTTCGCCAGCCAGGCCTGCTCCCCGGCGACCTGCTCCTCGAGCGCGCGCCGTTCCCGGGCCTCGCGCTCCTCGCGGGCGATGGTCTCCACTTCGGCCCGGACCATCTCCGCGATCTCGGGGCCGAGGACCGCCCGGTCGCCGCCGGGCGCCGCGTCGGAGGGAGGAGCCTGGGGGGCCGGTTCCGGCCGGAGGGCTGGCGGAGCCGGCGCTCCGCTCCGCCGGAGCTGTCCGGCCAGCAGCGCGACCTGCGCCTCCAGCACGTCGAGGCGGGCCTCGAGGGACGAGGGCGCCCCCGGCGGCGGCTCGGGCGGGGGGACGAGCAGGCGGGTGCCGATCGCCCCGAGCAGACCCGCCCCGAGGACCGCCACCGCGAAGGACCAGGCACGCATGCGTCACCTCACCTTCCGGCCAGGGTCACCGACAGGCTCAGGGCGTCCCCGCCGCGGAGGACCACGACCTCCACGACGTCCCCGGGCTTCCGGCCCCCGACGAGCCGGATGAGGTCGCCGGCGTCGTCCACCGCCTCGGCGCCGAGTTGCACGATGCGGTCGCCGTCGAGGAGGCCGGCGCTCGCCGCGGGCGAGCCCGCCATGACCCGCTCGACGAGGACCCCGGGGCCCCCGGCGGAGAAGTCCGGCGTGATCCCGAGGTACGGGCCCGCTCGCCGGCCCGCCGCCGCCTCGGCGTACGCGGGCTGCTCGGGGAGGTCGGCCACGGCGCGGGCGACCCGGGCGGCGAAGCGCAGGATGCGCACCATCCCGTCGGCATCCACGCGGTCCCACTCGTCCGACGTCCGGTGGTAGTCGGGGTGGATGCCGGCGAAGAAGAACAGCGTGGGGATCCGCGCGTTGGCGAAGGGCAGCGAATCCGAGGGGGCGAAGCCGGAAGGCTCCCGGTGGAGGGCGAGCCCGCTGTCCTTCTCCGCGGCGTCGAGGAGAGGGCCGAAGGCGGGGGAGGTGCCGGTGCCGCCGAGGAACAGGGAACCGTTCCGGCCCCGGCCGATCATGTCGAGGTTCAGCATGGCCGCCGTCTTCAGGAGCGGGACGGCCGGCCGCTTGACGTAGTCGGAACTCCCGAGCAGGCCCAGCTCCTCGGCGGCGAACGCCACGAAGACCATCGTGCGGGCCGGGCGGGGCGAGGCGAGGGCGAAGTGCTCGGCGAGCTCGATGAGCCCGGCGGTGCCGGAAGCGTTGTCGTCGGCGCCGTTCCAGACGCCGTCGCCGCCCGCGGCATCGAGGCCGCCGGCGCCGTCCGTGCCGAGGTGGTCGTAGTGGGCGCCGAGGACCACGGCCTCGCCGGCCCGCGCCGGGTCGGCGCCGGGCAGGAGCCCCACGACGTTCTCCGTCCGGGACGCCGCGAGGCCCACCACGAGGTCGAGGCGCACTCCGGCCAGCGGCCGGGGCGGGGGCGGCCGGGCCGCGTCGCGCTCCTGCTCCAGCGCGGAGGGGTCGAGCCCCGCGGCGGCGAAGAGCGCGTCGGCGGCGGCCGGCTTCAGGTAGACGACGGGGATCGCCAGCGCCCCGCCCCGGACGGGGACGCGGGTCGGGCACCGGCCCGCCGCCCCGGGGTTCGCGACCCGGTCGTCGAGGAACAGGACGCCGGCGGCCCCCGCGACCTGCGCCGCACGGGCCTTCGTCTCGAAGGCGAGGTCGTGGTTCGTGGCGCCATGGGTGAGACCAGCCGGCCCACGCCGGAGGACGGCGACGACCTTCCCCCGGACCTCCGCCCCCGCGTAGTCGTCCCGGCGCAGGCGCTCCGACCGTATCCCGTGGCCGACGAAGACGACCTCCGCCCCGGCGAGGGAGCCGTCGGCGGAGAACGAGAACGGCACGAAGCCGTCTCCGAGGCCGAGCGGCGTGGGGGCCGCGCCGCCGGCACGGAACGCGAGGCGGCACCGCGCCGCGGCCGGGACCCGCTCGGGGAGGTCGAAGGAGGACAGGAACGTGCCGTCGTCGCCGGCGGGCCGGAGACCGGCCTCGGCGAACCGGGCGGCGACGTAGTCCGCGGCGGCCTCCGCGCCCGGCGTCCCCGCCCGCCGGCCCTCGAACGCGTCCCCGGCGAGGACCTTCAGGTGCTCGCGGAGCTCCGCCGCCGAGATCTCCGGGTCGGGCACCGGCGGCGCGGCGGGAGCGGCGGCGGCGGCGAGGACGGCGAGGGCGAAGGCGAGGGGACGCTGCATGGAGGCTCCCGGGCCACGGTACAATCCCGGCCATTATCCACGCAGGAGGCGCGACATGATCGGACGCTCCGGGCTGGCGCTCTCGCTGTGCTGTCTGTTCGCGGTGCCCGCCGTCGCGGCGGGAGAGGAGGCGGCGGTGGCCCTGTCCCGGCCGAAGGAGGGGACGTTCTGGTACCGGATGGAGGACGCGGCGGGGCACCCGATGGGCTACGCCCGGCTCGTCGTCTCGAGCCCCGCCGGAGGCGTCCTCGCCGAGTGGACGATGAAACTCGCCTTCCCCGGCGGGAAGTACGAGGAGGAGCGGCGGATGGGCCTCGATGCCGGCTTCCTCCTCACCGAGGCCGCCTACTCCGTCGACGGGGCGGCGGTCGGGGAGGTCCGCTACGGCGCCGGGGACCGCCCGGCCGAGGACGCCGCGTCCGGCATCATCTTCCTCTGCGCGGCGATGCTGCCGCTGTCGCCGGGCGCGGTCCTCACCCGCACCGAGCTGAACGAGGCCGGCGGGTTCGCGTCCCTCGGCGCCACGACCTTCACCGTGGAGGCGGCGGAGGAGGTGGACGTCGCGGGGGAGAAGGTGCCCGCGTTCCGGGTACGCATGGCGAGATCGGATGGCCGGGGCCTCACCGTGTGGGTGAGCGCCGGTCGCGAGGTCCTGCAGGTGGACTGGAGCGGGGGCACCTGGATGCGCCGGTCGATGGAGAGCACGGAAGCGCTGTTCCGGCCCCCGCCGCCCGTCCTGCGGGAGGTCGAGTCGCCGGGGGACCGCCTCGTCCTCACCGGGGACTTCCCGAACCTGACCCCGGCGCAGCTGTACGACCACTTCACGAAGCCGGAGCTCCTGACGAAGTGGTGGCCGCCGCAGGCGCAGGTCGACCTGAAGTCCGGCGGCGCCTACCGCCTCGTGTGGCCCGGCCAGTGGACCCTGGCGGGGGAAGTCCGGGCCTTCGAGCCCGGGAAGCGGTTCGTCTTCCGGTGGCGCTGGGAGCACGACCCGACGGAGGACCGGGAGGTCGAGGTGCTGTTCGAGGCGCTGCCCGCCGGCGGCACCCGCCTCTGGGTCCTGCACGGCCGCTACGGGACCGGGCCCGGGGAATCCGAGGCCCGCGGCGGCCACCGCCAGGGCTGGGAGTTCTTCCTCTCGCGGCTGAGGGCGCCGTAACCACCTGCCGGGTACGGGATTCGCACCGTCGCCGGGAGCCGGGTGCAGGCCGCCCGCCGGCGAGGGGTCACCGTCGTTTCCGGCGGGGGGAAAACCCCGGCCGGCGGGTACAATCCCGCGACCCGCCGTCGGCCGCACTCCGGTCAGGATATGGACGAGAGCCTCCGCTACAGTCCCCGCCGCCGTCTCATCGCCATCGTGGGAAACTACGGCAGCGGCAAGACGGAGGTCGCCGTCAACCTCGCCCTCGCGCTGGCCGGTAAGGATTCCGTTCGTATCGTCGACCTCGACATCGTGAACCCCTATTTCCGCTGCCGCGAGGCGCGGCAGGAGATGGAGGATCGCGGGATCGCGGTCATCTACCCGAAGGGCGAGTACCACTCCGCGGACCTGCCGATCCTCCTGCCGGAGGTGAAGGGGGCGATCGAGGCCCCGGACGGTCTGACGATCCTCGACGTGGGCGGGGACGACGTGGGGGCCCGGGTGCTCTCCTCGCTGTCCGCCGCCATCACCGCGCGACCCTACGACCTGCTGCAGGTCGTCAATGCCCGGCGGCCGTTCACGTCGGACGTCGCGGGATGCCTGAAGATGAAGGCGGACATCGAGTCGTCCTCGCGGGTGCCGGTCACCGGCGTCATCTCCAACACCCACCTGATGGAGGAGACCGACGCCGGGGTGATCCTCGAGGGGATCGCGCTGGCGCGGGAGACCGCCGCGGCGGCGGGCGTGGACCTGGCGTTCGCCACGGCCGACGAGGGCCTGGCGGAGGAGGTCGCGCGGTACCCGGGTCTCTGCCCGCTGCTCGTGATCCGGCGGCGGATGCTGCCGCCCTGGTTCATGCGGCGGCGCACGGACCGCGCGGGCTGGCTGCTCGAGCATCGCTGAGGAGGAAACGGACATGCCGAAGGTCGTCGTGGACCGGCAGTTGTGCAAGGGCTGCGAACGCTGCATCCCGGCCTGCCCGCAGGGAGTCCTCTCGATGTCGAAGGTCTTCAACGAGAAGGGCTACTACTACGCGGTCCCCACGCAGCAGCCGCGCTGCATAGGCTGCCGGCTGTGCGCCATCACGTGTCCGGACGTGGCGATCCAGATCTACGCCCACGGGACCCGTTACCAGTTCTTCCCTTACTAGCGCGGGGGAGTCGTCCATGGCCAAGGTGCTGATGAAGGGGAACGAGGCGATCGGGGAGGCCGCGATCCGGGCCGGATGCCGCAACTTCTTCGGCTACCCGATCACTCCGCAGTCGGAGGTTCCCGAGTACCTCTCGCGGCGCTTCCCGGAGGTGGGCGGGACCTTCCTCCAGGCGGAGAGCGAGGTCGCCGCGATCAACATGCTCTACGGCGGGTCCGGCGTGGGCAAGAGAGTGCTCACGACGTCGTCCTCGCCGGGCATCAGCCTCATGGCGGAGGGCATCTCCTACGTGGCGGCCTGCGAGCTGCCGGTGGTCCTCGTGAACATCGTCCGCGCCGGCCCCGGTCTCGGCGGGATCCTGCCCGCCCAGTCGGACTATCACCAGGCCACGCGCGGAACGGGGCACGGGGACTTCCACCTCATCGTGCTCGCCCCGTCCTCCGTGCAGGAGGCGGTGAACCTCATCGTGCTCGCGTTCGACCTCGCCGACCAGTACCGGAACCCGGTCATGGTCATGGGCGACGGGATGATCGGCCAGATGATGGAGCCGGTCGAGTTCCCGCCGATGCGCGAACTCTCGACCCTGCCCGGGAAGCCGTGGGCGATCACGGGGGCGCGCGGCCGGGCGCCGAACATCGTGAACTCGCTGTTCCTGTCCGAGGTCGACAACAACGCCCACAACTGGCACCTGAAGGCCAAGTACGACGTGATCCGGGAGAAGGAGCAGCGCTTCGAGGCGTGGCACGCCGACCGCGACCTCGACGTCCTCATCGTGGCGTTCGGCACGATGGCGCGGATCTGCCGGACGGCGCTCTCCGAGTTCGAGGGCGCCACCGGGCTCACCGGGGGCGTGTTCCGCCCGATCTCCCTGTGGCCCTACCCGTACGCGGCCCTGAGGGAGGCGGCCGGACGCGCGAAGCACGTCCTCGTCGTGGAGATGAACACGGGGCAGATGATCGACGACGTCCGGTTGACGCTCGGCCCGGACCGCCGGATCGACTTCTTCGGCAAGGCCGGCGGCATCGTCCCCACGCCGGACGACCTGCTCGGCGTCCTGGGGAAACTGACGGGGAAGGAGGCGCGATGAAGGCGATCTTCGCCTACCCGGAGTCGCTCGTCCACCGGCGGACGCACTACTGTCCGGGCTGCACCCACGGCGTCATCCACCGCCTCGTGGCGGAGGCCCTCGACGAGCTCGGCCTTCGGGAGCGGGCCGCGGGTGTGGCGCCCGTGGGCTGCTCGGTGCTGGCCTACCAGTACTTCAACTGCGACTGCTTCGAGGCGAGCCACGGCCGCGCTCCGGCCGTGGCCACCGGCGCCAAGCGATGCCGTCCCGACCTGATCGTCTTCACGTACCAGGGCGACGGCGACCTGGCCTCGATCGGCACGGCGGAGATCATCCATGCCGCGAACCGCGGCGAGAAGATCACCGTGATCTTCGTCAACAACGCCATCTACGGCATGACCGGCGGCCAGATGGCGCCCACGACCCTGCCGAACCAGGTCACCTCCACGAGCCCCTTCGGGCGCGACCCCGAGCAGGTCGGGTACCCCGTCCGGGTGGCGGAGCTGCTCTCGACCCTGCGGGGCAAGGCGTTCATCGCGCGGGGTTCGGCGCACTCACCGCAGGAGATCGTGAAGACCAAGGCCCTCGTCCGGCGCGCCTTCGAGCTGCAGGCCCGGAACGAATGCTTCACGTTCGTGGAGGTGCTCTCCACCTGCCCGACGAACTGGGGCATGACGCCCACCGAGGCGTCGGACTGGCTCGAGCGCAACATGCTTCCGTACTACCCGCTCGGCGTCCGCAAGGACCCGGCGCAGTTCGTCCCGTACTCGGTTCAGGGGGGGTAGGGCCATGCAGACGGAAGTCATCATGGCCGGCTTCGGCGGCCAGGGCGTCATCACCAGCGGCTACCTGCTCGCCCAGGCGGCGCTGAAGGAGGGCAAGGAAGTGACGTGGCTGCCCTCCTACGGCCCCGAGATGCGCGGCGGCACCGCGAACAGCACGGTGGTCGTGGGGGACGAGCCCATCGGCTCCCCGCTCATCACGACGCCGAAGGCGGCGGTGGTCATGAACCAGCCGTCCCTCGAGAAGTTCGCCGCGAAGATCCGGTCGCAGGGGCTCATCGTCGTGGACAGCAACCTCATCCCCATCCGGGCGAACCGGGCGGACATCCGCGAGTTCCGGATCCGCGCCGACGACCTCGCCCTGGAGGCGGGGAGCCGCCGCGGCGCGAACCTCGTGATGCTCGGGGCGTTCGTCGGCCTCATGCCCGTGGTGACGCCGGAGAGCGTGCTGGCGTGCATCCGCAAGCACTTCGAGAAGAAGCCGCAGTTCGTGGACAGCAACCTGAAGGCGTTCGAGAAGGGCTACGAGCGGGGGAAGGCGGGGCAGAGCGATGAGTGACACCTGCGTGGACACCGGGAGGCTCTCGGCCATCCTCGCCCGGCACGCCGAAGGGGACGCCGCGGCGCTCGTGGACGCGCTCCGGGACCTGCAGGCGGAGTTCCGGCACGTCCCCGTGGCCGGCGTGGACGCCGTCTGCCGGCACCTGCGTGTGCCGCTGTCACGGGCCTTCTCGGTGGCGACCTTCCACCGGGCCTTCGCCCTCTCGCCGAAGGGCGAGGTCGTGTTCAAGGTCTGCACCGGCCCCGCGTGTCACGTCCGGGGCGCCGCCGCCCTGGTGGCCGAGTTGTGCGAGAAGCTCGCGCTCCGTCCGGGCGAGACCACGAAGGACCTCAAGTTCACCGTGGAGACCGTCGCCTGCGTGGGCGCCTGCGCGATGGCGCCGGTGGTCCTCGTCAACGGCGAGGCCCGCGGCGGCGTGAAGGAAGGCGAACTCGTCAAGGTCGTGGACAAGGTGCGCGCATGACCATCAAGGGCGTCGAGGGGCTCGCGAGCGCCGTCGCGGCGGCCCGGACCGCGCGGGACGGAAAGGCCGCCCGGGTCTCCGTCTGCACCGGGTCGGGGTGCCTGGCCAAGGGGGCGGCCGCCGTGAAGGACGCGCTCTCCCAGGCCGGGTTGCCGGCCGGCGAGTGCTCCTGCAACGGGTTCTGCGAGAAGGGGCCCGTCGTGACGGTGGAGCCGGCGGGGCTCCTCTACTGCGGCGTGAAGGCCGGCGACGCGGGCGACATCGCGGCCGGCGTGAAGGCCGGCGGGCCCGTGGAGCGTCTCGGCCACCGCGATCCCGCGGCCAGGAAGCGGTTCCCGCGGGCCGCGGATCTGCCGTGGTTCGCGACGCAGGCCCGCGTCGTCCTCGCGCGCGCCGGCCGGTTGGAGCCGGGGGACCTCGACGCGGCCCTTGCGCTGTCCGCCTACGAGGGCGCGGCGCGGGCGCTCTGCACCATGACCCCCGAGGCGGTCATCGAGGAGGTCGAGAAGAGCGGGCTCCGGGGGCGCGGCGGCGCCGGATTCCCCGCGGGCGCCAAGTGGCGCGCCTGCCGGGAGGCGGAGGGGGACGGGAAGTACGTCGTGTGCAACGGCGGGGTCCTCCTCGAGATCGACCCCCACGGCGTGCTGGAAGGGATGCTGATCGCCGCCTTCGCGGTGGGGGCGCACGAGGGCCTCGTGCACCTGCGCGAGGAGCAGGTGGCCGCCATCGCCGCGACGAACCGCGCCATCGCGGAGGCGACGAAGCGGGGGCTCCTCGGGGACGACGTCCTCGGGACCGGGTTCGCCTTCCGGGTGCGGGTGGCGCGCGGCGGCGGCGAGTTCGTGGCCGGGGAGTCCACGGCCGTGCTCGCGGCGATCGCCGGCGGGCCCCCCGAGCCGCGTCCGAAGATGCCGCGCTCCGCCGTGGCCGGGCTGTTCGGGAAGCCCACGCTCCTGTCCAACATGGAGACCTTCGCGCAGGCCGCCGCCGTCCTGGCACGCGGGTGGCCGGAGTTCCGGCGCGTCGGCACCCACGAGAGCCCCGGCACGAAGGTGTTCTCGCTGGGCGGCAAGGTGAAGGACGGAGGGCTCGTCGAGGTGCCGTTCGGGACGACGCTGCGGCAGATCGTCCTCGGGATCGGCGGGGGAGTGGCGCGCGACCGGGACCTCAAGGCCGTGCTCGTCGGCGGCCCCACCGGCGGCCTGCTGCCGGCGTCCGCCCTCGACCTGCCGCTCACCTACGAGAGCGTGGCGGAGGCCGGCGCCGTGGTCGGCAACGGCAACCTGATGGTCCTCGACGGCTTCACGTGCGTCGTGGACGTGGCGCGCTACTTCACGCGCTTCCTCGCCGACGAATCCTGCGGGAAGTGCACGCCGTGCCGCGAGGGCTTCGTGGCGATGGGCGACCTCCTCGACCGGATCGTGCTCGGCGAAGCCGCCGAGCGGGACCTCGATTCGCTCGAATCCCTGGCGAAGGTCGTGGCTGCGGCCTCGCTGTGCGGTCTCGGGAAGACGGGACCCAACGTGGTCCTGTCGGGCCTGCGGTACTTCCGCGAGGAATTCCTCGCCCACGTGCGTGAGGAGCGGTGCCCCGCCGGGGTGTGCCCGGAAGTGACGACCCTCGTGGTCCGCGAAGACCTGTGCGAGGGCTGCCAGGCCTGCCGGAAGGCGTGCCCCACGGGAGCCATCAGCGGGGAGAAGAAACAGGTCCACCGGATCGACCCCGAGGTCTGCACGGTCTGCGGGGCCTGCCGCAACGTGTGCCGGTTCGACGCGATCGTTTCGAAGTGAGGGTGGATATGGTGCACCTCGAGATCGACGGACAGACCGTGACGGCGCCACCGGGCGCGACCGTGTTGCAGGCGGCGCGGGCGGCGGGCATCCCGATCCCCACCCTGTGCCACCACGAGGCGCTCGCGCCATGGGGCGGCTGCCGCCTCTGCCTGGTGGAGGTCGGTGCGGACGGGGCGAAGTCCCTGGAGGTCTCCTGCTGCCTGCCGGCGGCGGAGGGGATGGTCGTGGCCACCCGCAGCGAGGCGGTCCTCGCGGCGCGCCGGGCCGTTCTCGACCTGCTCCTCTCGCGGTGCCCGGAATCCGGTGCCATCCGGCGCCTCGCCCTCGAGCACGGCGTGAAGCGGTCGAGCCACGCGGACTCCGGGCTCGACACGACGTGCATCCTCTGCTCGCTGTGCGTGCGGGTCTGCGAGAAGATCGGCGCGAACGCCATCGGCACCGCCGGTCGCGGGCGGACGAAGCGGATCGCCCCGCCGTTCGATCTCGAGGCGAAGGACTGCATCGGGTGCCTCTCCTGCGTGCGCATCTGCCCGACCGATGCCATCCCCTACGAGGAGACGGACGAGGTCCGCAGGATCTGGGGACGGACTTTCCGCATGGTGAAGTGCGAGGTCACCGGCAAGCCCCTCATGACCGAGGAGCAGGTGGCGTTCGAGGCGAAACGGGCCGGCCTCGACGCGGACTACTTCACGATGAGCCCCGAGGCGAAGAAGCGGAAGACCGCGGAGACCATCGCCGCGGCGTTCCGGGGAACGAGGTAGGAGGGAGCCATGCCGAACCTCGCCGCGGCCCTGAAGTCGCTCGTGGTGACGCCCACCCGTTGCACGGCCTGCCGGACCTGCGAGCTGGCGTGCTCGTTCCGCCACGGGTCGCCGAACCGCCCGGCGCCCTCCCGCATCCGGGCCTTCGATCTCGGGGGCGTGCCGGACAACGTGGTGGTGACCTGCTTCCAGTGCGACGACGCCGCCTGCGTCCGCGTCTGCCCGACGCAGGCGCTCGTGCGCGAGGAGCGCACCGGGGCGGTCATCGTCCTCGAGGCGAAGTGCATCGCCTGCGGGTCCTGCACCGTGGCCTGTCCCTTCGGCCAGATCGAGATGGACCCCGCGCGGACCGTGGCGGTGAAGTGCAATCTCTGCGGCGGCGACCCCGCCTGCGCCACGTTCTGCCCCACGAAGGCGCTGGAGTACCGCTAGTGTGGTGAGTCAGAAGTCCGCTACATTCGAGGGCCGCCGCATCCCGCCCCGCGGCGTCGCTCGTCGGTTGCGACCAGCCTAGGTCGCGCCCTCCTCGCTCCTTGCGGACCGGGCGCGGCGGCGCTCTCGGTGTGACGCGGGACTTCTGACTCACCACACCTAGCCCGGCCTGCTCACCGCACCGCGCGGTTCGGGTCGGATCTCGCGGCCGATACACACCGTCGTGGCGTGCGTACCCGGCGAGCAGCGGCAGAAGCACCCCGGGCCCGCCCCGATGGGCGGGCGCGCACATCGGGGTGAGAGCGTCGGGCTGGAGTCGATCTCCGCGCACCTGCTGCCTGGCCTGAGCCAGCGTGCTGCCCATCCCGCGGCCCCAGGTCTCCCCCCTCGGGGTGTGGCATCCCCGCAGTCCTACGCCGCAGTCGGCGGTCTTCCTGGGCTCTCCTCCAGCGAGCGACATCCCTGCCCTCCCGTCCTCGACGACCGGAGAAGCAGAACCGCGCCCGCCATCGCGAGCGCCGCGAGCAGCGCTGCCCCGAGGGCCCGGGCCGCCGGGGGGGAGAGGTCGTGGTCCTTCATCCACCACGGCTGCCAGCCGCGGTTGTCGGGGGCGTCGAGGACCAGGTGTCCATCCACCCGGGTGCGGCTGAATGCCGCCAGGGCTATCGACTCCGGCCCGCGCAGGCTCTTGGCCGCGAGCAGGCGAGCGGCGGTGAGCGGAACCGGTTCTCGCGTCGGGTTCCCGCCCGCGGCCACAACGGAGTCCCGGACGACCTGCGGCAGGAACCACTGGAGGAGGGCCATGGGCAGGATCCAGAGGGTGCAGGCCGCCAGCAGGCCCGCCGTGAGCAGACGGGGGGGACGCAGAGCCTCGAACAGTGCCGCGAGACCGACGCCGAGCGAAGGCAGCAGTACGGCGAAGTAGCGTGGCCCGAGACAGTTGCCCCCGTGGCGGTCGTAGTAGGAGAGGCACAGGAGGAAGTGGACGGCCACGGCGGTGAGGAGTACCGCGGCCTGGGCGCGGGTTCGGCGCATGCAGTAGAAGAGCCCGACGATGGAGGCCGGCAGCAGTGGGAAGTACCAGAAGAACCCCCGCTCGAAGGAAACGAGCAGCTGGACGGACCCCGAGGCTGGTGGAACCTCGAACATCTCGACAGCGCCGTAGCCCGTCGCGAGGGGGGAGCCGAATCGGGCGTGGTTCACGAGGGCCAACGCACCGAGGAGGGCGGCGGCCCATGGGACCGCGACGATGGGCAGCCTGCGGCGCGCCGCCGGGTTCGCGAGGGCGATGGCGGACATGCAGGCCACCAGCGGTGCGTTCGCGAACTTCGCGGAAACGGCCAGCGAAGCCGCCAGCCCCAGGGCGTGGAGGTTCACGCTGCCCGGGGAACGGCAGGCGGCGTATGCCCGCCAGAGCACGGCCGCCACGAGTGCCGTCTGGAGTGGATCGGAGTAGGAGATGCCCGTCAGCGGCCAGAGGAAGGAGCCCGGACCGGTCGCCAGCGTGACCGCCACCGCGGTGCCGGTCCGGAAGCCGGCCTGGCGCAGTGCGAGCAGGAGGAAGAGCCCGGCGAAAGCGCCGGCGGCGGCGTTCACGAAGGAGAAGGTGACCTTGGCGGCACTGAACGGCGGGAGCCCGGTCAGACGGCCGAGAGTGCGCGCGGCGAGCCAGGCGGGGACGTAGGCGAGGTGCAGGCCCGGGCCGTACTTGTTGGCCGGGTATCGGGCCGAGACGGTTCGGGCGTCGGCGCCCACCGCGGCGGGGTCGAGGTCCGAGAGCCTGAGCGATCCGCATTCCACGATGGCGGCCGCCTCGGCGATGGTGGGCCACGTGTCCACCGCGTTCACGAGGCCGGGGTTGGTGAGAGCGTAGACCCCGAGGAGAAGGGAGAACACTCCCACGGCGGCGGGTCGGTTCAAGGGAACCGGGGGCGCGCACGGGGTATGGAAGCTCACGCCGCAAAGCATACTTCGGGAGCGGTGGCGCGCCGAATCTGGGAAACTGCCGGCGGCGGCGGGTGTTCAATTCCCTCCACCGTACATTGACCGACCCGAGAGGTGCCCGGTGAAGAACGCCCTCCTGATCGTCCTGGCTCTCGCCGCCGGCGCCGCCGGCGGACTCGCGGCCGTGCTGGTCCTGCCGTCGCCCGAGATGCCCCGGGAGAGCGAGGCGCCGAACGCGCTCCTCTCCCGCGTGGAGGATGCCGAGGAGCGTCTCGCGCGGATGGAGGACGCGCTGCGCCGGGTGGAGGCCGCGCAGGAGGTCGCGCGGGCCGCCGCCTCGCCGCCATCGTCCCCGGCCGCGGATCCGCCCGCGTCCTCGCCCGGCGAGGTCTCTTCCTCCGCCACCGCCGCGGACCCCGCCCTCGACGACCGGATCCGGGAGGTCATCGAGGAGCGGGACCGCGTCCAGCGGGAGGAGGCGCGGAAGCGGATGGAGGAGGGGATGCAGCAGCGCCAGGCGGAACTCCTCGACGCGCTGGAGAAGGAGCTGGGGCTCAACGCCTACCAGCGGGAGGAGGTCGCCCGGATCCTGGCGGAGCGACACGAGGCCATGCAGGCGGTGCGGGCCCGGTACTTCCCGGCGGGGGGCCCGCCGCCGGCGGAGAGCCGGGACCTCGTGCGGGAGGAGATGCGGAAGGTGTGGGAGGCGACGGACCAGAAGCTCCAGACGGTCCTGACGCCGGATCAGTTTCGCACCATGAAGGAGAAGGAGCTCGACCGCGGTGCGGGACCGGGCGGGTTCGGCGGAGGGCCCGGGGGCCCGGGTGGGCCCGGCCGCTGATCGGCGCGGCGCGCTCTCTGTTGACCCGGCGGACGGGAAGGGATATACCCTCGGACGGCAGCCAGGGAGGGCCTCGCATTGGACGCGATCGGGAGCCTCTTCGTCGCCACGGCGACTCTTCCCCAGACCGTAGGCGGCGAGCCGTTCCGGGACCTGGCCGAGCGCGGGGGCGTCGCGTTGCTCATCGGGCTCCTCGTCGGCGCGGAGCGTGAGTTCTCGCACTCCGAGAAGGAGATCCTGTTCGCGGGCGTGAGGACCTTTCCCCTCATCGCCATGCTGGGATTCCTCGCCGCCCTCATCTCGCAGGACCGTTCCCCCCTCATCTTCGCCGCGGTGGCCGTGGCCTTCGGGGCCTTCGTCATCGCCACCTACGTCCTGACATCGCTCGGCGAGGACAAGGGCGCCACCACCGAGATCGCGGGGCTGACGGTGTTCTTCCTCGGGGCGCTCTGCTACTGGAACTACGCGGGCTTCGCCTCCGCCGTCGCCGTCGTCGCGGCCCTCCTCCTGTCCATGCGGAAGACCCTGCACGAGATGGTGGCGAAACTGGAGCGGGACGACGTCTACGCCGCCCTGAAACTCGCCATCGTCACCCTCATCGTGCTGCCCCTCCTGCCGGACGAGGCCTACGGCCCCTACGACGCCCTCAACCCGCACAAGACGTGGAAGTACGTCGTCCTGATCGCCTCCATCTCCTTCGCGGGCTACGTGGCCGTGAAGGTCCTCGGCGCGAAGAAGGGGATCGGCGTGACGGGGATCTTCGGCGGTCTCGCCTCCAGCACCGCCGTGGCCCTCGCGTTCAGCCGTAAGAGCAAGGAGGAGCCGCGCCTCTCCCGGGCCTTCGCCGCAGCCATCGTCCTCGCCTCGTCGATCATGCCGCCGCGCGTCCTTGCCGTGGCGGTGCTGGCGTGCCCGCCGTTGCTGCCGCTCCTCTGGCTGCCCGTGGGGTTGATGACGCTCGCCGGTCTGGCGTCGAGCGGCCTCCTCATCCTCACGAGGAAGCGATCGTCGGCCGACGGCGAGGGCATCTCGCTGAAGAACCCCTTCGAACTCGCCTCGGCCGTGAAGTTCGGCCTGCTCCTCGCGGTGATCTCCTTCGTCGCCCGCGCCGCCTACGCGCTGTTCCGGGAGCGAGGACTCTACGTCGTCAGCATCGTGCTCGGGCTCGCCGACGCCGACGGCTTCGCGGTGCAGGCGGCGGGCGCGGGGATGGACGCCGTCAAGGCGGCCGGCGCGGGCGCGACGGAGGTCGCGTTCCTCGCCACGGCGGCCCGCGCCATCGTCTTCGCGATGATCTCGAACACCGTGGTGAAGGGCTGGATGACCGCCGGGCTCGGCGCGAGGGAGCTCCGGAAGTACACGGTGCCGGCGTTCGCCGCCATCGCCGTGGCCGGCGTGGCCTCCGCGTTCCTGCTGCTGTGAGCGGCGCCGAAGCCCCCCACGGGTCACACCGGCACGAGAGGCGAGCAGCGCGGTGCGCGAGGAGGAGCGGATCCGGCGGTGCCGGTCCGCGACGACGAGCGGACGGACGACGCGGAGCGGGGCCGTCCTCTCCGTGACACGCCGTCGCACCGAAGCCGGCAGCGGGGCCGTGCGGGGTCCCTTCGCCGCCTCTGGGCGGCGCCGGGCCGCGCGCCGGTACAATGGTCCCACCATGCGCCCCCTCGTCTCGCTCCTCCTGCTCACGGCCGTCGCCCTGGGCCAGGAGCCGTCGCCCCCTCCCCCGGACGATCCCGCTTCCGTGCTCGCCCTCCTGCGCTCGAAAGCGCCCGCGGAGGCGGCGTGGGGCGCCCACCTCGCGGGACGAACGGGCCTGCGGGACGCCGTGCCGCTCCTCCTCGAACTCCTCCCGCCCCGCCCGGCCGCCGAGGCGAAGGAGTGGCGGTTCGTCCACGCCGCGGTCCTGGACGCGCTCGTGCGCCTCGAGGCCCGGGTGCCCGCCGCCGTGCTCCGATCCCACCTCGGCACAGCCAACGCGGCGGCGGCGCTCGTCCTGATCGCGAGGGATCCCGAGGAGGGGCGGGAGACGCTGCTCGCGGTCCTCCCGGAGTGGCTGTCCCCGCGGCTGTCCGCGCCGGCCGTCGCCGCCGGCAACCTCCTCGCGCGCACCCGGACCCGGGGGCTCGCGTTCCTGCTGCTCTCCCGGTGGACCATCGACCTGACCGTCACGGTGACGGACCAGCCGGACCTCTTCTTCGGCGGTTCGGCGTCCGCCTCCATCTCGTGCGGGGACGGGCGGCTCGAGGTCCCCGAGGGGTTTCCTCCCCACGCGTGGTACGAGGCCTCGTTCCGGAAGGGGGAGGGGGCCGCGGTGCTCGCCGACGGACCGACCCCGGTCTACGTGACCCGGCAAGAGCGGCCGGAACGCCGGATCGGCGTCGGCGCCGTCTCCGCCTTCGTCGACTACCGCGAGACCGCGACGGCGTGGCTCGCGATGCTCCTGGGCGGGAAGGAGGCGGTGCCGGACCTGCCGGGGGACGAGAGCGAGACCGTCTTCTTCCAGGGGGCCGACCACCTCCTCGGCGTCGTGGAGGCGCTCCGGGAGCGGCTTGCGGCGCGGTTCGCCGCCGGGGCGCAGGCGTTCGTGGAGAAGGGGCTCCTGACCGCGGAAGAGGCGGCGGGGCTCTCGCCGCCGCTGGCGGTGGCGCTCCGCGACTGCCGGCAGGACACGGAGGAACCGCTGCCGGAGATGCCCGCCGGCCCCGCGAAGTGACACCCCCTCGGTATACTGCCGCCGTGGAACCCGGCACCGACGATCGGCTCGCGAAGGCCCTCGTGGCCCTCCGGCCCGTGAAGGGCCTCCTCCTCGCCGCATCGGAGCGGGCCGTGCAGGAGGTCCGTTCCTGCGCCGGGTGCGATGCCCGCTGCTGCCGGGCGGGCCTCAATTCCATGAAGGTCACGCGGCTGGAGGCCGAGGCCCTCGCGAGGCGCCTCGAGCAGGCGGACCTCGTGCCGCTCCTCCCGGAGATCCTCGCGCGGTCACGGGCGGAGGTGGCGAAACGGCGCCTGGCGGAGGATCCCGACGCCACCTACGACTGCCCGCTCCTCACCGCGGACGGCCGGTGCCTGGTCCACGGGCCCGCGCAGCCCGCGGGCTGCCTGTCGTTCCGCCCGGTGGCGGACGGTGGATGCGACCACGACCGGGACCTCTTCGCCCGGCAGGAGCCCGCGATGGCCCGGGCCGACCGGATCGCGTTCGGGCGCGTCCACCCGGTCGAGTCCATCCCCGAGGCCCTGCTGCGGAGGTTCTGTCCGACGTCGAAGGGCCGCGGGCGGCGGCCCCGCCGGCGCTGAATCTGCCCGCGGCCCGCGGGAGGGGCTATGATGAAGGGGGCGTCGTTCCCCGCGCCCCGCGGAGCCTCGTGCCTTGAAACTCCGAGCCGACCTCAACTGGCTGTGCATCGTCGGGTTGTGCTGCCTGCCCGTGGCGGTCGTCGTCATGATGATCGACAACCGCTACGAGGGGCGCCTGACCGTCAGCTACCTCCTCGGAGCCGATGCCCCCTGGGCCGTGGTCCCCCTGTGGATGGTGATCGCCGTCCTCGGCGCCGTCATCTACCTCGCGGGGCGTGTGCTGTGGCTGATACGGTTCCGCTTGCCGCGTTGACCGCGCGGCCGGAGGCCTTGCGTGCGCCGCTTCTCTGCCATCCTCGCCGTCCTGATCGCCGCCGGCGTCGCCGGTGCCCAGCCGCTCACGCCGGAGCGCGTGCGCGAGTCCGAGGAGCGCCTCCAGTCCGGGGCGCGGCTTCTCGAGCAGCAGCGGGTCGCCGAGGCCCTCGACGAGTTCGCGAAGGCGAGGGACCTCAACCCCTATGACGTCCGGGCGCCGTTCTACCTCGCCCAGAGCGAGTTCAACCTCTGGCAGTCCGACCGCAACGAAGCCCGTCTCGCGCGGTGCCGAGACTACCTGTCGGAGGCGGAGCGCATCGATCCGAGGTTCGGGGGGACCTTCTTCCTGTGGGGGCTCATCGGGGTCCACACCCACAACTACGAGATGGCCGTGGCGGGTTTCGGGTCCGCGCTGGACCGCGGCTACCAGATACACACCAGCCGGTCGAACCTCGCCCAGTGCCTCTGCCTGTGGGGCATCGAGATCGCGAGACGCAACGAGTACGGTCTGCACGAGATGAACATCCGTGTCCTCGAGGACGCCCGGGACCGTCTGGCCGGCCTGAAGGACGACCTCCGGTACTCGCCGTCGGAACGCGAGGGCTTCCGCGACCTCTGGGTCAACTCGCTCATGAACCTCCTCGCGCTGCACCAGCGCGCGGAGAACCACGTCCTCGCCGAGAAGGTCGCGCTGGAGTTGATCGAGATCCAGCCGGACAACGCCATCCACCCCTTCAACTACGGTCTCGTCCTCGGCGCCACCCAGCGCTTCGACGAAGCGTTGGTGCAGTACCGGAAGTCGCTCGCCCTGAGTTCCGACCCGGCCTGGACGGAGCCTCATCTGCGGATCGCCTGCATCCTCTCCCTCCGCGGCGACGCCGGGGCCGAGGAGCACTTCGCGGCCTACCTGAAGTCGCACCCGGACTCCGCGGAAGGGCACTACCGTCTCGGCGAGCACAACGTGCGCCTGGAGCGCTTCGACGACGCGGTGATCGCCTTCCGGCGGAGCCTCGAGCTCGACCCCGACGACCTCACCGCGATCTACAAGCTGAGCCGCGCTCTCGCCCGCCGGAAGGACAAGTCCGAATCCACGAAGTGGATGGCGCTCTACAACGCGCTGGAGGAGTACGACCGGGAGCTCGGCCGGCGGAGGGAGGTCGAGCAGGGCAAGAGCCCCGCGGACGGCAGCGCCGTGCCGTCCGACTACGGCCGGGAGCGCGGCGACGGGGCGTCCGGCCCTTCCGAGACGCAGCCCCGCGAGGCGCCGGGAGCCGCCGAGAAGCGCTGACCGGGGCGCCGGTCGGCTAGAATCCCCGGATGCCATTCGTCTCCCGCCTCATCGCCCGGTCGCTCCCGATCCTGCCGCGTCGTCTCGTACGCTGGGTCGCCGGCCCCTACATCGCGGGCGAGACTCCGGAGGACGCCTTGCGCGTCGTGGGAGCCCTGAACGGTCGCGGCGCGCTGGCCACCCTCGACCTGCTCGGGGAGGAGGTGAGGGATCCGGCCCGCTCCGCGCAGATCGCGGACGGCTATGTCGCCGCGCTCGGCGAGATCTCGCGCCGGGGGCTGCGTTCCGGCGTGTCGGTGAAGCTGTCGGGCCTCGGGATCCGGTTCGATCCCGCACTCGCCCGGGACCTGCTGCGGCGGGTGCTGGTCGCGGCCCGCGAGGCCGCGCGGTTCGTCCGGATCGACATGGAGGACTCCTCGCTCACGGACGAGACCCTGGCCGTCTACCGCGAGGCGCGGGCCGCGGGGTTCCACAACGTGGGCGTCGTGCTGCAGGCCTGCCTCCGGCGGACCATGCGCGACGCGGAGGCCGTCGCCGCGCTCGGCGGGAGCGTCCGGCTCGTCAAGGGGATCTACGTGGAGCCCGAGGCCATCGCCTTCCGCGACCGCGAGGAAGTGCGGACGGCCTACGTGGAGGTCCTGCGCTACCTCGTCTCGCGCGGCCTGTCCGTCGCCGCCGCGACCCACGACGGGGCGCTCGTGGCCGCGGCGAAGACGCTGATGGCGGAAAGGGGCATGGCGCCGGGCAGCCTCGAGTTCCAGATGCTCCTCGGCGTCCGGGAGGCCCTCCGGGACTCGCTTCTACGGGACGGGCACCGCGTGCGCATCTACGTCCCGTACGGCGAGCACTGGTACGAGTACAGCCTGCGCCGCCTCCGGGAGAACCCCGCCATCGCCGGCCACGTCACGAAGCAGATGTTCGGCCGGATCTTCCGGTTCCGCGGGAGGAAGCCATGAGACGCAAGCCCTGGCAGAACCGCCCGATCTCCCCGCCGGCCATCCGCGGCGGGGAGACGGCGGCGGACCTCGTCGACGGCACGTTCCTCGCGTACAACGCGGCGCGCCTGAAGGAGGCCTGCCGGTTGTTCGCCGAGCGCATGCTCGAGCCGGACGTGACGGTGGGACTCTCCGTCACGGGAGCCCTGACGCCGGCGGGCCTCGGCATGTCCGCGCTCATCCCGCTCGTCCGCGCAGGCTTCGTGGACTGGATCGTCTCCACCGGGGCGAACCTCTACCACGACACCCACTACGGGATCGGGCTCGCGATGTTCCAGGGACACCCCGGCGCCGACGACGTGAGGCTCCGCGCGAAGGGCGTCGTGCGCATATACGACATCCTGTTCGACTACGACGTGCTCCTGAAGACCGACGAGTTCTTCGCCCGCATGGTGGAGGCTAAGGAGTTCCAGCGGACGATGTCGACCTCCGAGTTCCACTACCGGGCGGGGCGGTACGTCCTCGCACGCGAGAAGGCGCTCGGCATCGCCGGCCGTTCCCTGCTCGCGGCGGCCCACGAGGCGGGCGTCCCCGTCTACACCTCCGCCCCCGGAGACTCCTCGATCGGCATGGGGGTGGCCGCGGCGGCCCTGCGCGGGAACCGCCTCCGGTTCGACGTCAACCGCGACGTGAACGAGACGGCCGCCCTCGTCTACGAGGCGAAGAAGTCCGGCGGGAAGTCGGGTGTCCTCATCGTCGGCGGCGGGAGCCCGAAGAACTTCCTCCTGCAGACCGAGCCCCACCTGCAGGAGGTCCTGTTCCTCGCCGAGAAGGGCCACGACTACTTCCTGCAGGTCACGGACGCGCGGCCGGACACCGGCGGCCTCTCCGGGGCCACACCCTCGGAGGCCGTGTCGTGGGGGAAGGTGGACCCCGACATGCTCCCGCACACCGTCGTGTGCTACCTCGACGGCACGGTGGGACTCCCGCTGCTCGCGTCCTACGCGCTGACGAGGCGCGCGCCGCGGCCGCTCCGGCGCCTCTACGACCGCCGGGAGGCGCTCGTCAGGCGCCTCCGGGCGGACCATCTCGAGGCGATGCGGAAGCGGGGCTGAGCCGGCTCAACGGCCCGGCAGCGCCGCGCGGTCCGCGAATCCCACCGGTGCGGGGCCGGCGAACGCCTCACGGCAGAAACCGTAGACGAACCACGTCTGCGCGCGCTCCGGCGCGTCGAGGAACGACAGCAGGTCCACGGCGAACTCCCCGGCGGCGATCGTCTTCCCGTCCGGTCCCTCGGCCAGCTCCGTCACGGGCACGGAGATCCGCGCCGGGATCGGCGCGGGGCTCGCGGAACAGGTGATGAGGAGGGAGATGGTGACCACCGCCTTCGCGCCCTGAAGGCCGGCCCGGCGGTTGTGTTCGACGTGCTCCGGCTTCACGAGGTCCTCGGGCATGACCGGCACGCGGAAGGCGCCCTCGAGCGGCACCGCGAACCCCGGATCCAGCGCCACGACGCGGGGGGCGGAGAGCGCGAGGCCGAGGCCCTCGGGCCGCGGAGGGGTGTCATTGGCCCGGGAGTAGCGGGGCAGCGGGCGGCCCTCGGCCGGCGGAGGATTAGGAGCCGGCGGGTCCAGTTTAGCCCGTTCCGCGGCAAGGAACTTCGTCACCTCGGGGTCCTCGTACGAGGCCCGCGACAGGACGAGGCGCGTCCGCACGCGGTTGCCCGGCATGTCGAGGAGGATGGGGTTGACGAGGTACTCGGCAGGCCGCCAGGGCAGCCCGAGGAGCGCCGCGAGGTCGACCTCGTAGATCGAGGTGGAGAACCCGTCGGGGGGGGCGGGCGGCTCCCCGGGAGGCGCGGCCTCGCGGTCCGGCCGGTCGTCGCGACGGCGGGGTTCGCCGGGATTGTCGGGACGTGCCGCATGGGCGAAGTAGAGCCGGTTGGCGTCCGGATCCACCGCCACGACGATCCCGTGCGACTTGAAGTCCCGCGTCCCCACCTGGCGATGGCTGCCCATGTAGTAGAGGAACGCCGGCAGCGTCTTGTGGTCGGCGAGGGGCACCAGGCGGGGCGCGTCGATGACGACACCGAAGTGCCGGACGCCCAGCCGCTCGACCACCGGGTCGAGGTAGCGGTCGCCGCCCTTCCAGAACTCCTCGTCCGAGAGCCGCAGTTTCTCGATCTCCATCTCGATGCCCTCCTCCGACGTTTCCTCGGGCTGCCCGATCAGGTCCGGTCCCGCCACGACGAGGAGCAGCACGACCAGGGCCGTCGCCTTCCTCGCCCGCATGTCCTTCCTCCTCGTATGCGCCTAGCCGCTCGCCCGGCCCATCCACGCGGACCGGATGTCGGTGAGCTGGCGCGCCTTCAGGTACTTGAGGCAGGTCTGGCAGTAGTGCTGCCGGACGTCCTCGTCTCCGCCCTCGCCCCACATGATGCAGACGCTGGCCCCGGCGTCCGCACCCCAGTCGTCGAAGGTCGGCTTCCGGCCGCGCTTCCCCCGGGGCATCCCGTCGCAGCAGTGGGGGCCCTGGTGGCGGTTGCGCTGGCCGTTCGTGTAGTCCGTGGCGTGCTGGATGTAGTAGGTGCCGCCGTTGTCCACGTGCTTCGGCTCCTCGAGGCCCGGCGGCGTGGGGGACTTCACCGTCACGTCTCCCGACGCGTGCATGATCGACATGCCCATGGCGTGGCCGAGTTCGTGGCAGACGGTCGAGGCGCAGGATCCGGCGGCGGCCGTCCGCAGGGCCAGCCACTGGTAGCCCGTCCACACCTGGCCGTTGAACTCCGCGGCGCTGTCGAGGCTCACCCAGACGATGATCCGGCACTTCGTCGAGGAGTTCGGGCCGACGACGTCTCCCGGCTTCAGCGGGTCCGCGTTCGAGGCCCGCGTGGGCAGCTTGAATTTCACCTTCCGGGCGTCGACGAGCTCCACGGCGATGTCGGACATGGGCCCGGTGAGCGGATTGGCGTGGTCGTCGAATCCGGGGTGGAACAGGACCTTCGTCGGGATCGCGTTGTAGGCCTCGCGGATGGCCGCCAGGACCGCCTGGAAGCGCTCCGTGTCCCCGGGGTTCCCCGTCTGGCCCGTGATCTTGAACTTGATCTTGAGTCCCGCCTGCCGGAGCTTGACCCCGTCGTGGAAGGCGTTCGTTACGCAGGTGCGGATCTTCGCCTTCTCCGTCGGGGGGAGGGTCGTGTCGGTGAACGTCACGGTGGTCACCGGCATGGCCTGGTTGACCTCCTGCACGCCGAACACGAGCGGGGCGGCGCCCGTCGTGTCGGGGGAGGCCTCGGAGACGAACTCCAGCGTCGGCTTCTTCGACTTGTCGTCCGCCGCGACGTTGTCCATGTCCGTCTGCCACGAGAGACCGTTCAGGCGGACGTTGCGCCGGTTGGCGTGCTTGGGGCTGAAAGGCAGGTAGAGCAGCCAGGACTTGTCCGGGTCGATGGTGAAGGTCTGCTCCGCCGCGTCCATGTACCAGCCCTTGCGGTCCGTGGATTCCGGGTCCACGAGCTTGTGGGCGAGGAGGATCGGCATCTCGAGGTTGGTCGCCGGCGCATCCATCACGGCGGAGGGGTCGACCCACTTCTTCCCGCCGTCCACCACGTAGAGGTCCTTCGTGGCGCTGCCGCCGTCCTTGATGAACGACTCCTTGATCCGCGTCGGCGTATCGAAGGCGGGGTCGGCGAGGACCTTGGACTTGATGTTCTCGTAGGAGACGAACCCCTCGGCCATGCGGGTGCGCATGGGGTTCCAGATGGCGTCCGGCAGGTCGTGGAAGTTGGTGCTGTCGGCGCGCGTCCGCTCCGTGAGGTCGGCCTGCATGATCGGCGGGAACGCCAGCTGGTAGCCGATCCGGCGCCAGTTCACGAACTTGACCGTCGCGTCGGTGACGTCGTCCTTGCTGCCGCCGATCTTCACCGTGCAGGTGTCGCCGCCCGCGAGGCCCAGTTTCACCTTGAACTTCGCGGTGCCGGCGTCGGCGTCCAGCACGACCCGCCCCGTGTGCTTCTTCCCCTGGTTCTCGTCCTTCTTGTCGAAGACCGGCGGGTCGTCGGCGATGCCCGGCACCGGGTTGTTGCGCTTGCTCTCCCGGCTGAAGGTGACCTCGTAATGGATGATGTCGCCCTTCTTGCCCTGGTCCGCCGGGTCGGCGGAGACCTCGATCACCACCTCGCTGCCCAGGGCGTCCTGCCCGTCGGTGGCCGTCGTGAGGTTCACGAACTGGCGCACGCCGGCGGCTCGGTCGCCGCCCTCCGTGGACGGCTCGTAGGGGGCCGCGGAGACGTCGGGCTTCACGATCTTCGCCTTGAAGTTCCGGCCGGCCTTGACCTCGATGTCCCGGGGCTTCGTGGCCTTCTGCTCGACGATGCCGTACGGGGCCTTGGCCACGATGGAGAACGGCTTCTTCGCCTTCAGGGGACCGACGCAGCGGCCGTCCTGCCCCGTCGTGCAGGACTCCGCCGGCTCGCCCTTCTGGCGGACCTCGAAGTCGAAGCCGGGGAAATCGCTGTCCTTCAGGGTGACGGCGTGGACCTTCACCGTCTTCGGCCACACCGTCGCCTTGGCGACGGTCGTGTGCGTCGCCTTGTTCTGGCCCCACTTGGCGACGATCTTCAGGTCGTAGGTCGCCTCGTCGTCGCCGACCTTCGGCAGCGTGTAGGTCTTCGTCAGCTGGCCGTTCGACACGTCCAGGTCGGCGTCCGTGTGGATGGGGCTGCCCGCGTTGTCGTTCTTGATGTAGACGAGGTCGACCTTCCCCTTGTAGTCCTTCTTGCTGAAGACCCCGGTCCGCAGCCGCGCCGTGATGGTGTACTCGGCTTCTTCGAAGAGCTGCTCGGCCACCTTCGCGCTCCTTCCTTCTTCCTCTAACCGTCCTTCACGCTCGACGTCACCTCGATGGCCGGCGCCTCGTCGTCCGTCGCGACGGCCACGATCTCGATCAACGGCTCCTCCTCCTCCGAGGGGCTCGCCCACGCCTCCACGGAGGGCTCCTCGTCTTCCACCGGCGTGGCCCAGGCCTCGACCGACGGTTCCTCATCTTCCACGGGATCCGCCTCCGCGTCGAGTGTGGGATCCTCCTCGACCTCGCACTCGACCTCGGGGAACGGGTCCTCCTCCACGTCGGCCACGACCTCGATCTCCACGACGTCGCAGGGCCGGACGGCGTCGTCGGTGTTGCCCGTCGATTCCTCGGGCGGGCGAGGGTCAGGCATGGCGCACCTCCGTCGCCGCTCCCGCGAGGAGGTGGCGGCGTTTCTCGATGCGGTGGATCTTCGACGGTGCGGGGATGTCCGGAGAGGAGAGGACCTCGAGGGCCCACTCCCGGCCCGGCGCGAGTTCGAAGCCCGGTCCGAACTCCATCTCCAGCGCGAGGAACTGCGCCACCTCGCGGCGCGCGCGCAGGCCGTACTTCGCGGCCCGGGCGCGAGCCGCGCCGGCGGCCTGCGCCGCGTCCGCGCCCAGCCGGGACGCCGCCGCGGGGAACCGCCGGGAGAGGTGTTCGAGGCAGCGGGCGAGGAACCTGCTCTCCACGTCCTCCCGGAACGCCGGGAACTGCGCGTCGCGGATCACGAGCGGTGGGGAGCCGAGGGCGGCGCCGCCCGGCGCCTTCGTCTCGAGCACGCCGCCCCCCGCGGGGTCGTCGAACAGGATCCGGGAGACGGGGCCGAACAGCCGCCGCGTCTCCTCCCCGGTGGCCGTGCGCAGGTACACGGCGAGGACGCGCGGGTCGTAGAAGCGGAAGACGAGGCGCCGGCCGGCCTCGTCGCGGACGAGGAGCAGGCCGCGGAAGTGACGGCGAAGCAGCGTGACGCTCGACTCCGGCGGCGCCACCGCGAAGATGCCCCACGCCTGCCCGAGCGTCCCGGCGAGCAGCGTCCGCGTGAGCTCGTCGTTCCGCGCCAGGTGGACGACGTAGGGGGCGGCGGCGGCGAGGCGCGGGCTCAACCGACCGGCGTACAGGCAGGCGTACTCGCGTCCGGACATGCGCAGGAGCGGCTCGATGCGCCGGTCTCTCGCGCCATCGAGGAGGGCGTACACCTGCGGGGTCGTCGTCGAGTCGCCCGCGGGCCACAGCCGCGCGAGGAGCGGTTCGGGGGACGGACGCGCGGTCATGTGCCCGCTCCCGCGAGTTCGCGGCGTCGCTCGTCGCACTCCTCGCAGAATGGCGTGCCCTGCTCTGCCGCCTCCTCCAGCGCCGCGGCCTGCACGTCCTGCTCCAGGTGCGCGAGTTCGTCCGGCGGGGGCTCGGTCGGAGGCGGCGGCGGGGGCGCCTCGCGGAACGCGGGCCGGGAGGTGGGGGGCGCCTGCTCCGCGGTGCCCGGCACCGAGTCCGGGATCGGCGGGAGGGCCGCCGTCCGGGCGAGGGTCTCCGCCGTCACGATCCGGAGGTCGCCGCAGAACAGGCGCCACACGAGCGAGTCGAGGACCTGCCCGTCCCGCAGGCGCCAGACGGTCGCGGCGCCATCCACGCGCCCGAGGAGTTCGCGGAGCTCGCGGCCGAGCACGGGGTGCACGACGTGCGGCCCGAGGAGGGCCCGGGCGGCGGAGGGGGTGACGGCGGGCGCGGCCGCGCGCCAGTCCGGCTCGCGGCCGTCCACGATCTCCATCGCCCGTCCGCCCGTGACCAGTCTCGCCCGCATCGTCAGTTGACCTTGATGAGTCCGCCCTTCAGCGTGAGCATCGCGTCCGCGCTGACGTCGATCATCGGCGCCTTGATCTCCACCTTCGCGTCGCCCTGGATGGCGATCTGCACCGACTTCAGCGTGATCTTGGCCGGCTCGATCTTGACGCTGCTGCCGCCGACCTTCAGCTCGATGGAGGTGCCCGCCTCGGTGGTGTTCTTCCCGGCGGTGATCGTCACCGTCTGATCGCCCTGGGTGATCGTCAGGGTGTCGTTGCCCTCGCTCACGGTCACCGTGCGGTTGCCCTTCGACACGGTGTGCGCGTCGTTGCCCTCGCTCACGGTCACCGTGCGATTGCCCTTCGACACGGTGACGGACTCGTTGCCCTCCTTCACCGTCTCCGTCCGGTTCTTCCAGATCTCGATCGTCTGGCTGCCGTCCTCGGAGTTCGCGTTGCCGACGACGAGGCGCTGGTTGTTGTGGATCTCGATCGTCTGGTCGCCCTTGTCCTTTTTCTCGAAGCCGACCTTCAGCGTGTCGTTGTTCTCCACGACCCGGTCGAAGTTCTTCTCGGCGTGGAAGTAGACCTGCTCCTCGCCCTTCTTGTCCTCGAACCGCAGCTCGTTGAACGTGGTCGTGTCGCCCTGCTTCGTGCTGCGGGACTTGACCCCGCTCTGGCTCTGGTTGTCGGGGAGCGTGTAGGGGGGCATGACCTCCGCGTTGTAGACCCGCCCCGTGATTATCGGGCGGTCCGGGTCGCCTTCGAGGAAGTCGACGATGACCTCCTGCCCGATCCGCGGGATGTGGATCGAGCCCCAGTTCTTGCCCGCCCAGTACTGGGCGACGCGGACCCAGCACGAGGAGTTCTCGTCCTTCGCCCCCTCGCGGTCCCAGTGGAACTGCACCTTCACGCGCCCGTACTTGTCGGTCCAGATCTCCTCGCCGGCCTTGCCCACGACGGTGGCCGTCTGCGGCCCCTGCACGACGGCTTTCGGGGTCACGCGCGGGGAGCGGAAGGTCACGCTGCCCGGGATGAGCGCGAGGCGGAGCAGCCAGCCGTCGTGCTCCTTCCCGGGGTCGAGGCCCGTCTCGTAGATGTTCTGCGAGAGGTGGATGTCCGTGCCGACGATGAGGTACTCCGCGTTGAGGCTCTCCCGCTCGTGCCCGGTGAGGGTGACGAGGTGGCCGGCGCCGATGCCCCGCGGGTTCCCCTCCGCGAATGCCTCCGCGATCTTCGCCTTCGACTCTTCCAGCCGGATGGCGGTGTAGGCGTCCCCATCCGCGTTGACGATGTAGTCCCCGGGGTAGTCGTACACCTCGCCCGTGTCGTGCGCGTGCGCGCCGCCGCCGGCGGAGCGGGCCTTCAGCGAGACCGAAGGCCGCTCGAAGTCGAAGTCCGTGAGTTCACAGGCGCCGGGCTGGATCTCGTGACCGAGATCGAACGTCCACAGGTACTCGTCGTGCTCGTCGCGCTGCTCGTCGCGGGGGTACCAGGGGACTTCCGCGTAGCCCGTGGCGGGGGCGTGGGAGGAGTACCCGTCGGCGAGGACCAGCGTGTGCTTCGCGGCCTCGTGCTCGAAGTAGTAGTAGATGCCCTCGTGCTCCATGAGCCGGGAGACGAATGCGAAGTCGGTCTCCCGGTACTGCACGCAGTACTCCCACGTGCGGTAGGTCCCGCTCAGCGACTCCTTGAAATCGGAGAAGCCGGCGTCGCGGAAGATGGCCTTGATGATGTCGGGGACGGTCTGGTTCTGGAAGATCCGGCAGTCGGCGGTGCGGGAGAGGATCCACAGCCAGGGGCGCAGGCGGGCGCGGTAGCGGAAGAGCCGCCCCTCCTTGCCGTCGCCTCCGAACGCGGTGACGAGACCGTGGAAGTGCCGCTGGCCCTCGCCCGGGAGGTTCACCCGCACGGACGCCCCCTGCCCGAGGAGGTCCGCCGGCGCGATTCCCGACTGCTCGCTCAGGAGTTCGAGTTCGTACTCGAAGGGATGGCCGAGGCGCTCCCGCCCGTGCATCCGCCGCAGGAGGAGGGCATCCGCCCCGAGCGGCGTCGTGACTTCGAACGTCCGGCTGGCCTGTGTGGGCATCGGTACGCTTCCTCCCGACGGATCCCGAAGACCTCTTCGTACCGCCCGCGCCCCGCCCTGTCAACGAGGGCCGCTACTTCAGCGCCTCCATGCCCTTGAAGACGCGGTCCGGACGCAGGTCCTCGAGAACCTCGCGGTCCTTGCCGGTGCTCGCCTTCCCGAGGAGGCGCGTGATCAGAGCGCCCACGCCCGGTCCGAGCATGTAGCCCTGTCCGCACATGCCGGCGGCGAGGAAGAAGCCCTCCACCCCGGGAGCGAAGCCGAGCAGCGGCGATCCGTCGGGGGTCATGGGGTAGAGGCCACGCCAGACGCGGCGGATCTTCAGGTTCGCGAGCCGGGGGAGGAGGGCCACCATCCGCCGGGCCACCATGGGCAGGAACTCCGACGTGGAACGGCAGTCCTCGCCCAGGATCGGCGGGTCGGGCGTGATGCAGAAGACCACCTGCCCTTCGGCGTTCTGATAGAAGTAGAAGTTCTTCGAACCCTTGTCCGGCCGGATGTCCACGACCATGGGTTCCATGAACCGGGCCACCGGCTCGGTGATCCCCGCCTCATGGGAATCGGAGAGGATGGGCACCTTCACCCCCGCCGTCGCCGCGACGCGGTGGGCGTCCGCCCCCGCGGCGTTCACCACGACAGGCGCGTCGTAGCGGCCCCTGGCCGTCTCGACGCCGAGGACCCTCCCGTTCTCGTGGCGGACCGCCGCCACGCGCTCGTGGAAGAAGAACCGGGCCCCCTTCCGCTCGGCCTGCGCCTTGAACGACGTGGCGCAGAGCAGCGGGGAAGCGGAGCCGTCCTCCGGGGAGAACGTCCCGCCGAGAAGGCCCTCGCGGGCGATGCCGGGCACGAGCGCCTCGATCTTCTCCGGAGGCACGAAGTCGATTCGGAGTCCGAACTTCTTCTGCTTCTCGACGAGGCCGCGGAGCATCGTGGCGACGGCGTCGGTGTAGGCGACGAACGTGTAGCCCCCCTGGCGCCATCCGATGTCGTCACCGGTGCGCTCGTGCCAGGAGCCGAAGATCCCGAGCGACTCCTGGCAGATCGCGATCTTCGCGCGGTCGCTGTGCGTGGCCCGGATCCCGCCGATGGCGGCCCGGTTCTGGCCGCGGCCGGGGCTGGCCTCGCCGTCGAAGACGCCGACGCGGTACCCGGCCTCGGCGAGGAGGAAGGCGGTGGGCAGGCCGACCGAGCCCGCCCCGACGACGATGACGTCGAAGGTGGCGTTCATTCCTCTTTCGAACCCGCGGCGAACACGCCGAACGGGACCTCCACGAAGAGGGGGCGCAGGGTGGCGGGAGTGGTCGCGCCGGGCTCCACGCCCTCCTCCCGGAACAGGCGGGCGATGAGCTCGGGACAGTTCTTCCCGCAGCACGCGCCCATGCACACGCGCAGTTTCGCCTTCATCTCGTTCAGGTCGCGCGCGCCGGTGCGGATCGCCTCGCGGATGTGTCCGGCCGTGACGTGCTCGCAACGGCAGATGATCGTGTCGTCGGCGGGAGCCGAGGCCAGCGCCTCCTCGATCGGCTTCATCTCATCGGGATCCTGGATGCGGAAGCCGGCGATGAGGTGGGCCGTCTCGGGGGTGGCCTCGAGGAGGACGAGGAGAGTCCGGTCGGCGAACTTCCGGTTCTTCACGTCCACGACGCGGAACAGGCCCACCGGCTGGCCCCGGTCCCCCGTGGCCAGCACGACCTGGCCCGGTACGACGCGGGAGGCGCGCTGCTCGAACGGCACGCTGACGATGGGGCGCTGCGGGTCCTTCCGCGTGTCCACCATGGTGATGGCGAGGCCCGGGCAGATCGTCACGCACTTCGCGCAGCCCGTGCACTCCGGGCCGGTGAAGGCGGGCTGCCCCATGATCGGGTCGCCCTCGATGGTGATGGAGTGCTTGGCGCACACCGTCACGCAGGGGTTGCACGGTATCTCCTGCGTGCAGCGGATGACGGGGAACACGCCCAGATCCCGGGGGAGCGGGCGGGGCTCCCGCTCCGCCCCGGGCCGCGACTTGAGGACTTCGAGCTTCTGCTCCCAGTCCTTCGGCACCTCGGGGACGTCGAGCCCGAGGGCGCGGGCGAGGCGCAGGGCGGCGATGCGGCCGCCGAACGTGGCGGCGGACGCCTCGGCGATCTCCGCGGCGTCGCCGGCCGCCTCCGCCAGCATCCCGAAGGACTTCGCCTGCGTGAGGAACTCGTCCAGCGGGGAGAGGCCCACGGCGACGAGGATGGTGTCCACGTCGAAGGACTTCTCGGTGCCCGGCACCGGCCGGAACTGCCGGTCCACCTCGGCGATGGTGACCCGCTCGACGTGTTCCGCGCCGTGGGCGGCGAGGATCGTGTGGGAGAGGTAGATGGGGACGCCGAGCCGCAGGATCTTGTCGGCATGCACGGCGTAGCCGCCGACCCGAGGCATCGCTTCGGCGAGGCCCACCACGTCGAGGTCCGCCTGCAGCGCGTGGTAGGCGGCGATGAGGCCGACGTTCCCGCCGCCGAGGACGAACAGCCGCCGGCAGGGCTTGACGAGGTCCCGGTTGAGCAGCGTCTGGAAGGCGCCCGCGCCGTACACGCCGGGGAGCGTGTGGCCGGGGAACGGGATCTGCTTCTCCCGGGCGCCGGCGGCGACGAGCAGTGCGCGGGGGGCGACGAGGATGTACTCGCCGTCCCGCACCACGCCCACGCGACCGTCGGAGAAGACCCCGATGGCGGTGGTCATGAGCCACAGCCGGGCCGTGGGCAGCGCCGCCATCTCCTCCGCCAGCTCCGCGGCGATGTCGATGCCGCGGGTCCCGGCCCGGGTGTCCTCGATGGACCCGAAGAACTTGTGGGTCTGCAGGACCAGCTTGCCGCCCGGGCGGTCCTTGTCGTCGACCACGAGGGTCCGCAGGCCGAGTTTCCCGAACTCGATGGCCGCCGAGAGGCCGGCGGGCCCGGCGCCGATCACGAGGACATCGGTCTCCTCGAGCCTCGTCCGCCCGAGTCTTGGCTCCGCATCGAGGATGGGCAGCGCGGGGGAGCGGTCGCAGGAGGTCACGACCATGTCCGGGGTCACGGGCACCATGCAGGACTTCACCGCCACGCCGTTGGCGATGACCGTGCACTGCGCACACTGGCCGTTGGCGCAGTAGATGCCGAGGGGCGCGCCGTCCCGGGGGTGGTGGCCGAAGACGTGGATCCCCGCCGCGAACAGGGCGGAGGAGATCATCTCTCCCGGGCGGGCGAGCAGCCGCTGACCGTTCCAGTAGAACGGCACGTCGGCGGGCGTCGCGGCCGGCGGGAGGATGGGATGGGATGTGACTCGGTTGTCGGGCATGGTGGGGAGGGAAGGAAAGTGTGCGGCGCGATTCTACCCGGGGCGCGGCGGGGGCATCACGCAATCACGGTGCGCCGGGCGGCCGGAGACCGCCCGCCGTCTCGCCGGCGGGCTCTGCGGGGGCCCGGCGTCATCCACTTCCCCGCCGGTCCCGGCTAGGAGCCTGTCGCCGTAAAGCCCCACACGATCTCTGGTCGCTACTGCGTCG
>JADHED010000689.1_pt1 | contig 36239 bp, 33 predicted proteins | sample 8952041 | NCBI WGS metagenome assembly JADHED01 (sample SAMN16124423, study PRJNA663239) | bioreactor sludge metagenome | isolation source: sludge (control) | place: India:Bengaluru | collected 2018-09-08 | reverse complement strand
TTTTGTTATTGCTACACCTCTAATATCAGCTATTGTTTCGGGTATAGCAGTTATTACAAACTTTCTAATGAGAAATACTGTCGTAATAGATGACAACCCAAACAAAAATGCAGTCTTAACATTAACCCACCCTTTCTGATAGTTTCTGTATGCCCCAACAAGACTACTACTGCCTACAATGAACAATGAATAGGATGTAGCTACTGCTGGCGAAATACCAAAAAGATACACCAAAACAGGTACTGTAAGTATTGAACCACCACCACCTATTAAACCAAGTGATATTCCTATAAGTGCAGATGCGAGGTACCCTATAATTTCCATAAGTTATTTATCATTTAGCGAAGTTCTGTTATGTACATGCGACTATAGGTAACCATTGTAACACAACTAATATTTTTTCTCTCAACCATTAAAAAGAATACCTGTTGATACTTACCTAACCATCTTTTCCCCTTCTTCTAAAGCAATCTCACTAAATGTCCGTAATAGTTCATCATATCTTTTATGATACATATCTACTACAAGATAGTGTCATCTCTTATATTTCTATTTTTAATTGCTCATATATTATTATAGCAGTGAAAATAATCGCGGAATCTGTATCCGTTTTGCTCTTATGCAACCTTTAGTTGTAAGAGTATACCAAAGAGATGGCGAATGTCTGTCACGGCTTTGCATAATAGATAAATTACTCCTCGTTATCATAGTCTTGCGGCAAAGTTTCACCACACCAACTAACACAAGCTACACACATCGTATTGGTTGGTTAGTTTGCAAAATAGTTGTGCGCGTAGTTATTTTTTATATACTATCAAGAACAATCAATTCATGACACCATTCTTTTTCAAGTCCTTGGGAAGTGCCTTGATTTTGATAAATCCGGCATGGGTGTAGCATGGGTGTAGAATGGCTTTTATTTGCAAAACACCCCAAAGCTTCATTCACGAAAATTCATTTTAGTCACCCTAATACAATAAAACTAAACGTATGACAGACCATCAACTTAATGTGTAATTTTTATCACGTTAGCATCACACCATAGTAGTAGTATTTAGCTACGTACTATTCGTAATAATAGCATCAAAGCTGAGAAGATGGCATAAGGACGATAAGACTTAACTTGTAAAAACCGTGATTATCAATCATTGATTTCGAGAAAATAGCAAAGTATAAAAAACACTTAAATACAGAGTGAACCAGCCGCTACAACAAAATAAAAATCCACTCATTACTTCATAGCAACTACAATATGTCCTTTACATTTTTTGCCTCATCCAATTCATAATGCTCGTGTGTTTGGACAGGTTTTTCTACTGTTTTATTGGTTCGCATTTGGATAAAGTTAACCAGCATAGCAAATGCCATAGAAAAATAAATATACCCCTTAGGTATATGGAACTCCAATCCTTCTGCAATCAACGAAACACCAATCAATAATAAAAAACTCAAGGCAAGTATTTTGAATGAAGGATGCTTATTTACAAAATTGCTGATTGGCTCAGCGGCAAAAAGCATCACACCAACACTCACTATTACAGCAGCATACATTATCCATAGTGCATCAACCATACCTACAGCAGTAATAATACTATCAACTGAAAATACGAGATCAAGGATAAGAATTTCGCCTATTACACCGGCAAATGTAGTAGCTTTTATTTGCTCAGAAGTATCCCCGGATTTCCCTTCCATCTTGTGGTGAATCTCTTTCGAACTTTTATAAAGAAGGAATATACCACCACCAATTAATATGAGGTCTTTCCCGGAAATATCCATCGACATAACTGTAAAAAGACTGCCTTGTAGTTTTAGTATAAATGAAATAATGGTGAGCAGTAGCAAACGCATCAGCATTGCTAATAATAGGCCGATACGCCTTCCCTTCTTTTGCTGATGTTTTGGTAACCGGGCTGTAACAATGGAAATGAAAATTATGTTATCAATCCCCAGAACAACTTCCAGAAGAATAAGTGTTGCTAATGCAATTAATTGTTCCATCATTTTCTTTTAAATGCTGTAAAAGATAAAATACGTAATTACAGTTCTAAGATACAGCACTGCAAAAGTAATCCTATTAATAAAACAAGTGACGTACTTAACCTCTACTCACTATACTTTAACAAGTTGATTAGAAGTAATTCGTATCTTTGTATTACAATGGCTGTCTTACTACATACGTCTAATATCAATGTTGTCCGTTACCAGGCGGACACTGATGTTTTAGTACACAGCATGTACCCCAATCATTTTCACTGCTTCTGTTATAAGCTGTATTATCTGTCCAGCTTCAAGGACTTTAATACTATAGCCCCGGGCCACTAAACACATTCTACCCCGGGGGCTACTTAGTGTACATTTTATTTCTCTAAACATTTATTGTTATGTCACGAAACCACAAAGAGGTTTCGGCTAAAGACATTATACTTTGGACCTTAGCAGGTCTGAATATATTGGCATTAGCCGCAGCATTACTTTATAATAATAATTGGCTTTGGGCTACATTTTCCATTAGTATTTCAGCGCTTTGGATTGCTGTCTATAATACCAAACAAAAGAAGCATACTATTCTTAGAAATTTCCCTCTTTTGGGATACTTCCGCTATTTTTTCGAGTCAATACGTCCGGAGATGAGACAGTACTTCTGGGAATCTGATTTAGACGGGCGACCTTTTAACCGAAGACAAAGATCTATTGTTTATCAAAGAGCTAAAAACGAAAGAGCTACTGTGCCTTTCGGGATGCAGGACGACCCTATGAAACCCGGGCATGAATGGATTGCACATTCGATGTTTCCTACACATATTTCAAATAAAGACTTACGCATAAAAATAGGCAACAAACTATGCAGCCAACCATATATCGCAAGTGTGTTGAATATAGGTGCAATGAGCTACGGAGCACTCAGCAAAACAGCCATCAGTTCGTTGAATGAGGGTGCTGCACTTGGCGGCTTTGCTCATAATACCGGAGAAGGAGGAATTAGCAACTATCACCTGCGTGGTGGAGACCTGATTTGGCAAATAGGCACCGGCTACTTTGGATGTCGTGATGCTAATGGGAACTTTTCTCCGGAACTGTTTCAACTAAATGCAACAAGGAATAATGTAAAAATGATTGAACTAAAGCTATCGCAAGGTGCAAAACCAGGACATGGTGGAATACTGCCCGCCGAAAAAAACACACCGGAGATAGCATCTATTAGGAATGTAGAACCAAACACAACTGTATATTCTCCGCCATCACATACTGCATTCTCAAACCACATAGAACTAATACAGTTCATTGGATTTCTTCGACAATTGTCTGAAGGAAAACCAGTTGGATTTAAGATGTGTATAGGACACAAACAGGAATTTATAGATATCTGTAATGCTATTACCGTAACAGGAATAATTCCTGACTTCATCACAATAGATGGTTCTGAAGGAGGTACAGGAGCCGCACCATTGGAATTTACAGACAATATCGGCATGCCCCTTTATGATGCACTTTCTTTTGTGTCACAAACATTGGGAATATTCAACTTAAAAAAAGACATCGCAATTATTGCTGCTGGACGCATTATTACGGCTTTTGACATATTAAAGGCAATAGCATTAGGCGCAAATGTATGTTATAGTGCCAGAGGCATGATGATGTCTATGGGGTGTATACAAGCGCTGAAATGTGACAGTGGTAAATGTCCTGTAGGTATTGCTACTCAACAACCTTCACTATACAAAGGACTCAGTATCACAGATAAACGCGTGAGGGTTGCAAATTTCCACAGCAATACCATAGATGCTACTATAGAAATGATGGAAGCATGCGGATTTAAAAATATCAGTGATATAAACCCTGACAAATTCTTTAGAAGAATTGACACTTTAAACACAAGAAGCTTTGAAGAAATATATTTCAATAACATCGACGACAGGTTGCGAGACAATTGGCACAATGCCTGTACACTGAACTAAAAACTATGATTTATGAGCACACAAGAGTTAAATCCGGTTATTATTACCGAAGAGGATTACAGATTGTTAACACCATTTATTGACAGAATGCCGGATAAAGATGAGATGATGTCTCTGGCACATGAACTTAAACGAGCTATAGTTGTAAAAAGCGAAGCATTTCCAAAACACTGCATCAGGCTAGGCTCTAAAGTATCAGTTTTAGATTTGCATACTCAGAAAATATTCGAATTTACTATTGTAATGCCGGAACACGCAGATATAAAACTCAACAGAATATCTGTACTGACACCTATGGGTGCTGCATTAATAGGTTTTAGAAAGTCTGAAGAGGTAAAGTGGAAAGTGCCGGCCGGGCTAAAGCATTTCAGAATACTTGATGTTGTCAATAAATCATAATACCATCACAACGAGCAGCTATCAATAGTTTATTGTGTAAAAAAAATTGTATGATAACACTACTTGCAATTATTGCAATAATATTCCTTGTGCTAAAAAGTCACTTGTACTATTGGGAAGTAAACAGTAGAAAGATAATTGAAGAACTTAAAAGACAGGCAGAAGATAATAGGTTGATCCAAGGAAGAACACTGATAAGAAAGCACTTTGGGTTAGCACTTGACAAAACTCAGTCCTATCTGATTTATGCAACAATTGCACAACACAAATTAGAAGCTAAGGTATTCGACCTTAGTAAAGTAAAATATTGCAGCATACTTCACACACATTCTCAGCCATGCTCATTATTTTCAGTACGAAACACAAGGAATAAAAAATACGTGGATAGTATATTACTTAACATACAGTATGCAGACAATAATTACCAAATACCAATCTACCACTATGGAAGAGATAAGCTATCTGAAATGAAGGCTCTATCTCGTCAGGCAAGGCAATGGCAGCGCATTATTAATAACAAATCAATCTTTACTGAAATTTGCAAGCATTAATAATGCAACATGCCATATTACCTACAAAACTATCCTACAATCATTAAGGGCACCTCTTACCTAAATTAGCAGAGATGATACTTCTCCATTTATTTGTGATTGCAATTAGTGCCATTTTCTCTAATACTCCATCTTGCACTTCATTGTATATGGGAACATCTTTTACAGATTTATTGGCAGCTATCAAAGACAAGTAGACTTCATTAACATACTCTTCAGACATAGTTCGTCCGCTCTTCTTTTTCTCTGTCATCTTGCTTCCCATACTTTTTATCTTACAATCACTAATCATTTCCAGCTGAATTATATCATACTGAACCTCTCCATGGTTAACAACAAAAACTGCAATTTTTTGTGTTTCATCAATTGCTAATATTTTATTATTCAATATCTCTTTCTGACTAATAAAAAGTTTTTCATCAGCTACAATACGATTAAAAGTATCGAGCATTTCCAGCTTTCGCTTTGTGACTGCCGACTTAGATTTTATAGTTACTAAAACAATCATCAGGGTTATAAATCCCACTATACCTGTTGCTATCCACATTGTTCCATCCATAATATTTGATTTTTGTTAGTTATTATTTGATTTATTTACCTGTACGCTGATGCGAACCTTCTTTATGCCGACTATGTGATATCTTTGCCGGTGCAACAGCAGAGTGTTGCCTTCTTCCTTTCAGCATTTTAATCAATACCGGTGCAGTCGTCACTACAACAATCGCAATAGTAATTTTTTCAAGATTTTCTTTTGCCCATGCATTTTCTCCGAGCAAGTACCCGGCAGTTACAATACTCCCTACCCAAGCAACAGAGCCAACAATATTGTACAATGAGAATTTTCGCATATCCATTTTCACAACACCGGCCACTATCGGAGCAAAAGTTCTTACAACCGGCAGAAAACGCGCAAATACAATTGCACCGCCACCTTTTTTTTCATAAAAATCTTTAGCTTGATGCAAGTGCCGTTTTTTAAACAACCAAGTATCTTTTCTGTCAAACAGCATACCTCCTGATTTTCTTCCAAACCAATACCCAACATAGTTCCCCAATATACCCGCTGTTGTTACGAGTAGTATCCAATATATCAGATTCACTATTGCTGTATCAAAAGGGGTAAGTGCATTGGCTATCATCATACCAGCTATGAACAACAAAGTATCTCCCGGCAAAAAGAAACCTACAAAAAGCCCTGTCTCTGCAAAAACGATGATAGCTACAAAATATAGCCCTCCATACTGTGCTAACCACTCCGGGCTAGTTAAATTTTGAATTAGTTCGACCATAGTTATATGTATTTATTACCAACCACCTCCCGATGACCTGTATAGTGTTATCATTGCCTGAAATAGATTCTTTTTTGTTTCTACCTGATTTATCTCAGCCTCAAGTGCGTTACGCTGTGCTGCAATAACTTCCAAGTAAGATGCATACCCGGCTTTAAATAATTCGCCGGATGTGGAAACTGCCTGCACCAACACTTCGGCTTCTTGTTGGTTGAGATTATATATGCGCCTCAGATTATCCATATTACTCAAAGCTGTTTGCACTTCTCGAAATGCGTTTATAACTGTTTTATTATAGCTATAGTATGCCTCCATTTTTTCTGCCTGCAATCGATTATAATTTCCTTTGATGGCACTTCTGTTCAGCAAAGGCGCGGCGGCTCCGCCAATAATTCCATAAGCAAGCGAAGCAGGATTAAACAGCACAGTACTATTGAAAGCATTATAGCCAACAAATGGAGTAAGTGTAAGAGATGGCAAAAACGCTGCTTTAGCTGCCGCCACATCTGCTTTAGTTGCTTTCAGCTCTGCTTCTGCCTGCAATACATCAGGGCGTTTGTTCAAAATTTGTTCCGGCAATCCTGCTGTCAGTTGCGGAGGCATATTTTGGCTTAGAAATGCATTCTTTCTTTCCACTTTTTGAGGAAACCTTCCTAGCAAATAGTTCAATTCATTTTCTGTTCTCGCTATATCCTGCTCTGTTTGTACAAGCAGGCTTTGTGTTCTCAGCAATTGTGCCTGAAACTGCTGAATACCCAAAGCAGTAGTTCGTCCTACTTCTTTCTGAATTTCTGCAATACGAATTGCACTATCTTGCAATGCAATATTTTTTTCCAGTATGGCTCGTTGTTCATCCAATGCAAGCAACTCATAATAGCGGAAGGACACCTCGGCTACCAAAGTTGTAACCACAAGATTTCTTGCCTGTTCTGTACCCAACAGTCGCAAATAAGCCGCCTTCTTTTGATTACTAAGCTTTCCCCATAAATCTATCTCCCAACTACTTCTTAACCCCAGAAAATAGTTTGGCACTATTGGCAATTGCACCTTTTGGTTTTCATCTATATTGCCGGAAAGATTCGTATCAAAATTCCCGACGCCCTCCATGGTATAATCCCCATATTTTTGTGCCGAAGCGTTTGCAGCAACCTCAACCGATGGCAACATGGCTCCTTTCTTTATTCTGAAATAAGAACGTGCTGCTTCTATACGTTGTATAGCAATGAATACGTCATTATTTTGTTTGACAGCAGTTTCAATTAATTCAACCAAGACGGAGTCTGCAAACACCAAATTTCGAGTCAATTTATTTTCAGGCTGTAGTGTTTTACCTCTTTCATAATCTGTTGGCAATGCAACTACAGGAGGCGTAGATACATTGCGGCTAGTAATGCATCCTACATTGCACAATGTGCAAACTAACAGCACAGGTAATACAAGCTTTTTTTTAATTACTGACATTTTATCAAAGTGCTTTTACGTTAGTCAAAATCAAACAGATCACCAAGGAAGGATTTCCTTCCGTGAGTTTTCTTGTTTCTATCCTTGTGGTATCTATCGGCATTATGGCTATTATTCACATCAGGCTTTGCTTCATCATACTTATTTGCAGCATACTCCAGCATTTTATCAAGCTCGCCTTTGTCCAACCATATCCCTCTGCACGAGGGGCAGTAGTCAATTTGTATATTATATCGCTCAGAAAGCAATAAAATTTCATTACAGTTAGGACACTTCATATCTGTTGTTTTACTAGTTAAGATGATTACCGTCAGGCATCAGATTGTCAGAGACTAATATTTTATTCAGCTTTTTCCTGCGTAGTATTTGTTTTTTTCGCCCAATGCATGCAAATAACACATACAATCCCGGCACTATCAATACGCCAAATACAGTTCCCATCAGCATTCCTCCCGCCGCTGCTGTCCCTATCGACCGATTGCCCATAGCACCGGCTCCCGTTGCAATACATAATGGTATGAGACCTGCTATAAAAGCGAAAGAAGTCATTAATATTGGCCGAAGACGCGATACAGCACCATCTATGGCAGACCGCAAAACACCTGCGCCTTCATTTCTTCGTTGGATGGCAAACTCAACAATCAATATCGCATTCTTGCCTAGCAGGCCAATAAGCATTACTAGCGCTACCTGCGCATAAATGTTATTTTCAAGACCTGCTAATTTTAAAAACAAAAAAGAACCGAATATCCCTGTTGGAAGCGATAGAATTACTGATAACGGCAGCAGAAAACTCTCATACTGCGCTGCTAATATTAAGTACACAAATACAAGGCAAATAAGAAAAATAAAAACAGCCTGATTTCCGGATAATATCTGTTCACGCGTCATACCAGACCATTCAATACTATAACCTCTTGGCAGTTTCTCTTTAGCAATACGTTCTACCTCTGCAATAGCATCACCACTGCTATATCCCGATGCAGCCTCGCCATTTATCATTGCAGATGTGTACATGTTATATCTTGTCAGCTGCTCCGGGCCATATACACGCTCCATCCTTATGAATGTAGAATATGGCACCATATCACCTTTATCGTTTTTTACAAAGAGCCTTAATACATCTTCAGGCTTGCTTCTGTACTCCGGTGCAGCTTGCAACATCACTTTATACATCTGACCGAAGCGGATAAAATTTGTTGTGTAATAACTACCCAACAATGTCTGCAAAGTGCTTAGTGCATTATCTATGGTAACACCCTTTTTAGCCGCCATTTCTTGGTCTACGTGAATAAGGTATTGCGGAAAATTCGGATCAAATCCTGTAAAAACATTTGTAACCGGCTGAGATTCATTAAGTGCGCTTACCAAATCGTTTGTGACATCTGCTGTTTTCTGCAAGTCGTCCGAGCCGGTCTTATCCAGCAACCTGAACTCGAACCCGCTGGCATTACCAAATCCCGGCACGGTAGGTGGAGGAAAGAACTGAATGCTGGCATCCGTTACTACTTTCGAACGTTCTTCAAGTTGTTCGATGATTTGCTGCAGAGATTCTTTTCTTTTATCCCATGGCTTCAGGTTAATCATTCCCATACCATAAGATGCACCAGCCACATCACTCATTAAACTAAAGCCTGCAAGTGTTGAAACCGACTCTACTGCTTCTATTCCTTTAGTTAGTTTTTGTATACTATTAAGCACATCTTCAGTACGCTCCAGTGTTGCGCCCGGCGGGGTAGTCACATTTACATATATCATCCCCTGGTCTTCTGTTGGTATAAAGCCAGACGGAAGTATCGAATTGAATCCCCATGTTGCCAAAAAGAATACAACCAGCATCCCTAAGGTAATAAGCCTGCGCCCAGCATACTTTCTTATAACACCGGCATAGCCGTCAGACAGTTTATTGTACCCGATATTGAATTTATCGAAGAATCTACCCATCCAACCCTTAGATGTTTTGTGTGGATTATGTTCGCGTAGCATGAGCGCACACAATGCAGGTGTAAGCGTCACAGCGTTAATACCTGATATAACAATGGCTATGGCTAATGTTAATGAGAATTGCCTGTAAAAAACCCCAACCGGCCCCTCCATAAATGCTACTGGTACAAATACTGCAGACATCACAAGCGTTATGGCAATAATTGCACTGCTAATATCTTTCATTGCAGCAAGCGTTGCTTGCAGCGGAGGCATATGCTCTTCAGTCATTTTTGTATGCACAGCTTCAACTACTACAATAGCATTATCCACAACTATACCAATGGCCAATACCAATGCGAAAAGTGTAAGCAGATTTATGGAGAAGCCCAGCATCTGCATGAAAAACAAAGTACCTATAAGTGCTACCGGCACAGCCAATGCAGGAATAAGTGTAGACCTGAAGTCTTGCAAGAACAAGAACACAACTACAAACACAAGCAGGAAGGCCTCTACGAGTGTTACTAATACCTCGCTGATAGATGCATCCAGAAAACGGGAAACGTCATAGCTAATATTGTAAGTCATACCGGGAGGGAAAGAACTTTCTTTCAGTTCTGACATCCGCGTTTTAATATTATCAATTACCTCCTTTGCATTAGATCCCGGGCGTTGTTTTATCATGATAGATGCAGAAGGTCTGCCATCTGTCATGGATGTCATATCATAGTCCAGCGATGCAAACTCTACATCTGCTACATCTTTCAATCTCAATACAGACCCATCATTTTGTGCACGCAGTACAATGTCTCCATATTGTGTTGGCTGCGTGAATTTTCCCGTATAACGAAGTACGTACTGAAGTGGTTGATTTATCTTTCCGGAGCTTTCTCCTGTTTTGCCGGGAGCCGCCTCTACGTTCTGTGCTCTGATACCTTCAATCACCTCTTCTGCCGATATATTGTAGGCATGCATCCTGTCGGGCTTCAACCATACACGCATAGCGTAATCGCGTGCTCCCATAATCTCTACAAAACCTACACCCTCTATTCTTTTCAACTCTTTTAGCACATTAATGTCTGCAAAGTTGTAAATGAACATTTCGTCTGCTGTTGTATCTGTGCTAAGGATATTGAGATACATCAGCATGCTGTTTACTTCCTTTTCTGTCGTAACACCTGCTTTAATAACTTCTTCAGGTAGTTCATCCAGTACTGTAGTAACCCTGTTTTGAACATTTACTGCCGCAATATCCGGGTCTGTACCAACCTTGAAGTAAACCTGAATAATGGTTGTACCGTTATTGCTTGTCACGGTTGACATGTATGTCATACCGGGCACACCATTAATGGCCCGTTCTAATGGCGTAGCAACCGCTTTGGTACTCACCTCTGCATTGGCCCCTGTATAGTTTGCAGTAACTATTACTGATGGTGGGACAATATCGGGAAACTGTGTAATCGGCAAATTGAATAATGCCAATACACCCAACAACACAATTATCAGAGAGATGACCAATGATAATACAGGTCTTCTAATAAACTTATCGAACATGAACGATGATTTAAGGCAAAATGCTATTCAGGCCGATACCTCGGCCTACATTTTTTTTCGAATGAATACTATAGAATTTTTCTTCTGCTCAGGCTATCCATATGAACGATACGTGGCGATACTTCCATACCATCTCGCATATTCTGAATACCTTCATAGACAATCTTATCCCCTTCCCTTAATCCCGACTGAACAATGTAGTACTTGTCAAATCTTGTTTTGGGAATAAAATTTCTCATATGCACCTTATTTTCTTTGTCCAGTACATATACATAGTTCTTATCCTGTATTTCAAAAACTGCTTTCTGCGGTATCATTAATGCATCTGCCACATCGCTACTCAATTTCACTTTGCCGGATGCACCATGTTTTAGTAAAAATTGTGGGTTTGGAAACCTGGCTCTAAAAGCTATAGAGCCTGTATTCTCATTAAATTCGCTGACAACTGTTTCTATTTTGCCTACGTGCGTATACTCTTGCCCATCAGAAAGAATCAAGCGTACAGTATTACCATCTTCGGTAGTACCTGAAGGTTTTGAACGCAAATAGTCCAGATATTCATTTTCAGATATATTGAAATATGCAAATACAGAACTGATGTCTGAAACTGTAGTAATCAGCGTACCCTCTTCCAGCAGGCTCCCTACCTTTAACGGTATACGATCTACTACCCCATCGTATGGCGCACGTATTGTAGTATATGAAAGCCTGGCGCGGGCATGGGCAAGCGTTGCTCTTTCTTCTTCTACTTTGGCATTCATAGCTCTTAATCTGGCAGATGCTACAGCAAGCTCTGTTGCAGATACTATTTTTTTATCTACTAATAACTTTACTTTTTCTACTTCCAGCTCTGCCGTTTTAGCATCTGCAATCATACTGTTAACAGCAGCAGTTGCCTCTTCAACTACAGCCCTGTACTCTTCACCGCTTATCGTAAATAGTACTTGTCCTTTTTTTACGTATTGCCCTTCATCAACATGAATGCGCTCCAGAAAGCCTGATATACGGCTTCTGATTTCTACGTTTTGTATTGCTTGTATATCTGAGACGTAAAACTTATCTAGCTTAATATCTTTTTCTATGATACTAACTACAGGAATTTTATCTGTCTTCTTGGATTCTACTTTTTTATCTGTTCCGCAAGAAGCTATCAACAATCCGAATAGCGGAATGATAGCAAATATCCTTTTGCCCATGATATGTGTGGGAATATTATTTTTGATGTCAACAAAAGAAAATCACATCTTCATGAATTATGAAGAAGCATTTCAGAAAGGAAAAAATTGTTGTAATCAAAATGGCTTGTACCTGAACAGGAAGCCATAATACTCAGGCTTCAATGCACTACGTACTTGCAATGCATAGCATACACTATTGTAAGCAAAAAATGGATTTGTAACTTGAAGAGAGCGATTAATGTATTTCTTGAAAAAAACCTTAACCTTAACCTTGCACCTAGCCAATAAGTGCAGATTTGTTGTTATTGTACTATTTCTGATTTCGTCACCTATGTCATCTTGACATTGATAAGATAATATTTCAACACTTGCTGACGACGATATATCTCTGCAATCCGCTACAACCCTAGCAGAAAAAATAGTAAGCAATAGTATAATGAACACAGTTATAGGCCTGTGACAGATGTAATTATATGCTTTACCAGCATTATTCATTATACAATAGTCTATTTAAACATCGCAAAATTAGCCTTAATATTTCTTGAAAATGTTAATGTTTGCTTAAATGAAAGTAAATAGCGTGTATTATATTTTGTCGACATTACTTGTTGCCATGATTACTAAAAAAAGCTTATCCCACTAATAGATGTTATGAAGTATTGAGAATAATATAACTGATCAACAAAGCATTTGCTGTTTTATTACCGAACTATTCAAACATCGAAATTGGAATACGGATATAATCAAGGGGCTACACAAAAAAGATGCATAAAAAAGGGAGCTTTTAAAGCTCCCTTTTTTATTAGCTGAACGCATCTTTTATCTTATCGAAAAAACTGCGATCTTCTTTCATCTTATCTGCATCCGGACCAGGCTGAAAGTTGTTAGCATCTTTCAACTTCTCCAATATTTTACGTTCTTCGTCCGTCAGGTTTTGTGGCGACCATGCATTTACCTCTACCAGTTGATCTCCTTTTTCGTAAGATTGGAATGCAGGGAAACCCTTGCCTTTCAACCTGAATATTTTACCGCTTTGTGTACCTGCGGGTATCTTAATTTTTGCTTTACCATCTATGGTAGGCACTTCTACCTGTGTACCCAATACCACCTCAGGGAATGACAAATGCAACTGATAAATCACATCTAGTTCGTTACGTTTCAGGTGCTGATGTTTTTCTTCTTCAATCAGTATCAGTAAATCACCATTAGGGCCACCACGTTCACCAGCATTACCGGCGCCACCCATACTTAGCTGCATACCATCCTGCACACCTGCCGGTATATCCAGATTGATTGTTTCTTCACCATATACACGGCCCTCACCTTTACAGCTACCACATTTAGATGTTATCTGCGTACCCTCACCATTACAGGTAGGGCAGGTAGTTACTGTCTGCATCTGGCCAAGAAAGGTTTGCGTTACTTTACGCACCTGTCCGCTACCACCACAGCTACCGCAGGTTTGCACAGCATTCTTATCTTTTGCACCACTACCACTACATGTATTACACGATACGTATTTCTTAACCTTTATCTTCTTATTGGCACCGTTTGCTATTTCTGCAAAGTTCATCTTCAGCTTCACACGCAGATTGGCACCACGAGAGCCCTGCCTACGCCCGCCACCTCTTTGGCCGCCACCGCCACCAAAGAAACTGCCGAACATATCATCACCAAAAATATCACCAAAGTTCTGGAAGATGTCTTCCATGCGCATACCACCCGGCCCACCGCCGTAACCGCCACTTGCAGCACCACCCATACCGGCATGGCCAAAACGATCGTACTGTGCTTTTTTATCAGGGCTGCTCAATACATCGTAAGCCTCTGCGGCTTCCTTAAACTTTTCTTCAGCTGCTTTATCGCCGGGGTTACGGTCAGGGTGGTATTGCATCGCTATCTTCCGATACGATTTCTTTATCTCATCTGCACTTGCAGATTTTGACACGTTCAATACCTCGTAATAATCTCTTTTTGCCATTGTCTTTGTTAGTCGTTTGTAATCAGGAAGGGCAATCAGCATTTATTCCTGACCACCAGTTTCAATACTCATTATTTACCTACTACCACTTTCGCAAAGCGAATCAATTTATCATTGAGGTAATAGCCGGGCTGAACCTCGTCTATCACTTTGCCAACCATATCTTCCGTAGGTGCAGGTATTTCTGTTATAGCCTCGTGTAGATCTGCATCAAAAGCCTGATTTATTGCTTCCATTTTCTTCAACCCTTTTTGCTGAAGGGTAGTTTGAAGTTTGCTAAATACCAGTTGTACTCCCTCTTTTATCTGCACAAGATCCTCAGATGTTTCCATTTGTTTCTGCGCACGTTCACTGTCGTCCAGCACATCCAGCATAGCCTGTATTACTTCCCTGCCGGCAGTCAATGTCTGCTCCATACGTTCTTTAGCAGTACGCTTCCTGAAGTTATCAAACTCTGCCGCAAGGCGTATATATTTATCTTTAGCTTCTTCCAGTTCCATTCTCAGCTTCTCCATTTCGCTCTCCTCACCTACTTCATCATCCAGATGCTGCATGCCATTTACACTTTCATCGGTATTCAGGCTAGCTGCCAGTGCTTCTTCATTCATTTCTGCTGACAGGTTGTCCGCGTTTTCATTCGTTAACTGTTCTTTTTCAGACATTTGCTCGCTCATTGGCTTTTTCTTTTTGAAAAACATTGTGCAAAAATACCTTCAATTATGCTGCCATACTGCAAGATGGGACAAATTGTCGCACCAAAACACCTGGAATTGACATTTTGTATATATAAACGATACCTTCGTATAAATATTCAAAGGCATGAAAAACACTGCTGCAGCCATTATCATTGCAGTTTCACTACTTGCTGGGGCTTTTATCGTCAGTAAAGCTTACAATTACAAGTTCAAGACAAAGAACACTGTTAGTGTCTTGGGTAGTTCGCAACACGATTTCACTGCCGACCTCATTGTATGGTCTGCTACTTTCACACGTACATCTATGGACTTGAAAGATGCATATTCCAGCCTGAAAAGTGATGAAAAAGCAGTAAAAAGCTACCTGCAAAGCAAAAATATATCTGATAAGGAGATGATTTTCTCATCTATTGTAATAGATAAACAATACAATTATTCTTACGACCAGAATGGCAGACAAACAGGTACTACATTTATTGGCTACCAATTAAAGCAAACCGTAAAAATAGAGTCAAAGAATCTTGATGGAGTAGAAAAAATATCGCGAGAGATAACGGAACTTCTGCAATCAGGCATCGAGCTCAGCTCTCAAGAACCATTATACTATTACACTAAACTATCAGACCTGAAAATAAACTTGCTTGCAAAAGCATCCGCAGATGCCTATAATCGCGCAACTACAATTGCCAAAAATGCTAACAGTCAATTAGGCAATCTGCGAAAAGCTACAATGGGTGTATTTCAAATAACCGGTCAATATAGTAACGAGGACTACAGCTATGGCGGTGCATTTAATACCACCAGCAAAAGCAAGACAGCGAGTATTACCGTAAGGCTGGAGTATGAGTTGAATTAACGAACGAGCGATTTCAGCTTCCAGATAAGGGAATCATTCTTCTGCAAGGTCAGATACAGCTCTCTTTGTGCACCAAAGCCACGAAAAAAGCGTTCTACCCCCTGGTCCATACTACCTTCCATGTCAAAGCAGGCATTTCCCCTTGCTTTTGCCTCTTTTATGCAATGCCATAATAAGGCTGGCATGGCTTTGTAGTTATCATTACCGGGACTTTGTGCTCCCATAAAATAGTAGCTAGAGTGTGCGTCCCATACATTCCATACTATTGCTACAATATCTGAACCCTGCTTAGCTGTGTAAATAGCGCCATTATTACCGGCTATGCACACTTGCAATAACTGTTGCATATCTGTAAGGCTATATGCCTGCATGACGTCTTTTTTACCCAACGTATGCTTTTGGTAGTCAAATAGCATTACTAATGCGTCATTATCCTGCTGAATCGCCAACTCTGCACTACCTGCTTTAATATTTCTGCGCAGGTTTTCTTTCATATTACCAAGTAAAGCCTGCTCATCCTGCAATATATCTATCAAAAATGTCTGCCTTGTGCTGATGGCAAAACCATTTGCTTTCAGCAAACCTGCTTGTTTTAGCCCTGGCAGTATAGAAACGTCCCACACTTTAGCATCGGGCAATTGCTTGATAAGTGTCGCGATTGTTTCATGCTCAAAACCATCTTTATTAGCGGCTTTTAAATCTTGCGGATACAAAACAAAAGGCCCCTGATATGGTGTCAGTTTTGGTGTACGTATAATGCTTACACCCATCTTCTGATCTTTATTATAAGGCCATATACCCGCTACTTTATCACCATTCATAGTAATAGCAACATCCCAATGGGCACTTACTGCATCCATCCACCAATATTGTAAAAACACAGGTATTTGCGGATTGGCTTCGCAGATGCTTTTATATTTTTCCTTATTGCTCACGCTTACTTACGATGCTTACTATTTGAACTGTAATACCCTAGCAGGATGAATACGGCGAATATACAACGATGGCAACCACATACATAGTATACACAATACAATGGTTGCACCGTTAATCAGCACAGGCTGCCACCAATACAGCTTTACAGGCACGTACCGCAGCGAGTAATTGGCCTCTGTCAGCTTCAGAAATCCGGTCTTCATTTGTAACCAACAAATACCAAATGCCAGTACATTGCCCAACACAATACCCATACCCGATATAATGGCGGCATGATATAAAAAAATACGCTGTATCTGCCCGTTTGGCATACCCTGTGCTTTCAGTATACCTACCATACGCACCTGTTCTACTATCAGTATCAGCAATGCTGCAGCCAAATTAATGATAGCCACAATAGCCATAATACCAATTATTACCCTTGTGTTTACATCTTGCAGATGCAGCCAGTCAAACAGATTGGGGAAAATATCCTCCATCGTGTAGGTAGTAAGTGGTGGCTGCACATAACTATAGAATACTGTATTGGCAACCGTATCTGCCATGGCGTCGTCGTCCAATTGCATCTGGTAGCCGTTTATCTTATTAGCATCCCAGCCATTTACACGTTGCAGCAAGCGCAGATCGCACAGTGCATAAGACTTATCAATCTCCTCCATACCAGTATGATAGGTACCTGACAGCTTCACCTTCCTAATGCGCGGCAACACAGAGCCCGACTCTATAAAGTAAAGCTCCAGCATATCCCCGGGTTTCACATTCAGCTTATCTGCCACACCTGTGGAAAGCATGATTTCTTTTGCATAAGCTGTATCGCCATAGTCGATTCCCCGACCATTCACATCAATGCTTGCCGGCAATTTGTAAGTTTTATCAACCCCTTTCAGTTGCAGACCCTCCATCATGTGGTTTGCATTTACTATAGCCGGGCGTGCTGCAAAAGCGTCTATGCTTACTACATGTGGTACTGATGTTACCGTTTTCTCCAAACCAAAGTCTCTTTCTATAGGTTCAGGTGCTATTATGGTATTGGCATTCATGGTTCTGGGCTCTACATGCACATGCCCCCAGAAACTGAAAAGCTTTTCCCTGATTTCGTATTTAAATCCCGTGACTATCGCCAATGCCATTATCATAGCGGCTACACTGATGGTGGTTGCCAATACTGCCAACCTGATAATGAATGACGAAAATGCACCTTTACGATGCATCAGGTATCTGCGTGCTATGAAAAACGGGAGATTCAACTATGTATGCTGCTTTGCCCTTCAAATATAACCTTTATGCTGCAGTGCTGAAAACAAAAAAGCCCCTCCTGTCGGAAAGGCCTTTCTGTATGTATGCGGATTGATGGATTACCATATCAGGACATGTGCACTGCCACCTCCCAGGTTTGTCCATTGGGTTTTGATAGCACTACAAGTGTTACAGGATGTATTTGTTACCATACACGACGTAAGTGGCAATGAAGAGCATGGTATGCCTACTGCACAAACATTCTGGTTTGGTGAGCCGCTACAAGTTGGAGACATCCATGCATACGGTCCGCAAGGATTCCATTCTTTGATGAAAGACCATACTGAGCCTGCTGCAGGCGGTGTACCACCCCAAGTAGCCGAACCAAAAGTGAAAGTCACCACCGTACCGGGAGGAATTGCGTAGTTAACCGTACTGTAAGAGGTTGTGCATGTTGGTGAGCTTGCCGCCAAGTAGTAATGAACTGTACACTGAGATGTGTTTTTGATGGTGATAGTTTGTGCTTTTGCAGCAAACGCAAATACTGCCAGCAATGCTGTGAAGAGAATTGTTTTCATGACTTTAAAAATTAAATGGTTAACAATAACCTAAAGTTAAAGTCTATTTATAGCCAAGTCAATACTTACGCACAACAAAATACCCCGTGATATCACGGGGTATTTTCAGAAAGTTATCCACAAGAGGGTATTAATCAATAGCTACTGCGCTTTCTATCAGCACGCTTGCTTTATTGTTCAATACCTCTACAAAACCACCTGATATTTCATAACGCTCAGTGGTATTCTTGTCTTTCAGTATTTTCATTTTGCCCTTACCAAGCGTAGCGATGATTGGTGCGTGGTTTTCGAGAATCTCGAAATAGCCCTCGATACCCGGCAACTGAACGCCGTAAACTGTACCGCTATATACTTTGTGTTCGGGTGTTAATATATCTAATTGCATACCCCAACCCCTTAAGGGGCTATTTTATGTTAATATTGAATCTAATACTTTTCCGATACCCCCTTCAGGGGGCTTGGGGTATTAGTTTTTAGCTTGTTCCATCAGTTTTTTACCCTTAGCTATCGCGTCATCTATGGTACCTACCAAGTTGAACGCTGCTTCAGGATACTCATCTACTTCACCATCCATAATCATGTTGAAACCACGGATAGTTTCTTCGATTGGTACCAGTACACCTTTCAGACCCGTAAACTGCTCTGCCACGTGGAATGGCTGAGACAGGAAACGCTGTACTTTACGTGCACGTTGTACTGTCATTTTATCGTCGTCGCTCAATTCATCCATACCCAAGATAGCGATGATATCCTGCAGTTCTTTATAGCGCTGCAGTATCAGCTTCACACGGTTAGCACATGTGTAGTGTGCTTCACCAACTATCAGTGGAGTCAGGATACGAGATGTAGAATCCAAAGGATCCACAGCAGGGTAGATACCCAGATCGGCAATCTTACGACTCAATACCGTTGTAGCATCCAGGTGGGCAAATGTTGTTGCCGGAGCCGGATCGGTCAAGTCATCCGCAGGTACGTATACCGCCTGTACGGAAGTGATTGAACCGTTTTTAGTAGAAGTGATACGCTCTTGCATCAGACCCATTTCTGTAGCCAGTGTAGGTTGGTAACCCACCGCTGATGGCATACGACCCAAAAGTGCCGATACCTCTGAACCCGCCTGCGTGAAACGGAAGATATTATCTACGAAGAACAGGATGTCTTTACCTTTACCTGTACCATCACCATCGCGGAAGTATTCTGCCATTGTAAGACCAGACAGCGCCACACGTGCACGTGCACCCGGTGGCTCGTTCATCTGACCGAATACGAATGTAGCTTTAGAATCTTTCAGTTGTTCTGTATCTACTACAGACAAATCCCAGCCACCTTCTTCCATGCTGTGCAGGAATTTCTCACCGTATTTAACGATACCGGCTTCAATCATCTCACGCATCAGGTCATTACCTTCACGTGTACGCTCACCCACACCTGCAAACACTGACAAACCGGAATATGCTTTTGCGATGTTGTTAATCAGCTCCTGAATCAATACGGTTTTACCAACACCTGCACCACCAAACAGACCGATTTTACCACCTTTTGCATATGGTTCGATCAAGTCGATTACTTTGATACCCGTGAACAGAATCTCTGATGCTGTACTAAGGTTTTCAAATTTAGGAGGCTTAGCGTGTATCGGGCGGCCGTTGGCTTTATTTGGCTGAGGCAAACCATCGATAGCATCACCTGTTACGTTGAACAGACGACCGTTGATTTGCTCACCGATTGGCATTGCAATCGCTTTCCCCGTATCTACTACATCCATACCACGTACCAGACCTTCAGTACCGTCCATCGCTACGCAACGTACGCTATCTTCACCAAGGTGCTGCTGTACTTCCAATACCAGTTTCTCACCGCTAGGACGTGTCAATTCCAGCGCGTTGTAGATTTCGGGCAGCTTATTTTCTGCACTGAAGTGCACGTCAATTACCGGACCGATGATTTGCTTAATTTTACCAACGTTTGGCATAAGATTCAATTATATAAAAGACTAAATATTAACAACATATTCGGGCAAAAATGCATGCATTTCACCCAATTTTGGCGCAAAGGTAAGGTTATAGATGCAAAATGCAAAAGGAAAATGGGATAAAAAGTAGACATATTTTGATACCATTCATATTATTCCAGCCTGAAGGTAACGGCCTGGGTAAAATATATCTTCACCAACCTGTTATGATCCCTTCCCGGAGTCCATTTAGGCATTGCTTTTATTACGCGTATAGCCTCTTCATCGCAGCCCATACCTAGTTTTCTGCCTATTGTAGTAACATCTATGACGCTACCATCCGTATCAACATAGAATTTTACATAAACAGTACCTTCTGTGTTGTTTTCAATAGCATCCTTCGGATACCTTAGATTCTTCATCAGATGTTTATTGAAGTCGATATTAGATACAGGTAGCAGCTCATGCGCAGTATACTCTTTGGGTGCCGCTTTACCATCTTCATTAAAACACTCCATTTTTTCAATAGAGTCTTTACCATAAGACTCTATACAGCTCACCTTACCATTTTCATGATAATATATCCAAACACTGTCTGTCAGGTAGCCTGCTTTTGTTTTTCTGTAAGACGATAATTTACCATTGTTAAAATACGCCCACTCCTCTCCTATACCGGTTGCTACAGAATCATAGATACCCTTAAACCTAATAGCACCATCATTATACCAGCCATAATGTACTTTATAAGGTATCCCCTGTTTGTAATAGCCTGAGTCTGTCAGCCTGCCATCTTCACTATACTCCTTCGCAATACCGTCCTTCAAATCATTAATATACCTTACCTTTTTCCACACCTTACCATTCTCATGAAAGTAGATAAATGATCCTTGCCTTATTTCAAAAGTATCGTTACCGTATTTTGAAAAATAACCTTCCATCTGCTTAGTCTGCGTAGAAATATAGAACTGCTTCACTTTCCACAGCATACCATCTTTTATACCCAAACGATAATAAAATGAGTTAGCAGGGTCACAAGGCTTTTCATCATGCATAAGATAATGCTCTACAGTATCGCTTTGCTGTGCAAATACAGGCATGCTGCACAATAGGCTTATAAGGAGCAGTATGTTTTTCATGGCGCAAATCTATAAAAAATCAAAAAGGCTGCCATTCGCAGGCAGCCTTTCTATAACATGAATATATTCTTACGGTTTGTACATAATAGAGACTGCACTGCTGTTTTCGCATTTAGGCAATGCATCAGAGTAGTATAATACACCTTTGTAGAAGATGAAGATATACCAGTCGTTATTCTTCGGCAGACTCGCCAGTATTTCATTCGGCTTGCTGCCCGGGTTGTGCTGAAAATCTGCCATAGTTATAAACTTAGACCTGTCAGTAGTTACCCTTTGCATCAGCCAACCCATTAGTGCAGCACTTTCTTTTTTACGCTTTGCATAGTTGCTTACCACACCGGGCGTGCTTTCGCGGTAGCGATATATATCTGCACCCATTATGTACTCCATCCTGTTGCAGATAAACATTTGCATGGCAGGGTCGTCCATCATGCGATTATCTACTACTATGTTATACTTACAACTTTGGTAGCGTTCATCTTTTTGCAGCTCTGCCATTGTACTGGCAAGCATGGCATCTGTAGACGCTTTTTCATTGAGGTTCTTCATTATGGAAACTATCGACTCCTTTACGACATAACCAAAGAGTTCGTTGCTCCATGCGCCCTCTCTACGAGCCATGATAACCCGCTGTGTAGCAGTGTTCAGCATGCGCCTATAGTCATCATTGCCCTGCACTACTACTTTCAGGTATTTAGCAAGGTCATAAAAGCTTTTCAACGAGGTTGACGTTTCGATACTGTTTGGTACAAGCATTTCATCTTTCATCAGTTTATCAAGGTCTTGCATGGTTTGCATATACTGTGTACGTGTCGCAAATACATCTTTACCTTTTGCCATAGTATCGAAAGCTGCTTTTTCATTTACCAACTGATGATACTGCAATGCTTCTTTATCCAGATTATTATCGCCCGGCACATACCAGTGGCCTTTGTAGTTCATTATGGTCTTATCCTGTGCGTACCCTGCTATTGTGGCAGCAAATAAAGAAAGCGCTAATGCCAGCTTTTTCATGTATATATAATTTTCAGAGGTTTGAAAATAGTGTTAATTGCCCTAATTTCATATATCCTGTATATTATTCTTTCAACTATAAAACACATTACCATGCCATCAAACATAACAGATCGAATTAAAGCCGTTCAGAAAAACTTAGGCACCCTACAAACAGGCGCAATAGACATGGAAACATGCCTGAAACTAGAAGCGGTACTCAATATAAAACCTACAGCCACCACCCTTACCACACATATAAAGGCCATACAAAGAGCCCTGAATGTTGGCGATGATGGCATTGTAGGACCGGTCACACTTTCCCGTATAGAAGCACTGATACAGCCCAAATTACCACCTATACCCATTGGGGCATCTATGGCTATTTCTGCCAAATCGCTGAACCTTATTGTTAATGCAGAGGTATCATCTAAAGAAATATATGGGCAAAAATACCAATCGCCTATTTGGCCCGGTGGTGATAGTGGTGTCACAGTAGGTATAGGTTTTGATTGTGGTTACTGTAGCAAACAAGAGTTAGCAAATGCATGGGGGGCAATATTAGCTCCTGCACAATTATCTCTGCTGCAAAGCACTTGCGGCAAAAAAGGCACTTCATGCAAAAATCTGATACCAGGATTGAAATCAATAAAGATCTCTTACGATGCTGCTGTAAAGGTATTTTATCAGCATACACTACCTGCTTGCGCACGCGATGTAAAACGCACTTACCCCGGCATAGAAAAACTTCCGCCAGATACGCAAGGCGCTATATTATCGTTAGTTTATAACAGAGGGTACCTTATTAATGATACGGACCGCAGAAAAGAAATGAAGGCTTTGAAACCAACCATAGCTTCGGGAGATCTTGCAGGCATTGCAGCACAATTACGCAGCATGAAGCGTTTGTGGGACCCCAAAAAGCAAAAAGGATTGATAGTCAGAAGAGAAAATGAGGCATTACTAGCAGAAAACGGAACCTTTAATATTCTGCCGGAAAACATAATTATTGTATAAAGGATAAGGCTCTCCGCGGAGAGCCTTATCCTTTAATATTATTAAAAAAAATTACTGTATTCGCTGAAACTCAAAAGTAGGATACCCTTTCACACCATTTTTGTAAAAATCGAGGAAGCGCATTTTATAATAATGTCCATTCCTATTTTTTATGGTATATGTTTTGTCTTTGTTAATTGTGTAAGTAGCTGTACTGCTCGAACGATCAATTTTCACAACCTTCCAATCATAACCTATTACGTCTCTGTGTTTTTTAAAATTATACCCTAGAAGGGTAGTAGCTAAAACATCCTGATAGTTAGTAACAGAGTCAACTGCGCAGGTGGTGTTATTAGGATTGTGCAGTACCCCTGTCACCGGGTAAGCAAAATTATCCAGATAATGATATATGATTCTATAACGTGTGAATACAATATCCCAAGTATTCTTAGGTGGCTCAGGATTTACGATTGCATTATCTTTGAAAGAGAAGTATATGTAATTGTAGTTTTGATTTTTAGGCAGTGTAATGGTTTGAATATCATTACTTCTCAAACTTGCAACCTGTAGGATATACTTATCTTCAGTAACCGCAACAAGCTGTATTTTTTTAAAAGTGTCTTTATAATGCGTAGGATCGAGCTTTAGAATATATACTTCTTTTTTGCTCATGTTACCATTTAGCCATTCTCCAATGCCTGTAGAATCAGGCAGACCGCAAGATGCATCTACCAGCCATTTATTATCCGGCAATTTAGGATCATCTTTAATAGCAAATATGTCTGTATTGTGTGTATTGTATGCCAAAACTTTAGCAGCACCGTTCATAAATACATGGTATCCTGTTGGTTTAGCTTCAAAAGCAAGATCCCAACTAAGGATAGGACTGGTATAAACTATAGAATTCGTTTCAAAATCGAAGAACAATTGGTCAGTATAATCTTCCCCCATATCAATCTCTACTCTCTGCGAACCATTTTGCTGCGGAAGCGCAATAGGCTCATCGGGTTTCTGACACGATACTACAAACAAACTGCAAGCCGTAATTAGTCCACCAAGTAGTCCTTTCAATCTCATTATGGTGCAAATATCTGATAGTCCCGAATACATAATGTCAGACAATTGTCATTAAGCTATTATATTATGTAAGATGTACGTAAAATAATCAAGCTATGCGATTTTAGCTGTATACGGCAGAATATTATTAGGTTTGCAGTGCAAAAATTGAATAAATGCAGCTCAGACTTCTATTAATTAGCCTAATTCTTTCCACAGGAATTATTTCTTGTAACGATACTCAAAATCAGTTTACCATTAAAGGTGATATCATAGGGATGCCTGAACAAACAGTATACCTTGCCGAGTTGGGAATTGATAAAATTACTATAGTAGACTCTGCCAAATCTGACATATCCGGGAAGTTTAACCTCTCAGGCAAAGCTCCGGAAGCAGGTTTATACAAGATTACTTTTAGTTCAGATAAAAATAAAAACATTTTAGTTTCTGCTGAAAAAGGAACAATTAATCTAAAAGGAAACTGGAACGAACTAGATGCCATTGCTGTTAACGGATCTAACAGTACTGCTAGTCTTCAAAAGTTCATATTTGTTATTCGCAACCATATGCAAGACTTCAGTACACTTGGCATCGTCCTGGATAGCTTCAAAGCACGAGGTGATGATAGTATGATGACGGTGGTACAAAACGACATAAGTGAAATGAACGCAAAGCTTACTCACTTTATTGAAGAATATGCTGATACCACATCTTCATTACCCAACGCTTTGTTTGCAGTTCAGTTTCTGAACCCGCAATCAGAGAAAGCATACTTTCAGCAGTTTATCCCGGGCATGAACAAACGTTTCCCTAAAGCAAGGCTGGCACAGGACTTCACTAAAAAAATCAATACTATATACAATACCACAACCACAACAGATAATGGCTTACCAGGAGTAGGCACTGCTGCTCCGGAAATTGCACTGCAAACACCTGAAGGCAAAACGGTTACACTAACATCTCTGAAAGGCAAGTATGTACTTGTAGATTTCTGGGCTTCTTGGTGCGGACCATGCCGTAAGGAAAACCCGAATGTTGTAGCTGCTTACAATCAGTTTAAAGACAAAAACTTCACTATTCTGGGTGTATCGTTGGATGATGATAAAGACAAATGGAAAGATGCCATTGCAAAAGACGGACTTACCTGGACACATGTTAGCGATCTGAAAGGCTGGGAATCTGTAGCTGCACGTTCTTATGAGGTACAATCTATCCCTGCAAACTTCTTGATAGACCCTAATGGAATTATTATAGCTGCTGATTTGCGTGGTGAAGCACTTGCAGATAAGCTGGCAGAGGTTTTGAAATAATAATTACTACTAGACATATTAGCAATAAAAAGGGCGGTTATTAACCGCCCTTTTTATTGCTTCGCTACAAGTACCGATTTGGGAGTACCTGCTTTCGTATATTTAATATCGAAACCTATACTCAACATAATGAGATTAACATTATAACCGGCATAAGGATATACTGGCAACGCAGATGTACCAGGATATTCTGCAAAAGAAGTGTTCATGAAATTGCTTGGATAGTACTGTATTTTAAAAGCTATACCTGGGTCTAAAGCCATCCCAGCAAATACATACGGCATCACCAAAGGTGTCCTGTCGCTGAACCATTCATTGAATTTATCTTTCTTACCACGCTTCACAAATCCTTTTTCACGATAATTGAAAGGTACATCTACACCACCTCCTATAAACCCATAGGTGCGTTTTTTCAGGTTCCCGAATTTTATACCAATCGGAGCACCAATGGTATAAACCCTACGCTTGATGGTGCTATCTCCAACTTTGTCAATAAAACCAATATTCTTGATACCTATTCCCGTATATACGCCAAAATGCTTGCTGAAGTCATAGTTAAAGTTAAACCCGAAGTTTAAAATATAGCTAAATCGCAACGTACTCAGCTTGCTTCTGCCAGCTTTTTGCAGGCTCGAAGTTGAAAATATGGCTGCATCCAGCGCATTGCTCATGTAAAACTTCTTTACCGGGCGCGGCTTCACATCTATCAGCTCTACCTCGGTATTTGTTTGCGCATTTATTAATAATGGACTACCTGCCAACGACACTGCCAATAGCGATGCAGTTAAGTATCTGAACTTCATATATTTCATTTAACGCCATAAAGATAGGTTCAAAACACATCCGTCTGCAAAATTTGCAGTTTATTTGGCTTTGGCATAAGTATTGACTTGTATCTTTACCTGCTGTTTTGCCTGCAAAGCAGCAATAATGTCATACTAGCACATGAGTACAATGAAATCAATGATGGATATGTTTTTGGGGCAGCCGGAACAGGAAGTAGAGTTTATGCCTATAGTACCCTTGGGCGAAGATGAGATGGACGATCAGGAAAAAGGAAGCCTTCCTACAGAAATACCTGTAATAGCACTACGCAATACCGTATTGTTTCCGAACGTGGTATTGCCTATTACTGTAGCAAGAGAGAAATCTGTAAAAGCTATAGCTGAAGCGCAAAAGAACGGCAAATGGATTGGCGTGGTAGCTCAGATGGATGGTAGCACAGAAGATCCTGAAACAAGCGAAATATATCGCGTAGGTACACTTGCAAAAATTGTAAAGCAGATAAAAATGCCCGATGGCAATACTACGGTATTCATTATGGGGCGTATGCGTTTCGAGATAGAGGAGTACAAACAAACAGAACCATTCTATACTGCATCTATCAAATATCTGGAAGATCATTTTCCGCAGGATGATGCAGAGTTCGAAGCAATCGTAGCATCTATCAAAGAGCAGTCTGAAAACATCGCACAGCAATCGCCAAACACAGCAAGTGAAACAAGCATTGTACTTCGCAACATAGAACACAAGTCTTTCTTGGTGCACTTTGTAGCCTCTAATCTGCAAGCAAAACTTGGAGACAAGCAAGCACTGCTGGAAGAGAACAATGTAAAAGCACGTGCAGAACGTTTGTTGCAATTACTGCAATCTGAACTGCAACTGCTGGAACTGAAGAACGAGATTACCAATAAAACACGTGCAGATATAGATAAACAACAACGCGAATACTTCCTGCAACAGCAGATGAAGTCTATCCGCGAAGAGCTGGGCGGCGACCCTAATGAGCGCGAAATACAAGACCTGATAAAACGTGCAGAAGGGATTAAGTGGACAGACGCTGCAAAAGAGCTTTTCCAGAAGAATATTGAGAAGCTGCAACGTATGCACCCAAGCACGCCAGACTATTCGGTTATCTACAACCATCTGGACCTGATGTTGGACCTGCCATGGGAAACCTACACGGAAGACAGCTACGACCTGAAGAAAGCTCAGAAAGTGCTGGATGGCGACCACTATGGTATGGATAAAATCAAGGATCGTATTCTTGAATATCTGGCAGTATTGAAACTGAAGGGTGATATGAAATCCCCTATCCTTTGTTTTGTAGGCCCTCCCGGCATTGGTAAAACATCGCTTGGCAAAAGCATTGCCAACGCCATCAATAGAAAATATGTGCGCCTGAGCCTTGGCGGCCTGCACGATGAAAGCGAATTGCGCGGCCACCGCAAAACATACATCGGTGCCATGCCGGGCCGTGTCATACAATCGCTGCGCAAAATTAAATCTGCCAATCCTGTTTTCATACTTGATGAGGTAGATAAAATAGGTAAAGATTTTCGTGGCGACCCAAGCTCGGCATTATTAGAGATTCTGGATCCTGAACAAAACAACACATTCTACGATAACTATCTCGAACTGGAATTCGACCTGTCGAAAGTACTGTTCATAGCCACAGCCAATAGCCTGAGTGATATCCAACCAGCCCTGCGCGACCGTCTGGAAATCATACAGTTGACAGGCTACTCTATGGAAGAGAAAACCGAGATAGCTAAAAAACACCTGATACCCAAGCAAAAAGAACTGCACGGGCTTAATAAAGTACAACTGAAATTCAGCGATAAAGTGTTGAACAAAGTGATACAGGAATACACACGCGAATCCGGCGTGCGCGAACTTGACAGACTGATAGCAAGTGTAATGCGTTCTGTTGCCAAACAAGTGGCGATGGAAGAAAAAGTATCTGCTACAGTATCTGTTGAGCAAATAGAAAAAGTATTGGGCAAACCACGCTTCAATAACGACATATATACCAAAGGTCATCCTGCAGGTGTAGCAGTAGGTTTGGCTTGGACTTATGTAGGTGGCGATATCCTCTTTATAGAAACAGGTCTTTCAAAAGGCAAAGGCGGACTGACGCTGACGGGCAATCTTGGCAATGTAATGAAAGAAAGTGCATCAACTGCACTCTCTTACTTGAAAGCACATGCTGCAGAGTATAACATAGCTCCTGAAAAATTTGACGAATACAGCATACATATACACGTACCCGAAGGTGCAGTACCTAAGGATGGCCCTAGCGCAGGTATTACTATGCTGTCGGCACTTACATCTGCATTTACAGGTCGCAAACTACGACCATATCTTGCCATGACGGGTGAGATAACACTACGTGGGCAAGTGCTGCCAGTAGGCGGCATTAAAGAGAAGATACTTGCAGCTAAACGCGCCGGCATTAAAGAAGTAATAATGTGCGCACAAAACCAAAAAGACGTAGAAGAAATAAACCCTGCATTTATCAAGGGTGTTAAGTTTCACTATGTAACAGAGATGAGCGAAGTGATACAACTAGCGTTAGCAAAGAAATAATCGTTTCAACAGATATCTGAAAAGGGGATTACACTTGTAATCCCCTTTTTATATGTATATTTAATAACTAATACTTCCCTATGAAGAGGATAATCAGTTTAGCAGTCGCACTCTTTACTATCAATTGCTATGCAATAGATAATACAGGTACAGGTAAAACAATCACTACTCCTAAAGGCGATGTCATCAGCTTTTCTGCTATTGGGAGTAAGCCCGTCCATATTGCCAACAGCAATACAACCAAAACCATTGCCTATGGCGAAGAGAAACCAATACTACTCAATGGCAATGCTATCTACTACGTAAAAAGCGGGGATGATACCATAGATAATTCGCGTAATTGGCAACAATGGATAGATGCACATATTGCTGCTGAGAAAAAGCTGAATGATGCAGTTAAAAAAGAGAGGAAACAACTACCTAAAGGCACTTATTACTACACCATGAAAAACATGGTAATAAATGAAAAAGGAGAGCTTGTGTATTATGAAACAGACGGCATTGTTAGGCGTAGGTATAGTGAAACCACAAGGCACAAACCGGGGAGGCTGCTTATACCCGAAAAACTGGAAAAGAATGTAAACGACAAACTAAAAGCTACCACAGATAAGCTAACCTATACAACTATGATAGCGGGCGGCAAAGCAACAGCTTATTACAACTACTACACTTTCACATTCTCCGTAAAATAGCATATTGAAAAAACTAGTCTCCATACTATTTTGCTTATTCTCTGCTACGCTTTTTGCATCACAAAATGATACACTGAAGGTAATACGGAATGGCAATATAATAGAAGTCGTGCAGCAGCAACCGGATACCATAGCCATCATTAATCCACAAACATATAAACAGGAGCAACGCACCATTACGCACCCACCAGTGCCCATCAGCCTGAACGGCACTGCTCTCTTCTATGATAAAGAGGCTAAAAACTTTATCATCAAAGCTGCACAAACACAGTTACAGGATTGCATTCGTAACATCTTTAAAAATATCAAAGATGAACTACCTGCAGGTAGCTATTCCTGTAATATCCCCGACCTTGTAGTAGACGCAAATGGCAAAGCTGTACACTACAGTACACCGGTTTTCTTTGCATCAAAGAATGTAATGCTCACCGAAAAACAATATCAGTCTATCAATGAGCAGTTTACACAAGCAATCAACGAAATTGAATTTATCCCGCTTATTATTGATGGTGAAAAAATCCCATTCCGTATAGATATAAGTGCAGACATGAGGCTGGCTCAATAACATAAATATAGCCCCGATAATATCGGGGCTATATTTATCAAACTAAAATTGCTTAGTTCTTAACAGGCAGCAGTGCGTAGTTTTTACCAAACTCCATCATTTGCTGATAGAAGCTTTCCGGATACTCTACTTTCACGTCTTTCACTTTACCACCTTCCATTACAGGTACCAGCTTAGGCTGTATAAAACCACGATAAGGTTTTACACCCAACTTGGCATAGCGTTCCAGTATTTCTTTGTGCAATACAGGATCTACCTTTACACCGTAAGTTTCTACCAAGTTTTTACCTGCTTTATAGTCACCTTCAGATTTTATGCGTTGAATCTCGCGCAGCAATTCACCAAACAATACACGCAGTTTTTCATAATCGTTGATTTTCACGTAGGTCTTACCATCTTTTTTCACCATCTCCACCACGTTATCTTTTTTGCCTTTTTCATATACCCAATGTGCGTTCAGCGCACGGTTGCGCATGTGTGCCTCTTCGAGTTGGTCGCCCAGTTTCAGGCGTGTCAGCTGTGTCATCAGGCCATTCATCATATAGCTGTCATATTCAGCCATACCTACCTCCTTGCTTGGTGCAACGCCTATATCTACCAGTTTCTGGTCCAGTGCATAATACAAACCTACAAGGTCTGCACGCGCTTCTTCCAGACAAGATGCATAGTTTTTCAACGTCTTATCTGTTGTTTCTATGCCTTCATTTATCTGTCCTGAAGCATGACCAATGCACTCATGCATATCTGTATGCAGGTCAGATGCCAACGCACCATACTGGCGTGCACGTGCTTTAGTAGCGTCGTCTATTGCAAATTCATCCAGCATACCACTTTTAGCGCTTGCTATATTGTATGAGTGTATGATATTGCTCAGCGATACAGACTTAGAACCGTGGTCTTTGCGTATCCAGTCAGCATTTGGCAGGTTGATACCTATTGGTGTGCTTGGAGCAGCATCGCCGCTCTCTACTATTACCGTAATAGCTTTCGCGGTGATACCTTTTACTTGTTTCTTTTTATGCTCAGGCATCAGCGGAGAGTTATCTTCAAACCATTGCGCCTGGTCTGCTATAGCTTTGATGCGTTTTGTAGCCTCCATATCTTTCATAGATACAGTGCTTTCAAAACTACCTTTTTTGCCTATTGCATCCATATACACTTCTATAAAGCCGTTCACTACATCTATACGAGAGTTTACGTCTTTTACCCATGCTATGCTGTAGTCGTCAAAAATTTTAAGGTCACCTGTCTGATAGTATTTTACCAGCAGTTCCAAAGCTTGCTTTTGCTCCGTATTTTCAGCAACAGCAGCCGCCTTTTGCAGCCAACCTACAATCTTGCTGATGGCACCATCGTACATACCACCAACTTTCCATGTTTTCTCTACTATCTGTCCGTTTTCTTTCAGCACTTTGCTGTTCAGGCCCCAAGACGGTGCATTGCCTTTTGTATCAAATTTAGCATAGTATGCTTCCACCTCTTTCTGCGTAACGCCTTCGTAGAAGTTGTTAGACGAGTTAGCGACGTTATCGATATTCGGTCGCAGATCTACCAATTTAGGTTCAATCTTAGGATCATATATTATTGGCGATACACGTGCTATAAAAGCATCTGTACTTTCCCCCGCTTCTTTTGGCAGTTGTGTTGTATCACTACCTTTTACCAATGTCGCAAAGTACGCGGCATCACATTCAGGGAAGAATTTTTCATTGCCATAATGATGGTGGTTACCATTACTAAACCAGAAACGACCTACATATTCTTCAAACTTCTTCCAGTCTGCTGCATTTTTATCGCCGCTATACGTACCATAGATTGTCTCTAAAGTTTTGCGCAGCATAATGCCATATTTACTCTTTTGGTCATAGATGATATCACGACCACAAAGTGCGGCTTCATACAGATAATACGAGAGCTCTTTTTGCTGCAGGCTCAACTCATCCCAACCCGGTATCTGATAACGCAACATTTGCAAGTCTGCAAATGCTTCCGCCTCTACCTTAAAGTTAGTATCATATCCTGAAACCACTTTTGCACTGTCTGTTTTGCCCGCAGTATTACCACCGCCGCCGCAAGACGATAACATGATTTGTGTTCCCATAAATGCCATTACGGGTATAGCCCACTTTTTCATTGTTTATAAATTGCTTTTAAGAAGCATTAAAAATACCTGATTTACCTCAATCATTAAAACCTACTTTTGCATGCATGAAATATACTATTGCCACATTATATATCATATTATCCCTCACTTCTTGCCAATCAGACAATATCAGCAACAATAGCATTGCTGCAACAGCTTTAAAGCCCGGCACATTGCTATTGGCAGATAGCTTGCCAATAATTGAAGACAAGCTGAATCAGCAACACTTCAGCATTCACATATATACCAATGATAGTAGCATAAACGGTTCTTACGATGTGCAAACAGAGTGGGGATATAACATTGCTACTACCACTATGCGCATGCCTTATGGTGGTGAAAACTATAAGCCTATACTCAGAAAATCTTCATCTCCATACACTTATATTATTGGTTTCAACTTTGAAGACGATACTACGTTCAGAGAATACTATGAAGTGAGTGGAGACAGAGGACAAATCAAAACACGATACACACACTCCTACACCCTTCAATAAGTGGATAACATTTGACTATCTTTATAGCACAAGCCATTTAATGAAAAAGTTGCTGAATAGTCTTTACCTGCAAGTTCTTATCGCCATAATCATAGGCATATTAGCAGGCCATTTCTATCCACATATCGGCGTACAGCTTAAGCCTTTAGCAGATGCTTTCATCCGTCTTGTAAAAATGATGATTGGCCCTGTTATATTTTGCACTATTGTAAATGGGATAGCTAGCATGGACGACCTTAAAAAGGTAGGCCGTGTAGGGCTTAAAGCAGTTTTATATTTCGAAATCATTTCAAATGTAGCATTGTTAATAGGTCTTGTTGTAGTCAATATTATGCAACCGGGCAAGGGCATGCATATAGACGTCAGCACACTGGATGCTTCAGCTATCCCAAAACCTACACACGATAAGATTACTACAGTAGATTTTCTTATCAATATAATTCCTGAAAACATTGTAGCCGCTCTTGCTCAAAATAACCTGCTACAAATTCTGTTTTTCTCTGTATTGTTTGGCATTGCATTATCCAAAATAGGTCCAAAAGCCAAACCTGTTCAGCATGTCATACAATCATTCGCAGATGCTTTGTTTGCATTAATACACATGATAATGAAAGTGGCGCCTTTAGGTGCACTTGGGGCAATGGCATTTACGGTAGGCAAATATGGCTTGGACACATTACAATCACTGGGTTCACTTATGCTTACATTTTATATCACTTGCATCATCTTCATAGTAGTGGTGCTTGGTGGTATCATGCGGGCAATAGGCTTTAATATTTTTAAGCTGCTGAAGCATATTAAGGATGAGCTGTTTATTGTACTTGGCACATCATCTTCAGAGTCTGCATTGCCTAGCGTTATGGAAAAATTAGAGAAAGCAGGATGCAGCAAATCTGTGGTGGGCTTGGTGATGCCAACCGGCTATTCCTTCAATCTTGACGGCACAGGCATATATCTGACAATGGCAGCTGTATTTTTGGCTCAAGCTACAGACACTCCACTTACTATAACCCACCAGATATCTCTGTTAGTAGTTTTAATGCTTGTCTCAAACGGTGCTGCAGGTGTTACCGGCAGTGGTTTTATTATACTGGCATCTACACTCCCTGCATTAGGCAGTAATATCCCTATAGCTTCGCTTGCTTTGATAATGGGGATAGACCGTTTCATGAGCGAGGCACGTGCTTTGACCAATATAATCGGCAACACAGTAGCTACATTAGTTGTCGCAAAATGGGAAAAGGAAATAGACTACGAACTTGCTGATAAATATTTAACATGACAAGTAATTGCCTTTACTTGTAAATTTCTTGTGTGTTTGTAGAAACCCATTGCTCATATAAAATGCATGAGCCTCTTCTCGCCAATTACTAGACGTTACTTCAAAAACATCGAATGTAGTCTCGTTAATAAGTAAACGCAGTGTTGCCATTAACTTTTTACCAATACCCCATCCTCTGTAAGACTCAGCAACGTACATTTCCTGTATTTCGTAAGCAGTACCTGTATGGTGCAGCAATTGCTGACTGTGGCAACTGACAAAGCCACAAGGATTAGTATCTACCTCTGCTATCAGGTATATTATACTATTGTCACTCAAATTCCGTTCATAGCACTGTTGAAAGCGCTCTTTATTATGTTGTTTATCAGAAAGCGAGCAAAGCATACTATATACGCTTTGAATATCTTTTGGTAAAGCCCTGCGGATTACTACATTACCCATAACCATATTTTAATGGCATATTAACCAGTCAATATCAACAGACTGTTTACGTAAGTTTAAGTTTATGTCAACTCCACTATAATGAAATAGCCGGCAATATTGCCGGCTATTTCATTATTTGATTGCAGTATTAATTACTTCTTAACAAACTGAATAGTTTCAGAGATGCTTTCATCTGCATTCACTACTTGCAGCATGTATACACCTGCAGCAAGGCTTGTCAGATTAATTTTTGCTGTTTTACCACCATCCAGAAGCAGCTTCTCTGAATGTACTTCTTTACCCAATTTATCTAAAACTTTTACCTCTGTATTTCCTTTCAACACTTGTTTGAAGCTGATGTTCAGTTCATTACCTGTCATTGGGTTCGGATAAATATCCAAGTCAATATTTTTCTTAATGCCAGATACTGAAAGTATTGGGTCTACTAATAATTGTGACGATGTACTTGGCATAGTGCTTACACAAACACCATCAACCATACAACGATACATATTACCGTTCATTGTAACTACAGGCAAAGATATGCGCAAAGTATTCGTATATACACCAGAGTATTTACCACCTTCAGCTATGTTCCTATATCCATTACCACTATTATCATTTTCTTGCCACTGATAACTAGTACCTGTAGGAGGCACACTGAATGTTGCAATTTGATATGGTGTAGCTGTCAAAGTAGCTGGACTAGAGGTTGGTGCAGAACGCACACCCAATGGTATATCAGGTGTATAGTACAATAAACCACACAACTGTGTTTCAGTCAGTACACAACGATATACATTACCATTCAAACTATTTGGAGCACCACTGATACGCAATGAATCAGTATTAGTTCCTGAATAAGGAGGAATATTTGCCAAATTAGCAAACGTACCGTTACTCTGCATACGTTGCCATTGATACATAACACCCGCACCGGTAGCACGAACACCCAACTTTACAGTACCACCTTCACAAACAGTATCTGTAATGCTGCTACTATTAATAATTACTGGGTTAAGAACATTCAGTGCAGCAGCTGCAGATACTGCAGGCGGGGCACAAGTACCGCGTACTACACAACGATATTGATAACCCTGCATTGATAATGATATGTTAGTTATAGTCAAAGCTGGGCTATTTGAACCTGTATACGGTGAAGACCCACCAATATTCTGGAAGCCTGAACCAGTATTTTCCTGCCATTGATACACAGCACCGGTACCTGTA
>JADHED010000688.1_pt1 | contig 36255 bp, 14 predicted proteins | sample 8952041 | NCBI WGS metagenome assembly JADHED01 (sample SAMN16124423, study PRJNA663239) | bioreactor sludge metagenome | isolation source: sludge (control) | place: India:Bengaluru | collected 2018-09-08 | reverse complement strand
CGGATTCCCGCGCTCCTCCTAACGCCGGTGTCACGCATGGGTAAAGGTCAGCCGTGGAAAGGGAGGGTGCTCTCGCACCCTCCCCTTGCGTCTCGTTTAGGCAACGCCTCTGGGACTTATCCAGGTATTCCCCGCCCTTTCAGGAGGAACCAGCCGCCAAGGGCCAATAGCACCGAGAAGGCGATGAGCCCCACTTCCGGAAGCGTTGGAATCTCTGCCGGGTTGTTGGGATCCTCCACGGACCAGATCGTGGACGTGGACGTGTTGTCATCGGGAAGCGGATCAGGCAGGTCAGATGTAGCCACTGCCACATTCGCGATCTGACCGATACGCAGCGGAGCGACGTAAAGCGTAATCGTGGCCTTCTCCCCAACGGCCAACTGACCGAGAACGCAGCGGATGTAACCGCCGCAGGACCCCTTGGTCGAGGTGACTGAAATCAGCGTCAGCTGTTCAGGCAGCGGATCGTCCAGTATCACATTGGTCGCGATCATGGGACCCCTGTTGAGCACCGTAATGGAGTAGCTGAACCGTTCCCCCTGCTTTGGTGAAGAGACACCGGCAACCTTCTCCACGACGAGGTCGGCCGCCCCGGAAATGGGAGTGATTACAGTCGAGGTGTCGTTGCCAGGATTCGGATCCGAGACCCCAGCGGGCGGAATGACGATGGCGGTATTGGAAATGCTCCCGCTGGTTCCGGTTACAACCGTACCGGTCACCGTCAACACGACCGAATTCCCTGGCCCCGCATTGAGATTAAAGGTCATCGAGATATTGTTTCCGGTACCACTGGCAGCTCCACAGGCAGCGGTCCCGCTCGCGGCACACGTGAAGGAAACGTCCGTGAGACTCGCGGGAACCGTATCCGAGAGCAGCGCCCCCTGGACGTTTGCCGGACCGGCATTCGTCACGGTGAGCGTGTAGGTCAGCCGCTGGTCCGGTTGCGTCGCGGGCGGCCCCGATTTCACAATGGCAAGATCCGCCGAGAGCACCCCTGGCACGGCCGAAACACCCGAGGTGTTATTCCCCGGATTAGAATCCACGACGCCTGAGGGTGGCGAGATCTGAGCACTGTTTGAGAGTGTCCCCGAGGTTCCCGCCACAACCGAACCGGTAATTGCAATGGAGATGGAATTCCCCGCTCCGGCGGCGATATCAACCGGTACGGAGATGTTGTTCCCCGTCCCCGAAGCGGCTCCGCACACTGCATTTCCGGTTGCCACGCACGTCCAGATCACGCCAGAGAGGGCGGGTGGAACCGCGTCCGTGGCGAGAGCACCCGTCACGCCAGCGGGCCCATTGTTGGTGCAGGTCAACAGGTAAGTGATGACGCCTCCTGGAATGTACGACGCGGGTCCCGCTTTCGCGACTGCAAGATCCGCCACGAGGGTAACAGGGCTCACCGCCGTCGTAACGGTTGAGTCATTGTTAGTCAGATCCGGATCCGTCAGTCCGGCCGGCGGCCGGACACTGGCCGTGTTCTGGAAAGACCCGGCCGCGGAGGTCGAAACCGTCCCCTGAACCGTAATCACGACGCTATTACCGGGAAGCGCGAGAATACTCGCGATGACACTGATGTTGTTACCGGAACCATCAGGCGTGCCACAGGTAGACCCGCCGGTTGCGGCACATGTGAAGGTCACGTTCGTGATAACAGGAGGGATGTTATCTGTGATGAGGACACCCACGGCGTGGCTTGGGCCGGCGTTCGTCACCGTAATCGTGTAGGAAACCGGCCCTCCGGGAACCACCGTTGCTGGCCCGGACTTCACGAGAACGAGATCGGCTACGGGGTTCACGGGGTTAGCGACACCCGCACTATTGTTGGCTGGGTTTGGGTCGGTGGTATCGAGAGGCGGCACCACCGAAGCCGTATTGGTCACCGTTCCCGTCACACCGGGCGAGAGGGTCCCCGTGATGCTCACCACTACCTGTGCGACACCTGCCGGAATAGAAGCACTGAGGCTAACGAGATTCCCCGTACCAGATTGCGGCGTACAGACCGCACCAGATGTTGCAGTGCAATTCCACTGCACGGAGTTGATGACACCGGGAACCGCGTCCGTAATCGTGGCCCCGTTGACATCCGACGGGCCATTGTTGGTCACGACCAGTTGGTACGCCACCTGAGAGCCAGGAACCGGGTTGGCGGGACCCGTTTTTACGATCGCAAGATCGGCCGTGGGAGTGAGGACCGTCTCGAACGGTGAGACGTTATTGGCGGGATTCGGATCCAGAAGACCCGCTGGAGGAGCGACGGTGGCCGTGTTCGTAAAGGTTCCTCTTGCCGCGGGGGAAACCGTTCCGGTTACGGCAACCGTGACTGTGTTCGATGAGCCCGATGGCAGATTGACGAGGATATCGATTGCGTTGCCGCTACCGGAATTCGTTCCGCAAGTAGCTGTTCCAAGCGAAGAGCATGTCCAGGAGACGCCCGAGATCTGCGCGGGGATGATGTCCGTGATACGCGCGTTGAAAGCGTCCGCCGGACCCAGGTTTCTCGCCGTGAGGGTATAGGCAATAACAAATCCCGGCGCGATCGCCGGCGGACCCGACTTCACTATTTCGAGATCTGCTCCAGGCGCGGGCCCAATCGAAACTGTCGAGACATTATTATCAGGCACCGGGTCAGTCACGCCTGGAGGAGGCTGCACACTGGCTGTATTCTGAATGGAACCTGCGGCTCCCGCGCTGACCGTGCCCTTAATGATAACGGTCAGGTAATTCTCGGGACCCGGATTGATGTTGGCGGTGAGAACCACTGAATTCCCACCACCCGACGGGGCCCCGCACTGGGCGAGGCCAGTCGCCTGACACGTCCAGGTGACGCCGGTAATGACATCAGGGACAGTATCCGTGACGCGTGCGTTGGCCACTGCGGCAGGCCCCAGATTCGTGACCTTCAGCGAGTACGTGAGTTCCTGTCCGGGGGAGTAGTTCGCAGGCCCTGCCTTGGCCACCTTGAGATCGGCCCGGGGTGCCAGAACGGTCAGTGCCGTGGACGCGTTGTTGTTGATGTTTGGGTCGGAAATCCCAGGTGCCGGAGCCACATACGCCGTGTTCTGGAGAACGCCCGTTGCGGCAAGTGAGATCGTCCCGTTCACGCTGAGCCGGATAAGGCCTGCCCTCGCCGGCATATCTGCATTCAAGTTGATGACGTTGCCAGTGCCGCCTGGCGTTCTGCAAACAGAACCGCCAAAGGCCGTGCACGACCAGGAAACGCCCGTGATTTCCGGCGGAACCGTGTCCGAGATGGCGGCCAGGGTGGCATCAGAGGGCCCCCCATTCTGGACGTCAATTGTGTAGCTGATGGCCTCGCCCGGCGACACCGACGCGGGACCTGTCTTGACGATGGAGAGGTCAAGGACGGGCACGAACGTGTCGGTATCGGACGCGGTGTTGTTGTCTGGTAGCGGATCGAGGATACCTGGAGGCGGTGTGATGGAAACGGCATTTGTCAGCGAACCCGAGGCTGACGAGGAGACGCTCGCCGTCACGGTGAACGTCGCGGACCCGCCCAGAGCCAGATTGGCGGTGGCGGAAATGTTACCCGCCCCGCTCGCTGTGCCGCAGGAGGACCCGGAGGTAGCCGCGCACGTCCAAGCGGCCGAGGTGATGGATGACGGGAAAGAGTCGGAGACGGTGGCGCCCGTCACTGGCAGCGGACCATTATTGGTGGCAACGATGGTGTAAGTCAGGATGCCGCCGGGGACCGCCAACGAGACGCCATCTGTCTTGGTAATCGATAGGTCCGACTCGGCGCGGAGAGTCAGGAGATAGTCCTCAACTTCGCCATCCGCGGCGAGTCCCACCGGAGAGAGGGCCCCAGCGGAACTGAGCCGGAAGCGGGCAAATGTCTGCCCCGGCACCGCCGAGCACGGAACCGCAAACGAAAGCTGGTTGGGTCCTGCCAGAACGGCAAGATTAGTGAAGACCTGTTCCGAGGCGTCGAGGAAGTCGCCGTCGCGGTTCCAGTCGATAAATGCATCCAGACGTGGCTGCGGGACCGAGGCTGCATTCGTCACGTGGACCGTCACAAGGTTGCCCTGGGTGCAGACAGCCATGGAGTTGCTGGCAAAAACGGCCCCGTCCTCGTCATCCGGGCTGCCATTCGTGTCGTCACCATTGGCCGCGGCACCGGGCTGTCCATCAGCTTCGGAATCGACGTAAGACCCCATAGAGAGCCCCGGGAGAATCAGGTGTCGCGCGCCATCCACAGAGAGGGTCGTCCCGTAGCTTGCGGGCGCATCACCAAAGTCGATGGGGCGCAACGAGACTTGATAGTCCTCGACTTCCCCGCTCGCGGACGGCCCAGAAGGACTCAGACCGCCAGTACTGCTGAGCCGGAACCGGGCATATGTCATCCCGCTCGCGGCCTGGCAGGGGGCAGTAAAGGAAAAGGCATTTGGACCAGCCTCGAGGGGCTGGGAAGCAAAAACGTGTTCGTTTTCGTCGAGGAAGTCGCCATCTCCATTCCAGTCGATGAACCCATCCAGGAACGGAGTTGCGGCGAGGGCGCTGTTCGTCAGGAAGACGGTCAACGAGTTGCTGACACAGAGTTGAAGAACTGGACTCTGGAAGGTCACGCCATCTTCGTCATCTGACCCTGTCACGTCGTCGCCGTTAGCGCCCGCCGACGGGGATGCCTCCGGCTCCGACTCATTGAGAGTTCCGAGCGAGAAGCCCGGCAGAATGACATGGCTGGGGCCTGAAGAGCCACGGAGAGTCGTGTAACTATCTGGAGCGTCTCCGAAATCCAATCCACGAGTCAGCACGGTGTAGTCCTCGACTTCACCCGAAGGAGAAGCACCGGTTGGCAGAGAGATTCCGCCGTCCGAGAGCCGGAACCTGAGGTAGCTCTGCCCAGGCTGGGCGCTGCACGGGATGTTGAGGCTGATGGAGTTCGCACCTGAAATCAATGCTTGACCGACAACAATGTGTTCGGCGGCGCCGAGGAAACTGCCGTCCCTGTTCTCGTCAAAGAAGACGTCAAGACGGGGATCCGAAACAGCCGCGGAATTGGTGAGGGTCACGGTCACGGGATACATGGAACATGCAGCCGGAGTGGACGGCAGGCCAGCCACTCCGTCTTCATCAACACCGTCACCCGTGGCTTCAGCACTGGGCTGTCCGTCAGGTTCGGAGTCGATGGCGGAACCCAGGGCAAACCCAGGAACGACGCCGTGCCGTGCGCCTGACGGAAGAGAAGTCCCGTAGGTCGCCGGAGCGTCGCCGAAGTCGTTTGCTCTCAACTCGACCCGGTAATCCTCTACCTCTCCGTCCAGCGCCCCGCCGGCCGGCCCGAGTCCGGCCTGGCTGGAGAGCCGGAAGCGCAGGTAACTCACCCCGGGCTCCACCGAACAGGGAACACCGAAAGTCAAGCTGTTGGGGCCAGCCGTCAGTACCTTGTCCAGGAAAATGGACTCGCCCGAGTCCTCGAAGTCTCCATCGCGATTCCAGTCGGCAAAGACCGAAAGAAGGGGCGTGGAAACCGCGGCGGCATTCGCCAGTGTAACGGTCACTGTATTTGACGGGCTGCAGGCTGCAAAGCCAGTGCCCGTTGAGAAGACGACGCCGTCTTCGTCATCCGGGTCTCCGGCCTGGTCATCTCCCGTAGCCGCGGATGACGGCTGCCCGTCACCTTCATGATCAACGTCAGAGCCAAGGGCGAAGCTCCCGGCTGGACTCAAAATGGCATGCCATGCCGACTCCGCACCCTGGGTCTTGTAACTCGAGGGAGCGTCGCCGAAATCGGTGTTGCGAATCTCGACATCGTAGTCCTCGACCTCACCGTCGCTCGCTTGGCCCAGTGGCGAGAGGCCGCCAGTCGAGCTGAGGCGGAAACGCATGTAGCTAATCCCCGGCGTGGCGGTACAAGGAACGGGAATGGAGATGGAGTTGACACCCGGTGCAAGCAAGAGGCTCTGCACCACCTGTTCTCCAACATCCAGGAAGCTACCGTTGCCATTGAGATCAATCCATGCATCGAGCCGGCCCTGAGAAAGGGCAGACGCGTTGAAGAAGGTCACGTTGACAGGCACGCCGGCCGAGCAGACCGGAAAGACGGGGCGAGAGGCGCCTGATGGCGAAAATGGGAAGGTTACCCCGTCTTCATCGTCCGGAATCCCGGCCAAGTCATCACCTGTGGCGGGAGCCAGCGCTGTCGCGGGAGTGGCGTTGGGTTCGGTATCCACGGAAAGTCCCAGCGAGAAGCCGGGAACGGTGAGATGCCGCGGACCGTTTGCGGCGAGGCTCGTGCCGTAGGAATCCGGGGCGTCACCGAAGTCTTGCAGCGCAAGCTGGATCTGGTAGTCCTCGACCTCGCCAGGGCCGGCAGCGCCAAAGGGGCCGAGGCTGCCCGTCGTGCTGAGCCGGAACCTCGCGAAGGAGGTTGCGGGGCTGAAATCACACGGGGCCGTGACGGAAAGACTGTTGTTCCCCGGCAAAAGGGGCCGCGAGGTGGCGATCTGCTCTCCAGCATCAAGGAAGTCGCCGTCGCGGTTCCAGTCGATGAAGCCATCCAGAAGTGCCAAGGATCCCGCCGTGTTCGTCAAGGAGACAGTGATGATCGTGGTTTCGCAAGCCCGGAGAAGGTTACCGGGGATGGTGATGCCATCTTCATCATCGACGCCAGTCATGTCGTCGCCATTGGCGGTTGCTGTCGGGAGGGCGTCGAGATCAGCGTCGATGAGAGTCCCGAGTGAGAATCCCGGCTTTACCAGGTGACTCGGGCCGTTTGACGCCTGTATCGTCCGGTAACTGTCGGGCGCATCGCCGCGGTCCAGAAGCAACGAATTAGTCACGACGTAGTCTTCGACCTCGCCTGTGGGCGAAGCTCCCACCGGAGACGAGGTGCCGCCCTCACTGAGGCGGAACCGGATGTAGCTCGTACCAGGCACGAGGCTGCAGGGGAAGTTCAATGTGACGAGATTCGAACCAGAGTTGAGAAGCTGGGCCGCCACGATCCGCTCGCCCGCATCCAGGAAGTCCCCGTCGAGATTGGCATCAAAGAAGACATCCAGACGCGGATCCGTAACACCCGCCGTGTTGGTGAGTGTCACGGTCACGGCCGTTGACGAGCAGGCGGCCGGTGCACCAGGCAAGCCGGTAACGCCATCCTCATCAGTCCCGTCTCCCGTTGCCCCCGGATTCGGCAAGCCGTCCGTTTCTGGGTCAATCGAGGCTCCCAAGAAGAAGCCAGGAAGGATTCCGTGACGGGCGCCGTCTGGCATGACTGTTCCATAGGTATTCGGTGCGTCTCCGAAGTCAGCACCCAGAATAGTGATCAGGTAATCTTCGACTTCGCCATTCGCGGAACCGTTAACAGGCCCCACGCCAGGCTGATTCGACAGCCGGAACCGGGCATACGTGGAGCCCGGGGTGGCCGTGCAGGGAACATCGAAGGTGAGGGAGTTCGCACCGGAAACGAGCGGAACTCCCTTGAAGACGTCCTCGCCAGGATCCGAGACGTCGCCGTCGCCGTTCCAGTCCACGAACCCATAGAGCTTTGGATCCGGCGTGGCGGAGGAATTGGAAAGGGTGACCGTCACGGCATTGGAAAGACTGCAAGCCACGAACCTGCTGCCAGAAGCGAAGACCACTCCGTCTTCATCGTCAGGGGTCTGGGTGGTGTCGTCTCCATCGGCAGCCGGAGACGGATGACCATCAGTCTCGGCATCTTCATTAGAACCGAGCGAGAAACTCCCTGGGGGATCGATGATGATGTGCCAGGCGGCGGCGGGTCCCTGGGTACCGTAACTGGCCGGAGCATCACCGAGATCGATGCGCCGCAACTCGACGCGGTAGTCCTCGACTTCGCCGTTGCTGGCGGGGCCAAACGGAGTCAGGCCTCCCGTCGAATTGAGCCGGAACCGCATGTACGTCACACCCGGAGTCACGGAGCAGGGAACAGGAATCGATAGGTTGTTCACACCTCCTGTGAGAGCGCGCGAAGTGGCGATCTGTTCGCCAGCATCGAGGAAGTCTCCATCGAGATTCCAATCGATCCAGGCATCGAGGAAGCCCGTCGAGAGGGTCGAACTGTTGACGAAAATGACATTCACCGGCACGCCGGGGGAACAGATTGGGAAAACCGGCCGCGTGAGCCCGGCTGTTGTGTATGGGAATGAGACGCCATCCTCGTCATCCGGACTTCCGGCCGTGTCGTCTCCAGTGGCAGGCCCGCCAGTAAAAACAGGGGCGCCGTTGAGTTCGCCGTCGATATTCGGGCCGAGCGAGAAGCCGGCCACGATTGCGTGCCGGGCACCATTGACCGCGGCTGTCGTGGCATAGGATTCGGGAGCATCTCCGAAGTCAGACAGGGCGAGACGGACTTGGTAGTCCTCGACTTCTCCGGTTCCATCGCCACCATCGGGCGACATTTCGGAGGATGTGCTCAGCCGGAAGCGGGCGTACGAGAGACCCGGGGAAAAGGCGCAGGGGACGGGGACGGGAACCGAGTTCACGCCAGAAACGAGAGGGAAGCTGACAACGGCGTGCTCGCCAGGATCGCCAAAATCTCCGTCGCGGTTGAAATCAACGAATCCATCCAGGAGCGAGTCCTCATCGCTTCCAGTGGTGTTCGTGAGGACCACGGAAATCAGGTTGTCCTGGCACCCGCTCAGATAGTTCCCGGGGATGAGGACACCATCCTCATCGTCGGTACCGGAGGTGTCGTCACCATTGGCAAGGGTTGAGGGGACACCATCCGTCTCGGGATCGTTGAGCGGCCCCAACGAGAACCCGGGCCGAATAATGTGGTTCGCTCCATTCGCGGTATTCAGGGTTGCGTAACTGCTGGGCGCGTCGCCGAAATCAAGGAGGTAACGCACCGTGACGGCGTAGTCCTCTACCTCACCTGACGGAGACTGGCCCACCGGCGATGAGATCCCTCCTTCACTCAGCCGGAACCTGAGATACGTCAGTCCGGGTTGAGCGCTGCAGGGATAATTCAGAGTGACCGTGTTCGAACCTGGGGTTAACGCCTGTCTCACGACAATGTGCTCATTGAACCCGGCGAAGTCACCGTTCCGGTCAACATCGAGGAACACATCCAGACGCGGGTCGGAGAGTAAGGCGGTGTTCGTCAAAGTCACCGTCACGGTGTCTGGCCAGCACGCCGGAGGTGTGAGATCGAGACCCGCCACGCCGTCCTCGTCGGAGCCATCTGCGGTAGCCCCGGAACTGGGCTGGCCTTCTGTTTCACCGTCTATCGTCGCCCCGAGAGAGAAACCTGGCGCCACGCCATGACGGGCGCCGCCGGGGAGCAGCGTGCCGTAACTGGAGGGCGCGTCACCAAAGTCCGCCGCTCTCAGTTCCAGTCTGTAGTCTTCAACTTCGCCCTCCAAAACCCCGCCAACAGGCCCAGTTCCATTTTGACTGGAGAGCCGGAAACGCGCATAGCCGGTACCGGGGTTCAGTCCGCAGGGAACACTGAACGTCAGGTTATTGGGCCCTGAAACCAGGGCTTGGTCTGTAAAGATCCTTTCGCCTGGATCGGCAAAGCTCCCATCACGGTTCCAGTCTATCCAGCCCGATAACCGCGGGTTGGCAACCGAAGCGGAGTTAGAAAGCACGACAGTGATCTGGTTACCAGTGCTGCATGCCGCAAGTGCTGTTCCAAAACCAAAGGTTACGCCGTCTTCGTCATCTGGCGTGCCGTTGGTGTCGTCCCCGTTGGCCGCCGCATTCGGCTGACCATCGGCATCACGATCAACGGAACTTCCGAGAGCGAAGCTACCAGCGGGAGAGACGATTCCATGCCACGCCGAAGAGGCGCTCTGCGTCCCGTAGGTATCGGGAGCGTCGCCGAAATCGACGTTTTCCAGCAGGACATCATAGTCTTCAACTTCACCGTCGTTTGCCTGCCCGGACGGAGTGAGCCCGCCCGCGGAACTGAGGCGGAAACGCATGTAGGTCACACCAGGACTTGCCGTGCACGGAACGGGAATCGAACGGCTGTTGTTGCCGGTGTTGAGTGCCACGTTCACGATGACGTGCTCTCCGGCATCGAGGAAACTGCCGTTGCGATCCAGGTCGAGCCAGGCGTCGAGTCTGCCGCCAGAGATGGACGTTCCATTCACGAAGTTGACGGTTACGGGAACGCCATCCGAACAGATCGGGAAGACCGGCCGCGTGGAACCCGCCGGAACGTAGCTGAAGGTGACGCCATCCTCGTCGTCTGGGGTTTGGGTGGTGTCATCGCCCGTAGCCGGGTTTGGCGCCGTCGCGGGCGCGCCGTCTGGTTCGCCATCGAGGTTCGGTCCAAGCGAGTAGTTCGCAAAGAGAATGTGGCGGGCTCCACCAGCGGCCCGGGTGGTTGCGTAGGTATCCGGGGCATCGCCGTAATCGAGTTCGGCGATCCGGACCCGATAGTCTTCGACTTCACCGATTCCGCCGGAACCCGAGAAGCCGAGCCCGCCAGCGGTACTCAAGCGGAACCGCGCATAAGAGAATCCGGGGTTGAAACTGCAAGGCGCCGTCACCGTAAGGCTGTTCGATCCCGCCACGAGAGGTTGCGAAACAAGAACGTGCTCGCCTGCCCCCGAGAAGCTTCCGTCGCGATCCCAATCCACAAAGGCATCCAGGAAGGCCGTTGCCACGGCTGCGGAATTCGTCAAAACCACGGTGATGGTATTGGCCTGGCACCCTCTCAGAATATTGTCCTGAATCGTGATGCCGTCTTCGTCATCCGAGCCTGCAGTGTCGTCTCCATCAGCCGCAGCCGTTGGCGCACCGTCGGTCTCGGGGTCATTTAGGCTCCCGAGCGAGAATCCCGGCTGGATGATGTGCCGCGGTCCCGGCGACGCGTCGAGTGTCGCGTAGGTATTCGGGGCATCTCCGAAATCCAGGAGATATCTCGTCGTGACCGCGTAGTCCTCGACTTCACCCGACGCGGATTGCCCGGTTGCGGAAAGGACTCCGCCGTCGCTCAGCCGGAAACGCAAGTAGCTTTGTCCTGGCTGTGAGGAACACGGGTAGTTGAGAGTCACCAAGTTCGGCCCTGCAACGAGGGCCTGGCCGGTAACGATCTGTTCACCGGGGCCGAACGAGCCATTACGGTCGACGTCGAAGAAGACGTCAAGACGGGGGTTCGTAATGCCTGCCGTATTCGTAAGAGTCACCGTGACCGTATTCGACCAGCAAGCAGCCGGGTTGAGGTCCAGACCTGAGACGCCATCTTCATCGGTGCCGTCGCCTGTTGCCGTAACGTTGGGCTGACCGTCAGTTTCGGTGTCCACCGTGACTCCAAGGGAGAAGCCTGGAATGACGACATGGTTCCCGCCACCGGGAAGTTGAGTTCCGTAGGTGTTTGGAGCGTCTCCAAAGTCGAGCCCGCGCACTGTAACGGGATGATCCTCGACTTCTCCATCCGCCGCGGCACCCGTGGGTGTGAGGGCTCCCGCGGAACTGAGGCGGAACCGTGTGAACGATGCGCCTGCCGAAGCGTTACATGGAACGGAGAAAGTCAGGGAGTTTGCGCCGGAGTTCAGCAACTGGCTGGTGAAGATCTGCTCGCCCGGGTCGAGGAAGTCGCCGTCGAGGTTCCAGTCAATCCAGGCGTCCAGGCGAGGAGTGGCCACTGCCGCCGTGTTCGTCAAGGAAACGGTCACCGTATTGCCGGTCGAACAGGCCACGAGGACCGGCGGAGTGAAGGAAACGCCGTCCTCGTCATCGGGCGTGTTGTTCGTGTCGTCTCCATTGGCTGACGCAGAGGGTTGCCCATCAGGTTCTGCGTCGATGGCCGCACCCAGTGCGAATCCAGGGAGAATGGTGTGCCGGGGCCCGCTAGCGGCCAGAGTCGTTCCATACGTGTTTGGAGCATCACCAAAATCAGCGTCGCGGAACTGGACTTGGTAGTCCTCCACTTCGCCGTTCGAGGCCGCGCCCGAGGGCCCCAGACCCCCCGTACTACTCAGACGGAAGCGTGCATGGGATGAACCGGCGGTGATTCCGCAGGGAACAGCGATGGTGAGGTTGTTGGCACCCGGGGCGAGAAGTTGCGAGGTGAATACCTGCTCCCCAGCATCCAGAAAATCCCCGTCCGCGTTCCAGTCAACGAACCCATCAAGGAAAGAGGCAGGGAGTCCTGCGCTGTTGGTCAGGGTGACAGTGATGGACTCAGATTGGCAGGCCCTCAGGAGATTCCCCGTGATGACCACTCCATCCTCGTCATCGGGAACGCCGCTCAGGTCGTCTCCGCTTGCAGCTGCGCTGGGCTGGCCGTCAGCCTCGGTGTCGATTGCGGCTCCAAGGGAAAACCCGGGGATGATGACGTGGTTCGGGCCCGAGGAGGCACGAAGCGTCGTGTACGTGTCAGGAGCGTCTCCCAGATCTACGCCTCGTGTCGTTACAGAGTAGTCTTCCACCTCGCCCAGCGGGGATTGACCGGTGGGTGACGCACTGCCGCCATCCGACAACCGGAAGCGGAAATAGCTCTGGCCGGGCACGGCGTTGCACGGGATATTGAGCGTGACGGAATTCGAACCTGCGGCAAGCGCCTGGCTCGCCACGAGCCGCTCGCCCGCGCCCGCGAAGTCGCCGTTCCTGTCCACATCGAAAAAAACATCGAGCCGAGGCGTCAGGACTCCGGCGGAATTCGTGAGGGTAACGCTTACAACAGGAGACGTGCATGCCACGGGATTGGAAGGGAGGCCCGAAACGCCATCCTCATCAGCACCATCTCCCGTAGCCGTGGCGTTCGGCTGTCCATCCGTTTCGCCGTCGATCACGGCTCCCAGGCTGAACCCAGCGAGCACCCCATGACGGGCTCCGAAGGTGGCTACAGTCGTGCCATAGGTGCCGGGAGCGTCACCAAAGTCGGCACCTCGCAAGACGATCAGGTAATCCTCGACTTCCCCATTCACCACCGCCCGCCGGCCCCACACCTGTCTGGTTCGAGAGGCGGAACCGGGCATGGCTCGTTCCTGGTGTCAGTGTGCAGGGAGCGTTGAAAGTGAGGTTGTTGATTCCCGCGGCCAGGAGAACGTCCGTAAAGGTCTGCTCTCCCGAATCTGCAAAGTCGCCGTCGCGGTTCCAGTCGATGAAGGCCGAGAGCCTCGGATTGGCGATTCCGGCGGTGTTCGAAAGCGTCACGGTGACCGGATTGGCGACCGAGCACGCCACGAAGGCGTTTCCGGCGGTGAAGGCGACGCCATCCTCGTCATCGGGCACACCGTTGAGGTCGTCTCCGTCCGCGCCCGCGGAAGGCTGACCGTCTCCTTCACGGTCTTCGTTCGTTCCGAGCGAGAAGCTCCCGGGAGGATTGACGATGACGTGCTGGGCAGCGGATGTTCCCTGCGTCGGGAAAGTCGCCGGAGTATCACCAAAATCGACGTCGCGAATCTCGATGTCGTAGTCCTCCACTTCACCGTCATCCGCGGGTCCAGACGGGGAGAGCCCGCCCGCGGAACTCAACCGCACGCGCAGATAGCTCACACCAAGCGTGGCGGAACAGGGAACAGCAACGGAGAGGTTATTGATTCCGGGGCTGAGGGAGAGATTCGTGGCAATCCGTTCGCCCGGATCCAGGAAGCTGCCGTTGCCATCGAAATCGAGCCAGGCATCCAGACGTCCGCCCGGGATATCGAATGTCCCGTTGATGAAACGAACCTGCACGGGAACACCGGTAGAGCAGCGCGGGAAGACCGGCCGGGGGGCTCCAAGAACCGTGTAGGGGAAAGTGACGCCGTCTTCGTCATCCGGCGTGCCCGCGGTGTCATCGCCGGTCGCTGCCGAGCCCAGAGCAGCCGGAGCGCCCGTCGTCTCTCCGTCTATGTTGAGTCCCAGGGAATAGTTCGCAACGATGACGTGCCTGGGGCCGTTCGAGGTCAATAGGGTCGTGTAAGAATCTGGTGCGTCGCCGAAATCCGTGTCGACAATGAGAACTCGATAGTCTTCGACCTCACCCGGGCCGCCGAAACCGGTGGGCGAAGCCACGGCACTGTCACTGATACGGAACCGCGCATAAGTGATCCCCAGCCTGGCGGCGGCTGGGACAGATGGGGTGAGACTGAACGGACCCGGAGCGGCGGCCAGCCCATTGGCAATCTGCTCACCCGCGTCGAGGAAGTCTCCGTCGCCGTTCCAGTCGATCCATGCCGAGAGGAACTGGGCCGGGGCCGTGCCTCCAACCGTCACGTTGAGCGTGGCCGTTGTGCCCCGGACGATCAGAGTGGGGAACGTGACACCATCCTCGTCGTCCGCGCAGGGAGCACCCGTAACCGGCCCACTGCCCGCGTCATCCTCTGCGGCGAGAAGGTTCTGCTGAAAGCCGCTGTCGACATCCACGCACGACCCCAGGAACGTCTCTTCCGCGACCAAATGGTACGGGCCATGATCTGTGGCAACAGTCTCGTAGTCTCCCGCCGCCGTGGAGAAGCCGGTGTCGGGCGCGTCACCGAAATCGTAGTTCATGGATGTGACTTCGGCTGGGAAGAATCCGAAATCAACGGTCCAGTTGCTGTTATTGCTTCCGTCTTCGAAAACCGGCTCTCCACCGGCGCTGAGTGTGACGGGGAGACTGAAGACACCCTCCGCTGAACTCGAAAGCTCGCGGCCATTGTCGTCACCGTCAACATCGTCGTCTGGGTCAGGAGCGGGGTCGTTGCCCGTGCTCGTGGCCGTTCCGAAGAGCGGGCGGCCACCCAGGAAATTGGAGGGATCAACCTGGACGATGTAGCTGCCGGCTGGGAGGTTTCGGAAAAGGTACCGCCCGTCCCTGGCGGTCAAGGTGGCCGTTGTGGTTGTCGCGAAGAACTCGTCCGCACTGGCCACGGTATCGTTATTGGAATCGCGGTAGAGCGTGAGCGTGACTCCGTTCACACCGGCCTCGGTGCCGAATTCGTAGGCGCCATCGTCATCGCCATCGAACCAGACCGTGTCTCCGAGCGAGAGGGTGCCCGTAAGCGGAACGAGTCCGGCGTCAAGAGTTCCGTTGTATTCGCCCGGCGCCATGATGACGACTGGAGTCGTCGCCGTGGCGGTGGCGCCTGCCGCGACATCGGAGTCCAGGGCGTCATTCCCGCCCGCATCGCGGGTTGTGAAGGCCGAGGCAGAGGCCGTGGGCCGGACAAACTCAACGAAGTATCCAACGTTGGGGATCAGGTTCGGGAACAGGTAGTAGCCCGGGTTTCCATAAATGTCATCAGCCGTGGCAACCGTCGTCACGGGGGCACCGTCGGCGCCTCCTGGCTCGGCCAGCGAGTCTCCGTTGAGATCCCGGTAGAGCCTCACCCGCACGCCATTGACACCGCCTGAGACAGGATCATTTTGGATACCATCAGCGTTCACATCAAACCAGACGTAGTTACCGAGAGCCGCGGGCGCGAGGCGCAGCCCCATGTCAATGGTCAGGTTGGATGTCGATGCCGGCAAGGTAACGAGGGGCGTCAACCCCGTCGAGACGTCCCCATCGGAATCCGCCGTGTCGGCCCCGGCATCCGGAACAGTGGCCAGGTATCCGGCAGGAATCTGGAACCTGACGTAGTAGTCCCCTGGCGGGAGAATGGGGAAAAGGTACCATCCGGGATTCCCGCCGGAATCGTTGGATGTGATGGTCGAACCATACAGGATGTCATCAAGAGTTCTCGCGATTCCGTCGGCACCTGGTGTGTAGAGTTCGACGTAGACACCGTTCAGCCCTGGCTCGCCCGGATCCTGGAGACCATTCGCATTCGTATCGATCCAGACAAGGTTCCCGATTTCGGATGTAGGAACGCACGAAATACGCGCCCCCACTTTGTTCGGCTCACCCCCGACAACGAGGCTGTTATCCGCGCGCTGACCCTGATATCCAAAGGAGTTCCACGCGATTTGTCCCGCGAGGGCGGAAGCCGGCACCACGGTGCGAAACTCAAAAATGAACTGATCGCCTGGCCCCAGCGTCAGATTCGTTCCAAACTCGATCTTGAACGACCGCGTGTTCGAGAGCGGGCTTGGCGGAACGGTGGACCATGCTGGCGGCGAACAGCCCGAGACCGGGCCCCCAACCTCACCCCGGCACGGATTCAGCTGCGTACTGTAGTAGACGGTGGCGCCTGGAGGCGGCGTGATCGGCGCCACGAGAAACGGCGTGAACTGAGAGAGGCGGGTGGAAGTGTCTCTTACCCCCGTGTCGCCCACTGCAGGGAGGATATCCACGATTGTGAAGTTGGTCAGGGGAACCGTGGCGATGTTCCGCAGACGGATTCGCCAGTCGATGGTGCCTCCCTGATAAGTGTTTCCCTCCGCGGGCGGGTCGGAGAAGACCGCATCGCAGATGGCCCGTACGCTCTTCTTGGCCTCGATCTGTGCCACAGGAGCCACGTTGATGCTAGAAGACGCCACGCAGAGCCTGTCCGACACGGAGCCATCGCCGTCCTGGTCTAGAGTGTCCGTTTGCGATGTCCCGCAACGAATCGCTGGGGATCCATTGTGAGTCTGTCCGAATGTATTGGTGAGCGTTCCGAAGCTCGCGCCGAGTTGGATGGCCGTGTCAAATCGAACTGTCGCGGTTTGACCGGGATTGAGCGTCGTGCCGGAGAACGTGAACCTGAGAAGTGTTTTCCCCGTACCCGCGAAATTCGGTATCGAAGTAAAGGTCACCGGGCCGATGGTTCCCGTGCCTCCGGCCGCTGGCCCTCCGCCGCCCGTCGCGGTCCCCGAAACGTAGCCCAGCTCGAAAGGAAGTAGGTCGGTCAGAATCGGGTTCGTCAGCGGATCTCCCGCCACATCCTCGTTTCGAGCCTCGAGTTCCCACGTAATGACTTGCCCGATACTGAAGGGACCCGAACCTGACGGGCTAATCTTCCTCTTGACCGGCGAAGACGTCGTGTAGGGTCCAGAGACCGTGAAGGAAAAGCAGGATTCGGAAATCGAGCCCGGGCTGCCGGCAAAGGTCCAGGAAGCGCTCCGGCAGTTCTGGACGGTCGATCCCGCGGCAGCCAGCACCGTCCCCCTGAGCCGCGGGCGAGTGTTCGCCTGGAACCCAGGATCGACAGTGCCATAAACCCAGCGAACGCGAGTGAGGGAAACGCCGCCTGGCAGACCCAGGCTGGCCACTGTGAACGTGGCATTCGTGTTGCTCGGCGAGGTTCCCCACGCGCTGAAAACGCCCGGATTATCACTCCGCTCGTACTCGACGGTTACTGTGATCGCAGGGTTCGAGTTGTAGATTCCAGACGTAACTTCGATGAGGCTGTAGTCTCCGGCTGAGGGAAGCCTGTCGACAACGGTGAATCCGTCAATGGCAACGTTCCCTGTGTTCCGCGGGTTCAGCTCGTAAAGGAATGTCTGGCCTTGACGGGGATCGTTAAACCCGCCCGAGAACCCTTTCCCAAGCGTCGCGGCGGGGTTCGGGTTGAAAGTCTGTAGCGTGCTCGTGTTGCCGATCGTAGGGCCGAAGGACCGAACGGGCTCTCCAACGGGCTGGCCACTCGAATCGTACTCGTTCGTAACCTGGTTTCCCGCCGAGAAGGGCGGGCTGGGGAAACGAAGCCTGACGGAGAGGTTGACCGTGTTGCCAACAGTGAGGTTGAGACCACTCCATGTTACCCTGTTCTGCGTTCCGGAATTGCAGGCCCCGCCAAGGACATCGTCACACACGCCGCCACCAGAGGCACTAACGAAAATAGCACCAGCCGGAAGCGTATCGACGATGCTGATGTTGGAGATGTTGAGACGGCCATTCTCTGACGGGATCGAGTGAGAGACCGTGTAGACAGACTCGGTGAGGTTTCCGTAGACGGCGTTGTAGACGTAGAGACCCTGCGTCACCGTCTTGGTCCGATTGATGGCAAAGCTCGCGGTTGCCGTCACGGTGGCTGCGGAAGCGGACTGGGTCGGTACATTGCTGCCTGTGACCGTGGCCGTGTTAAGGGCCGTCGTTCCGTTGGGCGTGACCCCGTTCGGGAATCTGACCGTGACCGTCAGGGTGCCGGAATTCCCGGCAGGAACGGCCGGAATGAAGTTGAACCGGACTGTTCCCGTCGACCCAACCGCGGGAGCCGTGATCGACGCCACATCAGAAGTGCCAAGGGCTTGGACAAAAACTAGCCCTGCGGGCAGCGGATCGGTTATCTGAACCCCGTTACACGTCGCTCCAACACCCACGGCACTGCAGGAATAAGTGATCCCGTACGTGATGTCTTGACCGGAGGGGACCGTCGTGGCCCCGACAACCGACTTCGTGATCGGCATCGTCTGGGCACCAGCCGTTCGAGGGACAAGACTGAGACCAGTGATGGCGATAACGGCGACGGTCTGAAAGAACACGCCGCAAAAACGAGAGGCGACACTCCTCATGAGAATCCTCCAGCAACCGTGAGACGAGAGAAACCCGGAATACCTGGGAAACGGGCTGAATCCCCAAAAAGCGGGGAGCCCGCGAGAAAGACCAATTCGAGGGACCGGAAGCGGCCCTGCCAGCATGCGGGTGTCCGCGAAGGAACACGGGTTCGCAGACCTCATTTCGGGGCGAACCTGATGCACTTCTCGAGCCAGGCGTTCACGAGTGAGATCTGATGAAAAACCTCAGTGTTTTCGTTCCCGAAAGCACTTGATCTGCCCCCCGGAGTCCTGAAAACAGGACTCTCGAATCCTGGAAACGAGACAGGCCTAAAGGAGACGGTGCCAAAAAACACGAACGGCAACAGGAGCCAAACCCCTGTTGCCGTTCCAGCGAATGAGCTGTGGAGGGTGGTGTTACTTCGGGAGCAGGTCCTTCACGCCCTCGCGCTCCTCGAGGAGTTCCTTGAGCGTGAAGTCCATCTTCTGCCGCGAGAACTCGTCGATCTCGAGGCCTTTCACGATTTCATACTGTCCGGGCGTGCAGACACAAGGGAATCCATAGATGATCCCCTCGGGGATGCCATAGGAACCGTCGGAGGGGACACCCATGGTAACCCAGTGGCCATTGGTTCCCATTGTCCAGTCGCGCATGTGGCAGATCGCCGCGTTTGCGGCGCTTGCGGCTGAAGAGGCACCACGAGCACTGATGATTGCGGCTCCCCGCTTGCCAACAGTGGGAATGAACGTCTCCCGGTACCAGGTTTCGTCGTTGACAACTGCCGGGGCCGGTTCGCCGCCGATCGTCGTGAAACGAATATCCGGATACATTGTGGGCGAATGGTTTCCCCAGACCGCGAGCTTCTCGATTTCTGTCACGGCCTTTCCCGTGCGGGCCGAAAGCTGAGAGATCGCCCTGTTGTGGTCGAGGCGCATCATGGCGGTGAAGTTGGCCCTGGGCAGGTCTGGCGCCAGGGACATTGCAATGAGGGCGTTGGTGTTGGCGGGGTTCCCGACAACGATGACGCGGACATCGCGGGAGGCGGCCTCATTGAGTGCTCGCCCCTGTTCGATGAAGATCTTGGCGTTCTCGGTCAAGAGGTCCTTGCGCTCCATGCCCGGTCCGCGCGGCTTGGCTCCGACGAGGAGAGCGTAGTCGACATCGCGAAACGCCTCGACTGGATTTCCGGTGCCCACCATGCCAGCCAGGAGCGGAAAGGCACAGTCCTCCAGCTCCATCATCACACCCTTGAGTGCCTGCTGGGGCTTCTCGATGGGCAATTCCAGCATCTGCAGAATGACGGGCTGATCCGGGCCCAGCATTTCTCCAGAGGCGATACGGAACAGCAGGGCGTAGCCAATCTGACCGGCGGCGCCGGTTACTGCAACTTTGACGGGTTTTTTGGCCATTTGGGTCGATCCTCCATATGCAAGAGAGTGAAGGGACTGCAACACTGGGCCGGGCAACGACGCCTGCCTGATTCCTGAAAGGCAGGAACACAAGACTCTCCGAGCCGCGTGCCGTTGTCAAGGATGGACTCAAATCCCGCGGCAAGGGAGCCTCTTGCTCTGAATTCGTTCAGAGCTGAGGCACATCTCCCGCCAGCCGAAAAAGCCATCGGAACCCCCCGATTTCGAACCCTTACCGGGCCCCTTCCGCCATGGAGCCAGCAAGCTCCCGCGCCCTCGAGAAAACTGCCTTGTAAACCTCGCAGTAAGGGTCCTTGGCCAGTATGGTGCCCCTGGCTGTGAACGTCCGGATGGGACACCCGCCGTGACACAGAGACAGATGCTCGCACGAGAGGCAGTCTTCCCGTTCCATGACACGCCCGGGACGCTCGAGGAAGGTCCGGCGAACGGCGCTCGCCGCCAGTAACTCTCCCAGACCCCGCGACTTGAAGATGTTTCCAAAATGAAAATCAGGATAACTCGTGACCCAGCAGTCGCAGAGAGCCACTTCGCCTCGAGGATCGATCGAGAGAAACTCGTTCGCACAGTTCGGCTGCCAAATGCAGGGCAACTGAGCCTGGCGGCCCGAAAACAGATCGATGAGGGCGCTGAACGGAGCAACCCTTACACCTCTTCCCCACCCGCGCTCCATGAAGATCTCGAGAAGACGAACGAGGAATCCGGACAGCTCCCGCGGATCGAGCGGGCCGGCTCCTTCCCCGGGTCCCCCCGGAAACGGCGTGTTCACCTGGAAATCCGTCAGACCCATCTCGTCTGCAAAGAACTCATAGAAGGCATCGGGCCCCGCTTCGAGACTGCCCTCATGGACAACGGCGATGACACCTGCGTTAATTCCAGCGGAGCGAGCCTCCCAAACGGCGCGTTTCCACGCCTGTGTGTAGGCCTCGGTACCCCCATGACGAAGCCTGCGGTGAAGATTCGGGAAGTCCATCGACGTTCCTACCGTATTCCCAAACATCCGCTCGATCAGCGGATTCCAGTCTCTCGTGTATCCGATGAGATTCGTTTGCAAAAAATGGTTAAAGAACAGTCCCCGCCTCGACGCCAATTCATCCATGAGATGTCCCGCGCTCGCGAGCCAGCTGGGTCCCAGAAGCATGACTTCCCCGCCCTGCCAGTAGATCTCTGCTCTTTCGACTCCCCTTTCTACCATGTAATTGAGCAATGCCACTGCAACAATTGGCACATCTTCGAGAGCCAGGTGGATCGTGTTCTTCTCTTCGAAGCAATAGTCGCAGGAGGCGTTGCACGCAAGCGTTGGGAGTAAGACGACACTCAGGGAAGCGGGCCGTTTCATCGAAGCGTCCTCCTCAGGCCCGAACGGCCCACCTCAGTTTTGCCGGGCTCGACCGCGGGTTGCTGAATTTTTCCCCTGCGGAAGGCGTGATGACACGCCTGGCGGCTTCACCATAGATGCCCCTCCGGAACCCATCCTGGAAGGCCTTTTTCACGAGGCGGTCTTCCCCGGAGTGGAAGGTCAGAACGGCAATCCGGCCGCCCGGCTTGAGGCAACCGGGGAGGTCTCTCAGAAACGACGTCAGCGCACTCATTTCCCCGTTGACCTCTATCCGCAGGGCCTGAAATACGCGGGCCAGAGTCTTCTTGATCTCTTCAGGAGACTGTTCTGAAAGAGCCGCGGCCACAACCCGAGACAGTGCGAGAGTCGTTACGACTGGAGCCTTCTCCCTCGCCTCGATGATTGCGGTCGCGATCCTGGCGGCATGGGGTTCATCGGAGTTTTCGACCAGTAGCCGTTCGAGCCGCAAGACCGGAATCCTGGTTATGAGGCCGGAAGCTGGCTGGCCCCGTTCGGGGTTTAGTCTCAGGTCCAGCGGACCGTCAGTCTTGAAAGAGAACCCGCGAGCCGGATCATCTAGTTGCATCGAGGAGACTCCAAGGTCTGCAAAAACGAAATCGACGGGACCCAAGCCCTCGCGCTCGAGAACTCCCAGGAGCCCGGCGAAGTTCGTACCGCGAATAATGAGCACAGACTCGTCAAGGCCCCTCGCGCGTAAACGCGCCTCGGTCTTTGCACGCTCCAGCGGATCAACATCGAGGGCGAGCAGCCGCCCGCCGGGAACCAGCCTCGCCAGGATCTCTTCCGCATGGCCACCCCAGCCCAGCGTGGCATCCACTCCAACTTGAGTTGGGCGCGGGGAGAGGACACCGATGACTTCTTCAAGCAAGACCGGTCTGTGGGTTCCCGCTGGCGTCTTTCCGGAGTTCTTTACCTTCTCGGAGGTTTCTGGATACCGGTCCGGGTCATGTTCCTTGTACTTTTCCTCAAAGCGGCGGGGATTCCTTCCCGGGTACCGCGGCCGGCGCTTGAAGACAGCTTCCTTAAGGTTTGAATTCATGGGAACCGGCACCCCTCTGCCATTCACGATCCGTGGCGTCTTACAGTCTAAACCGCTAAAGGTCGAATCCTCCTCCGCGGGCTCCCATCGAGCGTTCCCCGAGGTACGAATTAGCGCCTTGGCGTGGACATTCGATGGAGATCCAGCGTGATAGTCTCTTCTAGTTAAGGAGAAGCTCGTCATGCCCGAAACAACGACGCTCCCCAGGCGCCATCTCGCGTTTCTCACGGCAGCAGGCGCTCTCGCCGCAGCCGCTCCCGCGCTGGCTCAAGCAACCAAGGCGGCTCCCAAGCCCGCGGCCGAGTCCATCGAAGCGCTCAAGTCCCTTCTGGAGGAGCACAACAAGGCTTTTTCCAGTCACGATTTGCAGGGCGTCTTGCGGGCTTTTGCCCCGAATGCGCTCATGATCGGGACTGGCCCCGGAGAGATCTGGGGAACTCATGCCGAGATCGGCGATGCCTACAAGCACTTCTTTTTAGATTTTGACAAGGACCAGCAGTCATTTGAACCGCTTTTCAGGGACGGCGGCATTCGCGGCGATACCGCGTGGTTGATGACGCTGACCAAAGTCACCATGAAAAAAGGGAAGGAGACCCGCGAGTTTGGCATCAACATATCCGCGGTCTTTGAAAAGGGCACAGGCGGATGGCTCATCCGCGCCATGCACTTTTCCAACCTGACCGGCGGCCCGGCACCTAAAGACGCCTCGAAGAAATCCTGAGCAACGACAGGAAAGAGAGCCATGGACGAAGAACGCACGAACGAAGGCGAAACTGGTTCTGAAGCGGCATCGCAAGAGTTAGATCGCCGCTCCTTCTTGCTGGCCGCAAGGAAGTGGTCCGCCGTTGTCGCTGGATTGGCGCTTGGTGTCGCGGGAGGCGAAGCGCAGGCTGGCACGGCGGTCTGGGCGAATGGCGGCGCCTGGGTCAATAATCGAGGCTGGATCAACGGTGCGGCATGGGTTAACAGCGTCGGCGGATGGACCAATGCCATCGCGTGGGCAAATGGAACAGTGGCGTGGGCCAACCGGGGCGCCGCGTGGGCAAACCATGCCGCATGGGCAAACCGCGGAGCGGCCTGGGCAAATGGCGGCGGAGGCGGATGGGTCAACAAGGGGGGCGGAGGCTCCGCCGGCTGGGCAAATGGGGCCAGTGGTGGAGGCACATGGGTCAACAACAGGGGGGCCGGAGGCTGGGTTAACGGTCACCGCTACTAAAAGTGATCCCCTTTCCACCACAGCTTACTGTCTACAATGTGCCCGCCGCAGCCGCGGCGGGCTATTTGACTTTTCCGCTAATCGTACGCGTTACCACCGCGGATGACATCCGTATCCTGCACGAGCTTCCGCTCTCTCACATTGTCTGGTGCGAGACTACTCTGGAGCTTGCCGAGAGCGCGGCCTGGCCAGATGAGGTGGCGCTCGACGCCGTCATGGAGAATCCCCGCGAGGGGGCGCCTCGCCTTTACAGCCTCGCCAGAAAACACCCGGATGGACGTCTCCGCATCACGATTCCCGTTCGCGAGGGCGCCTCGCGGGCCGGAGCGCTTGGAGTGGCTTTGCACCTCCCCATCCGGCTGCTGCCTTCCCAGCCGGACCGGCTGCAAATCGCCGAGATGGAGAAGGTCCTCGAGCGCTACCTTCACGACCCGCAGGCCACACAGCCTGTAGAGTTCTTTCACTCGGCGCTGGCCGCCTTTCTCCACGAGGCTCCTACAACAATCTGGGCTGCTCTTGAACAGGAGCCCGCAGTCTACAAGCGCATTCCCTCGCCCGGCGAGACCATCCAACCGTTGCCCGAGAACCCGTCCCATTTTGCCGCCTCACAGTCTGAATGCCTGGCCTGCCCGTTTCTCGCGTGGTGTTCCGGTTACTTCAAATGGCCCGATCCCGGCTACTCGTGCCACATGGTAAGACCTTTCTTGCAAGAGATTCAGTCCGCGGCTCTACAGATCAAGCGGGATCTGGCCGCCTTCCAGCAGCAGCAAGAGCAGCAGTGACACTGACCCCGCCCGTTCGCCCGGCTGCCTCGGCCGGTCCGGGCACCATCTGGCCCCAGAGCCAGGGCCTTCCAGCCATGGTCATCCTGACAAAGGAGAGCTAATGGTCAGCATCAAGGGCGGGGGGCGTTTGCCAGACGAGAACCAGAAGCCCGAGAAGTAACAACAAGACAGACAGGGTTTTCACAGTCACGAGTTCTGCCCACCCCTTCTCGATAAGCAGCTCGTACTCGTCCCGCGACTGGAGAACGAGGCTCCAGACCGAGAGGCACGCCCCAAGAAGCCAGGGTCCAAAGTGCCATTTCTGGGGCGTGCGCAGAAAATAAAGGACCGAGCCAGCAAACAAGGGCAAGAGGAACACACCATAGTGATCCCACGCCTTTGGAGTCAGAAGCACTCCGAGACTGATGGCGGACCCAAATTGCAGAAGATAAAGGGGTTCGCCCGGCTTGCTTTTCTTCAGCACGATACCCGTTACCGTGAGAAAAGCCAGGACCTGCAGAAGATGTGCTGTCCAGAAGACGCGCTTCGGCCCGAATGCGGCGAGAGCCATCGAGAGGAGCGAGTGATTACGAGGCTCGAAGCCCACGATTGTGTTGTGTGTGTAGATCTGGTGGTACCACGCAATCCAGTTTGACACACCGCCGGTACCGAGCGAAATCAGAAGGACTGCCAGCCCTCCCGCCAAGGCTCCAAAAAGCACCCGGTACTCCTTCTTGATCACGAACACCAGGAATCCAACCACCAGGAAGGGCTTCCAGAGCGCAGCGAGGGAAAGCAGAAAACCTGCGGAAAAGGGGCGCTCGCGAGACATGAGAAAGAGCGAAGCCGACAACAGGAGCAGAAGCACGTCATTCGACTGACCCGTCATGAAGCCATAAAAGGCAGGGAAATAGAAACAGAGACACATGAATGGCAAGAGAAGCCCGATCCGGTTCGTTGAGCGTCCCTCCCACCCTCCAGATCTCGTCAGGAGACCCAAGGAGAGCACCGTGCACACTACACAGATCAGAAACCAGAGCCTTCGGGCCACACTCCAGGGAAATGGGGTGAGGGGAAGGTAGGCCACAGTGACCCACGGTGGATAGATGAAGTTCAAGATTCCCTCTCCCGGTCCGGAGGGCCCGTGCATCCGAAGCCGAAAACCCTGTTCCACAACAACTTGGTCCTGATAGAACCTCATGTCCCCCCGGAGGAGGAGATGGGCGGCCGCATACCCCGGTGCCAAGTCGAGCCCCTGCTTCGGATGGAGGAAGGCCCGCCCCAGCTGGTAGAGGCCGTAAGTGGCGGCAAAAGCAATGAAGATCCTCAGAAGCAACGCCGAAAGCTGCGTCCTGTCAAAGTGATCTTTCACGATCCGGCCGGATCTTCCCGTTTAAGGCGCAGAACGAGAAGCGTGCGATCATCCTCGGGCTCGTCCCGTCCGGTGAACAGCCGCCAGTTTCTCAGGACCTCGTCGCGTATCTCCGGGGCTGTTTGGCGGGCACAGGCGGCGAGTACACTCTCCAGCCGCTCAAAGCCAAAGACATCTCCGTTTTCATCCTGGGCTTCGATGATGCCATCAGACAAAAGCACCCACACGTCACCGGGCACGAGCGGCACCTCGACAGTCTTGAAACTAGCGGGAAGTTTTCTCCCCAGGGGTCGAGCCGGGTTCTCAATGGAAACCACCGTCCCAGATGCATCCACCCTGTACGGGTAAACGTGCCCCGCGTTGGTGTACTCGACGACTCCCTTATCAAAACTAAAGAGAAGATGGGCCAGAGTGACGAACGTCCGTTCGTCCGTTGTCCGGCGGATCTCCTCGTCAAGGCTGGCCAGCATCTCGCTCGTTCTGGCCCCGCTTCTGGCCAACGACGAAAGGGAGGCTTTTGCGGAGGCCATGACAATTCCCGTCGCAAGGCCATGCCCGGAGACATCCGCCATGACCACGGAGAGGCGCTTCTCCCCCTCCGCCACGAGGTGGTAGAAGTCGCCTCCAATGGCCGCGGCGGGTTTGAAATCCGCGGCGATCTCGACTCCGGGAAAGCAGAAGTCAGGGGACGGCAGCAGCCTCTGCTGGAGGTCCCGGGCAAGAGCCAGTTCATGCTCGACTGCCTTTTGCCTCGCCCGGGCCTGAATGCTCTCTTCCAGGTGAGAGGCCATCTGATTGAAGCTGTCGATCAGCCCCGCAAGCTGGTCCTGTCCCCTCAGTTTCGCGCGGTGAGCAAAGTTCCCCTTTTCGATCTCGTCAAATCCATCCGAGAGACGGCGAGTGGCCCGCGCTATTCGAAAAACGAGGACCGCGGCAATGATCGATGCGATTGCGTAAACGCTCACCGCCACTAACGAAAGAGCCTTCATGATCAGGTAGACGGCCCTCCCGCCCGTGGCCTGTTCTCCGGTCTTCGGAGCCGATTGCCAGAAGAGTTCCCCCAGTTCCCTCTCAATTGATGTCCGGACCGTCACCAGGAGCCGCTGGTTAACAGAGTCCATCCCGGTCTCCCACTCGACGAGCGGCCACTCCACGACACCGAACCAGGCAACCCAGCGGCTCTTGAAGAGGCCCGCTGGACTGTCGTTTTTTGGATCAGGAGCCTCTTTTGGCCTTCCCGAAGTGATCTCGAGATTGTTTGCCAGGGAGATCTTCTCGCTCCCCGCCTGAATCGTCACGCCGCTCCTCCGGCTTCGGCCCGGCCCCGGCTCGGAGTCCAGGCTTACCCCGCTCGTGGGTTTCTCCACTGTGGCGACGGCCAGCTTGATGACAATGCCGGTCTCGTCCTCCACCCTTGCCACCAGTTCACTATCGAGAGGTGTGTAGAAGAGGAGACTGGCATCTGGCAAACGCTCGGCCGTCGCCACGAAAACGGTGCTCTCTTGCTTGACTGCAAAAAGCACTCCCGTTTTCTCTCGAACTGCCTGAGGCAGTTCTGTCCTTTCCTTCAGGGGTCCGTAGGACTCCACAAGTCCGCCCGAATCCGGAGAATAGAGGGCGTAAAGCACGCGAACACCCGCCGCGCCACGGGCCGCGTCACGGGCCGCGTCACGGCCGGCAGCTTGCTCGAGAATCCCCGCTCTCTCTTTTTGGGTCCGTGCTTGTGCGAACCTGCCGGCGGCCTGTGTGGCTGACCGCCTCAGCTCGCGGCGAGTTTCCTGAAATCCCCGGGTTGCGCGCGTGACCCCCAGCTGGCCGCACAGAGCCGTCAGTCCAGCAAAAAGGAGCCCCGCCAAAAAGGGCAGCGGAAGCACCCCAATGAGCAGGTAAGAGACGAAAAGACGGCTTCCAACTCTCCACAGCAACGTTCGCAGCAGGTGCCGCAAGGCGCTGACAGTGAAGACTGGGATACCCAAGACCATCGAGAAGATGCCGATGACGAAAAAGAAATTCCCCTCGGGGAAAACTATGACTTGTGCGATCCCCAGGACGACGGCGAGCCCAGAGATCTTGAACGTCCTCGAGAATGTCAAGCGCGCCTTCATGGCCAGCCCCGCGTTAATGGATCTCCTCGATCTCGAGTCCGAATTCCCGGGCGATTTTCTCTGTATCTGCCCCGAGCCGCGGAGCGCCCCGCAGCTTGCGACGGAACGGCTCGAAGGGACTTGCGGGGGCCCTGAGACTCCCTCCGGCCGCGTCTTCCTCAAAAAACCCGATGGCCTGAAGATCAGGATCGGTAAGGGCCGTTTTGCATGTGTGAACGACTGTCACCGGCAGACCTCTCTCCCGGGAGAGTGAAAGCCACACCTCGCTTGGCTTCTCTTCAATACGCGCAGCCACGGCCCTGGCGGCGGTCTCTCCCCGCTCCGCCGTGTCGAGGGCATCCCCCGTCAACTCCGTAAGGCCAACCATCTCCATGAAGCTCGCGGAGAACTTCGGCTCGAGCGCGCCCGTGGCGATCTCGACGCCATCAGCACACCTGTAACGTCTGTAAACGCTGGCATGGCCGCCCAGGAGTGATTCGAGCATGTGCTCTCCAGGAAGGGAGGCTGAAGCCATGTTCCAAATCAGAAAAGGCATCGGCCCCGCCACCAGGGGCTGGTCGAAGTGCATGCCTCTTCCGGTTCGCGTTCGCACCAAGAGACCGGCGAGAACCGCCGAGAGGGCGAGCAGGCCAGCGGAGACGTCGGCCAGTTGAAGCAAGGGAAGACCATCCGGGTTCGTTGCGGCAAGGGCCCCCGTCATGGCCATGAAGTTGATGTCGTGGCCCACGAGACCCGCAAGAGGCCCTTTCGAACCGAACCCCGAGAGGGAGACGCTAATAAGGGTCGGATTCACACTCCTCATGCGGTCGATGGACAGCCCCCATTTCTCGAGCGTTCCAGGCCGGAAGCTCTCGACAAACACGTCCGCGTGCCGCGAGAGTTTCAGGAGTGCCGCCGCCCCGTCAGCCGAGCGCAGATCGAGAGCCACTGATTCCGTTCCCCTGAACAGGGTACGGAACCCGCAGCCAATTCCGTCCACGGCGGGCGGCATGTGGCGCATGGGGTCTCCGCCCGCGGGATCCTCGACCTTGATGACACGCGCGCCCATGTCCACCAGGTGCCTCACGAGGATTCCGCCCGGCAGCATCCGGGACACATCGAGAACCGTCACCCCTGAAAGCGGCAGAACTTGTGTCATCACTGCCTCGCAAGCGGCCGGAATGCCTTCAGAAAACGCATCATTTCATTCAGATTCGAGACCTGCACCTTCCCCTCGAAGAAAGCGGCCTCCGCGCTTTCCCTTCCCTTCTCGATCGCCAGATAGGTCTCTTCGGTGGAAACGACAAGGCAAGACGCATCTCCGATGAGGCCGCGGCTGACCGAACACTTCCCCTGGTCAACAGACACGGTCCAGGAAGACCCCCCCGTGAAATGAAACTGAACGCAGGCCGTCCACCCTTCTGTTTTCTCGGGGCGGAGCCGGGATGGGATGGACTCGAAAAGCGACTCGATGGTGAGCCCGCCCGCAGCGGGCGGAGCAGGACGCGTTTCCCTTTCCAGCCCGGGGCGGCCTCTCCCGGGCTCTTTCCCGTCCCCGGGCGGCTCCGCGGGGAGCGGCTCCGCGGGGAGCGTAAACTTTACACCATCCATGTCCACCTTGGCGATGAGTTCCCGCATGATTTCGCTCGTTCCCGCAACGATTGTCGACACACGCGCATCGCGGTAGAAGCGGGCCATCGGGTACTCCTCGGAAAAGCCGTAGCCGCCAAAAAACTGGAGGCACTGGTCCACAAACCGTTTGTTGAGTTCGGTCGCGAGCAATTTGGACATGGAGGATTCGCGCACCGCCAGCTCGCCCTGCTGGATGAGCCAGCCCGTGTGGTAAACGAGCTGGCGCGCGGCCTCGAGTTCCGCCATCAAATCAGCAAGCCGGTGTCTGAGCGCCTGGAACGCCTTGATTGGCTTTCCGAACGCTTTCCTCGACTCCATGTAGGCGACGGTCTCCTCGAAGGCAAGGTCGCAGCCTCCGATCGAGATGGCTGCCGTGACGAGCCGCTCGAGGGCGAAGGTTTCCATCAAGTAATAGAACCCGCGGTTTTCCTTCCCGACGAGATTCGTGAGCGGCACGCGAAGGTTCTCGAAGTGAATCTCGCCAGTGTCTGACGAGTGCCAACCGAGCTTTCTGAGCTTGTTCGTCTGGATTCCAGGTGCATCGGCGTCGGTTGCAACGAGGCTGATTCCGGAGGCTCCGGCCGCGGGGTTTGTCTTGCAAGCGATCACGTAAAAATCGCCGTGCACTCCGTTGGTGATCCAAGTTTTTGCGCCGTTGATCACCCATTCATCGCCGTCACGAACCGCGCTGGTCCGGATGGCAGCGACATCCGAGCCCGTATCTGGCTCGGTAATGGCGATGGCGCCAACCTTCTCTCCCTTGATCGACGGAATGAGGAAACGGCGCTTCAACTCCTCCGAACCGCGCCGGTAGAGAGCACCCGTCGCGATGAACTGCTGAACGCCAACCGCGGCACAAAAGCCCCCCATCCGGCTGCGCGGAAGCTCCTCGAGAAACGCCAGGGCGTGAAAAATGTCGCCACCGGCTCCCCCCAGGCTCTCCGGGAAGAGGATGCCCAAGAAACCGCGGTCTCCGAGAGCCTTCCAGGCCTCCCTCGGGATTCGTTGGTTTTGTTCCCAATCATCGGCATGCGGCCGGATCTCGTTCTCCACGAAATCGCGAACCAGCTGGCGAAACATCAGGTGTTCTTCATTGAAATAAACCGAGCGCATGGTACTGGGAGCTTAAATCACCTGCTTCCTCTATTCTTGGCTGATCCACAAAAGGGGGGAAATCCGATGAACCGGAGTGTCAACCAGGCTCTATTGCTCACAGCCCTGTTCTGCGCCGTTCTTCTTCCCAAGCCGCTTCCGGCGCAGCCATTTCCGGAGAGAGACCTGCCGCCCATCTTGCGTCCGTGGGTCCCCTGGGTGCTCGATGAACACCGCGACGCCCCATGCCCGGTCATCGGAGACTCCTTCTCTTGTCTGTGGCCCGGGGCACTGGACCTATCGCTTTCAAATGACGGAGGCTCTTTCTCCTTCTCGGTTTCGACCGACCGCACGCTTTTTGTCCCGCTTCCCGGAGATACCAAGATCTGGCCCCAGCGCGTGACGGTGGATGGCAAGGCCGCGCCAGTCGTCGTGCGCGGCCAGACCCCAAGCATCTATCTGCCGGCCGGCACATACCGGATCGAAGGCCGCTTCGCGTGGAAGACACTCCCCGACTCCCTGGCCGTGCCGGAGAAGGCCGCCATCGTGACCCTTTCGGTTTCCGGCCGGGTCATTCCAAACCCTCGCAGGGAAGAGAACGGACTGCTCTTGCTGAAAGACACGGGAGAGTCAGAGACGTCAGGAGACAACCTGCGGCTGAAGGTTTTTCGCAAGCTCGCTGACGGGATCCCGCTTTTTATGGAGACGCGGGTCCAGTTCGAGGTTTCGGGAAAAGCGCGAGAAGTCAGGCTTTCGGGGGTTCGGCTGCAAGGGGGAATTCCCGTATCCGTGAGTGGCGACCTGCCCGCGCGCCTCGACGCGGACATTTTGCTCGTCCAGGTGCGATCGGGGAGATTCTGGGTTTCCGTTCGGGAGCGCCTCGAGGGCCAGCCATCCAAACTCCGGCCCGGACCCTCGGAAGAACCCTGGCCGCAAGAGGAAGTCTGGTCTTTTCAGCCGAATGAGGACTTCCGGCAGGTGGAGGTCTCAGGGGCTCTCCCCATCGATCCCGTTCGCTCCGAGGTGCCCGTTGACTGGCAAAAGCTGGCGGCGTATCAACTCAACAAAGAAACAGATCTGGTTCTGAAGGAGATGCGCCGCGGAAAACCGGAAGCATCACCCGATCAGCTCGCTCTCTCGCGGGCCATGTGGCTCGATCTCGACGGCAAGAACATCTCCATCCGTGATTCGTTTTCGGGAAGCCTCGGGCGGACATCCAGACTGTCGCTTCTCGAGCCGGCGGCCCTGGGACGGGCATCGCTGGACAATCAAGATCAACTGATTACCCTCGACCCGGTTTCGAAGCTGCCCGGAGTCGAGGTGCGCAAAGTGGCGGTCCAGCTCGAAGCGGATTCGCGAATGCAGAGAGGCGGACCGTTTCCCGCGTCAGGCTGGAACATCAACCCGCAGTCCCTTTCTATTTCTCTCAACCTCCCTCCTGGATGGACCCTCCTGGCGGCTCCCGGCGTCGACCAGGTGCCGGGAGCCTGGATCAACCAGTGGAACCTTTTCGGCTTCTTTGCTGTCCTGCTCATCGCCATCTCGGCAGCCAAACTCCTGGATCCTAAATGGGGCGGCGTCGCCCTCCTCACCCTCGTTGTCTGCCACGCCGAGGCGGGCGCTCCTCAGCTCGTGTGGCTCAGCTTGCTGGGAGCGCTTGCGCTCCTGGGTCTCGTTCCGCCCGGGAAGCTACGCACCGCCGTGCAAATTTGGTGGTGGATTTCACTCCTCGTCTTTGCCGTTATTGTCATCCCATTCGCCATCCACGAGATTCGGACCGGACTCTTCCCGCAAGTGGCGCACATCTCCGGAGGCTCTCTTCCTGGAGGAAGCATCCCCCTCCTCCTCCCGATGGCCAAGGAAGCCGCAGCCCCCGGGGAGGAAATACCCCAGGCTCCCCCCGAACAGGAACGGGACGAAACCGCCAAGCAGATCTCCGTGTCCTCCAACTCGCAGCTGCGCATGCAGAGTTACGTGAAGAAAAAGGGTTGGACCCCGCAAAACGCGGAGGCCTATCAGCAAGATCCGCACTCGATCATCCAGACGGGAAGTGGCGTGCCGAACTGGACATGGCGAACGGAATCCCTTCGCTTCTCTGGACCCGTGAGCCAGGAGCACACGATCAGGCTGCTCCTCCTTTCACCGTCACTCAATCTGCTGCTGGCGATTCTGAGAGTGCTCCTCGTCGCCGCGTTAGCTGGACGGCTTCTCGCCGATACACGCTCCACCGGCCTCGTCAAGAAGGGGCTATTCACCTCTCGTGTGCTGGCAACGGCCGTTCTCGTCCTCCTGATCACTCCAGCGCGGATCACAGTGGCCGAAAACCAGCCGGAACAACAAGCCGCGCCACCACTGCCCCCGTCGCCCGCCGTGCCAGTCCCCGGGCCAAATCTCCTCGAAGAGCTGGCTGCTCGCATCACTAGGCCTCCAGAGTGCGTCCCGGAGTGTGTCTCGACGGCAGATACTGTCCTGACTCTTTCGGGCGGCATTCTCACGATCGACGCCGAGGTTCACGCAGCCGTCATAGCGGGCTGGCCCCTTCCGGGCCCGGCTTCGTCATGGGTTCCCTCCCGGGTTTCTCTCGATGGCAAACCCGCAACCGCCATCGTCCGTGGCACCGACGGCTTTCTCCATGCCCGAATCCCAGAGGGCGTCCATCGGATCCTGCTAGAAGGCCCGCTGCCCGCGCGAGACAGCCTCGTTCTTCAGTTTGCCGCCAAGCCGCGAAGGATCACGGGATCGGCTCACGGATGGCAGATAGACGGCATTCGGGAAGACGGAACGACGGAAGGGTCCGTCCAACTCACGAGACGCCTCGACGAGCCCGGCGCGGGAAAGCTGGAGGGAGGAGGTCTCTACGAGCCCTGGCTCGAGGTCGTGAGAGTGTTCGATATTGGTGTTAATTGGACATCTCAGACAACCGTGAGGCGCATCAGCCCGGCCGGAGCCCCCATCCTCGCGAAAGTCCCGCTTCTTGCGGGGATGCTCGTGACCGATGGAGACAGATCTGTAAAAGACGGCGAAATCGAGGTCAGCCTGGGCCGAGACACGATGGAAACCAGCTGGCTTTCTTCAATAACCATTGCCCCCGGCACCCCGCTGATATTGAAGGCGGTTGAAGGACGGCCTTACTCCGAGGTCTGGATTCTCAGGTGCGGCACCGTCTGGCAGTGCGACGTGAAGGGCGCAGTCCCGCCCGTTCAGCACCAAGCAGATGGCTACCTCGCGCGCGAGTACCGTCCGTGGCCCGGTGAGAGCCTCGAACTCACCTTCAAGAAACCAGCCGGTGCCCCTGGACAGGCGCTGACTATCGACATGGCGACCCTCAACCTGCGCCCCGGAGTGCGGCTCTTGGACGCCACGCTCTCCCTCTCGGTCCGCTCCAGCCGGGCTGGCCCCTTGACGCTCACTCTCCCCAAGGGAATCGATGTGCAGTCTGTGAAAACAGGCGGGAGTGAGCGCCCCGTGCGGCCGGAAGGAGACAAGCTCTCGGTATCCGTTGGTCCCGGTTCCCAGAATATCGAGGTCAACTGGAGGCAGGAAGGAGGCCTGCGCCTCTTCTACACGGCTCCACGGGTCATTCTCGGCTCGCCCGCGGTGAACGCCAACGTCGAGGTGCAGCTGCCGCCAAATCGCTGGGTCCTTCTGGCACGCGGCCCCAAATGGGGTCCAGCCATCCTCTTCTGGGGCTACCTGTTCTTCGTTTCCATTGCGGCCCTTCTGCTCGGAAAACTCAAGCTGAGCCCACTCAAGAGCCACGAGTGGTTCATCCTGGGCCTGGGTCTCGCCCAGCTCCCGGCGCCCATCCTCCTCGTTGTCGCCGGTTGGTTCCTTTTCCTGGCATGGCGAAGAGAAAGCACGGACCTTGGCAAATTCGTTTTCGATTTCCGGCAGATCGTCGCCGTTATATGGACGCTCGTCTTTTTGTTCTGCCTCTACGGCGCCATTCACCAGGGGCTGCTCTTGCGGCCTGACATGCAAGTCGAGGGAAACGGCAGTTCAGACTCATTGTTGCGCTGGTATGTTGACCGAACGGCCGGAGAAATCGGCGGTGCGTGGGTGCTGAGCACTCCCATGTGGTTCTACCGCGTCCTGATGCTCCTGTGGGCCTTGTGGCTCGCTTCACGGCTCCTTCGCTGGCTGGGCTGGGCGTGGGAGTCTTTCAACACTGGCGGCTCATGGAAACGCCTGCGTAAAGAGCGCGTCATTCCACAGCCTCCTCCCCTCCCACCCCCTCCACCATCCCCTTTAACCACCTCTGAATAGAGTACTTACAGGAATTCCAAAAAAACCGAATCATGATTCGGTTTCTTTGGGATAATGGAGGCAGGAGTCAGACATGTCATCGATAGATCTCTCCCCGAATGCGATCACGGGTGTTCTCGACAAGGGAGTGGCGGCAGCGTTCGACGGGGCGCGCGAATCCCTCAAGACACTGAAGTTCGCAAGCTACTCCTTCCAGAAGGGTCTTGAATCAAGCGTCTACCCAGCTGTCAGTTCGCTCATCGACATCAACCAGCAAGTCATGGAAGCTCTTTTCAAGGCGGCGACCTTTCGCAGGCCAGTCGCTGAGGTGATGCTCGAGTTCTCGGACCGGGCTTCCTCAGCGGCGCGTTTTTCTCATCTCGTCCAGACGCTCGGGAAGGAGCTATTTGGCACCGCGCACTTCCCGGGCGAGATCATCATTGCCGAGGACGGCCCCTACCGGCTCGTTCACATTCCTGGTGATTCGGCTGCCGGGAAACAGGAAGTAGCGGTCTTTCACGCGGGAGGGGCCATTCCGTACAGCGACCGGATCTTCAGAATTCTTCCGGAGGCGAACCTGTTCCTGCCTTTCCACAAGCGGGGGGTTGGGCTATACGTCATGGAACTGAGGGGCGACAAGCACGAGATCGACTATTCGAATCTGACAATGGACATCCTCATCGGCACCTTCGAGAGGCTGACGGCGATTGCGTTCAAGCACAACGAAGGGAAGAAGATGGTGCTCGAGGGGTACTGCGGGCATGCGATGCAGGCGATGTCTTACGTGGCGGCGCACCCCGAGGACGCCAACGAGAAGTTCTCGGCCATTGCGACCTTCGTGGCACCCATCGACGGCCGGGAGTGTTCGATGATCGCGGAACTCGTTCAGAACACACCCGATTATCTGCAGGCAACGGCGCTCGGATTCTGGCGGATGTTTGGGGGCTACCTGCCTGGCAGTTCGGTGCAGGTTGGGCTCGACCTCCCTCTTCGCACACTGAGCAACAAGTCTCCGCTTGGTTACGCGGTGACAGGGTGGAACCGTTCAGAGTACTCGGCGGCCAAGCGGGTTGAGGACCTCAAGCCCTTTCAGCGCCGTGAACTCGCGGGAGCCTACTGGCTCTCTCCCGAAAACAGCAGCCGTTACCCGATTCCGGTTGACCTCGTGAAGTACGCGGCTGATCTTTTCACCAAGGGAATCGGCAACGACGGAAGTCTCCCGCTCTCCCATGAAGGGAGGAAGCTCTCTCTTCAAGACATCAAGAACAAGACGAACTTGAAGATTCTTGGTTTTTTTGGCGGAAAGGACGTGATCGTCCCGGACCGCACCGCGCACATTCTGGTCTCGCTCTTCAGAGACCGTTACCATCACGTGGTTCATCCTTTCGCGGGGCACATTTCCTACGTACTCACGCCAGAGATCTGGGAGAAGTCAGATGCCCCGGCAAGTCTCGCCCCGAACCCGATCGACCTGATTCTGGAGGCCGGAAAGTACTAATTCCACGTCGCTATCAAGACGAGGCTAACGCTCACGGAAGACCCCTCTCCCGGCCTCACGGCCACCCTCTCCCCGTCACCCCGTCACCGGAGAGAGGGGAGAAGGTGGAATTGGAATCATTCACTGTCAACGAGCGGGAGTCGTCAAGAAAGAGAAGGGGGCGCACCTCAGTGCCCCCCCATTCCAACTCATGCCATCAGCGCGGCAAAAGGAATATTAACGAACGACAATAAACAAGCGGCGGGGACGTGCGCGGCGCAC
>JADHED010000687.1_pt1 | contig 36326 bp, 26 predicted proteins | sample 8952041 | NCBI WGS metagenome assembly JADHED01 (sample SAMN16124423, study PRJNA663239) | bioreactor sludge metagenome | isolation source: sludge (control) | place: India:Bengaluru | collected 2018-09-08 | reverse complement strand
CAAAACAAGCAATCCTGTCATCCAATCTATTGCCAGTTCCTTACCATCATGCACTACTTCCTTAAAAGCACTTCGCCATTTGCTATTAAAATTTTCTTTATCAATCGTATCGCGATACATAATTTCTATATCCTTTAGGTACAACATGTCGTTCCGCACTTCAAATGTGGCTACATAGCCACGCCACAATGCACTGGATACAATTCCTCCTCGAGGTTGTTTTTCAGGATTTTTTTCAAAGTATGCTTCCATAGGATTACTATGTAACATATACACTTTCCCTTTGTAGATTATTTTATCAGACATCTGTGCAGTTGCAAAGACGTCAATGCTGAGAAACAACATCAATAGAAAAATCAGTACTATTCTCATTGTAGTTTATAGATTGGTTTAAACAATAGGTGTTTTTACAATACTAATATAACAACAAAGCCCCTCATTTACGAGGGGCTCTGCATATTATGTAAGATTAGCTTAAAACTATTCTTCTTCGTCAAACTGCAGTACATCGCGGTTTGCCATCAGCAGTTCAAACTCTTCTTTAGAACCTACTACGATGTCGTCGAAGTCGCGCATACCGGTACCTGCTGGTATCAGGTTACCTGTAATAACGTTTTCTTTCAAGCCCATCAGGTTATCGCTCTTACCGTTGATAGCGGCTTGAGAAAGTACCTTGGTAGTTTCCTGGAATGAAGCTGCAGATATCCAGCTTTGTGTACCCAGAGACGCTTTGGTGATACCTTGCAGCAACGGTGCAGATGTAGCAGGTGCCGCATCGCGGTATTCTACTATTTTCTTATCGTTACGGCGCAGCATACTGTTCTCTTCGCGTATTTCGCGCAGGGTCACAATCTGTCCCGGATGCAGTTTATCAGAATCGCCTGCTTCGGTTACTACTTTCTTGTCGAAAATCCAGTCGTTTTCAACCATGAAGTCGAATTTATCAACTGTATCATCTTCCAGGAATTTAGTATCACCCGGATCAACGATAGATACTTTACGCATCATCTGGCGTACTATCACCTCAATGTGTTTATCATTGATCTTCACACCCTGCAAACGATATACCTCTTGGATTTCGTTTACCAGGTATTCCTGTACTGCAAACGGCCCTTTGATAGAAAGGATGTCGCCCGGTGTTGTAGCACCGTCAGACAGTGATGTACCTGCTTTTACGAAGTCACCATCCTGCACCATGATGTGGCGCGTCAGTGGTACTAAGTATTTCTTCACCAAACCTTCGCGAGATTCTACGATGATTTCACGGTTACCACGTTTTACGTTACCGAATGCTACCACACCGTCTATCTCTGCTACGATAGCAGGATTGCTCGGGTTACGTGCTTCAAACAGTTCCGTTACACGCGGCAGACCACCCGTGATATCTCGGCTACGGCCCATCACACGTGGTATCTTAACGATAACCTGACCACTGTTTACAGCGTCGCCGTCTGATACAATGATGTGTGAACCAACCGGAAGGTTGTATGATTTAGTTTCCTTACTACCTTCTACAAGGATAGCAGGGATTTTAGTTTTGTCTTTCGTTTCGATAACCACTTTTTCGCGGTGACCTGTTTGTTCGTCGGCCTCTTCGCGGAATGTGATACCCTCGATAACATTTTCCAGTACGATTTTACCCGGAACTTCAGATACGATAACGGCGTTGAACGGATCCCATGTACAGATCACATCACCTTTCGTTATTTTCTGTCCGTTCTTCACTTTCAGGTGAGAACCGTAAGGAATGTTGTTGGTAATCATCAGACGGTCGTTAGCTACGTCTACTATACGCACCTCGCCCGTACGGCCGATAACCACGTTAATAGTTTCACCTTCGTTATCTACAAATGTTGTAGTACGCAGACCATCAAATTGGATAGTACCATCAAACTTAGCAACCAATTGAGATTCGATTGCAGAAGAACCCGCAACACCACCCACGTGGAAGGTACGAAGTGTAAGCTGTGTACCCGGCTCACCGATAGACTGTGCAGCGATGATACCTACCGCATCACCTTTCTGTGTCATGTAGCCCGTTGCAAGGTTTTTACCATAGCACTTAGAGCACACACCACGACGCGCCTCACATGTCAGTACCGAACGGATTTCAACTGTATCGATAGCGCTTTCTTCAATGCGTTGTGCAACGTCCTGTGTTATTTCGCTACCTGCAGCTACCAGCAGTTCGTCAGTCAACGGATCGTACACATCGTGCAGCGATGTACGGCCAAGGATACGATCATACAATGGTTCTACTATTTCTTCATTGTCTTTCAGTGCAGATGTTGCAATACCACGCAGTGTACCACAATCTTCTTCATTGATAACAACGTCTTGTGCAACGTCTACCAGACGGCGAGTCAGATAACCCGCATCGGCCGTTTTCAGGGCGGTATCGGCAAGACCTTTACGCGCACCGTGGGTAGAAATGAAGTATTCTAATACCGACAGACCTGTTTTGAAGTTTGACAGGATCGGGTTTTCGATAATCTCTGAACCTGAAGAACCACTACGACGTGGTTTCGCCATCAGCCCCCTCAAACCTGCCAGCTGCTTAACCTGTTGTTTAGAACCACGCGCACCCGAATCAAGCATCATGTAAACAGAATTGAAACCTTGTTTATCACTCGCCATTTCGCGGATAAGTGTTTCTGTAACGTGGGTATCTACACGAGACCAGATATCGATAATCTGGTTGTAACGTTCGTTGTTCGTAATCAGACCCATGTTGTAGTTTTCCCAAACTTCATCAACTTCTGCTTGTGCATTGTTGATCAGTTCTTCCTTCACATCAGGTACTGTAAGGTCATTGATGTTGAACGACAAACCACCACGGAAGGCAGTACGGAAACCAAGTGTTTTGATATCATCCAGGAACTGTACCGTTTTAGGGATACCAGCATTTTTCAGGATATCGCCGATGATTTCACGCAAAGACTTTTTAGTCAGCAATGCGTTTACATAACCGCTTTCTTTTGGTACAAACTGGTTGAACATTACACGGCCTACCGTTGTTTCAATCAGTTGTTTTACAGGCTGTCCTTCTTTATTAAGGGTGTCAACTTTTACTTTAATCCACGCATGCAGGTCTACACGGCCTTCGTTATACGCAATGATAACTTCTTCAGGGCTATAGAACGCCATGCCTTCACCTTTTACAGGATCGTTTGGCAGGTTTCTTTTACCCTTACTGATGTAGTACAGACCAAGCACCATGTCCTGAGAAGGCAGGGTAATCGGCGTACCGTTTTGCGGGTTCAGAATGTTGTGAGAAGCCAGCATCAGCAATTGAGCCTCGAGGATAGCCGCGCTGCTCAATGGTACGTGTACCGCCATCTGGTCACCATCGAAATCGGCGTTGAACGCAGAACACACGAGCGGGTGCAGTTGGATAGCTTTACCTTCAATCAGTTTTGGCTGGAATGCCTGGATTGACAAACGGTGAAGCGTTGGGGCACGGTTTAATAATATTGGGTGGCCTTTCAGTACGTTTTCCAAGATATCCCAAACAACAGATTCTTTGCGTTCTACCAATTTCTTGGCGCTCTTAACTGTTTTTACGATACCTCTTTCAATCAGTTTACGTATGATGAACGGCTTGAACAATTCTGCCGCCATATCTTTTGGAAGACCACACTCGTGCAGTTTCATTTCAGGACCTACCACGATAACCGAACGACCTGAATAGTCAACACGTTTACCAAGCAAATTCTGACGGAAACGACCTTGTTTACCTTTCAGTACGTCAGAGAGTGATTTCAGTGCACGGCCACCTTCTGCTTTTACAGCGTTTGATTTACGGCTGTTATCGAACAGAGAGTCTACCGCTTCCTGCAACATACGTTTTTCGTTACGCAGGATTACCTCAGGAGCTTTGATTTCTATCAAACGCTTCAGACGGTTGTTACGGATAATAACACGGCGGTACAGGTCGTTCAGATCTGATGATGCGAAACGGCCACCATCCAGTGGTACTAACGGACGCAGTTCAGGTGGAATAACAGGGATGTACTGCATTACAGTCCATTCCAGCCTGTTTTCTACACGTGTATTTGCATCACGGAATGCTTCTACTACGCTCAGGCGTTTCAGCGCCTCTTGTTTACGTTGCTGAGAAGTTTCGTTTGCAGCAGCGTTACGCAGGTCGTAAGACAATTGGTCAAGGTCTATACGGCTCAGTAATGTATGCACAGCTTCTGCCCCCATCTTAGCGATGAACTTGTTAGGATCTTCGTCAGGCAGGTATTGATTGTCTTTAGATACGCTATCCAGAATTTCCAGATACTCGTCTTCTGTCAGCAGTTGCAGGTACGTGTTTTCTGAATCTTTCAGGTTCAGTTTCTGACGTATCAGCTCTTCAGCCTCACCCGCTTGTACTACTACATAACGTTCGTAGTAAACAATGCTTTCCAGTTTTTTAGAGCTTGAACCCAACAGATAACCTATCTTGTTTGGCAGGCTCTTGAAGTACCATATGTGTACGATAGGCACCACCAGTTTGATGTGGCCCAGACGCTCACGACGTACTTTCTTTTCAGTTACTTCAACACCACAACGGTCACACACAATACCCTTATAACGGATACGCTTATACTTACCGCAATAGCATTCATAATCCTTTACAGGACCGAATATTTTTTCGCAGAACAAGCCATCACGTTCAGGCTTGTACGTACGATAGTTAATTGTTTCAGGCTTCAGCACCTCTCCGTACGAACGGTCAAGTATCGTATCAGGAGAAGCGAGACTGATGGTGATTTTGTCAAATCCCGCTTTTGGACGGTTATCCTTTTTAATAGCCATATTAAGAAAGAAGTATTTTTTTAAAAATTTTGTTGTTAATCCTTTGACGTTTAAATCAAAGAAAACTATTCAAATTTCAGTTCCAGACCCAGGCCACGCAGCTCATTCACCAATACGTTGAATGATTCAGGTATACCAGGTTTAGGTACGTTGTCACCTTTCACGATGGCTTCGTAAGTCTTCGCACGACCCATGATGTCATCCGATTTCAGTGTCAACAGCTCTTGCAGAATGTTGGCAGCACCGTATGCTTCAAGTGCCCATACCTCCATCTCACCAAAACGCTGACCACCGAACTGTGCCTTACCACCCAATGGCTGTTGTGTGATGAGACTGTACGGCCCGATAGAACGAGCGTGCATCTTATCATCAACCATGTGGTGCAGTTTAATCATATAGATGATACCAACGGTAGCCTTCTGGTGGAAGCGCTCACCTGTTTCACCATCATACAGATATGTGTGACCAAAGTTTGGCAAACCTGCTTCGTGAATCAGTTCGTCGATTTCGCTTACAGCGGCACCGTCAAAGATTGGCGTTGCAAACTTCACACCCAGTTTTTCACCTGCCCAACCAAGGATAGTTTCGTAAATCTGTCCAAGGTTCATACGAGAAGGTACACCAAGCGGGTTCAGTACGATGTCTACAGGCGTACCATCTTCCAGGAACGGCATGTCTTCATCACGAACTATTTTGGCAACGATACCTTTGTTACCGTGGCGACCGGCCATCTTATCACCCACTTTCAGCTTACGCTTACTTGCCAAGTATACTTTAGCCAGTTTCAGAACGCCTGCAGGCAGTTCATCACCAATGCTCAGGTTGAACTTCTCGCGTTTGTAACGACCCAGTTCTTCGTTGAATTTGATATTGTAGTTGTGCAACAACAGGTTAATCAGATCATCTGTTGCTTTATCACCTGTCCAGTTCAGTGGGTTCACATTCTGGAAGTCGATAGAGCCCAATGTTTTAGAATTGAACTTACCGCCTTTGCTCAAAATCAGTTCGCCGAAGTTGTTGGTGATACCTGCAGAAGACTTGTCTTTCAACAGCGTCATCAGCTTATCCATCAACAGATTCTTGATGTCTTCAAGATTCTTTTCGTGAACTTTTTCTATTTTCTCCAGTTGTGCTTTTTCACGAACTTTTGAGTTCTTGTCTTTCTTCGCACGTTGGAACAGTTGCTTATCGATAACGATACCTTCTGTACCACTTGGTGCTTTCAGAGATGCATCTTTAGCATCACCTGCTTTATCACCGAAGATAGCGCGCAAGAGTTTTTCTTCCGGCGTAGGGTCAGTTTCACCTTTTGGAGTGATTTTACCTATCAGGATGTCGCCCTCACCTACGTGAGCACCGATGCGAATGATACCGTTTTCATCCAGGTCTTTCGTAGCTTCTTCCGATACGTTTGGTATATCCGGTGTCAGCTCTTCTTCACCCAGTTTAGTATCACGTACTTCCAGTTCATACTCATCAATGTGGATGGATGTGAACAGATCTTCGCGTACTACTTTTTCGTTGATAACGATGGCATCCTCGAAGTTGTAACCCTTCCAAGGCATGAACGCAACTTTCAGGTTACGACCCAGTGCCAGTTCACCATCTTTGGTAGCGTAGCCTTCTGTCAGGAAGTCGCCTTCTTTCACCTTCTGCCCTACTTTTACGCTAGGCCTCAGTGTGATGCTGGTGCTTTGGTTGGTTTTCTTATACTTAGTAAGTGTATAAACTTTCAGATCATCCTCGAACGATACCAGACGAGCGTTCTCGCTACGGTCGTAACGTACGTGAATTTGGTTTGCATCTACGTATTCTACAACACCTGTACCCTCTGCATGTATTTGTATACGTGCATCGCGTGCAGCTTTAGCTTCCAATCCGGTACCTACGATAGGCACTTGCGGACGAATCAGCGGAACAGCCTGACGTTGCATGTTCGATCCCATCAGCGCACGGTTGGCATCATCATGCTCCAGGAACGGAATCAGTGACGCACTCAAACCAACAATCTGGTTAGGTGCCACGTCCATGTATTCTACTTCTTCGCGATCCAGGATCGGGAAGTCACCTGTCTGACGAGATTTGATTTTATCTTCTACGAAGTTGCCCTTATCATCCAGCGGGATGTTTGCCTGGGCAATTTTCGCTTCATCTTCTTCTTCCGCACTCAGGTAGTGATGATGTTTCAAATCAACCTTACCTTCTTTTACCTTGCGGTATGGTGTTTCGATAAAGCCCATGTCATTGATCTTAGCGTGTACGCAAAGCGTAGAGATAAGACCGATGTTCGGACCTTCAGGCGTTTCGATAGTACACAGACGGCCATAGTGGCTGTAGTGAACGTCACGAACCTCGAAGCCTGCACGCTCACGGCTAAGACCACCGGGACCGAGGGCAGATATACGACGCTTGTGCGTTATTTCTGACAGCGGGTTGGTTTGGTCAAGGAACTGAGACAGCTGCGATGTACCGAAGAATGAGTTAATGACTGAAGACAGTGTACGTGCGTTAATCAGATCGATTGGCGTGAATACCTCATTATCACGAACGTTCATACGTTCGCGGATAGTACGAGCCATACGTGCCAGACCAACACCAAATTGTGCAAACAACTGCTCGCCTACTGTACGTACACGACGGTTGCTCAAGTGGTCAATATCATCTATCTCTGCTTTACCGTTCGTCAGGCGAACCAGATATTTAATGATAGAGATGATATCTTCCTTGCTCAATACTTTTGTATCAAGGTTGATATCAAGCCCCAGTTTGCGATTGATTTTATAACGGCCTACTTCACCCAGATCATAACGCTTATCACTGAAGAACAATTTCTCAATGATACCACGTGCTGTCTCGTCATCCGGCGCATCAGAACCACGCAATTGGCGGTAGATGTGCTGAACGGCTTCCAGTTCAGAGTTTGAAGTATCTTTATTTAATGTATTGTAGATGATAGAGAAATCGCCACTCACCTCTTCTTTCTGCAGGAATACGGTAGGGATACCCATTTCCTGAATCATTGCAGCGTTGTCTTCATCCAGTATGTTATCACGATCCAGTACAACTTCGTTACGCTCAATCGTTACAACCTCACCTGTATCTTCATCTACGAAGTCTTCTGTCCATGTACGCAACACACGTGCAGCCAGGCGGCGACCTATGTGTGCTTCCAATGTTTTCTTATCAGTCTTCACTTCGTCAGCCATACCAAACAGTTCAAGGATATCCTTATCTGTTTCGAAGCCAATAGCACGAAGCAATGTTGTTACAGGGAATTTTTTCTTACGATCAATGTAAGCATACATTACATTGTTAATGTCTGTAGCAAACTCCATCCACGCACCTTTGAAAGGTATTACGCGTGCACTGTAGATTTTAGTACCATTTGGGTGAACGCTCTGGCCGAAGAATACGCCCGGAGAACGGTGCAGCTGAGATACTACTACACGCTCAGCACCGTTGATAACGAAAGTACCGCGCGGAGTCATGTATGGGATATTACCCAAAAACACGTCCTGAACAATAGTTTCAAAGTCAACGTGTTCTTCATCATTACAGCTCAGTTTCAGTTTCGCTTTCAGCGGTACTGAGTACGTGAGGCCGCGCTCCATACACTCTTCGATAGTGTAGCGTGGCGGGTCGATGAAGTAATCCAAAAACTCGAGAACGAAAATGTTGCGTGTATCCGTGATAGGAAAGTTTTCCTGAAATACACGGAACAAGCCCTCATTGTCACGCTTATCAGGCGTGGTTTCGAGCTGGAAGAAATCCTGGAACGATTGCAGCTGAATGCCCAGCAGATCAGGTGTTTCAGCAACATCATGAATCTTCGCGAAATTAACGCGGCCGGATGCAGTTCGTTTTTGTGGTATAGCCATAGTATGTTAAAAACTCCTTTTTTACAAAACAAAAATCCCCATACCGTATAGCGTTAGCTAACAGTACAGGTTCAAACTGTAACAATAAAATTGATCAATAAATAAGTGCACGTGCTTATCCCAACCAAAAATTGGGATTGCAAATATAGGAAAGAATATTCTTATTGAGCAAAAAATATTCCAAAAATGTAAAAATGGCGATTATTTTCTGAAAATGTGGAGAAAAATGACAGATAGACACATATTATATACATCCCTGTATGACGAAAAGCCACTTTCGTAGAACCAAACCTACCATCCGTATAATGAGACATTGCAAATCACAGCCACTACCCCAACTTTATGCCTTAACCTTTAAAAAACTAAATTTCATGAAAAAGACAACCTTAAAACTTCTCTCATTCATTGCCCTCAGTGCTATCACTACACAGGCAAAAGCACAGTTTACACTATCTGGCGATTTACTAACATCTGACAATGGTATAGAAAAGTGGTCGTTTCATAGTGGCACTTGGCCTCGTGCAATAAACGGGAATACTACAAGCTACCTTCAACTCTATGCAAACAACAACCAAGACAATGGCCCTTCTTTGTTTATGTTCACAGGCACTTCTGCATTTGCAGACCCGGGTACTATCCGTTTTCAATCCACTAACAGTACAGTAAGCAGTACCACTTCTTCTTTTGAAGTAGTAAATCACCCAAACAGTTCTACATGGACGCCACTTTTTAAAGTAAAAAGCAACGGTGATGCAGAAGTATCGCATGACCTTAAAGTAAATGCCACTGTATATACTTGGAATAGTTACAATTGGGGAGATGGATATATTGATGGTTATTTAAGAATAGGCAACGGAGTATCATTACCTAGTGGCTACAAATTATACGTACAAGATGGTATTCTTACTGAAAAGGTAAAAGTTGCTCTGAGCAGTGACCCAACAAACTGGAGTGACTTTGTATTTGATGATAACTATGACCTGAGACCACTTTCTGACGTAGAGAAATTCATCAAGAAAAACAAACATCTACCAGAAATACCTAGCACTGAAGAAGTACACAAAGAAGGCCTTGACCTAGCACAAATGGATGCTAAACTGCTACAAAAAGTAGAAGAGCTTACACTCTATGTTATACAACAGCAGAAAGAAATCAACGAACTGAAAAAGAGGTTGAAAAAATAAATACATCGTTTTTTTTCAACCATAAATTTTTTAGTCATGAAAAAGATAATATTCCTTATAGCTATAAAATTAGCAGCATGCTACGACATACATGCACAAAATCAATATATAATTAATGAGAATTATAACTTTTTAAATCACGCTGCAGATATAAATCATACACCATCAAGCCATAGTACATATGTATGGCAAAATAATGACTGCTTTACAATTGATCCTCCTGGATTTGATGGTAGAGATTTACCGCACTGGACAGTAAGCCATGGTTACCCCAATGGTATTAGACACATTTCTGATGCCTTATGTCTGGGATTAGAAGATGTTTTAGAGGATAATTGTGGTCACGGAATAGCAGCTGTTTGTAACTTTGAAGCAGGTCGGCAATATTCTGTAATATCATCATTTTGCTTTCAGGACGAAAATGGAAATCCTTTAAATAATTTAGCCAATGGTGTTGTTCGATTTAAACTTACACAACACCATCCTGCTGGTCGTAAATGGCAGTTTTGTTGTGATAAGATTCCAAGTTTATCAGGAAATGTAAACCAATTAGCTGGCTCTATCAATCAATCAAATTTTAATTTTCAGTTTAATAGAATAGATTTCACTGCAATAAACGAGTATAACTTCCTGATGGTTTATCCTGAACAAACTACTCCAGGTACAAGAACTTCAATAAACTTAAATGCTGTAAAGATATTTAAGCATTGTTTAGATTACGGTATAATTGCTGGAGATTATATACAGCCGAAATGGCATACACACTACAAGTATATTCAATCAGGGTCTGTAGGCTCTCCATCCGTATCTAAAATCAATCCTAATGGAAAAACTGTGTACCAAGCTAGCAAATCAATATTATTAACAAATAATTTTGAGGCAAAAACTAATAGTGGAAATTATTTTGTTGCTGAAATAGTAAGTTTCATGTGTGATATTCCAACTAGTGCTTTTAATAAGAACAATGAAAGCAATTCAACGGAATATAATCTTATTGAAGGCAACAAAATTCGAAATGTGCAATTATTACTAACGAAAATCCACCCCAACCCTACCACAGGCCAGCTAAACATCACTATGCCTGCACCGGGAGATTATGATGTAAAAATCACCAATATGCTAGGTGTTGTTGTTTATCAGGGCAAACTGAAGGATGAGCAGCAAAAGCAAGTACAATTAGATGCCAATCTACCATCAGGCAACTATACAGTACAGATTACCGGTAAAGAAGTAAATCATATAGAAAAAATAACCCTAACTCGTTAATAGGTTTATTTCCGGGTGAGAGCATATAGCTCTCACCTCTATATCCGTGCTAGCACGTAGTAAAATTACCTGCAACATGGTATTATCATTACGTAATACAGTGGATACTTTTACATCACTGAAAATGACTTTAAAAAAAATCTGTCATCTATATGTAAAATTTAAACTAAACATTAAATTTGTAATACTTAAAATCAAACACTTAATTATGAAAAAAATCGCCCCAATTGCAGCACTTGCTTTGTTAGCAGTATCTTTCACATCTTGTAAGAAAAACTACAAATGTACTTGTACATGGACAATGGCAGGTGTATCTCAATCAGCAACAACTGATCTGGGTAAACAAAAGAAATCTGATGCAGAAGCTGCTTGCTCAGCTAAAGCTACTTCTGTAGCTGGTATTACTTACAGCTGCAAGTTAGACTAATCATCATTTAACTATTGGAAAAGGTGCCCTTTCGGGCACCTTTTTTCATTATGGACATTCTAATATGTGTATATATTAATTCTATTTTGCCAATTTGCGTGTACATACATATATTTGCATCATGAAACTTGAAGATGTATTAAAAACAACCAGGTTCAACGACGAGGTACACAAGGCAACATTGAATATATTATACACATCCTACTGGATGAGGGACAATATGAGTGCCGTGATGAAAGACATAGGTATCACATCAGAACAGTTCAATATCCTGAGAATACTGAAGGGCAAATACCCGGAGGCTATGTGTGTGAAAGATATAGGCAGCAGGATGATTGAAAAAAGCTCCAATGTACCACGCATACTTGACAGGCTGGTAGCCAAAGAGCTGGTAATGCGCACCACATCTAAAGAAGACAAACGCGAAACCATTATTTCGCTAACTGACACGGGTATGCAAACGTTGCAAAGGGCTAATGAAGCGCTTGCAACTATCAACAAGCAGACCATTGGCATTAATAATGAAGAGGCGGCAATATTGAACCAATTGCTTGAAAAACTCAGAAGAACAGATTAAAAACTATAAAACAATACAATTATGGCAACAAATTGGGCACTAGATGCTTCGCACTCAGAGATACAATTCAAAGTGCGTCACATGATGATTTCAAACGTTACAGGCGAATTCCAGAAATTCGATGCAAACGTAACTACGGAAGGTGATGATTTTACAACTGCTAAAATCAGCTTTACAGCAGATGTAGATTCAATAACAACAAAGAACGAGCAACGCGATGGCCATCTGAAGTCTGAAGATTTCTTTGATGCAGCTAACCACCCGCAAATCAAATTTGAAAGCACAGAGCTCAAGAAAGTAGATGACGAAAACTACAAACTACATGGCAATCTTACCATCCGCGCTACTACCCTGCCAATTGTGCTGGATGTAGAATATGGTGGTACTATCAAAGATCCTTGGGGCAATATCCGTGCAGGTTTTGTGGTAGAGGGCAAAATAAACCGTAAAGAATACGGACTGCACTGGAGCGCAGTTACAGAAGCCGGTGGACTTGTAGTTAGTGATGATGTAAAACTGCACGCTGCGGTAGAATTCGTTAAAGCGTCTTAATAAGTTTTAGGGGCGATAAAAGCAAAGGGTGTCACAATTGTGGCACCCTTTGTTGCGTTATGGCTGATAATAATTGTAACTTTTCTTAAACAACTACGATATACTATTATGAAACTGCAGGGGAAGACAGTATTTATAACAGGCGCAAGTCGCGGAATTGGCAAAGCCATAGCCCTCCGCCTTGCTAAAGAAGGTGCAAATATTGCAGTACTGGGTAAGTCTGTAGAGGAAAACCCTAAACTGGGAGGTACTATATATAGTGCAGCAGCAGAGATAGAAGCGGTAGGCGGTAAAGCAATAGCTACACCTTGCGACATCAGGGACGAAGAACAGATAATAAACGCTGTAAATAAAACCATAGAAGCTTTTGGAGGACTTGACATCCTTATCAACAATGCATCTGCTATATCACTTACCAATACAGAAAACACAGAGAGCAAGCGCTTCGATTTGATGCACGATATTAATGTGCGTGGCACTTTTCTTGTTACAAAACACTGCATACCACACCTGAAGAACGGTAACAACCCGCATATCATCACGCTGTCTCCCCCACTCAATATGAACCCGATGTGGTTTAAGAACAATGTAGCGTACACCATTGCGAAGTACAATATGAGCATGATGGCAATAGGTTGGGCAGCAGAATTGGCAAAATACAAGATAGCCTCCAACGCATTATGGCCTGCAACCACAATTGCTACAGCAGCTGTGCAAAATCTGCTTGGTGGCGATATACTGATGGCCATGAGCCGTAAGCCCGATATTGTTGCAGATGCCGTTTATCATATTATTAATCAAACTAGTGACAGCTATACAGGACAAACATTAATAGATGAAGATGTGCTGAAGCAAGCAGGCATTGCAGACTTTGACCAATACGCAATGACACCCGGTAGCAAATTGCAAAAAGATTTATTTCTCGACTAATCAACTTAAAAACTATACAAATTGGAACCCATTCTCTCAATCAACAACATCTCAAAGTCCTACGGACCGATACAGGCACTCAAGAATGTATCGTTCGATGTTCCCCCCGGTTGTGTATTTGGCATACTTGGGCCAAATGGCAGTGGCAAAACCACGATGCTTGGCATCTTGCTCGATGTACTAAAAGCAGATGGCGGCACCTACAAATGGATGAACTACGACAATGCCGATGAAGCGCGCCGTAAAATAGGATCACTATTGGAAACACCCAACTTCTACCACTACCTCTCTGCTATGGACAATCTGAAAATTGCAGCAGTCATCAAGCAACTGCCATCAGACGACAGGCTGGATGTATTGGAGAAAGTGAACCTCACGCAACGTAAAGACAGCAAGTTCCAGACCTATTCACTGGGTATGAAGCAGCGACTTGCCATTGCATCTGCATTGATGGGCAAGCCACAGGTACTGGTATTCGACGAACCTACAAATGGATTGGATCCTGTAGGTATTGCAGAAATCAGGGAACTGATACGCCAGTTGAATGCACAAGGGCATACCATCATCATGGCAAGCCACCTGCTCGATGAAGTAGAGAAAGTATGTACCCACGTAGCCATTCTGAAAAAAGGAGACTTACTACTGAGTGGTCCTGTTGACGAGGTACTGCGCAGCGAAGACCAAGTAGAGATTAGCAGCAACGATGCGCAACAATTGCTGGCTGTTATCAAAGTAATGCCGGGTATTAGGGATGCTAAACTCAGCATCAATACCATTACGCTGTCAGCCGAAAGCAATATTACAACTGCAGACATTAACAGGTATTGTACCGAAAAAGGCATTACACTATCACACTTGCTGCTGAAGAAGAAAAGCCTCGAAACCAAATTCATGGAACTGACAAACAACTAAAACTATGCAATCATTACTCTCTATAGAATGGCTTAAAGTAAAAAGCTATCGTACTTTCTGGATACTTACCTGTTCTTTTGCATTTCTGTTGGCAGTATGGAACTACGGCATCAGCAATGGCTTCCTGAAAATGGGCGCAGGCGATGTAAACATACTCAGCCAAGCATACTCATTCAGTAAAGTATGGAGCAACCTCGGCTTCTGGACAAGCATTTTTGTTGTCTTCATATCCGTACTTATTATTATCATTACCACAAACGAATACCAGTATCGCACCAACAGGCAAAACGTAATAGATGGCTGGAGCCGCCTACAGTTTTATCATGCAAAATGGTTTGTTGTATTGGCGCTAACATTCGGCACTACAGTATTTGTGTTCTTACTAGGCATAGTATTGGGTGGTGCTAATGGTGGATTCAGTAGCTTTCCGGGCGATATAGAAAAGCTATTCTATACATTTGTACTCACACTCAACTACTATAGTCTGGGTTTATTTACAGCTATACTCTTTAAACGCAGCGGCATCAGCATTGGCATATTCTTTATGTACAACCTGATAATTGAAACGCTGCTGAAAAGTCTTATCAACTGGAAGCTCGATTTTAAAGCTGGTAACTACCTGCCGCTACAATGTAGCGATGAGCTACTACCCTTCCCGCTGATGGATATGGCTAAAACAATGCTGAACATTAAGGATACACCATCTATGACAGCCTATGTCATCGTATCTTTTGTATGGATAATACTATATTATATTATTGGTCGTAGGATTTTGATGAAAAGCGATTGGTAAATTTGTTGCATGACGAATGACAACAGACCACTGATACTGATAACAAACGACGACGGTATAACTGCCCCAGGTATTCGCAGCCTTGTAGAAGCTGTGAAAGACCTGGGGCAGGTTGTTGTTGTAGCACCCGACAAGCCACAATCGGGCATGGGGCATGCAATAACAATTGGCGAACCGTTGAGGCTACACCGTTCAGACCTGTATGGTGATATTGAAGCATGGGAATGTAGCGGTACACCCGCAGACTGTGTAAAGTTGGCACGCGACAAGATACTGCACCGTAAGGCAGACCTCTGCCTGAGTGGAATTAATCACGGAGCCAACCACTCTATCAATATCATATACAGTGGCACCATGAGTGCAGCTATGGAGGCTGCCATCGAAGGCATCCCATCTGCCGGATTCTCTTTGCTGGATTTCCGCTATGAGGCCGATTTCTCATTGGCTAAAGAAGTAGCCCACGCCGTAGCACAACGCATGTTGGCAAAGCAAATGCCTATACACACACTGCTGAATGTAAACATCCCCAAACTACCTAAAGAACTGTTCAGAGGTATAAAAATATGCCGACAGGCTTATGCCAAATGGAACGAAGAATTCGACCATCGTACCGACCCGCGTGGCAAGGACTATTACTGGATGACGGGCAAATTCCTGAATATGGACGATGGAACTGATACAGATGTGCAGGCACTGGAGGAAGGTTTTGCCTCTGTTGTACCGGTAAAAATTGACTTTACAGATTATACAATGAAAGAGATACTTGAAAAAGAATGGGATATGAAATAATTTAGACCAATTAGCCAAACCATAATATATATTGGCCTGTCTATAACTTTCAGACGAATACCGCTTCTATGAAAAAACACCTAAACCTATTTTTGCTGCTGGTTATACTGGTAGTATATAACACACGTTCATATAGCAATGGAGTGCTCAGTGGCGAGCTATTGTATGAATGGATTTCAGATTCCACGTACAGATTCATTTACAAACACACTTATGGCTGCCCCGGAGACACCGCTCCTCTCACAATGCCTTTGTGCATCAAAAACCCTTGCAACAATAGTGGCGTTACACTTACGATGACAAGAATCCCTGTGTCTAACGGTGGCACACTGAATTCAGGAACTGCTGTAGGATGTTCAAGCACCAAAACATCTTGTGATAGCATTGGTGCAGTATTGCCCGGCTTTAAAGAACAATGGTATGCAGTAATATACACCCTTTCCCGATGCAATGCATGGAAAGCATTTACCTATACAGGCAATAGGATGGCAGCAAGTAACATACAAAATGCATCATCTAGCAGGTTATATGCCGAATGCACATTCAACAATACCGGCAGTTATCAGGGCAATTCGTCATCCTACTTTACACTGAAGCCCTATGCACTATTAATGCAAAACAATCCTTTCACATTCAATAACGGTGCAGTAGATCCTAACGGAGACTCTGTTGTTACTGATGTAATCATTCCCCAAACAGGCGTTTCTTCCTGCACAGATACGGCTGCGAACGTATTACTCACTTCCGGTTCTCCTGCAATATCAATACCCATCAACCCATTCCAGACAAACAATACATTTATACTCAATACACTAAACGGGCAAACTTCATTTACACCAACACAATCCGGATATAATATTGTAACCTATAGAATTAAAGAATACAGAAACGGAATACTGCTTGGTAGCATAACAAGAGATGTTTGTTTTTACGTTTTTGCATCAGGTTCAAACAGCACTATCTCAGCAGATTTATTTAATGCAATTGACACCAACTGTACAGCGTCAGGCTCTACAGCAGGTCCTTTAGGAGGTTCTCCTATTTTAGGCTGTGTTGGCCAACGTCTCGATTTTTGTTTTTATGTAAAGTCTGCAGATTCAAATGCTATTCTCAGGGTAACAGATAACGCTACATTAAACCTACCAGGTGCTATTATTACTTATGTCAATCAGTTAACAGATTCCGTAAGAGCTAAGTTTTCGTGGTCTCCTGGACTTAATGATTTTGGCGCAAAAGCATTTATTTTAACTATAAAAGACTCTACATGCAGACCTCCGGGCATTCTGTTATACAAGAGCATTAGTATACCAGTATATATATACCCACGTACACAAGCATCTCCTGATGTAGTAATATGCGCAGGCGAAATTGTAAACCTAAATGTAACAGGTGCAGGAAACTATGTGTGGACAGTATTACCAGGAGGTTCAAGCAGTAGTCTTAGTTGCAGCAACTGTAGTAATCCTACGGCCTCTCCTACAAGCAATACAAAATATGCTGTAACCAGTCAGGTAAACAATTTCTGTCCAAACATCAATAAAGATACTGTTTCTGTAACAGTACTGCCATCTCAACCAGCGACAATAGCAACGGGCGATACAACAATATGCCTTGGCGAAAAAGCACCATTATCGTTTACTGGTTCAGGCAATTATAAATGGAATGTAATAAGCGGCACTTCAGGCAGCCTTAGTTGCGACCAATGCCCAGCTCCTTGGGCTCAACCACTTACCAATACGAAATATGTAGTAACATCAGGTAATAATCTATGTGCAAACAGTACCGATACTGTTATTGTTACAGTAATACAGAAAGCACCAAGCTATCCGGCTATTGTTATCAGTTCAAGCTTCCAAAATTTTGCTATAAAAAATTATCCGATAACATTTACTGCAAAATCATCAGCTTGTGATACACCTGTTTATCAATGGGTATTGAATGGTACTGATGTTCCTGGCGCTATATTGGATACATGGAACACCACATTAAGTGGAACAAACGCCATAATAAGTTGTAGAATGACTTGCAAAGACCGATGTGCTATTAATAAAACACAAACAAGTAATACGTTGCAATTTATTGTTGTAAACGGCATAGAAAAATTTACACCCAATGCAGACATAAGCATATACCCTAATCCTTCGAATGGCATTATATATATTACCTCAAATAAAAATGCAATCCATAGTACTATTGAAGTAACAAACACATTAGGACAGTCTGTCTACAAACAAAAAGATTCCCTATTTACTAACGGCATACCTAAGCAAATAGACCTCAGCCATCTACCTTCTGGTATGTATACATTAAGGCTTAACGACTTTTTTTACATAATAACTATTACCAAAGATTAATAACCTACCTAAAAAAAGATCTTATGAAAATACTAATTCGTATTACTTCAACCCTATGTCTCTTATTATTGGCATTAACGAGCAATGCTGGTATTGCAGCCGGCGAAATAACCTATCAATGGATATCCGACTCTACTTATAGGGTTACATTCAAGGGCTATTTTGAATGTACCGGTGTAACTGAACCTAATACTTTGCCGTTGTGCATTGTAAACACCTGTACTACTATTACAACAACAGGTACACTTACAAAAACTACAGTAACCACCTACCCACAACCTTGCCCCGGATACCCAAACAAATGCACAGCCTCCACATCAACACTTCCAGGGTATAAAGAGGCTGTATACTCTACGCTTGTAACACTACCATCTCGTTGCACTGACTGGCGTTTTTCCGTAACATATAGTAGCAGGGATTTTGCAATGAATACTGCTTCCAACTCTTTTTACATCGAGGCCTCTCTTAACAATACCGGCTCTTATCAGGGAAATTCATCTCCCAATTACAATCGTGTTCCTTTTGAATTCATATGTGTAAATGAACCATTTACATACAACTCAATTGCAATAGATCCTAATGGAGATTCTCTAATCACAGACATAATAAATGTTAAAACTAATACTGGCTGCAGCCTTGGTACTGCTGTTACTTTCAACTCTGCAACTCCGTCTCTTACTATACCAACGAACCCTATCCAGTCAAACAATAGCACAATTTGCAACTCAGTAAATGGACAAATAAGCTTCACACCTGCTCAACTTGGCAGTAGTGTATTGGCACTACGCACACGTGAATTCAGGAACGGAGTGTTAATCGGGTACACTACGCGCGAACTTCGCGTTCTGGTCATGTCTTGCTCTACGCCTTATAATATTTTACTTTCTCCAAAGTTTCAGTTAGTAAACATGACAGCAGGCTATGCTTGTGCAGGTGCAACTATGAGTTATCGTTTTTATGTATCTGCTACAGATACTAATGCAATTCTTTCAGTAACAGACAATAGTAGCTTCAGCACGCCGGGAGCTACAGTAACTTACATTAATCAGAATACAGATTCTGTACTTGTTATATTCACATGGCCTGTACCCTTATCTCTATCCGGCACTTTGATAAATACTATTTATACTGTAAGAGATGGTACATGCCAGGCACCAGGCATTATTAAATATAAGTATTACGATGTTAATTTCGCGGTTGGGCCCGTAGCTAACGCTGGGGTAGATACTTTTGTCTGTCTCGGACAACCCTATTTCTTAAAAGGCGGTAACAACTGGTCTATCATTTCCGGCCCTACGGGTAGCCTTAGCTGCACTACATGCAGTAGCCCCGTTGCTACACCTACGGCAAAAACAACCTACTTATCAGGTGTTACAGGCTGCCCTAACCTACGCGATACCATTACCATTGATGTAAAATCACTAACTGTACCCACCCTTACAGTTACTGCCATACCAGGGGTAAGTATCAGCGCAGGCACACCTGTAGCATTTACAGCTACTAGTACCAATTGTGCAAGTCCTGCTTATCAATGGAAGAAAAACGGACTTCCCATTGCAGGTGCAAATATGCCGGTGTATGCTTCTACTACCCTTGCTAATGGAGACATTATTGCCTGCCAGCTTACCTGCAACGACACATGTCCTAGCCCTAAAGTACAATCTCAACAAGTCACAATGATTGTAACAAACGGTGTAGCAAAACTTATCAGCGAATCTGATATTATCATTGCTCCGAATCCAAACAGCGGCATATTCACCATCAGTACACAAGCTGAAAAAGCAGAGAAATATAATCTGCAGGTGTATAACAACCTCGGACAATCAGTTTACAAAACACAAACTATTATACTTGGAAATGGCATACCTAAGCAAATAGACCTCAGCCATTTACCTGCAGGTATTTATACTTTAAGACTGAATGATAATTCTTACAAAATAACCATCGCTAAGTAAATAGCCTAAAAAACTGATAAAATGAGAAGCTTCAACCGATTACTATCAACTTTATGCCTGCTTTTACTGGCATTCTCCAGCCGTGCAGATATTGCTGCAGGAGAAATAACCTATCAATGGATATCAGATTCCACATACCGAATCTATTTTAAAGGATACTTTGAATGTACAGGTACTACAGAGCCGCTTACAATGCCATTATGTATTGTCAATACATGCTCTACAATTACCAGTTCTGGTACACTAACCAAGACTAGTACTACAGTTTTACCACCTTCATGTGCTTCATTCCCTACAAAATGTTCTCTGCCTTCTTCCAACCTTCCGGGTTACAAAGAAGTAATATATTCAACACTTGTCACACTACCATCTCGTTGCACTGACTGGCGTTTTTCTGTAACAAACAGTAGCAGAGATGTTGCTGTAAATACTGCGTTCAGTTCTTTTTATACCGAGGCCTCTCTTAACAACACCGGCACTTTTCAAGGAAACTCATCTCCTTATTTCAATCGTATTCCTATTGAATATATTGCATATAATGAATCATTTGCGTACAATTCAAATACAATAGAGCCCAATGGAGACTCCATTGTTACAGATATTGTACCTGTAAAAACCAATACAGGTTGCAACCTGGGCAGTTCAGTATCGCTGAATAGTAGCAGTCCATCACTATCAATTCCTGCCAACCCATTTCAGACTAATCTTACTACTACACTCAATAGCGCATCTGGCTTACTTACCTTCACACCTAAAGTATTGGGACATAATATATGCGCACTACGTGTTCGCGAATTCAGAAACGGCACATTAATTGGCTACGTAACCCGTGACCTAAGATTCCTTGTAATTTCTGCGCCTGCACCAACATATACAATAGCTGTCTCTCCTATATTCCAATTAGTAAACTGTGTAATAGGTAGTAATGGATTTCTTATTGGCTGTCCAGGCACAACTATGAGTTACAGCTTTATAGCCTATGCCTCTGATACCAATACAATCTTATCAGTCAGAGGGATTTCACCTCTTATGCCAGCTCCTACTTATACTTATGTCAATCAAAACTCAGATTCAGTACGTGTAACATTTACATGGAATGTGCCCCTTAGTGCTATCGGGACACTATACAATAGTATATACGAAGTAAAAGATACTACCTGTCTGGCTCCGGGTATTGTCAGATATAAAGGCTTTGTTTTCCCTTTTGCTATTCATGACAGTGCAAAAGCAGGTGCAGATACATTTATCTGCCAGGGAAGTTCAATGACTTTATCAGGTGGCAGTAACTGGTCAATTATTTCAGGCACACCCGGCAGCCTTAGTTGTACAACTTGTAGCAACCCGGTAGTAACACCAACAACTAAATCAGTGTATTTATCTTATGTACCACTGTGTCCAAACCTGCGCGATTCTGTTACTATTGATGTAAAGAATATTACCGCACCTTTCATTACTGTTTCTGCTGCACCTGGCATAAACATCAGCAGCGGTACACCTGTTACATTTACAGCAACCACAACCAATTGTGCCAATCCTGCATATCAATGGAAAAAGAATGGGGTTACAATCCCCGGCGCTTCATTAGCAACCTACAATACTTCAGCATTGGCAAACGGAGACATCATCGCCTGTCAGCTTACATGCAATGATACTTGTCCCAACCCAAAAGTGCAGACACAACAAGTGACCATGATAGTAACAAACGGCGTAGCAAAACTTATCAGCGAATCTGATATTGTCATTGCTCCGAATCCAAACAACGGCATATTCACCATCAGTACACAAGCTGAAAAAGCAGAGAAATATAATCTGCAGGTGTATAACAACCTCGGACAATCAGTTTATAAAACACAAACTATTATACTGGGCAATGGAAATAACAAGCAGATAGACCTCAGCCATTTACCTGCAGGTATTTATACCCTTATGCTAAATGAAGCACCATATAAGATTACCATCACCAAATAACACATATCTTATTTTTCAGATAAAGCGGGGCTATACCCCGCTTTATTCATATATACCACATTATTATTGTAAATTTGCAGTAATAAAACGGCTATTATCCGTATAAAAGAAATGGCATTGGTTACAAAAAAACCGTAACCGTTTGTAACCATAGTAAAAGAATTACTAATATATATTATTGAAAACCGAAATAAATCATAAATCAGCCCATCAGCCTAATAAATCAATCCCTTATTCGGCTTATCTTGCAGGCTGATTTACAGGAATAAAAGAATGGATTATAAAAGAATATTAGTTACTGCAGCATTACCATATGCCAATGGCCCTGTTCACATAGGTCATCTGGCGGGTTGTTTCCTGCCATCAGATATATATGTACGCTACCAGAGGGCTCAGAAAAGGGATGTAAAATTTGTATGCGGTAGCGATGAACACGGTGTACCTATTACCATCCGTGCCATGAAGGAAGGCATCACACCACAACAGGTTGTAGATAAATACCATGCCATCATCAAAGACAGCTTTGAACAGATGGGCATTTCTTTCGATATCTATTCGCGTACCAGCAACAAAGTACACCACGAAACGGCACAGGCTTTCTTCAAAAAGCTGTATGACGATGGTGTGTTTGAAGAAAAAGAAAGCGAACAATACTACGACGAGGAAGCAAAGGTATTCCTTGCCGACCGTTATATAGTGGGTACATGCCCTGTATGTAGCAATGACAATGCTTATGGCGACCAGTGCGAAAAATGTGGTACGTCCCTCTCTCCTGAGCAGTTGATAAACCCACGTAGCGCACTCAGCAATGCAACACCTGTTAAGCGCAGCACCAAACACTGGTACTTCCCGCTGAATAAGTATGAGCAATGGCTGAAAGAATGGATTGTAGAAGGCAAGAAAGATGAGTGGAAAGCCAATGTATACGGCCAATGTAAAAGCTGGCTGGATAGTGGCCTGTTTCCACGTGCTATGACGCGTGATAGCAACTGGGGCGTACCTGTACCTATTGAAGGTGCAGAAGGTAAGGTGATGTATGTATGGTTTGACGCACCTATTGGCTACATCAGCGCTACGAAGGAACTGACACCAATGTGGAGCGACTACTGGCAGAAAGAAGATACCAAGCTGGTACACTTTATTGGCAAGGACAATATCGTGTTCCACTGCATCATCTTCCCTGCTATGCTGAAGGCGCACGGTAGTTTTGTACTACCCGACAATGTGCCTGCTAATGAATTCCTGAATATTGAAGGTGATAAAGTATCAACATCGCGCAACTGGGCTGTATGGGTACACGAATACATCAAAGACTTCCCTGAGCAACAGGATGTGCTGCGCTATGTACTATGCGCAAACGCACCTGAAACAAAAGACAACGACTTTACCTGGAAGGATTTTCAGGACAGGACCAATAACGAACTGGTATCCGTATTCGGCAACTTCATCAACCGAGCGTTTGTGCTGATGCACAAGCTATGTGGTGGCAAAGTACCAAAGCTGCATGAAGATGTGATGGACGATGCTGACAGAGCGTTGATTGCAGAAATACAGAAATCAAAAGCAGCAGTTGAAAGCGCTATTGAAGGTTATAAATTCCGCGATGCGCTGTACGAGGTTATAGACCTTGCCCGCAAAGGCAACAAGTACATGCAGGATAAAGAACCATGGATAGTTGCAAAAACACTGGCAGAAAATCCTGACAACCAAAAGCTGATAGATAACTGTTTGCATATTTGCCTGCAACTAACAGCTAACCTTGCTATACTAGCTAATCCTTTCCTGCCTTTCACAGCCAAGAAGCTATGCGGTATGATGAAAGTAGTAGACCGTATGCTGGAATGGGAAAATGCAGGGAAAATGAACCTGCTGAATGTTGGCTATCCGCTGAAAGCACCTGAACTGCTGTTCCGCAAGATAGAAGACGATGAAATAAAAGCACAGGTTGAAAAACTACATGCTAATCTGGTAAAAACACAACAGCCGCAAGTGCAACAAAACACAACAACTGAAACAGAAGAATCTGCTATACCTGCACAAAAGCCGGAGATAACCATTGACGACTTTGCAAAGATTGACCTGCGTGCAGGCACTATTCTGAATGCTGAGAAGGTAGAGAAAGCAGACAAACTCCTGAAGCTTGAAATTGATTTAGGCTATGAAAAGCGCACTGTACTTTCTGGTATTGCTATGCACTTCAGCCCAGAAGAAATAATTGGCAAACGTGTAACCGTTGTAGCCAACCTTGCACCACGCAAAATGAGGGGTATTGAAAGCAAGGGCATGATACTGATGGCGCAAAACGAAGAAGGAAAGCTTATTTTCGTAGCACCTACAGATGCTGCTATGAACGGCAGTGAAGTGAAATAAAGATTACGAACGAACGTATCACATACATCACAAATGAAAAAGAAAACACTCTGGTGGATAATAGGTGGCGGTATAGCCCTGTTGATTATTATTATCTTGATTGGTAAAGCCAACAGCGATAACGGTACTAAAGTGGCTATTGAAAAAGCATCTCCGCATACCATTACAGAAACCGTTACAGCCAGTGGTAAGATATACCCTGAAACGGAGGTGAAAATAAGCCCCGAAGTGAGTGGTGAAATTATAGAACTGAATGTAGAAGAAGGCGATAGTGTAAGCAAAGGCGAATTGATGGTACGCATCAACCCTGCTATCTACAGCTCAATTGTCACACAGTCTGAAGCCAACGTAGAAGAAACACGTGCACGTGCTGCCAACTCATCTGAAATGATGGAGCAGGCAAAGGCAAACTTCGAACAGGCAAAAAGCAATTACGAGCGCAACAAAAAGCTATACGAAGAGAAAGTAATATCTGCAATGGAATATGAGCAGGTAAAAGCAAGCTACCTGAGTGCAAAAGCAAGTTTTGAAGCTTCTCGTGCCAGTGTTTCGGGTGGTAAATACAGCATCACTGCAGCAAGTGCAGGGCTCTCACAATCTCGCGAGAATCTGCGTAAGACAACTATCATTTCACCGCGTTCGGGTGTTGTATCTGCACTGAATGTAAAACTGGGAGAACGCGTAGTAGGTACCGCACAAATGGCAGGTACAGAAATGCTGACCATTGCAGACATGAGCCGTATAGAAGTACGTGTGGACGTAAGTGAAACGGATATTGCCAAAGTAAAAATCGGTGATACAACCATCATAGAAGCAGATGCGTATCGTAACCGTAAGTTTACAGGGGTGGTATCAAAAGTAGGTGTATCAAGCAAATCAGGTGCATCGCTTACAAGTACAGACCAGGTAACAAACTATACAGTTCATATACTGATACTTCCATCCAGCTATGCAGACCTTGCGGTGAATTTGCAGAAAGGACGTTTCATCTTCAAACCCGGTATGAGTGCATCTGTAGAAATACAAACGCGCAGAGAAAGGAATATACTATCTGTACCAGTGAATGCAGTAACTACCAGAGACTGGGATGATAGTGTTAAGAACAAAAAGAAAGCTGATGGCTCAGACAACGACATCCGTCAGGTAGTATTTGTGTACGATAGCAAAGACAAGAAAGTAAAAATAAGAGACGTAAAAACAGGTATTCAGGACAATGAATACATACAGATAACAGAAGGGCTGAAAGAAGGTGATGAGGTTGTTATTGCTCCGTATGGTGCTATAGCTCGCACGTTGAAAGACAAGTCTTCTGTTACGGTGACAGACAAAGAAAAGCTCTTTGAAGCAAAGAAAGAAGAAGAGTAAAATCATAGCTTTTCTGCAGACCTGTCACTATATTTATTAAATAAACTACACTGCATTGGGGAATCATACATTGGGTAATATAGGTATTGTTGGTAATGGCAGCTGGGGCACAGCTCTTGCTAAAATACTAACGGATAAAGGCACTCTGATACATTGGTGGGTACGCAATACCAATGCCATGAATCATCTGAAAACAAGGCATCATAATCCGCAATACCTTACCTCTGTACGCTTTCTACCGGAAACTATCATACCTACAGACAATCTGCTGGATGTTGTTAATAACTGCGATACACTTATTGTAGCTGTACCGTCTGCATACGCACAGTCAGTACTGGAAAGTATTGATATCAATTTGCTGAAAGGCAAAAAGATAATATCTGCCATTAAAGGCATTTTGCCTGAAAGCAACTTGTTGTTGAATGACTATCTGGCAAAATACGATTGGTTCGATTTACAGAACTATGTAGCCATTACAGGTCCTTGCCATGCAGAAGAAGTTGCACAGGAAAGACTCTCCTACCTTACCTTCTCAGGCCTAAATGACGAACTGACAAGTGCAGTTGCAGAGGCATTTAAAAGCCCATACATATTCACTACTTACAACCACGATATATGGGGAGCACAGTTTGCAGCCGTGCTTAAAAACATATATGCCATAGGTGCAGGTATGGCACATGGCCTTGACTATGGCGACAACTTCTTGAGTGTATACATCACCAACTGCTATCGCGAAATGTATCGCTTCCTTGAAGCACACTTTGACAAAGTACACCCTTCTAACGAAAGACCTGATTTTCATACCAGTGCTTATCTGGGCGATTTGCTGGTAACATGCTATTCGCTACATAGCCGCAACCGTATGTTTGGCAACATGCTGGGCAAGGGCTATAGTGTTAAGAATGCTCAGTTGGAAATGAACATGGTAGCAGAAGGCTATTTTGCAGCAAGGGGGATGAATGAAATATCTAAGACACTGCACATTGAGCATCCAATTGCAAGCAGCATATACAATGTGCTATGGGGCAATACCCCACCATCTGAGATGTTTAGCAAACTGGAACATATGTTATCCTAATCTTTATAACTTACCATAATAATAAAGCCCCGATATACGGGGCTTTATTCATTCTTATCGTACCGACACCTTATTTGCGGATGTCCATTTCTTCAATCAGGTTATTTGCTTTACCCATTTTCTCAATCAGGAACAGAATGAAGCGAGCATCTGTACAAATAGTACGTTTATAGTTCTTATCGAAAGCTATATCACCGCTCATTGCTTCCCAGTTACCGTCGAAAGCAATACCTATCCATTCGCCATTAGCATTGATGATAGGGCTACCAGAGTTACCACCTGTGATGTCATTGTTCGTGATGAAACAAGTATGCAGTGTACCATCTTTATCTACATATATACCATAGTCCTTCTTGTTGTACAGGTCTATCAGTTCTTTAGGAGCATCAAACTCATCATCGTTGGGTTTGTATTTAGCTACAAAACCATCCAAAGTAGTGAAGTAGTCGAAGTGTACTGCGTCTTGTGGTTCATAACCCAAAACTTGACCATAAGTAATACGCATAGTAGAGTTAGCATCAGGATAGAACAGTTTATCTTCGTTCATCTCCATCAGACCACGTACATATTTCTTAGCCAGTTCTTTTTTCGTCTTGTTGAACTTCTCAACTGTAGGTTCGTAGTTGTCTTTATAGTTGCGCAGGAAGCTCATACCTAATTGACATGCAGCATCTTTCTCAATCTTCTCGATTGTTGGTTCTTTGCAGAAAGCATTGAATGCATTAGAATCTATAAAGAAGTTATTGTTCAGCACATATGCAGCATAGTCGCTGAATGTTTTGTCAACGCTCTCGCCGCCAAATTTCTTGAACACTACATTCTGATACACGTCAGGGTGTTGTGCTTTAGGAATATCGTTGTAGAACATTTTCAGCATTTCGGCAGTCAGGTCAAGCTCTGTAGATTTGTCGTACAGTTTCAGAATAGCTTTGCGACCTTTCTTCATGTCACCTACATGCTTCTTGATTGTATCCTGATTAGGTTCGTCTTTTTGCAGTTCTTTATACAGCAGTTCTACAGAAGTACCCAGTTTGCTTATTACAGGTGCACGGAAACACTCACTGTAGTAAGTAGCATGTTTTGCGTATGGTGCATAGCCATTATAAACTTTAGCAAAATCGCGCATAAGACCTTTGTACTCTGGCGCTTCTTTGTAAGCCCATTTGCTGAATGCAGCTTCTTTAGCAGCTTTTTCTTCTACTACTTTCAGGCGTTTCAGTTGTTCTGTCTGGCCTATGAAGTACTTCCAGTAGTTAGCAATGCTTGCATAAGATGAAGTCAGTTTCAGATAAACTGATTTGTCTTTATCCATGTGGTCTTTCATGATAGAAAGACGCTTAGTACGAATCTTAACGATTGAAGGGTTTACATCTTCAATAGCCAGTTTCACACCTTCAGAAACCTCATAACGGTTGGTACGGCCAGGGTAACCGAATATCATTGTATAGTCACCTTCTTTTACACCACCTATGTTGATAGGCAGATGTTTCTTAGGCTTGTAAGGAACGTTGTCTTTAGAGTATTCTGCAGGCTCATTGCTCTTGTTTGCATATACGCGGAACATAGAGAAGTCTGCAGTATGGCGAGGCCACATCCAGTTGTCCGTATCGCCACCAAATTTACCCAGCGATTTTGGAGGAGTACCTACCAGACGAACGTCTGTATATTTCTTATAAACCAGCAAAAGGTATTGGTTGCCGTTAAAGTATTCCCTGACATTAGCAACATACTTACCATCTTCTTCCGCTTTCTTTTCTATAGCCTTGCGGATTTCATCCATCTTCTTCGTCAGCTTATCGCCTTTCAGTTTGCGAGTAGCTTTTTCTATCTGTGCAGTGACATCTTCAACTCTTTCAAGGAAGATAACTGACAAATCTTTAGCAGGCAATTCCTGGTCTTTACTATATGCCCAGAAACCATTGTCCAGATAGTTTTTCTCTACCGTACTCAATGCAGCAATATTACCATAACCACAGTGGTGGTTAGTAATCAGCAAACCGCTTGATGATATCATCTCGCCTGTGCAACCGCCACCAAATTGTACGATAGCATCTTTCAGGCTTGCATGGTTGATGCTGTAAAGGTCTTCTTTAGATAGTTTCAACCCCTTGCGAACCATTTCGTCATAGTTCTTGCCTATCAGCATAGGTATCCACATACCCTCGTCTGCACGCACTTGTATCAGTGAGAATGCAGCAAGGAAAGATAACAGTAATTTCTTCATCTGTTGTGTGTTATCAGAATTTAATAAAATATGAGAGCCGCAAAAATAGTAAAACCTACGGTAGAATGAAGGGGTAATTATGAGGGGGATTTATTGCAGCTATTCAGGGATTTCCTTCTTATCTACAGCTACTATACCCTTAGGGTTCAGGATACGATACCATGTAAAGTCTTCATTGGCTTCAAGACCATCGCCATACATCACCTGTGTAGGGGTGGTAATCTTTACAAACTTCTCAGTAAACAGCTTTTTAGCGCTCTGGTTCCAAACCAGTTCCTCAGTATTCAGCTTCTCCCCTTTCTTATTGACTATCACTATACTATCACGTATCAGGATATTATTTTGCTTCTCATAATAGCGCGCATAACGTGCATTCAATGTACTCTCAACATTCAAGCTATCATCAAAGAATTCAACCTTCAAGCCTTTACGCATTTCTGTATAAGGAGGCTTTGCAACATCATTTTTGACAAACTCCTTTGCATATAACTTCATCTTAACATGTCCATTGTCACTATATAATATTGTTACATCCTCTGCTTTATCTTCTTGTTGTGCGCCTTTGGTAACGAGTGCATTTATCTCCTTAGGGTCATTTTTACAAGCTAACACCATTACAGACAACAAAATACCCGGCAATAAAATCCGGGTGAGTTTTGTTATATGTAGAGCTTTCAGCATCCGATTTATTCGTACTTGCGTTTGATAAACCATTTATCATTCAAAGATATACCCAAACCGAATTTCACAAAGTTTTCGCGAAGAAGGCTATTGGATGTAGTACCTCTGCTACCAATTTCTATCGATGTTTGTATACGAGCTGTATTCTTTTTGAAAGGCAATGTCATGCCTGCGGTAACAGCATAATAATCTAACTGAACACCACGCAGCATTACGGGGTCTGTACCATAGTAAGCTCCCAACCTGTAGGTAACACGTTGCAGATATTTACGAGTTTCAGTTATATCAGGTGTATATTCACCACCTACTGAAACCTTGTAGGCACTGTTTGCCAACGAATCCGTCATTCCGAAATTGCGGTACTGGCTCCAGTTAGTTGTAGTAAAATCTGCCCCTACAGCCCATTTGCCTGTGTTAAACATCTGAACACCAAAACCTAATTTGGTAGGCATAACAATTTTATCTCTTTGTCCTTCTATTCTATAAACAGTGTCCGTTTGGTACCTAAATGCCATCCAGTATTGGTCTTTTGTTGCAATTAACTTTTGAGAATTTGCAAAAGTAGCACCAACACGAATACCTAATTTAGGTTTAATATTATACTCATAAGATGCACCAGCATCCCAATACACGCCACCTACTCTTGTATTTGTAAGAAAGCCTGAGCCTAATACTTTATTAGATGCATCAAGAGGATCAAGAGAACTAACATTTTCAATATTACCGAAAATGTAACCGAAATTAAACCCGACACTAATACCCTTGTATTTACCACCAAATCCTACAAAGCCTTGATTCAAGGATCCGTCTCCCTGATATCCTTTTATTGCAGAACCGAAACTATCAATATTGGTAGTATCATTCAAACGATAATACACTCTAGATATGGGGCGCAAACCCAATGCCATACCCATATATTTACCCATAGGTATACCTATATGCATGTACGACAGTGTAGCCATACCTGTCCTGTATTTATCCGTATTAGTTTGAATACTGCGTGTATTAGCCTCACCGGCCGCCTCATAGGTGGTAAGTTTTAGTGAACTGTAAGATGCAGGATTAATGGTATTAACATTGAACTGACCAGCATAGGCTATAGATGTAGAGCCCATACCTCTTAGCATCACATTGGCACTATTTCTCATTTCGCCAATACCAAAACGTGAATAAGGAGAGTTTTCCTTATTTGAGTTTTGTGCAATTGCTGACAGAGAGGATAATAATAGTAGTACTATCGAGGAACGCTTAGCGAATATGTGGCGCATTATGCTTCAGTATTATATTTAGACCCTTCATTAACAGATTAGGGTCAGCAAATATCTTACTTTTCAGCTTGCCATCAAAGAAAGGCACGTCACCACCAGTTAATACAGCGTTAAAATCAGGGTATTGTGAAGCGTATTCGCTTAATATTCCATCAATTTCTGCTGCCATGCCAAACACTGCACCGCTACGCATGCATGTATCCGTATCGTAGCCCAGCAACAACAAATCACCTTCAGCCTTTACGTCAGGCAATTTGCTGGTAAAATGATGCATAGCCTGCAGGCGCATGCGTAAGCCCGGAGATATTGCACCACCGCGGAATGCCTTATTTTTTTGTACAAAATTGTAAGTAATACATGTACCCAAACAAATAACAAGGTTATTCTTATCCGGATTGGCAAAATATGCTGCTACTGCCATTGCCACCCTGTCTGCACCAAGTGTGCCCGGAGAGCTGTAAGCATTCATGATAGGCACAGGCGTATTGTTATTCATAACAACTACAGCACGCATGTTTTCCTTCAGAAAGGGCTCAATTGCTACAGAGTTTTCTGTAACTGAACAGAGAATACCTTTTGCCGGTTTATATTCAGCAAACACTTCCATCAGGCCCTCGCGAATACCGTCTTCGCTAAAGACCTTCATATCGACAAGTTGATCTTCGTTATTGAAAATAGCGACTTTGATCCTTGTGTTACCCCAATCGATACAGAGATTTGCAGACATAAGCTTGTTGTTTTATTAAAAGGATAACCAAAATAGTAAAAACAATCAAAAATTCCACCCTCTTCAGGAAATAAAAATATATTATCTTTTTACAAATTGAGGTCGCCGGTTGTCAGGTCGCGAAAATGGCCGTTGCGTTGAATCCTTGCTTTCATAGCTTCCAGTTCCTGTATAGTAGGTATAATCTCTTTCAGGTGCCTGCGTATATATTCAAGCCTTTGTACTTCAGTAAATAGCTGTAGCATTTCGTATTCCTGCTCTCTGGAAAAACCTACCAGATGGCCTATTTCATACGAAATCATGGACGTCTTATCCGTGGGAAATTTGCTTTCAAGATTCAAGAGTGTATACAGGCGTTTCACCTCGTTAAGAATAATGGTTGATATCTGCGTTTCTCCTTTCTCTATCACGTTATCGGGATAGGTAACAATGGCGCCTCTATAAAGCTTTTCGGGAATTTCCTTCATAAACTCCAGTGTTTTGAATACACTTACGCCTTTGGTACGGATATCCATTTCTCCATTATCATACACTTTCACCACCTCGGTTATCTCCATCAATGTGCCATATTCAGCAGGTCTTTTGTCAAAAACGGGTGGTAAACCAAATGGCTTTTTGTTAGCCACACACTCTTGTATCATTTGTTTATAGCGTGGCTCAAAAATGTGCAAGTTTAGTTTCTCTTCTGGAAAAACAACTATCTCTAAAGGAAATACGGGTATAAAATTAGTCATGTGTCAATCTGTTTTCCTGTGTACGAAGGGCGTGTTTTTGCCATAGCAGGAAGAACAAATATACAAATACACCGAATTGCACTTCAAAGACAGGCTCAATTAATAGTGTAAGCGCAAGTGAAAGCCATGTCATAAACATATAAAAGGTACGGCCTGTATCCTTTAACCAAGCCAATGGCATCAACACCCAAAACAGGAACAGAGCTAATGTTACCACGCCGGCTGCCAGCATTACTATAAAAAACTGGTTGTGTGGCAATAGCCTATATTCTTCAGGTACATCAGGGTACATGGTTTTATAGCCATCTATCATTTCGGCATACATATCGCCACTACCAACGCCTAATATCGGGTGTTGGGCTATCTTGGCACCTGCTATACGGTAAGATATCAGTCTGCCCATATCGCTGTAATCAGACTTTACTTCTCCCCTGTTATAACGTTGTATTGTTTCCTTTATATACCATACCCGTTTTTCAAGCGTAGGTATATAATTAACAGCCAGTAAAGTTGCCAACAGTAAGCCTGCTAACATCCCCAAACCAACGATGGCTTTCTTTCTAATAACATATCTTATTATCCAGCAAACAACAAACAGATACCATAATGCCAAACCTGTACGAGCCGCCAAAATGTGCAAGTATATACTCATTACCACTACAGCAAACCCCATAAACCAGCGCTGCCAGCGGGCATTGAGCATTGGCCAAGCATATACTGCCCAGATAATGAACAGTACTACAGACAAGCTGAAACGTATATGGTCGCACTCTGCAGGTGTGGGCAATACGTGCGAGTACACATACTGCTCTGTGTAGTATGCGGGATGTTTTATAAAGAATTGTAGACTGTATGCAACCCCTGCTAACATAATAGCAGTGGCCCAAAGCGTAAATACCCTTAATTGCTTAACCGTAAATGCAGGCAGCAAGGCAAATGCCAGCGGTAATAACAACACGGGGGCTTTTACAGTGTAGTGATGCTCCCAGGCAAACTTATCGTCTGACCAGAGGTAGGAAATGGCATACATTGTAACCCATACAAAACCCACCATCCAGAATTTCTCCTCGAACCATTTCTTTGGGTGTATATTCCACAAACTATTTACCCCAAAAGCAAATACGAAAAACGATAGCCAGGCCCTTTCCAACAGGAATCCTGCAAGCATGCCAAGAGCCAGCACGACTGCAATATTGGTTTTTGATAAAAGTTTTTGCTTAAGAGGATTATTTTTGTCCATTAATGGGTAATATACTTACTCTATAACGATTGAAAATCTTTTTTAGTGCAGGACAAGATAACACAACTTCTGGCAGAGATACAAGCAGGCAGTTTCAGAGCACTGGCAAGAGGTATTACCATGGCAGAAAATGATTTGCCTGGTTATGAATCCCTTTTGTTTCAATTGAAGAATACAGATACTGCAAGAGTTGTAGGCATTACCGGTCCTCCTGGTGCAGGCAAGAGCACGTTGGTAAATGCACTGCTGCACCATTGGATAAACACAGGAAAGAAAATAGCCGTTATAGCTGTAGATCCATCATCACCCTTCAACTACGGTGCACTATTAGGCGACCGAATACGAATGGCTGATTTTTACAACCACCCGTCTGTGTACATCCGTTCATTGGCTACGCGCGGAGCTTTAGGTGGTTTGCATGCTAAAATCATTGAGATAACCGATGTGGTGAAACAAGGCCCATTTGACTATATATTGGTAGAAACCGTAGGTGTAGGACAAAGCGAGGTAGAGATAGCAGGTCTGGCAGATTGTACAATAGTAGCACTGGTACCCGAAGCGGGAGATGAAGTGCAGACACTGAAGGCAGGCATTATGGAGATAGCCAACATATTTGTGGTAAATAAGGCTGATAGAGACAATGCTGACACCCTATACCGCAACCTGCGCATATTGGCACACGAAAGAGCTGATGGCGAAGAAGAAACACCTGTTATAAAAACCATAGCCACCCAAAAAGACGGGGTTGCAGAGCTGGCAGATGCCATTGAAAACTATCTGAAAACACATAACAGCCTGCCTGAAAAGAAACTACAGTTATTAACAGAGAAGTGCTGGCAGCTTATTCAGCACCAGAAAATGAAAGGCTACAGCAAGGCGAAACTGTTGCCGGGATTGAAAGAGGCGATACAAAACCCCGATTTCAACTTGTACCAATACACTAGTAAGCTTGTGGAAAACAACGCTTAATATCCCCAATTTGCTTTCATATATTTACACTAAGCAATCATTGTGTTTATTACAATTGAGAGGATAACGAATACGCCATGCTGGTTGATATAATAGCAGGGAACAGACCCGACATACTGAGATTAGCGTCTGTACTGGAAGCTATTCAAAGTGAACAGAAAAAAGGAACCCGAATTGGATACCGTTTTATATACACCGGTAACGATATCGACATCAACCTTGACAGAGACCTTTTTGAGCAATTGCACATCAGCCGTCCCAATCTTTATCTGGATATACCGGAGGGTAACGAAAGCTTGCAAATGGCTACAGCCATCAACAGATATACCAAAGTACTTGGCAATAACAAACCCGACTTAGTTTTGCTGACAGGCAAAACTGCTACAACCACGGGTTGTGCCATTGCAGCACGGAAACAACCTGACATAAAGCTTGCTATTGTTAATGCAGGTGTACGTACAGATAACCGCGAATTTACTGCTGAAACGAATAGGATATTGGCAGATGCGATTGCCGATTTCTACTTCACATCATCGCAAATAGCTAATAATAACTTGCTGTATGTTGGTGTGCCTAATGAAAACATCTTCTTTACAGGAAATACATTTATAGACAGTGTGTACAAGGTAAAGAAACAATACGCAGCACCTGAACTTTGGCAAACACTAAACCTGCAAAATCAAAGCTATGCAGTACTGATATTGAACAAGCCATATAATACAGGATACCCCGCCAATCTGAAAAATCTGTTGTTGACAACCCTGAAACATCTGAAAAACACGCCAATAATAATGGTGGTAAATACTGAAACAGAGAAAGTTCTACAAAAATTATCTATTCAGGCACATAATTTGCATATAGTCAAACGTCTGGGCTTCAGGCAATTGGGATATCTGCTGCAACACGCGCGTATGGTAATGACCGATAGTACCACAATACAGGAACAATGTGCCGTACTAACCACTCCTACCCTTACGTTATATCCCTACTGCGAATGCCCTGAAACTATTGAATCAGGGACAAACAATATGGCAGGGACAGAACTTTTTGATATAGAGAACGCTATCATAGATATGCTGAAAAGCAAACCCAAAGGAAATATACCGTATCTGTGGGACGGGAAAGCTGCAGAACGCATTATATCAGTCCTGAAAAGGATGTAACCCCTACATATATTAATAATAAACAAATTGTTAATAGCGTAATAAAAGGTTAATATTAAGTATTAAGTTCTCAACTTAGCTTTAACAATTGTAAGAAGAAATATCAATGCCTCAAC
>JADHED010000686.1_pt1 | contig 36356 bp, 27 predicted proteins | sample 8952041 | NCBI WGS metagenome assembly JADHED01 (sample SAMN16124423, study PRJNA663239) | bioreactor sludge metagenome | isolation source: sludge (control) | place: India:Bengaluru | collected 2018-09-08 | reverse complement strand
TCGCCAGCCACGCTGTCGAGCAGCGCCATCTGGCCACCCTCGGTCGGGCTGTAGCTGCCGAAGCTGCTGGCAACGGCTGCGCTGCCTGAGGTGGCATACCCTGAAAAATCGCCCTGCTCGAAGCCCTGGTTCGTGACCGATTGCGGTGCGAGCGCAGCAGTGCCGCCGAGGTTGTCGAGCAGCAGTTGCGAGGACTGCTCCATGTCATCTTCATCGCTGACACCCAGGGTCACCGATCCGGCAAAGGCGCTGCTGAAGGTGTAGCTGTACTGTTGCCAGCCAGTGCTGCCGAAGCTGGGCACGTAGAGGGTGGCGGCGAAGGCGGGTGCCGCGCCGAGGGCGGCCGCGGTGGCGGCGGCAAGAGCCAGTCGTTTCATGTCGGTCTCCTGATCTGTGCAGAGTGTGTATGAGTCAACCTCAGCCTTTACATACAACAGACGTGCCAATAAATAATTATTTTTTTTATCATATGGTTATATCTTCAAAGTTGATGGCGAAGAGCATTGCCTGGAGCAATCTGTAAAAAAAGTTGACACTTTTCGGCTGGATGGCGCGGCCGGCAGACTCTGCCGAAGCCGGCATTTCAGGCCCATCCGCCGGGCTGACGAGCCATTGACCTGACACACTGTCTGGACATTGCCGGCGCGCTCTGGGAGGATCATCCCTCGACTTGGAAGTGTGAATTTTTTCAACAGGGGGAGTGACCATGGGCAGTGTTCAGCAGGGCGTGGCCGCGCGGGGCGATTCGCCGCGCTTCATCATCATTGGCGGTGGCATGGCGGGCATCCTGAGTGCCATCAAGTTGCGCGAGGCCGGCTTTACCAACTTCATCGGCTATGAGAAGGCCGACCGGCTGGGTGGCACCTGGCGCGAGAACCGCTATCCGGGGGTGGCCTGCGACGTGCCGTCGCACTTCTACAGCTACTCCTTTGCGCCCAATCCGGAGTGGAGCCATGTCTTCTCGCCGGGCGAGGAGATCTGGAGCTACTTCGAAGAGGTGGCGCGGCGTTATGACGTGGTGAAGGATTTTCGCTTCGGCACCGAGGTGCGCAGCATGGCCTTCCGTGATGGCCGCTGGCATCTGGAGCTCTCGACCGGCGAGCGTGATGTCGCCGACTTCGTGATCGCTGCCACCGGCGTGCTGCACCATCCGGCCTACCCGGCCATTGCCGGCCTCGACCGCTTCCAGGGTGCGATGTTCCACACCGCCCGCTGGGACCAGAGCGTGCCGCTCGACAACCGGCGGGTCGGCATCATCGGCACCGGCTCGACGGCGGTGCAGATCGTCTCGGCGCTGGTGGGCCGCGTCGCCCAGTTGAAGCTGTTCCAGCGCACGGCGCAGTGGATCATGCCAAGGCCCAATCCGCCGATTGCGGAAGCGGACAAGGCGCTGTTTCGCAGCGATCCGGCGGTGATGGCGGCGATGCGGGCCGAACTGGGCAAGTCGGCCTCCGAGAATTTCGCCACGGCGGTGGTCAACATCAACTCGCCACAACTGCGCGAGATCGAGCAACTCTGCCTGGCCAACCTCGAAGAGAACGTGACCGATCCAGTGCTGCGCGAGAAGCTGCGCCCCCACTATCGGGCGGCCTGCAAGCGGCTGATCATGTCGCCGGACTTCTATCAGGCGATCCAGCGGCCCAACGCGCAACTGGTGACCGAGTCGATCGAGGCGGTCGAGGCCGGCGGGGTGCGCACGGCCGATGGCGTGCTGCACGAACTCGATGTACTGGTGCTGGCGACCGGCTTTCAGGTCGACCGCTTCATGCGGCCGATCGAGGTGGTGGGGCGCAACGGCATGACGCTCGACGAAGTGTGGGCCAATCGGCCCTCGGCCTACCTGGCGATCTCGATCCCCGACTTTCCCAACCTGTTCATGCTCAATGGTCCCAACGGGCCGGTCGGCAACTTCTCGCTGATCGATGTGGCCGAGATTCAGTTCGACTACATCATGCAGCTGATCGAAGAGGCGCGTCGCCGGCAGGCGCACCAGGTGTCGGTGAAGCCGCAGGCGGCCGAGCGGTTCGAGAATGAGCGGGTCGAGGCGACCAGGAACACCGTCTGGGTCAGCGGCTGCCGCAGCTGGTATCTGGATGACCGTGGTATTCCCGCCGCCTGGCCCTGGGGCTTCGACCGTTTCCGCGAGGTGATGGCGCAACCGAAGTTCGAGGATTTCGAACTGGTGGCCTGACTGCCGGTCCGGGTGGTCTGGACAGCCAGATCACCCGTTCACTGCCGCCGTGCATCGGCAGATGAGAGATCCTTTGCTCAAGAAGCGTTCCATCTGGCGCTGCCCGGCAGGGTCGGCCGTCACTTTTTCGTCATCTGTCACGGCTAGAGTGCCGGTCCGTCCTCACTCTGCCGCTGCCGTCCATGAGTCCAAGAAACGCACTGTTGCTGTTTGCACTGATCATTCCTCTGACCGCGCAAGCCTGGTGGAATGACGCCTGGAGTGAGCGTCGGCTGGTGCTGCTGGACACATCCGAAGCAGGGGTCGCGACGACCTCGGCAGTCTCTGGCGCCGTGCTGCCGGTGCGACTGCACAGCGGCAACTTCGATTTTCTGGCCGCCAAGCCCGATGGGAGCGACATTCGTCTGCTGGCTGCCGATGACAAGACCCCGCTGAAATTCCACATCGAGCGCTTCGACAGCGTCAACGAGCTTGCCCTGCTCTGGGTGCAGCTGCCGCAGATTGCGCCGAACAGCGCCGGGCAGAAGCTCTACCTCTACTTTGGCAATCCGGATGCAGCGTCGGAAGGCAGTGCGCCCGCGGCCAGTTACGACCCATCGACCCGTGCCGTTTTCCATTTCGGTGAAGGCGAGGCGACTGCGCGCGATCTGTCGGCCAATGGCAACAGCGCAAGCGGTGAATTGACGATCGAGAAGGCGGGTCTGCTCGGTGCGAGTGCACGATTCGCTCAGGTGCCGCTGCGGATCTCCGCATCGCCCAGTCTGCAACTGGCGCCCGATGGGCGCTTCAGTTTTTCCGGCTGGGTTCGGCTCGATGACGTGAATGGCGGCGCCGTGCTCTACCGGCAGGGTCCGGTGGCGATCAGGATCGAGCAGGGCAGGCTGACGCTCGCAGGCGTGGGAGCGCAACCGCTGACGGGTGGTGCGCTGAGCGCCGGAAGCTGGCAGCACATTGCGGTGACGGTGGGTGGTGGCAAGGCGACGCTCCATCTCAATGGTGCCGAGGTGGCCGCAGGTGAGGCTGCCCTGCCGGCCGTGCAGGACGAAGTGCTGATCGGTGAGGGGCTGCGCGGCCTGCTGGATGAGCTGCAGATCGCCAGTGATCTGCGCTCGGTCGACTGGATCAGGCTGGCGGTGGGTGCCCAGGGGGTGGAGTCCAGACTGCTCGCGGTGCGTGGCGACGAAGAGGTGGCCAGTGAAGCGGGCGAGGTCTCCTACATGGGCATCCTCGTCAGCAACCTCACCACCGATGCCTGGGTGGTGATCGTGCTGCTGATGGTGATGCTGGCGATCGCCGTGGTGGTGATGGTGGCCAAGGCCCGCCTGGTCAGTGTCACCGACAAGGAGAACCGCCTCTTTCTCAGACGTTTTCGCGATGCGACCGATGATTTTCTCGACCTGGAGAAGCAAGGTGCCAGCCATGCGCACTCATCGCTCTATCGTCTCTACCAGGCTGCCGTTCGCGAAGTGATGAAGCGCGGCAGCGAGCAGGGTGGAATCAACCTCAGCAATGCCTCGATCAGTGCGATCAAGGCGGCGGTGGATGCCGATCTGGTGCGGGAGTCGCACCGGCTCAATGCGCAGATGGTGCTGCTGACGATTGCGATTTCGGGGGGGCCCTTTCTCGGTCTGCTGGGGACGGTGGTGGGGGTGATGATCACCTTCGCAGCCATCGCGGCCGCCGGAGATGTCAATGTCAACGCCATCGCGCCCGGCATTGCCGCCGCGCTGCTGGCCACGGTCGCGGGTCTGGCGGTCGCCATCCCGGCACTGTTTGGCTACAACTATCTGGCCTCGCGGATCAAGAACATCTCGGCGGACATGCAGATCTTCGTCGATGAGCTGATCACCCGCATTGCCGAGAGTCACAGCCATTGAGCCGCCTCTGACGCGGCTGCATGGTGCCATGGTGCTTGTCGGGGCCTGACGATGTCGGTCGAAATCCACGAAGACAATCAACCCTATGATGAGATCAACATCACGCCGATGCTCGATCTCACCTATGTGCTGCTGGTCATCTTCATCATCATGACCACCGCCTCGGTACAGGGCGTCAGGGTCGAGCCTCCCCGCACGGTGACGGCGCAGACGCTGGCCAAACCGCAGACCCGTGCCATCACCGTGACGCGCGAGGGCAATGTTTTTCTGGACGCCTATCCGGTGGACATGCAGCAACTGGAGGTGCGGCTGGCGCAGTACAAGGTGGCCAATCCGGCGCTGCCGGTGGTGCTCAAGGGCGATGCCGAGGCCCAGTACGACAAGGTGATGCAGGTGCTGGAGATCTGCAAGCGTCTGGACATCGTCGAGATCGGGCTGGTCACCAAGCGGGCGGGAGGCTGACCATGCAGCTCCAGAGCGAGACCAAACCCTATGACTCGATGAATGTCACGCCGATGCTCGATCTGGTCTATGTGCTGCTGGTGGTGTTCATTCTGATGACCACCGCGACGGTGCAGGGGCTGACCATGAACCTGCCCAAGCCCAGCAACAAACCGAGCAGCGAGCAGCATGAGGTCAAGATCGTGCAGATCACCCCGGAAGGGTCGCTGCTGCTGAACGGGGTGGGCGTCACGCTGGAGGAGCTGAAGAGCCAGCTCGAGCAGGCCAAGGCGCGCGATCCCAAGCTGTCGGTCATGATCAAGGGCGATCCACTGGCGCAGTATGCACGGGTGATCGCGGTGGTGGACATGGCGAACCTGCTGGCCATCGAGGGGGTTGGGCTGGTGACCGCGCGCATCGGCAACTGACATGAGCGGACTGGCCGAAGAGGAGCTGGAGCGCAGTGATGCCAGTCGCCGCTGGCGCATCGTGGCCGGGTTGCTGCTGCTGGCAGCGGGCATTGCGGTGGCCGTCTACCTGTTGCAGGGGCTGGGCAGGAGTGGCCCGGTGCAGCAGAAGCAGGTGAGCAAGATCACCATCCTGCCCGATACCCCTCCGCCACCGCCCCCGCCGCCACCCCCGCCCAAGGAGCAGCCCAGGGAAAGCAAGGAGATCAAGGCGCCGCAGCCCAAACCGGTGGAGGCGCCGCAGGCGCCGCAACCGCTGAAGATGGAGGGTGCTGCCGGGGAGGGTTCGAGCCCATTTGCGGCCGGCACGGTGTCGAGCGATTACATCGGCGGCAAGGTGGGCGGCGGTGGTGGCGGCATGCAGTTCGCGTTCTTTTCCAGTGCGCTGCAACGCCACATCCAGCAGGAGCTGGCGCGCAACCGCGCGCTCAAGCTGGGCGATTACCGGGTGCTGGTGAATGTCTGGATCGATGCCCAGGGCGTCATGCGCCGGGTGGAACTGGCCGAGTCGACCGGCAATCCCGACACCGACCGCGCCATTCGGGAGGCGCTGAACCAGCTTCCACCGCTGCGCACCGCCGTGCCCGAGAATCTGCCGCAACCGATCAGGCTGCGCATCACCAATCGCATGGCGGGCTGATGCAGCCAGTGCGACCACCGCGAGAACCCAACCATGCAAAGGCCCGGACCATGACATTCAAGACACTGCGCTGCGGCGTGCTGCTGGCCTCGGCGCTGTTGAGCGCGCCGGTGTGGGCCGAAGATTCGCGTGCCTCACTGGAAGCGCTGCGGCAAACGACGCTGAATCTGATCAATGCACTGGTCGACTCCGGCGCAATCACCCGGCAGAAGGCCGATGAACTGATCAAAAAGGCGGAGCAGGATGCAGCGGCCACGGTGGCGCAGACGCCGAAGAGAGCCGACAACACCGTTCGGGTGCAGTACGTGCCCGAGGTGGTGAAGAGCGAGATGCGTGAGCAGATCAAGCAGGAGGTGCTGGAGCAGGCCAAGCGTGAGCATTGGGCCACGCCCAATGCGATACCGGACTGGCTGGATCGCATCAAGTGGGAGGGCGACCTGCGGCTGCGCGAGCAGCTCGACCGTTTCGACGAAAACAATGCAACGCCGTTTGACTACGCCACCGCCGCCGGGACCAATGCACCGCCACCGCTGCCGAACGACCAGACGCGCGCTGCCGAGTTCGCCAAGGTCAATGGCCAGGGCATCCCCACTGCCAACACCACAGAAGACCGCGACCGCCTGCGGTTGCGGGCAAGGCTGGGAATGCTGGCCCGGCTTTCCGATGAGTGGAGCGGTGGGGTGCGACTCGCCACCGGCAGCAACAGCGACCGGGTGTCGACCAACCAGACGCTGGGACAGGATTTCAACAAATACACCCTTCTGCTCGACCGCGCCTACCTGAAATTCGACCCGACCGATTGGCTCTCGCTGACCGGCGGTCGCATTCCCAACCCCTGGTTTTCGACCGATCTGGTCTGGGATGAGGATCTGAACTTCGAAGGGCTGGCCGCCAACTTTCGACCCGTGCTCTCCAGCAGCAGGGTCAAGCCCTTCGTGACGCTGGGCGCCTTTCCACTTCAGGAAGAGAACCCGCCCTCTTCCAGTGGCCGCTGGCTGCGTGGGGTGCAGGGCGGCACGCAGTGGGACTTCAGTCCGGACATGCGACTGAAGGTGGGACTGGCCTGGTATGACTACCAGGATCTGGCCGGGGAGGTCGAGCCTGCCAGTGCGCTCGACAGCACCGGAAACCCGATCACCGCCAATTACGGGCAGTATGAGTATGGCAACGGATTGCGGCAGAAGGGCAACTCGCTGTTCGTCACCAATGCGCTGGGCGACACCGGATCGACTCCCTACTGGGGGCTTGCCGCGGAGTTCCGGCCGGTCAACCTGACTGCATCGCTGGAGCTGGCACAGTTTGCGCCGGTGCATGTGGTGTTGAGCGGGGACTGGGTCAAGAACACCGCCTTCGACCGCGCGCAGATCCTCTCGCGCACCCAGGGGCGGATCAACCTGACCGATGGCAGCGACCAGGGCTACCAGTACCGGCTCACCGTCGGGACGGCCGAGGTCAGAAATCGACGGGACTGGCAGCTGTCGGTGGCCTATCGCCATCTCGGTTCCGATGCGGTGCTGGATGCCTTCACCGATTCCGACTTCGGGCTGGGCGGCACCAACCTGAAGGGCTATCTGCTGGGCGCGCAGTATGGGCTCGATCGCAACACCGTGCTGAACCTGCGCTGGCTGTCGGCCGATTCGATCGACTCCTTCTCGTTCATTGCCGACCACAAGTTTGCCGTCGACCTGTTTCAGGCCGACGTGAGCGTGAAGTTCTGACCATGGTGGCCCAGCTCACACCTCGTCGGCTGCGTCTCGCCGTTCTGCTGCTCTGTGCGCTGAGCGGACTGGTCGCCGGCACGCTCCATGCCGCTGACGACCCCAAGAGCGACCGCGAGCAGATGCAATTGCGGCGGCTGCAACAGGCAGTGCGCAAGCTCGAACAGGAAAAGGCGCAGATCGAGGCAGAAAAAGCACAGATGGTGCAGGAAAAATCCCAACTCGATGCGCAGTTGCAGCAAAACCGCGACCTGCTGGACGAGAGCGATCGCAACCGGCAGGGGCTGGCGGAGCGCGTGGCCGTGCTGGAGCGGGAGCTGGCGGCCAGCAGGGCGGAAAATGCGTCACTGACTCAAGGCGCTGCCCAGACGCAGCAGGCGCTGCAGCGAGCGGTCACCGCCGCGCAACGGCTCGATGAGAGGCTCGCAGAGCAGCGTACGGCGCTCTCGGCCTGTGCGGCCAGCAACGAAAAGCTGCATGGCTACGGCATGGAGCTGCTGGAGCGCTATGAAAAGAAGCGTTGCAGCGATGCGCTGCTGCAGGCTGACCCCTTCACCCAGTTGAAGCGCGCCGAGATCGAAAATTTCCAGGAGACGTACCGCGACCAACTGGATGAGCAGAAGCTGAGCGCTTCCCCGGCTGAATCGGATGGCGCCCGTGATCGGCAGTGAGGCCGGATCTGAACATTTTTCAATCTGTCACCGAGCTGTCATCACTGCTGTCTAGAGTGCGCTGATTCAAAAACATCAGCTTGTTCATGGACATGGCAGCAGCACAGATTCTGGTGGTGGAAGATGACCTGGAGATTCAGGAACTGATCTCGGTCAATCTGGCTCGAGCGGGTTACCGGGTGCAACGTGCCGCCGATGCCGAGACGGCGCAGAATCTGGTGAACAGCACACTGCCCGACCTGATTCTGCTCGACTGGGGCCTGCCCGGTCTGTCGGGCGTCGACCTCATGCGGCGACTGAGAACCAATCCGCGCTCGCGCGAGCTGTCGATCATCATGCTCACGGCGCGCAGCGAAGAGCGCGACAAGATCGTCGGCTTGGACGCGGGGGCCGACGACTTCATCACCAAGCCCTTCTCCCCGCGTGAACTGCTGGCCCGCATCACCGCCGTGTTGCGGCGTCGTCTGCCCCACACCTCCACTGATGCGATCGAGATCGATGGCCTGCGTCTCGATCCGCTCGCCCACCGGGTCACGGTGTCGGGCATGGAGGTGGCCCTGGGGCCGACCGAATTTCGTCTGCTGCGTTTTCTGATGGCCAATCCGGAGCGGGTGCACAGCCGCAACCACCTGCTCGATCAGGTGTGGGGCGACCATGCCTTTTTCGACGACCGGACGGTCGACGTGCACATCCGCCGGCTGCGGGTCGCACTCGAGCCGAGCGGCCGGGATCGGCTGATCCAGACCGTGCGTGGCAGCGGTTACCGCTTCTCTTCCTGTTCGTCCTGATCGGGCAGGTCCGCATCGGTGGTGCCGGAGTGCTCCGGTCACCTGCAAGCTGCATAAAAATTGAGCGCTGCGCCGGTTTGTCATTGTTCTGTCATCGATGAAGCCTAGCCTGCGCTGGCTCTTCAGCCGGGATCCGGTCGATATGTTTCCACGCTCTGTGTCAAAGATCCGTGCTCGCGGATTCACGCTGCTCGAACTGCTGGTGGTGATGGTGATCATCGGCATGCTGGCCGGCTTTGTTGCGCCCCGGTTCTTCTCCCAGATCGGCAAGTCGCAGGTCAAGACGGCGCGGGCCCAGCTCGATGCCCTCGGCAAGGCGCTGGACCAGTACCGGCTCGATGTGGGTCGCTACCCGGCGACCGAACAGGGCCTCACTGCATTGAACGAGCGCCCCGCCGGCGAGGCCAGGTGGTCTGGCCCCTACCTGCAAAAAGCCGTGCCGCTGGATCCCTGGGGGCGGCCCTACCTCTACCGCTCTCCGGGAGAGCATGGCGAGTACGATCTGCTCTCTTACGGCAAGGATGGCCAGGCGGGCGGCAGTGACGAGGCCGAAGACATCACCAACTGGTGATCGATGATGAAGTACCAGGTCAAGACTCTGAATGCAGACAAGGGTGTCGACATCATCGTGCTGGAGGCGAGTGATCAGGCGCAAGCCCGACACCAGGCCGCCGCACAGGGCCATGCCGTGCTGTCGGTCACCCCTCTGCCACTCGGTGGCGGGTTACGCAGTGCCGGCAAGGCGCGCTTTCCGCTGCTGCTGTTCAGTCAGGAGCTGCTCTCCCTGCTCAACTCCGGTATCTCGATCGTCGAGGCCATCGAGACGCTGGCCGAGAAGGAGCAGCGTCCCGCCATCCAGCAGACGCTGCGGCGTATCCTGAGCGGGTTGCGTGAAGGGAAGGCCTTCTCGGCGACGCTCGAAGAGGCGCCGCACAGTTTTCCGCCACTCTATGCCGCCACCCTGCGCGCCAGCGAACGCACCGGTGACCTGGGCGAAGCGCTGTCGCGCTACATCGCCTACGCATCACAACTCGAGACCTTGCGCGGTCGGCTCATCAGCGCAGCGATCTATCCGCTGTTGCTGGTGGTGGTCGGGACGCTGGTCATTCTGTTTCTGCTCGGTTATGTCGTGCCGCGCTTCTCGCACATCTATCAGGACATGGGTGGCGATCTGCCGCTGCCGTCGCGACTGCTGCTGGAGTGGGGCTTGGCGGTGGAGCGCTACTGGCCGCTGTTGATCGGCATGGTGGCGGCACTGCTGGGGCTGGCCATGCAGGAGCGGGTGCGACACTGGATGGCACAGCGCCTGCTCGGCCTGCTGTGGCGCATTCCAGCGGTCGGCGAGCGGATGCGGGTGTTTCAACTGACCCGACTCTACCGCACGCTCGGCATGTTGCTGCTGGGCGGCATTGCCGTGGTGCCGGCGCTGGAGATGGTGAGTGGGCTGCTCTCCGCCGCGCTGCAGCCGCGGCTGGCCAGTGCGACCCAGGCCATCCGCGAGGGGCGCGGCATCTCGCAGGCCTTCGAGGCGGGTGGGCTGACCACCGCGGTGGCGCTGCGCATGCTCAGGGTCGGCGAGCGTGCCGGCAACATGGGCGAAATGATGGAGCGCATCGCGGCCTTTCACGATGAAGAGATGGCGCGCTGGGCGGAGTGGGCGACCCGGCTGTTCGGTCCGCTGCTGATGCTGCTGATGGGGTTGATGATCGGATTCATCGTCGTGCTGATGTACCTGCCGATCTTCCAGTTGACCGAGGGCATCCAGTGATGGGCCATGCCGCGCTCGACCCGCCGGTCGTCCCCTTCTCGCCTGCGGAGCTCCAGGCCGCCCGCGTGCTGATGAGGGCACGCGGCTGTCGCCTGATCGAGGCGCTCGCGCAGGCGCATGATGGCCCGGATGCGGCCTGCGTCGCGCGGCTGGCCGTCACCGTCCGCATGAAGGTGGCCGGCATCGAGGCGATGCACGAGATGACGCCGGCCTTCGATCTGCTCGCCTATGGCGAGGCGCTGCAGCGGGAGTGTCTGCTGTTTCGTGCTGCCACGGATGGGCAGGGGCTGGTGGCGCTGCTGGCCGATCCGTTCGATGCCGGACTGCGCGGCTGGCTGGAGGAGCGGGCGCCCGAGCGGCTGGAGATCCGGCTGGCCAGCCGCAGTGACATTGCCGCCTACCTCGCGCGCCACGAAGAGACGCTGCGGGCGATGGATGGCCTGGTGGCGATGCAGGCATCGAGCCGACGCGATGCGGCGGCCGAGGACATCTCGCTGCGCAGCATCAGCGAAGACAGCAGTCCGGTGGTGCGTCTGGTCAACTCGACGCTCTACGACGCGCTCAAGGCCGGCGCCAGTGACATCCATCTGGAGACGGTGCCGTCGGGCATCTTCATCAAATACCGCATCGATGGCGTGCTGGCCTCGGTGGGTGGCATTCAGGGGAGCGAAAACGCCGAGCAGGTGATCTCGCGCATCAAGGTGATGGCGGAGCTCGACATCGCCGAACGGCGTGTCCCGCAGGATGGCCGCTTCAAGGTGGCGCTGGCCGGCCGCGAGATCGACATCCGGGTCTCGATCATGCCCAGCATCCATGGCGAGGATGCGGTGCTGCGCATCCTCGACAAGCAGCGCCTCTCCGCCGAGGTGAGCGGACTGCGCCTCGAATCGCTCGGCTTCGATGCCCCCACGCTCTTCGCGCTGCGCCGGCTGGCGACCGAGCCCTACGGCATGTTGCTGGTCACCGGACCCACCGGCAGCGGCAAGACCACCACGCTCTACGCCGCCATCGGCGAGATCAACACCGGCCATGACAAGATCATCACCATCGAGGATCCGGTCGAATACCAGTTGAACGGCGTGTTGCAGATTCCGGTGAATGAAAAGAAGGGACTGACCTTCGCGCGCGGGCTGCGCTCCATCCTGCGCCACGACCCGGACAAGGTGATGGTCGGGGAGATCCGCGACGGCGAGACGGCCCAGATCGCGGTGCAGGCGGCGCTCACCGGCCATCTGGTGCTCACCACCGTCCATGCCAACAACGTCTTCGACGTGCTGGGCCGTTTCACCCACATGGGGCTCGACCCCTACAGCCTGGTCGCGGCGCTCAACGGCATCGTCGCGCAGCGTCTGCTGCGGGTCATCTGTTCGGACTGTTCGCAGCAGAGCCAGCCCGATGCCGCCCTGCTGGCGATGTCCGGCATCGATGCGGCCGAGGAGTTCGACTTTCGCAGCGGGCGCGGCTGCGGCCACTGCCGCGGCAGCGGCTTTCGTGGACGCAAGGCGATTGCCGAGGTGCTGCTGCTGGACGACGAGCTGCGCGAGATGATCGTGACCCGTGAACCGGTGCGCCGCATCAAGGAGGCCGCCTGTCACAAGGGCACGCGGCTGCTGCGCGAGGCGGGGCTGGAGATGGTCCGGCGCGGCGAAACCACGCTGCAGGAGCTCAACCGTGTGGTCAGCTAGGCGACTGCGGGTGGCGCTGTCGACGCAGCAACTGGTGCTGGTCGAGCACAGCCGACCGTGGTCGCGGCGGCCGACGGCGGTCCAGCAGCTCCACTATCGATCTGAAGGCGTGGCGGAGTCCGCGCCGTGGCGTCCGGCTGTCGACGCGCTGACGCGGCTGCTGGCACAGCGGCAGGCGCAGGGTGCTGCGCTGCATGTCGTGCTCTGCGGACGCTTTGCCCGCTGGCAGTTGCTGCCATGGCGTGCAGGATTGACCCGACCCCAGGAGTGGAGCGCCTACGCCGCCGTGACTTTTCAGGAGACCTTCGGTGCCGTCACCCGCGAGTGGCAGGTGCAACCGTCGTTGCAACCACCGCAGCAGGCCGTGCCGGCCTGTGCGGTCGATGCCGGACTTCTGCGCGCACTGCGCACGGCCTGCGATGAGACCGGCGCGACCCTGGCCACGGTGGCGCCCTACTTTTCGGTCGCCTTCGACCATTGGCGCAGTGCGCTCGAGGGCAGGGTGGTCTGGTTCGGTGTGCTCGAAGCCGACTCTCTGGCGCTGGGGCTGCTGCAACAGGAGCAGTGGCTGGGTCTGCGCAGCCAGCGGCTCGACAGTGACTGGCGCGAACTGCTGCCGGGGATGATGGCGCAGATCGGCATTCAGGCCGGCCTCGATGAGGTCGAGACTGCGGCGCCACGGTTCTATCTGACCGGAGCGGGCGAAGCCCCGGCCGCCGACCCGCGGCACCCCTTCGTCTGGCTGCAACCGCGCAGCCAGACCCAGTTCGATGGCATCGGCTGTCGCATGGCGCTCGGGCTGTAACCATGAGGATGCCACCGCTCGAGATCGACTTCAGCGCACGTCGTCGCCTGGCCTCGCCGCTCGGCTGGCTGCTGCTGGCAGCGGGGGGCGTGGCCATGGCGCTGGTCAGCCTCGATCATCTTGCGGCGCTCGATGCACTGCGCCTGGTCGAAGTCGAGCAGGCGCGCCTGTCGCAGCAGAGAGAGCAGGCGCAGCCAGCCGGACGCTCTGGCCGGAGCGAGCTGGAGCAGGCTGAACTGAAGTCGGCCCAGCGCACCGCTGCCCAGCTGAATCTGCCGTGGAACGCACTGCTGGCCACGCTCGAGCGGAGTGCCGACCCCAATGTGGCGCTGCTCTCATTCGAAAGCGAAGGACAGACGCGCCAGTTGCACCTGATGGGCGAGGCGCGGACGATCGATGACGTGGTGGTCTATGCGCAGCGGCTGGATCAGTCATCGCAGGTTGCCGCGGTGACACTCTCGCGTCATGAACAGCGGCGAGTGGAGCAGGAGAGCGTGATCCGGTTCACGCTGGATGTCGACTGGAGCCGCCAGTGATCACCGCGGAGCTGTTCACTGCCCACCTTCGGCATCAACTTCACCGGCACGGCTGGCCGGCGGCGGCCGGACTGCTGCTGGGCCTGATGGCCCTCCTCTGGCAGCTTGTCATCGTGCAGGCCGTGCGCAGTGAGACGCTGGCGCAGCAGGCCGCGCTGGAGGCGCTGCGGCGCCAGCGTGCGGCGCAGTCGACACCGCAGCAGGTGGAGGGCCGCCGGTTGAGCGATCTCCACGCCAGCCTGCCGACCGATTCGGATGCACTGGCCGTCATCGAACGCCTGCACCATGCCGCCACCCTCCATGGCGTCGAGCTGCCCCAGGGCGACTACCGGTTGAGCCGCGATGCCAGCGGCACCCTGCTGCGCTACCAGATCACCCTGCCGGCACGCGGTGGCTATCCGCAACTGCGCGCCTGGCTGGCCGATCTGATGAATGCGCTGCCGACCATCGCGCTTGATGGGTTGGCCGTCCAGCGTGACGACGTCGGCAGTGGCCGGATCGACGCCAGAGTGCGGCTGACCCTGTTTCTGAAGGCGGGCTGAGCATGGCAACGGTGGCACCCTCCCGATCGCTGCTGCGGCAAGCTGTTTTGGCACTGGCGTTGATCGCCACGCTGATCGCCGCCTTCGTCGACTTCGGTGAACCGGAGCTGGTGCAACCACGACAGCGTGAGCCGCTCGCCGGGCGCGCCGCCGGCGAGGCCGATGCCTCGTCCCGGAGAGTTCCGGAGTCGAGGGTTCCGCCTGCCGTACGGGAACAGCATGTCGCCCAGGGCATCGACCTCTTCGCGGCCCACAGCTGGCAACGCCTGCCGCTGGTCGAGCGGATGCCGGCACCGCCGCGGTCCACCGCACCCAGGGTGCCGCCGTTGCCGTTCCGTTACCTCGGCCAACTGTTCGACGGCCGGCAGAGCGTGCTCTTCGTCGGCCAGGGGCCGCGCAGCCATCTGCTGCGCGAGGGCGATGTGCTGGAGCGCTACCGGTTGGTGCGCATCGCAGCGCAGGAGGCCACCTTCGTCCATCTGCCCAGTAACCAGCGACAACTGCTGAAATTCACCAGAGAAAATTGATGTCACCTCACGCGCACGCCACGCTTCGCCGCCTCGTGCTGACCCTGTTGCTGCTGCTGGGCGGCTGTGCGACCCACCCGGCGATCGACGAGAGCGATCGACTGATCGCGCAGGGGCACACCGAAGAGGGGGTGCTGCGGCTGGCGCAGGCGGTGCAGGAAAATCCCGACGACCATCAATTGCAGGGGCGCTATCTGCGTCAGCGTGAGCGGCTGCTCGGCCAGTTGTCCGAAGCTGCGGCTTCCGAGCGCGAGGCAGGCCGGATCGATGCGGCCGAAGCGCTCTACCAGCGCATGCTGAAGCTCGATGCCAACAACCAGCGCGCCCGCAACGGCCTGACCGAGGTCGCGATGGAGCGTCGGCACCAGGCCGCCCTCGCCGAGGTCAGGGTCCTGATGGCCCAGAACGACACCGCGGCCGCCGAACGCATCCTGCGTACGCTGGTGGCCGAGAATCCGCTCAACAGCGAAGCGAAACGGCTGTTGCAGGATGTGCGGCGCAAGGCGCAGCAGAGCGAGGAGCCGCTCAGGCGCGCGCTCAAGTCACCCTTCACCGCACCGATCAGCCTGGAGTTTCACGACGCCGAGATGAAGACGGTGTTCGAGATGATCTCGCGCAGCGCCGGGATCAACTTCGTCTTCGACAAGGACGTCAAGTCGCAGACCAAGGTGACGCTGTTCGTGCGCGACACCTCGATCGATGAGGTGGTGCGGCTGATTCTCGCCACCAACCAGCTCGAGCGCAAAATGCTCAACGAGAACTCGGTGCTGATCTACCCCAACACCCCGGCCAAGGCCAAGGAGTATCAGGAGCTGGTGACCCGCAGCTTCTATCTGGCCAATGCCGAGGTGAAGCAGGCGCAGGCGCTGGTGAAGACACTGGTCAAGAGCAAGGACATCTTCGTCGATGAGAAGCTCAACCTGCTGGTGATCAAGGACACCCCCGAGGCGGTGCGGATGGCCGAACGGCTGCTCGAATCGCTCGACATTGCCGAGCCCGAGGTGATGCTGGAGCTCGAGGTGATGGAGATGACCCGCAGCAAGCTGCGCGAGCTGGGGCTGCGTTACCCCGACCGGATCGGCTACGGGTTGTTGCGCAACCCCAACATCGTGTTGCAGCCCACCCAGGGGGTCGGCGGGCAGGTGGTACCGGAGGCCGGGGCCGAGGTGGCGCCTGGCGTGGTCGATCTGAGCAATGCCGATGAACTGACCGCTTATGTGACCAACCCGGCGCTGGTGCTCAACCTGCGCAACGAGGCCGGCGATGGCAGCCTGCTGGCCAATCCGCGCATCCGGGTCAAGAACCGCTCGCGGGCCAAGATCCACATCGGCGACAAGCTGCCGGTCTTTACCACCACCTCGACCGCCAATGTCGGCGTCTCCTCCTCGGTCTCCTACCTCGACGTCGGGCTCAAGCTCGACATCGAGCCCAACGTCTATCTCGACGACGAAGTCTCGATGAAGGTCGACCTCGAAGTGAGCAGCGTCGTCAAGGAGGTGCCGGGGCCCGCCGGCTCACTGGCCTATCAGATCGGCAGTCGCACTGCCGGCACCGTGCTGCGGCTGAAGAATGGCGAGACCCAGGTGCTGGCCGGCCTGATCAGCGACGAGGAGCGCAGCAGCGCCAACCGGCTGCCGGGCCTCGGCGACATCCCGGTCGTCGGCCGGCTCTTCTCCAATCAGCGCGACAGTGGCAGCAAGACCGAGATCATCCTGCTGATCACCCCACGGGTCGTGCGCAATCTGGCACTGCCGGAGGGCGCCACGGCGGTGAACGCAGCGGGCTCCGAGGCCGCGGTGGGCGCCCCGGCACTGCGGGTGAACCAGACGGGGCTGCATGGCCTGTCACTCTCATCGCAGCCGGCGGGCGGCTCTGCCGTGGTGTCGCCGCCGCTGTCAGAGCAGCCGGCCGAACCGGTCGAGACGCCCGAGCTGCCACTGCCGCCACCCGCCCCCGAACCGCCGTCACTGCCGCCGGAACCGGCCGCCATGCCGGCGCTGCCACTGCCCGCGGCGGGAGCGCCGCCACTGCCGGCGCCGCAGTGATGCAGCGCCGCAGCCGGGGCTTCACGCTGCTCGAACTGGTGGTGACGGTGGCGATCATCGGCGTGCTGGCCTCGGTGGCGCTGCCCTTTGGCGAACTGACCGTGCAGCGGATGAAGGAGCGTGATCTGCGCAGTGCGCTGCGGCAGATTCGTGACGGTCTCGATGCCTACCGCCAGGCGGTGGATGAAGGGCGCATCCGCGGCCGGGCCGACGGCTCCGGCTATCCCCGTTCGCTCGATGAGCTGGTCGCAGGGGTCGAGGATGCCAGGAGCCCCAGCGGGGCGAAGATCCATTTTTTGCGCCGCCTGCCGCGCGATCCCTTTGCCGCGCCCCAGCTGCCGGCGGCCGACAGCTGGGGCAAGCGTGCCTACCGCAGTCCACCCGATGCACCCTTCGAGGGCGAGGATGTGTTCGATGTTTACTCGCGTTCGCAGCGGATCGGCCTGAACGGGGTGCCCTACCGTGAATGGTGACCGGCGCCGTGGCTTCACGCTGATCGAACTGCTGGTGGTGATGGCGATCATCGCCACGCTGCTCAGCATCGTCGCGCCGCGCTACTTCACCCACCTCGACCGGGCGCGCGAGGCGGCGCTGCGCGAGACGCTGGTGGTGGTGCGCGATGCGATCGACAAGTTTCATGGCGACACCGGCCGCTACCCGGAGAGTCTCGAAGAGCTGGTGAGCCGGCGCTATCTGCGCACGCTGCCGATCGATCCGGTCAGCGAGAGCAGCGAGACCTGGATCCTGCTGCCGCCACCGGCCGAGCCCGCCGAGCCGACCGATCCGGCCGACACGCAGGCCGCCAGCGGTGTCTGGGACATCCGCAGTGGCGCCGGCGGCGAGGCGCAGCCCTATGCGCAGTGGTGAGCGGTTGGGCTCGGCTGCGGCCCAGCGCGGCTTCGGCTATCTGCTGGCGCTGTTTGCGATTGCCGCCATCGGCCTGCTGCTGGCCGGTGCCGGCGAGGTCTGGTCCACGACGATGCAGCGCGAGAAGGAGGCCGAGCTGCTCTGGATCGGCGAGCAGTTCCGTCGGGCGCTCAGCCGTTACCAACAGAGCTCGCCCGAGGCGGCCAGCCGCGCTCCGGCGACGCTGCAGGAGCTGCTGGAGGATCGCCGCTTTCCGACGCCACGCCGTCATCTGCGGCAGATCTACCGCGATCCGCTGACCGGTCAGCGCGACTGGGGGCTGGTCCGGCTCGATGGCCGCATCGTCGCCATCCACAGCCTGTCGAGCGCACGGCCGCTGAAGCAGCGCTTCGACGGGCGCGATGCCGACCTGACCGGCAAGCAGCGCTACAGCGACTGGCTGTTCAGCGCCACCGTGGCCGGTGACGCCGCCGGCGAGTCGATGAGGGTGCCAGAGTGAGTGACGACATCCTGCTCAGCAGTCAGGACCGCGAGCACCTGCTGTTCACCATCGAGGCCTCGCTGAAGATCGGCCGGCGCTTCCAGTTCTTTCTCTGGGCGCAAGGGGTGCTGCAGGGAGTGATTCCTCATCGGACGCTGCTGTGCGCCCATGGTGACCTCGAGAAGCGCCAACTCAGCCACCTGAGCTTCTCTGCCGATGCCCAGCCCGACCGTCAGACCGGGCAGGCGCTCGACCCGCCGCTGCATGACCTGCTGCCCCGGCTGGTCACGCTCTGGCTGCGCGAGGGGGGCACGCCCTGTCTGCTCGGTGCCGACGCGCTGCCCGAGGCCGATGTACAGAGCGGACGCTGGCAACTGCTGCGTGCGCTGCGGGAGGCCGATCTCGACCATGTCGCCGCCCATGGCCTGCGACAGATGCAGGGCGGGCAGGGCAGCTTCTTCGTCTTCATCGGCACTGTGCCCTATGGCCCGCGCGACCGCCACCTGCTCGAACTGCTGGTGCCGCACCTGCACGCCGCGCTGCAGCGGCTGCTGGCCAATGAGCCCGACGAGGCGGACGCCGCGCCCGATGCCATCGAGCGGCTGCTCACCCCGCGTGAGCGGCAGGTGCTGCACTGGGTGCGCAACGGCAAGAGCAACAAGGAGATCGGGCGGCTCCTCGGCATCAGTCCGCTGACGGTCAAGAACCATGTGCAGCGGATTCTGGTCAAGCTCAAGGTCAACAACCGCACCCAGGCCGCCAACGAAGGCAGTGCGGCGAAGCCGCCAGCCGACGAAACGGCCGACTGAACCCGCCCTATGGTCCAAATGGACTATTTTTGGGCCATCACGCCTTAACGACCCTGTCACAACGGCGCCTTAGAGTGGTGGAGTCGGAGGAGGGTGCGTGCAGCGACGCCGGCCGCAGCGGAACCGGGCCAAATGGACTATCTCCGCAGCGGCAGCGCGACCGCAAAACGGTAACTTTCGTCGGCTATCGTGCTGCTGTCTCCACACGGAGACCCCCATGAATCAAGTGAAGACGATTTTTGCGATCTGTCAAACCCAACTGCTCAAAGGAGATCAACCGATGAACTCACAACTCAAACTGCTGGCGGCCGCGGTGGCGCTGGCCGGCTCCGCCACTGCCAATGCGGCGATGGACAACTTCATCAGCGGCAACAGCAGCCTGGCCTTCGTCGCGCTCGACTCGGTCGGCTCGCCGATCTCGGTGATGATGGACCTCGACTTCAGGCTCGACGACTTCCTGCCGTCGAACAAAGGCGCCGCCGGCACCCAGATCGTCTGGGACTTCAACCAGAACAGGCTGACGGTCAATGGCGTGCTGTCGACCAGCACTCAGACCAACTGGAGCAGCGCCCTCGGCACCTTCCAGGCCACTGCCAATGCCGGCGAGACCAAATGGGCGGTGATCGGCGGGGATTCGCTGTCGACTGCCAGCACCTCGACGCCGATCCGCTATCTGAGCACCAGCACGGCGCCGCTGACGACGCTGCAGAACCAGACCAAATTCAACCTATCGGGTTTCTCCGGCGTCGACAGCCTGTACAACGCCAACAACCTGCTGCAGAGCGCCGCCAGTGGCCAGAATGGCAGCACGGCCACGGCCGGCGCCGCCTATGTGGGCAGCTCGGGCTCCTTCGGCACCGCCGGCACCTGGCAGAACAAGACCATTGGCTGGAGCGCCTATGCACTGGAGGGCGAAGCACAGTCGCTCTACCTGCTGAGCGGCGACAACGGCATCAGCTCGACCAAGGCATTGGCGGTGCAGTATGCGCTGGACAACCCGACCGGCCCGGCGACCTTCCATTACAGCAGCGGCGTGCTGACCTACTCGGTGCCGGCACCGGTGCCGCTGCCGCCGGCGGTCGGTTTGATGGCGGCCGGCCTCGGCCTGCTCGGCACGCTGGCGCGCCGCCGCGCCGGCCAGGCGGGCTGACCCCGGCCTGAGCCGTTCGCTGCAACCGCCGGGGTGCGGTGGCAGCGGACCCTCCTCGACGCTTCTGTTGCGCGGTCGCCACCTCTGGCGTCACCGCAGGTTGCGGTCGCGCTGAAAAAGCCGAGAAGAAGTCGATTCGCCTCTCATGTCTTTTGTGCTTTGACTTTGACCATGTTCTTGAACCCACCACAGGAGAAAACGACCATGCAACTGAAATCCCTCGCCCTCGCCGTCGCCGCCCTCTCTTCTGCCGGGCTGGCGCAGGCCTACACCGACAGCGCCACCAACCTCTACCTGACCGGCGCCTCGGCGATCCGCAACAACGTCGCCGCCGCGATCAAGGCGCAGTGCACTGCCGATGGCGGCACGCTGACGGTCTACAAAAATGGCGCATCGACCAGCTCGCTGGCCAACCAGATGGCCTATGTCTGCTCGGCAGCGATGGCCGGCACGCCGATCACCACGGTGCTGCACACCGTCACCGGCGGCTCGCTGAACTCGATTCTGGGCATGTCCGACGACGCCGCCAAGCAGCAGACGCCAGTGTCGCTGACCTCGGGCTGCACGGCAGCGGTTGCCGGCAGTGGTGCGCTGGCTGGTTACAGCGTGCGCGCCAACTGTGCGCTCGAGACGGCGGCCGCCCCCTCTGACGGCGGCTTCTCCGATGTCGAGTACGCGCCGGTGCGCGAGCAGGTCGATGTGTTGACCAGCGACGTCGATGGCTTCAGCGTCGACGAGGTGACCCAGGGCTTCACCGGCGTGGCTCAGGTGTTCGGCCTGGCGGTCAGCGAGAAGATGTACAAGGATCTGCAGGCGGCCCAGGGGCTGACCGCTGCCGGCTGCACCGCCGGCGATCCGCTGCCGGCCTGCCAGCCGTCGCTGAGCCGCGCCGACGTGGTGTCGCTGATCAACAACAATGAGTTCACCGCCCACAAGAGTGGCGCCGAGGCGCTCGGGCTGACCGCTGGTGCGTCGATCGAGTATGCCCGCCGCGTCACCACCTCCGGCACCCAGAGCTCGGCGCAGGTGCTCTTTCTCGGCAAGGGCTGCCTGACCGGCAGTAACGGCGGTGAGTTGCAGGTGATCGGCGATGAGATCGCCGCCGGCGCCACCCAGAGCTACAACGGCGGCCTGTTCACGGTGTCGGCCAACTCCGGCACCGGTGACGTGATCAACCGGTTGAACGCCGCCGGCAACAGTGCCTACGCCTTCGGCTGGGTCTCGGGCGAGAACCGCGCGCCGACCACCACCACCGGCTGGAAGTTCATCAAGCTGAATGGTGCTCATTTCTCGGATGGCACCAGCACCGGCCTCAACAAGCAGAACGCCATCGATGGCGGCTATGACTACTTCGTCGAGGCGGTCAGCTACAAGGGGCCGGCGGCCAAGACCGACGGTGACGAGGGCACGCTGCTCGACGCCATCAGCGGCAAGATGGCGACGGTGACCGCCGATGGCGGCCCGGCCACCGTTGGCCTCTTCATCATCCCCGAGAACACGGCCGGCTACAGCCATGCCGACCACCCGACCGAGGTCTCGGTCTACCAGCGCGGTGGCTCGGGCCCCAACTCCTGCCAGCCGGTCAGCCGGCCGTTCTGAGCGACTCGTGCGTGATCTGACGGCCGGGGGTTGACCCCGGCCGGGCGGGCGCGACCCGGCAACGGCCTCTTCTGCAATGGAAGGGGCCGTTGCATTTTTCTGGAGGGTGTTTCATGCCGCGAGGCTGTCGATTCGATGCACGGATGCCCCGCCGGTTGGCGCGCTGGCTGCCGTGCGCGCTGCTGCCGTGGAGCGCGCTGCTGTCCGCCGAGGCGCCGGCCGCAGCGCCATTGCGTTTTGATGTGCTGGTCTATCTGGTCGATGGCAACAGCGTGCTGTCGACGCCGGAGATCGAGCGGGCGGTCTACCCGTTTCTGGGTCCGCAGCGCAGCGTGCAGGAGATCGAAGCCGCCCGCGCGGCATTGGAGAAGGCCTATCAGCAGCGCGGCTACCTGACCGTCAGCGTCGAACTGCCGGAGCAGCAGGTGGAGAATGGCGAGGTGCGGTTGCAGGTGGTCGAGGGCCGGGTGGAGAAGCTGCGTGTGACCGGGGCCAGATACCACCTGCCGAGCACGATTCGCGAAGGCTTGCCCAGTCTGGCCGCCGGCAGCGTGCCGCAGTTCGGTCAGGTGCAGCAGGAGCTGGCCGATCTGGGGCGGCAGCCCGACCGGCGGCTGACGCCACTGCTGCGACCGGGCAAGGCGCCGGGCACGCTGGAGGTGGAGCTGCAGGTCGAAGAGCAGTTGCCGCTGCATGGCACGCTGGAGGCCAACAGCAAGCAGAGCCCCAACACGGTGGCCGGGCGGCTCGAAGGGGGGCTGCGCTATGACAACCTGTTCCAGCTTGGCCACACCTTGGGGCTCAACTGGATCCTGGCGCCGGGCAACCCCGACCATGCCGACATTCTGACGCTCAACTACGGGCTGCCGTTCGCAGGGGGCGATTACGCCTATGCCTTCATCACCCGCTCCGACAGCGATGTGCCCACCGGTGTCGGTGGCGCCACCGTGGTCAAGGGCACCTCGCTGGGGGCGCGTTACCGCATCGACCTGCCCAACCGCGGCGGCCTGTTCAGCCACGGCTTCAGCTTCGGGGTCGACCACAAGGACAACCAGGATGACCTGACCCAGGCCGGGCTGCTGGTGCCGCGCTCGCTCAAATACTGGTCGCTGGCGGCGCGTTATGACCAGAGCCGTTTCGACAGTGGCGACGGCGTCACCGCCAACTTCGACCTCAATCTGACGCTCGGCATCCGCGGTCTGGCCGAGCGCACGGTCGACTGCGACGGGGTGCCGACCGATCAGTTCGCCTGCAAGCGCTTCAATGCCCAGCCCAACTTCATGGTCTGGCGCGCTGCCGCCGAGCAGCGGCGCCCGCTCTGGAGCGGCTGGACGCTGCGGCTGCGCGGCGAGGCGCAGTGGGCCAACGGGCCACTGGTGTCGCAGGAGCAGTATGGCAGCGGCGGCAGCAGTTCGGTGCGCGGCTATCAGGAGTATGAGCAGTTTGGCGACCAGGGCGGCCTGCTGAGTCTGGAGCTGGGCACAGCACCCTTCTGGCAGTGGAGCGCGCTGAAATTCAGCGCGCTCGGTTTCGTCGAGCGCGGTCAGGCCTGGCTGATCGACGCGCTGCCCGGCGAGGATGCCAGCATGGCACTCGCCAGCTATGGCCTGGGGCTGGCGGCCGAGGGCGACGGCTTCAGCAGCCGGTTCGAATGGGGCATGCCGCTCTTTTCCACCCGTCACACCCGCCGCAACGATGGGCTGTTCTATCTGTCGGCCCGGGGCGAATTTTGACGATGACGGCCGAACACCACGGCAGGAGCTAGCATGAACCGAGGCATCCACCGGCTGATTTTCGACCCGCGGCGCGCCATGCTGGTGCCGGTGGCGGAGTCGGTGCGCGCCCGCAGATCCACGGCGGCCGGCAGCGGTCGGCTGGTGGGGCTCTGCGCGCTGCTGACCCTGCTGTTGCCGGCCGCGCTCTGGCCGCGGCTGGCCAGCGCGGCCCGGCCATTGCCGAGTTCGGCGACCCAGGCACCCCAGGCCAACCTGCCGCAGGCGGCGGCCCAGTTCAACCAGCTCGGACGGGCCACCCAGGCCGTGGATGCGACCAACCCGCAGCGGCTGCTGGTCGAGCAGCAGGATCAGCGGGTGATTCTCAACTGGTCGAGTTTCGACATCGGCCGGGACCACAGCGTCAGGTTCAATCAGCCGACCGGCGGCTCGGCGCTCAACCGCATCGGCGGCAGCTCGCCGAGCGTCATTCTGGGGTCGCTCGAAGCCAATGGTGAACTGATTCTCTACAACGCCAATGGCGTGCTGTTCGGCAGTGGCGCCACCGTCAGCAGCGGCAACTTCATCGCCACCACGCTGAACATCGCCGATCAGCAGTTCGAGCAGGGTTTTCGCAACATCACCCGCCATGCGCCGGCCTTCGCCGCGGCCGACGGCGAGCTGGAGGGTTTCGTGCGGGTCGAGGCCGGCGCCAGCATCGCTGCGGCCAGTGGCGGCGACATCATGCTGTTCGCGCCACGGCTGCTCAACGAAGGGCGGCTGAGTGCACCGGGCGGACAGGTGGCATTGGCCGCCGGGCAGAAGGTCTATCTGGCGGCGTCGCTCAACCCCTCCGAGCGCGGCCTGCTGGTCGAGGTCGATCCGTTCGAGGCCGCGGTCACCGGCGGTGATCCGGACTACAACCGGGCCGAGAATGCGGCCCGGGGTTCGACCAGTACGCTGAGCAATGGCCAACTGGTGCAGCGGGTCAATGAGATCGTCGCCGAGCGTGGCAGCGTCAGCATGGTGGGGCTGTCGGTGCGGCAGAACGGCACGGTGCGGGCCACCACCGCGGTGAAGGGACAGAATGGCGCGATCCGTCTGCTGGCCCACGGCAAGACCGTCAGTGCCAGCCACAGCGATGGCATCACCGGCCACACGATGGCGGCCGCCAGCGAATTCGGCGAACTGGTGGTCGGGCCGCAGAGCGTGACCCGGATCGATGCAGATACCAGCAGTGCCACCCAGCTCGATGCCGAGCCCTTCTACAACTCGACCGTCAGCCTGGAAGGCAAGCAGATCCATCTGCAAGGGGGCGCGCAGATCATCGCGCCCGGTGCCGGCGGCGTGACGCCGGCGGCCGATGCCCAGTATCCGGAAACGCGGCGCGGCGTCACGCTGCGTGCCAGCGCGACGCCGCTCAGCTCGGGCGCACTGGGGGTGGCCAATGCCAGCAGCAGTGACGACAGCCGCATCGTCATCGATCCCGGCGTGCTGATCGATGTGTCGGGCAACGATGTCGATCTGCCGATGCAGCGCAACGTACTGACCGGGCGGCTGTTCTCGATCCAGTTGGCCGACTCGCCGCTGCAACGCACCGGCGTGCTCTACCGGCAGGAGATCTCCTTCGACCTGCGCAAGGGGCTGTCGATTGCCGATGTCGACGACTTTTACGGACAGATTGGCCGCACGGCGGCCGAGCGGCTGACCGCGGGTGGCCGCATCGACATCCGGGCGGATGGCGCAGTGGTGATCGGTGAGGGGGCGACGCTCGACTTCTCCGGCGGCAGCCTGCGTTATGCCGGTGGTGAGATCCGCACCACGCAGTTGCGCAAGGGCAACCAGCTGGTCGACATCAGTGCCGCCCGGCCCGACGTGGTCTATGACCAGATCATGCCGTCGACGCGGGGCCGTTATGAACCCGGCTATGTCGAGGGCAGGAACGCCGGCGAGCTGACGCTGGTCGGACGGCAACTGCTGCTGGATGGCACCCTGCGCGGCGGCGTGCAGTTGGGACGTTATCAGCGCGGCGGTCCGGCCGGCGCCAGCCCGCTGGCAGGTCGCCTGCAGCTGGGCATGGTGGCGGGCCCCGCCGCATCGCCGGACCACTATCTGAGCAGCGTGCTGCTGGCTGCGACCGGCGGCGAGCGCGTTGGGGCCGACTTCTTCGCCAATCCGTTCACGGCGCTGCTGCCGGCCGCGCGCACCGCCACCACCACCCTCTCGTCCCGGATGCTGATGGCGGGCGGGCTGGGTCGCATCGAGTTGCTGGCCAATGATCGGGTGCAGGTCGCCGCCGACAGCGACCTCGATCTCGGTCCGGGTGGCAGCTTCACCGCCACGGCCCGGCGCATCGAGGTGGAGGGTCGCATCCAGGCCGCGGCGGGGGGCATCACCCTCAATGCCCGGCCGACGATTTTGACCGGCGCCACGCCGGCGCCGAACGCCGGGCTCTCGGTGCTGCTGGCGCCGTCGGCCCGGCTCGACACCGCAGGGCGCTGGAGCAACGATGCGCTGGGCACGCTGCACGGGACGACCTTCGATGCCCCGGTGGCGGTCGGCGGTGGGTCGATCAAGGTGGCGGCTTACGATTCGGTGCTGCTGGCGGCGGGTGCGGCGCTCGATGTGTCGGCGGGGGCCTGGCGCAGTGCCACCGGCAAGGTCAGCCAGGGCGCGGCCGGCGCCATCGATCTGGCCGCCAATGTCGGCAATGGCGATCCATTGACGCAGAGCGGCACGGTGCAACTGGCGGGCAGCGTCACCGGCTACGGTTTTGCGGGTGGGGGGCGGTTGACGCTCTCATCGCTGGAGATCACGGTGGCCGATCTGGCCAGCGGCGGGCTGTGGCTGATGCCGGCATTCTTCTCCGATCACGGTTTCGAGACGATCGACTTGCGGTCGATCGATGATCTGCTCATCGCCGATGGCACCCGGATCGACGCCCGCTTGCGCAACCGGGTGCTCGACATCGATGCCGCCGATCGCCCCAGCGGCACGCCGATCAGTGCGCTCAGCCACTTTGCCGCGCCGGGCGAGCAGGATGAGGTGGCCAACAGGCCGGTCAATCTGAATTTTGCCGCCACCCGTCTGCCCTCGGCCTCGGCCGGCATCACCGGTGCCAATCTGCAGGTCGGTCGCGGTGCCAGCGTGGCCACCACGGCCGGGGGCGCATTGAGCTTCAGCGCCGGCAACAGCCTGACCGTGGCCGGCACGCTGCAAGCCTTGGGCGGCACCATCGATCTGTCGATCGAGGGGGTGCGCGGTGGCTCGGCCAGCGATCCGGACAAGATCGGCTTTCTGCCGGCACAGGCGCTCTGGCTGACCGACACTGCACGGCTGCTGGCCGGCGGCACCGCCGAACAGTCCTACAGTCCGCTCGGCCTGCGCAGCGGCGTGGTCCATGGGGGCGGCACGGTGACCTTGAACGCCAACCGTGGCTATCTGCTGGCCGAAGCCGGTTCGCTGATCGACATCAGTGGCCATGAGACGACCTTCGACCTTTACGCTGGCAGAGCGAATGCACTGATCTCGCGGGATGCCGGCAGTCTCACCCTGGCCTCGCCCGAAGGCATTCTGTTCGACGCCACGCTGCGGGCGATGGCGCCCAGCCCGCATGCGCTGGGCGGCCGCCTGGCGCTGTCGATCAGTCGGCAGGGGCTGGACAACTTCACCGAGGGCACCGCCTACCCGACCGGCGAGCGCAAGATCCTGCTCCAGCGTGACGGCACCGTGCTGCCGGCCGGGCTGCATCCGGGCGATGTGCTCGATCTGGCCCTCGGCAATGGCGTGGCCGCGCTGTCGGCCGCAGCGGTGGAAAGCGCCGGGTTCGCCTCGGTCAGACTGCGGGCCGATGACCGCATCGAATTCACCCAGGATGTCGCACTCGCCACGGCGCGTGCACTGGAACTCGACAGCCGGGTCATCTCTGCCCAGGGCAGCGCGGCGGTGCTGCTGGAGGCGCCCTATCTACGGCTTGGCGACAGTGACATTCAGCCGGTGGCCGGCATGGCCGCGCCGACGGCGGCTGCGGGCATGGCGACATTGACGGCCCATGCCGACCTGATTGATCTGGTGGGCACGCTGGGTTTGCAGGGCTTCTCTGCCACCCAGCTCAATGCCGCGCGCCACGGCCTGCGGCAGGGTGAGATTCGCCTGCATGGCGCGCCGCTCAGCGGCACGGCACAGCGCGGTGCACTGCTGTTTGCCGGCACGCTCGATCTGACCGCCGGGCAGATCACGCCGACCACCTTCTCCACCTTCGACATCACCGGATTGTCCGGTGACTCGCTGCTGCGCACCCATGCGCCAGTCGGCGGTTCGACCGCGGCACTGCCGCTGTCGGCCTTTGGCAGCCTCAGGTTGAGCGCGGACGCCATCGAGCATGGCGGTGTCATTCGCGCGCCCTTTGGCCGACTGGAGCTGGCCGCGACCAACCGGCTGGAGCTGCTGGACGGCAGCGAGCTGTCGCTCGCTGGCAGCGGTCTGACCGTGCCGGTGGGCACCACGGTGAATGGCAGCAGCTGGAACTACTTCCCGCTGGGAACGGCTGCCGGCAATGCGGAGCTGTTCCGCACCATCACGGCGCTGCCGGTCGACCGGCAGGTGCTGCTGAATGGCGGCACGATGGCCATCTCTGCTGGGGCGCGGGTCTCGGCGGCCGGTGGCGGCGCGGTGCAGGCGGCGGAGTTCATCGCCGGCGCCGGTGGTTCGATCGACTATCTGGCCAGCACGCCGGGCCTCTATGCAGTGCTGCCCGGTTACAGCTTCGGCTATGCGCCGCACGATGCCCAGATTCAGGCCGGCACCGACCTGCTGCCGGGTGAGCAGATCGTCATCACCATGGCGGGCTCGGCGCTGGCGCCCGGCCGCTACACGCTGTTGCCGGCGGCCTACGCCCTGCTGCCCGGCGCCGTGCTGGTCTCCAGGGCGGCCGATCAGGGCAGCAGTGCGCTCGACCGGGCGCTGTTGCTGAGCGATGGCAGCCGGGTGGTGACCGGCTATCGCACGGTTGCTGGTACGGCGGCGATGGACGATCTCCAGCGCTATCTGGTCGAGCCGGCCGCGACCTTTCGTGCCAAGGCGGAATATCGGCTGGTCAGCGGCGATGACTTTTTCAGCGGGCAGGCGGCCCGACTCGGTGGCGATCCGGGTCGCCTGACGCGGGATGCCGGACGCATTTCACTGGTGGCCAACCAGTTGCTCGACTGGAAGGCGCTGTTCGATCTCTCCGCACCACTGGGTGGCCGGGCCGGGGAGTTCGATCTGGTGCTGCCGAACATCGTGCTGACGCGGGAGGGCGAAGCGGCGTCGGCAGGGCACACGGCGGCCGATGGTTACACGCAGGTGAGCATCGACAGGCTGATGGCCACCGGCGCCGGCAGCATCCTGCTGGGGGGTACGCGCAGCGGTGATGGGGTCGTCTCCATCACCACCGGCAGTGAGCGGGTGCGTGTCGAGAGTGACCTGCAGCTCGATGAGCTGCTGCTGGCGGCGCGCAGGGCAGTGGAGGTGGCCGATGACGTCGACATGAGTGCCACCGGCCGCCGCGACAGCGCAGCCGGGCAGTTGAATCTGAGCGGTGATGGCGCGCTGCTGCGCATCTCCAACCGCATGGGCGTCGACCTGGTGCGCAGCGGGGTTGCGCGTGCCGCTGGCTTCGGTGGTCTGCTGATCGGCGCGAACACGACCTTCAACGCAGCGCAGGTGGAGATCGACGCCACCGGCAGCCTGACGCTCGACAGCAGTGCCCGCCTCTTTGCCGACGCCTTTGGCCTGGGTGCCGGACGCATCGCCTTCTCGGCCGCTTCGCCCGAGGGCGATGGCGTGGTCATCGAGGGGGCGCTGCTCGACTCGGTGCGTGGCGCCAGCAGCCTCTCGCTGCGCAGTTACAGCACCATCGATTTTCTCGACAGCCTCGATCTGGCGCTGGTGGGCAGTGGCCGTCTGTTGCTGGATGCCGCGTCGCTGCGCGGTCTGGGCGATGCAGATGACGTGGTGCATCTGCGTGCGGGCGAGGTCCTGCTGCGCAACAGTTCGGGCGGGGCGTTGGCGGCACAGGGACAGGGCAGGCTCACCATCGAGGCGCAGCCGCCGCTGCGTGACCGGGTCACCGGTGGGCTCGAACTCGGCGGTGGCAGCCAGGCGCTCGGCTTCGATCAGGTCACATTGAGTTCGGCGGGTGACCTGATCTTCTCCGGCAGCGGCCAGCTCACCACGCTGGATCGGCTCGATCTGCTGGCGCAGCGGCTCACCACCACCACTGCCGCCGACCACACCGTCACGGCCGGCGGTGTGCTGACCATCGGCAGGCCGACCGCGGGCCACAGCCTGAATGAGCGCGTTGGCCTCGGTGGCAAGCTGACATTGACCGGGCAGCAGGTGTTTCAGCATGGCACCATCGACCTGCCCGGCGGGCAGATTTCGCTGATCGCGACCAACAGTGCCAATGCCGTGCAGGGCATCGAACTGTCGGCCGGTTCGATCACCCGTGCCGGTGGCTTCGCCACCACCCTGCCGCAGGGTGGGGCGGCATTCGGCGATGCCGGGTGGATCGATCTGATCGCCCGGCAGGGCGCCATCCTGATCGATGGCAGGGTCAGTGTCGCGGCCCAGGCGGGGGGTGGCCATGCAGGGCGACTGAGCCTCTCGGCGATCGGCAGTGATGGCACGCTGATTCTGGGCGACAACGCACTGCTCGAAGGCGAGGCCGGTGACGGCGGCGCGGGTGGGAGCTTCTCTGCCGACCTGATGACGCTGCCGGATGATGCCGCCGACGGCAGCGATGGACTCGATGGAGTCGCTGCCGCGACCGGCGACTTCAGCCACCTCTTCAACCTGCGGGTCGGCAGCGGCGATGTGGCCCTCAATACCGGGCAGGTGAAAGCCGGGCAGATTCTGATTTCCGCCGATGCCGGCAGCCTGACCATCGGCTCGACCCTCGATGCCCGTGCCGCCCGGGGTGGGGTGGTGCAACTGAGCGCGCGGGATGCGCTCACGCTGGCGAACGGCGGACGCATCCTGGCCAACTCGACGCGCGCGGGGGCGAACGGCGGTGATGTGCTGCTCTCTTCCAGCACGGGCCGGGTCACTGTCGCCGCCGGCGCCGCCATCGATGCCGGCGGCGATGACGACAAGGATGGCCGCGTGGTGTTGCGGGCCGAACGCAGTGGCACGACAGTCAAGGTCGATCCGATTGCCGGCGTGATCGATGCGGCCGAGGTTTCGATCGAGGCGCTCAGGCGCTATGTCGGCAGTTCGATCAAGAGCGGCACCACCCTGGGTGCGGCCATTGGCCAGAGCACGCTGCTGGCGGACATCACCAGCTTCATGGCGAACAAGAGCGCGATTCTGACCGCGCTGGGGGTGGCCACCGATCCGCGCTTTCATCTGCGGCCGGGCGTGGAGGTCACCTCAAGCGCTGATTTGACGCTGACGAATGACTGGAACCTCTACGCCGCGAGCCGTCCCGGCGGTGAACCCGGCTTTCTGACGCTGCGCGCGGCCGGCAATCTCAATATCAGCAACAACCTCAGCGATGGTTTCAATGGGCTGCTGCGCACTTCGCTGCTTCAGTCAGGCGATGCCTGGTCGATGCGGCTGGTGGGTGGTGCCGATCTGGCTGCGGCCAATCCGCTGGCGGTCAACCGCAACCCGATCGGTGATCTGACGCTTGCCGGTGGCAAGCTGCTGCGCACCAGTTCTGGCTCCATCGAACTGGCGGCCGGGCGCGACATCGTGCTGGGTGGCACCACGACGGCGCCGGCGACCGTGATGGTCACCGGCACGGCTTCGACGCTCGCTCCGGCGCTCGCGGCCGAGTTCACCACGCCGGCCAACGCGCTCTTCACGGCCCATGGCGGCCGACTGACCGCCAGCGCCGGGCGTGACATCCGCAGTCCGGTCAGCGACCAGACCCTGATCAACAACTGGTTCTGGCGCTCCGGACGGCTCGATGCAGGTGGCAACTTCTCATCGAGCAGCCTGGCCTGGTGGAGCCGCCTCGACCTGTTCCGTCACGGCTTCGGCTCCTTTGGCGGCGGCAACATCCTGCTCAGCGCCGGGCGGAACCTTCAGGATGTCGGCGCCTTCGCTCCCAGCTCGGCACGCATGACGTCGCGGATCCCCGATGCATCGAAGCTGCTGGTCGAGAATGGCGGCGACATCGAGGTTCTGGCCGGCGGCGACATTGCCGGCGGCAGCTTCTTCGTCGGGCGGGGTCAGGGGCTGATCAGGGCGGCAGGCGAAATCGGCAGCGGCACGGCACTCAATTCGACCATCGGTCCTCTGGCGCCGGTGCTGGCCCTCAATGACGGCGGCTGGACGCTGCGTGGCCGCAGCGACGTGGCGATCACTGCCGCGTTCAACCCGACCATCATGGTGCCCAACAGCAGCAACAGCGGCAGCTTCTTCTACAGCTATGGCAGCAGTGCCAGTCTGAATCTGGCCAGCACGGCCGGCGACTTTCACTGGCAAGATCTGAGCAGCGCCGGGCTCAACAGTCTGCGGGCGCTGCCCACCGGCACCGGCACCCTGAATGAAGATCTGGTCAGTTTCGTGCCGGTCACCACTCCAACCCCCTACATCGCACCGCCCCGGGTAGAGATCATGGCCCATGCCGCGGATGTGGTTCTGTCCGGCAACCGCAACAACACGCTGGGGATCTCTCTTTACCCGTCGGCGCTGGGCAGCCTGGTGCTGCATGCCGGTGGTGATCTGTTCCTCAACAGCTCGCTGCGGATGATGGACAACCGGCCTGCCGACCTGGCCGGTGTCACCAATCCGGTCTTCACCGCCACCAACAGCGCCATTCTCGGTCTGGTGGGCAGCACCATCGGTTACGACATCAACAAGCTGCTGTTCACCGACCTGCATCAAGCGGACAGCAACCCGGTGCGCATCGATGCTCGAGGCTCACTCAATGTCGTGGACGGCAAGAAGCTGATCATGCCCAAGCAGGCGCTGCTCAGTGCCGGACAGGACATCCTCAATCTGACCCTGTTCGGCCAGCACCATCGCAGCACTGATGTCACCCTGATCGAGGCCGGTCGCAACCTCCTCAACACCACCTTGCTCGGCAACAATGGTCTGATCTCGCTGGCGGGGCCCGGCAGGCTGGAGATCAGCGCCGGACGGCAGCTCAATCTCGGCGCCTCGGCCGGGGTGGAGACGGTGGGCAACCTCTACAACGACACGCTGCCGGTCCAGGGCGCAGCGGTGCAGTTGGCGGCGAGCCAGGCGGCCACGCTCGATGCGCAGGGGCTCGATCAGTTCTTGAGTCGCTATCTTGCCGCCTCCGGTGCCCCGAGCGGCGCGGATTACCGGAATGCACTGGTCGATCAGGTCAGGCAGACGCTCGGGCAGGGCAGTGAGGTCGAATACGGCTACGACGATGCACTGGCGCTGTTCCGTGGCTTCGGCAGTGAGGCGCAGGTCGCCTTCATACAGCAGGTTCTGGCACAGGAGTTCGCCAACAGCTATCTGCAACCGGGCCAGACCTATGCGGCAGCTTGGGCCGCGAATGCCGCTGCGGCCGGGGTGGCGGTGGACCACCATGCCGGCAGGGCCTTCGAGCAGATGCGCCGCGAGGTCATGTTCAACGAGATCAGGCTGGCCGGCATCGCCGGTGCGGCCGCCAGGGGTGCGGCTGCCAAGGAGGCAGGCTATGCCCCGGGCTACCGGGCCATCGAATTGGCGGGCCATGGCGCACCCTTTGGCTTCGTTGGCGGCATCGACCTCAGCCAGAGCAAGGTGCAGACCAAGAGCGGTGGCGGCATCGACTTCGTCAACCCGGGCGGTGGAGTGAACGTCGGGCTGAGTGCCGAGGTCTCCAACGTCATCGGCCAAGCCAAGTCGGCGGACCAGCGTGGCGTGGTGACCTTTGGCGGTGGCGGCATCCGCGCCTTCACCGATGGCGATTTTCTGGTCAACGCACAGAAGGTCTTCGTGATCGGCAGCGGCGACATCCTGCTGTGGAGTTCCAACGGCAACATCGACTCCGGCAAGGGCTCGAACAACACGGTGACGGTGCCGCCACTGGTGCCGAAGGTCAATCCGCTCGACGGCAGCATCTCGTTCGAGTTGCCGACCCTGGCCACCGGCAGCGGCATCGGCATTCTGGCCGCGGCCGGCAGCAGCGCGGATGGCGCGGCTTACCTGTTTGCACCACGTGGCGAGGTGATTGCGCTGGATGCCTTCATTCGCGCGCCAGTCATCTTCTTCGATCCGGAAAAGATTCGTGGCGCCGACAACGCGCTGGGGGTGGCGCCCAATCCGGTCAGCGCGCCGGCGGTGCCGACAGTGACCGGCCTCGGCAGCAGCGCCACGCAGAACAGTGAAGCGCAGAGCAAGGGCAGCGAAGCGCCCCAGCGCAGCGAACGCGAGAGAAGCTCGATTCTGACGGTCGAGGTGCTGGCACTCGGCGAGATGCCTGCCGCTGCCGGTGGCGCGACAGGCCCGGAGCCGGCGACGGAGGGCGATCCCGACGAGCGCAAAAAGAAGAAATCGATACAGTGAGTGATGCCGGCTGTGGCGACGAAGCCGATGGCAGGGAGCGACCGAAGCGGGCAGGACTCGCGCCTGCCGATGCGGGGGTTGTTGAACCGAAGCCGCTGCGGCATGCTTTGGCACCGCTGCGCCGCAGACAGGAGAGCTCGATCGATGCCGGAAAAACCTTTTTCCCAAGCCTGCGAAAACAACCGGCAGCCGATCGTCGAGCTGTTGCAGCGCATCCTGGCCGACTGCCGTGAGCTGCTCGAAATCGGCAGCGGCACCGGCCAGCATGCGGTCCACTTTGCGCCGCGGCTGCCCCAGCTGCGCTGGCAGACCAGTGACCTGGCGCAGCACCATGCCGGCATCAGTGCCTGGCTTGCCGGGCAGCCGGCGCCCAATCTGCTGCCACCGATCGAACTGGATGTCGACCGGTTGCCATGGCCGGTGGCCGGCAAGGATGGCATTTTCACCGCCAACACCTGCCACATCATGGGCTGGTCCACGGTCTGCAACCTGTTTCGTGGTGCGCAGGCACTGCTGCCGAGCGGGGGCGTGCTGGTGGTCTACGGTCCCTTCAACTATGGGGGCGAGTTCACCGCGCCGAGCAATGCCCGTTTCGATCTCTGGCTGAAGCAGCAGGCACCGCAGATGGGCATTCGCGATTTCGAGGCGGTGGACCGACTGGCGAACGAGGCCGGCATGACGCTGCGCGAAGACAACGCCATGCCGGCCAACAACCGGCTGCTGGTCTGGCAGAAGCGTTGACCTTCGCGGTTTTCATGCCCTTTTCCGGCTGTGCTACAGTTAAAATGCCAGCGGGTGCATGGTCTCAGGACGACGCAGCGGCCCGCATCCCAGTGAAAGTTCAGCTCTGTTTCAAGATGTCATGGGCCATTTCAGTTGAGTGACCGATGATCAGACCACAGCATCCGATCAAACTCCTGCTGCTGCTTGTGCTCACCCTATGGAGCGCCGCGGCCGCGGCGACACGTGGTCCGGCGGCGCTGGAGGTCGATCCGGAGCTGCGCAGCCATCTGCTGAAGGTGATTCGCGACGAAGAGGCCTCGCTCTTTGTCGACCGCTTCGATGCCGAAGTGTGGATGATGGACATGGAGCAGCGGTTGCGCCGCTTCGTGCCGGCCACGCAGGAGCGGATCACGCTGCTGCGGCTGGTGCACCGCGAGTCGGTGCGTCATGGCCTGCGGCCGGAGATTCTGCTGGCGGTGATCGAGGTCGAGAGTCTGTTCGACCCCTATGCGGTCTCTTCCAGCGGTGCCCAGGGGTTGATGCAGGTGATGCCGTTCTGGCGCAAGGAGATCGGCCGCCCCCATGACAACCTGACCCAGACCGAAATCAATGTCCGCTACGGCGCCGCGATTCTGGCGCACTACCTGCAACGCGAGCGTGGCAACCTGCCCAACGCGCTGGCCCGCTACAACGGCAGCCTGGGGCAGGCGTGGTATCCGCGCCGGGTGCTGAGTGCCTGGCGAAAGCACTGGTATCTCGGCGAGATCTGAACGCCGCCAGGGTCAGTCCTGCTCGTTGGCTGGCCGCCAGCGATGCGCCATCTGCCGCGCGGTATCGAGCGCCAGATGGAGTGACCTCAAGCGGGTGAGCAGATGCAGTGCCATGTCGATGCCGGCCGCGACGCCCGCCGAAGTGACGACCTTCCCCTCGTCCAGATAGCGCACCCCCTCCACCACCTGCAGGTCACCGAAACGGGCAGCCAGTTCGGCGCAATCTTCCCAGTGGGTGGTGACGCGGCGGCCGGCGAGCAGGCCGGCCTGCGCGGCCAGAAAGGCACCGGTACAGACCGTGGCGGTGATCTGCGCGCCTTGGGCAGTGGTGGCGATCCAGTCGATCAGTGTCGTGCGATCGAGCAGGGCGTCGATGTCTCCGCCGGGCAGGAGCAGCAGGTCGATCGCGGGGTGCTGGTCAAGGCCGTGGCTCGGCATCAGCAGCAGATCGCCGCGACTGCGGACCACGTGGCCGGGCTGCTCGGCCACGGTGATCAGCTCGAACAGTGCCGGTGCCGCAGGGTGGGCACGCCGGTGCAGCCGCGCGGCGGTCGAGAACACCTCGAACGGGCCGGCCAGATCCATCGGTTCGATCTGGTCGAACAGCACAAAGGCCACTGTCATCGGCGATGCGGAGGGTTGTTGCCGGATGACGAAATCATCGAAGCGCTGTGTTGGCAATGGATCGACCCGTACCCGGTCGACCCGGGCCAGTGCTGGGCCGCGCCGCAGCCACTGTGCGAGCGCCGTGACCGCCTCTTCTTCGCCGCTCATCACCACTTCGACCTGCCCATCCGCCAGGTTGCGGGCATGGCCGGTGACGCCCAGTCGCAGGGCTTCGCGTCGGGTGGCGGCGCGAAAGCCGACCTGCTGTACCTTGCCACTGACGAGAACATGCAGGCAGCGTGTCATGCCGTACTCCGAAGGTCGCTTTGCTCTGGCGGATAGGTTAACTTGGGGCCCGCAGGTCCGTAAAATGTGAACCAGCGCACAACATCGACCATTGCACGGGGTATGGAGATGACCGAAAAG
>JADHED010000685.1_pt1 | contig 36364 bp, 32 predicted proteins | sample 8952041 | NCBI WGS metagenome assembly JADHED01 (sample SAMN16124423, study PRJNA663239) | bioreactor sludge metagenome | isolation source: sludge (control) | place: India:Bengaluru | collected 2018-09-08 | reverse complement strand
TCGGCCGTGAGACCCGGCCAGAACCGCGCGAGGCGGTGAGAAGGGCGGGTTTGGCGTCGCCTCAGCCGACGAGGTCGCGGATCGCCGACTCCAGCTCCCGGACCCCGAAGGGCTTGGCGAGGAGCGGCTGCCCGGTGTCCCGGATCGTGGTGAGCGTGCTCTCGGAGAGAGTGTCGCCGGTGATGAACAGCAGGCGGCGGGCGAGGTCGGGCCGCCGCGCGAGGATGTTCCGGTAGACCTCTCCGCCGTCCATCGCCGGCATGAGGTAGTCGACGATGACGAGGTCGAACTCGCGCGAGCCGATGGCCGCGAGAGCGTCGTTGCCGCTGGCTACGGTGACGACTTCGCACCGCAGCTGGCGGCGGAGCGACTTCGCGACGAGCTCCCCGATCATGGACTCGTCGTCCACGCAGAGCACCCGGAGCCCCGGGGCGATCGTCCTCGCGGCGTCGACCATCACTCGCCTCCCTTCGCCAACGGCGACAGCATGGGGAACCGCGCGGCGGCCGTACGTGCTCCCTCCGGGCAGGTCGTCAGGAGGACCGCGATCTCCCGATCGTACCGGCCGGGGAAGAATGCGGCCAGCTTGGCCAGAGTCACGAGGGCGCAGTCGGCCACGGCGCCCCGGCGGATGGTCTCCTCGGCGCGGCCGAGGATCGATGCGACGAGCGCCGGCTGATCCTCCGCCGAGGCGTGGCGCACGCCCTCCACGAGGGAGGACCCGGCGCAGGTCCGCGCGGCGCCGTCCGCACGGTCGTCCGAGAAGAGCGACAGGAGCGCCGCCGCGACCTCCGGCCGGGAGGTGTGGCGGGCGAGACCCGCGGCCGCAAGCCGCGTGAGCACGGTCGACTCCCCGGCGGCGAGAAGAGCCGACAGGCTCCGTGCCGCGCGAGCGTCGTCGCTGGCCGCGAGGGCCCGGGCGGCGGCCACGCGGTCGGAGTGGGCCCCGGCACGGTCGTCGAGCATCGAGCACAGGGCGGGGAGGGCCCTCGGATCCGCGGACTGCCCGAGGCGGGAGATCGCGAGGCCGCGCACGGCTTCGTCCGTCTCCGTCGCCGCGAGTCGGAGGAGGACGTCCACCACCTCCGGGTTCGCGAGCGCGGGGCCCGTGAGCCGCTCGAGGACATCGAGGCGAAGCCGATCGTCGCCGTCACCGCCGAGGACGCCGAGCAGCGCCCGGGGGTCGTCGGCCACGGCGGCCGCCCTCCTGCCCTCCTCGTCGGCGGCCTCGAAGGCGGCGAGGAGGCGGTTCTTCAGAGGAGGGTCGGCGAGCGAGTGGAACGTGTGCAGGAGGAGGGTGCGGCAGGCCGGATCGAGCGAGGGGAGCTCGCCGCACAGGACATCCGCCAGGTCCGGGCGGCGCATGAGGAGCGCCCGCAGGTCGTCGATCTCGGCGGCCGGGAAGATCGCCGGGGAGGCGTCCGCGGCCGCGCGGAGCGAGCAGAGGAGCGCGCGGAGCGCCGCCTCCTCCTGCGGCGGGGCGCCGGCGCGATCGAAGGGGCCGGCGCCGGCGGAAGCCGCGACGGGCGGCGGAAGGGGCTCGGGCGACTCCCCTGGCCCCGGGACCGTCGCCTCGCCGGGTACCTCCGGGCGGGCGGGCCCGCCCGGCGAGGGCAGGACGGGCCCGGCGCTGCCGGCGAGCCACAGGAAGAGGAGCCCCAGGGCCAGCAGGGGGATGGGGCGGCGCATCGCTACTCCACGACCGGATAGGAGTGGTAGGAGACCGTTCCGTCAGGCGACTCCGCTTCGAGCCAGATCACCTTGCCGACGGATCCCGGGGGGACGGGGAACGAGAACCGGTTCGTGCCGGGCCACTCGTTCAGGGTGTCCGGGGATCCGGGGAGCGGCACCCCGTCGATGGACGCGCGGACGGTGCAGCCTCCGGGGGCGGACGCCACGCCGTTGAAGGGCTGGCCGACCTTCACCGGCGTGCCGGTGGGAGGCGCCACGTTCGGGGGCATCGAGCCAGGAACAGTGGCGGTGACCAGGACCCACAGGCCGGCGACGGCCGCGAGACAGAGCAGGGCGAGACTCGGGGGGGAGAACTTGCGCATGGACACGACCTCCAGCACTGCGCCACAGCAGAGACGCCGGAAACGCTCCGGTCCGCGCACCCCATCCCTATTCAACCTCTCCGGCCGGGGCGGGAGCCCGCCAGGAATAAGCCCTGGCCTCCCACCAAGTCCGGAGCTGACCCACGTCGGAAGTGGAGAACAACGGGAGCCCCTCTCCCGCGAGGAGGCGCTTCGCCGAGGCGAGCGCCGCGCGGGCGGAGACGTCGTCGACCCCGCCGGCCGCGGCGAGGAGCAGGTCCAGGTCGGCGCGGGCGCCCGAGCGGCCGAGGTCGACGAGCGCGGTGACGCGTTCCGACCCGATCGCGGTCGCCGCGAAACGACGGAGAGCGGAAGCCCGGAGGAACTGGCGATCCTCGGCGGCCAGGACCCGGACCTCCGCGAGGAGGTCGGCGGGCGAGGACTCCGGGGCGGACGAGACGGACAGCACGAGGTCCCGGTAGACCGCCGCGCGCTCGGCGGCGGATCGCCCCGCCGGATCGTCCGCCGGGCGGGGCCCCACGGACGACGCGCGGGCCCATGCCTCCGCCTCGAGGCGCGGGTCCACCGGGCGACCGCGGGCGAGCAGGCCGGAGACGGCCGCCAGGCGCACGACGGCGTTGCCGTCCGCGAGGCGCGCGACGGCCGGGGCCTCCCCGTCGGGGAGGGCGGCCGAGAGCAGCGCGGCCCGGGCGCGGAGGGCGGCGTCGGGCGAGCACAGCGCCGCCTCCCGCGCCTCGGGGATCGCGAGGCACAGCGGGCGCGGGGGAGCCTCGATCAGGGGGAAGAGGAGTCGCGCGAGATCGGGTTCGCGCGCGTTCCGGAGGGCGTCCCGGACGGCGGCCACCTCGGGGGCGGAGGGGGCGTCGGAGGCGGCGAGGAGGCGGATCGCCTCCGCCCGGAGGCGGAGCGGGGCGTCGCCGGTGCGGAGGGCCTCGACGGCGAGAGCCCGGGCGGACCCGTTCCCCGCGCCGAGCCACGGCAGCGCGGCGAGGGCGCGGGCGCGGGTCGCGCCGTCGGCGTCGGGGCCGCGGAGGAGGCCCTCGAGCCAGGCGGTCGTGCGCTCGCCGATCGACGCGCGGCCGTCCGGGCGGCCCGCCGCCGCCACGAGGACGTCCATGCGGTCGGCGAGCGACAGGCCCCCCGGCGCCGCGGGGGCCTCGGCCAGGACGCGGAAGGCGGCGTCCGGGTCGGTCGCGGCGAGGGCCTCCGCGGCCGCGAGGCGGAGGTAGGCGTCGTCGGCGTCGAGGAGGGGGAGGATGTCGGCCACGGCGAGGAGCGGGCTCTGGCGCCGCGCCAGCCACCGGAGCGCGTTGGCCCGGAGCGCAGGCCGACGTGCCGCGAAGAGGATCCGCCGCAGGGTCTCGTCGGGCGGCACGTAGCGGATCAGCGCGACGGTGAGGACGTCCTCGGGCACGTCGGAGCGGTCGAACAGCGGACGCAGGTAGCGGTCGGCCAGCGGACTCACCGGGCCGGGCTCTCCCGTCGCCGAAAGCCCCGGAAGGGCGAATGCGGCGGCGAGGAAGGCCGGGCCCGCTCCCTCGGCGAGAGCGCTCTCGAGCACGGCCTCCACCTCCGCGGACCCGGGCCGGAGCGCGTTGAGGGCGTGGATCGCCGCGGAGCGCAGGGGTTCGGGCCGGCCGGGGGCCGCCGCCGCGAGGAGAGCGGGGACCGCGTCGTCGCGACCGCGCGCGGCGAGCGCGCGGGCCGCGAAGGCCGCCAGGTCCGGAAGCCCGCCGGCGAGAAGCGAGCGCAGCGCGGCCAGCGACTCGGGGTCGTCGCGTCGGGCGAGCGCCTCGCCGGCGAGCGCGGCGGCGTCGGAGTCGGGGGACGCCGCGAGCCCGACGAGGAGGATCGTGGGAACGTCCTCCGGGAAGTCCCCGGCCGCGAGGGCCGCGAGGGCGCGCAGGAACGGGGGACGCGTCTCGTCGGCGGCGAGGGCGGCCACGGCCGGCAGATCTCCGGGACGGAGGTCTCCCTGGAGCGCGAGGACGGCGGACTCCGCGACGACGGGGTCGGGGTCCGAGAGGGAGCGCCGGGTGGTCTCGCGGTCCCCGAGCGCGAAGAGGGACCGCACGGCGGCGCCGCGGAGGACGGAGGGCATCTCGGCGTCCGCAAGGAGGGCCGAGAGGCCGGGGATCGCCGCGGGGTCGCCGATCGTCCCGGCCGCCCACACGGCGAGGGCGCGGCGCCAGGGCGGGAGGGCCGGATCGGCCGCCGCGCGGGCGAGCGCGAGCAGCGGGGAAGGGTCGAGGGCGAGCAGCGCGGCCAGGGCCTGCATCTCCCGGGGAGACAGCTCGCTCTCGGCATACAGGGGCAGCGGTCCGACGCTGAGCGACGCGGAGCGCCGCCCCGCGGACGGGAAGGTCACGGCGTGGCCCTCGCGGACCGCGGGCAGTCCTGGCCCCGGAACGACTTCCCCGGACAGGACGTGGACGTACGTGCCGGCGGATCGGAAGTCGGCGGCGCGGACGCCGGGCACCAGCGCCGGACCTCCGGCGGCGGCGACTTCCGCCGCCATGTGGCGGGCGGAGAGCAGGCGCTCCGCGGGGGAGGGGGTGACGACCAGGATCTCCGCCTCGCCGTGCACGGCCAGGCGCAGACCGCCGGCGGCGAGGGCTGGGGGGGACCCCGGCTTCGCGCGAACCCGGGCGATCCCATGGTGCAGGTGGATCGGCGGCCCATCCCCGCCGCCGAGCACCGCGACCGCGGTCCCCGTGAACTCGAACTCGCCGACGCCCTCCACGGAGGCGACGGCGCGGCCGCCGGGGAGGACGAGGACCATGGAGCCCGCCGCCAGGTCGGCCTCGCGGCCGGCCGGCAGGAGCGGGTCCTCGCCTCCCGCAGCGCAATAGACGGCGCCCTCCGTTTCCAGAAGGCGCACCTTCCACCTGGCCTCTCCAAGGAACCAGTATCCGAGGACGGCGATGAGCACTGCGGCGGCGGCCGCCAGCGCGGCGAGGCGGGGGACCGCCGGCCGGTCGGCGACGGGGCCGCGGCGCCGGCGGTCGGCCAGCACCGCCGCCCGGATCCGGTCGGCGAGCGCCTCCGGTCCGGGAGGGCCGAGCCCCTCGGCGGCGGCCACGGGGAGGAGCCCCGTGAGGAGCAGCCGACGGGCGTCCTCCAGACGGACCGCGCACGACGCGCAGGTCCGCAGGTGACGGAGAGCGAGCCGTCGGGCCAGCGGCGTCAGCCGGCCCGCGACCAGAAGGCAGATCCTCTCCTCACCGAGGCAGCCCATGCCATCCTTCATTATCCGGTGGGCAATCGAGCAGCATCCGCAGCCGCGTGCGGGCCTCCGCCAGTTTCTTGTAGAAGGAGGCCCGGGGAATGTTCAGCGCGCGGCAGATGCGGACTTTCTTGACCGATCCGAGGTACGCGAGCACGAGCAGCCGCCGGTCCTCCGCGGGCAGCCGGGACATGGCCCGGCGCACGGCGGCGGCGTTCTCCTCCGTCTCCACGGGGTCTTGTGCCGGCGGAGCGGCGGGGTCGAAGGGGAGCGAGGGTGGAGTGCTCCGCCCCCGCAGACGGAGCGCTTCGCGGCGGGCGATCGTCGCGACCCAGGCTTCCGGCACCTGCGGCGCGAACCCCCGTTCGAGGGCGCGGTCGATGCGCACCCAGGTCTCCTGGGATGCGTCCTCCGCCAGCTGCCGGTCGCCGAGAATGGCCATCGCCACCGTGTAGACGAGTCCCCCGAGACGTGGATAGAGCGACTCAAAGGACGTCACGGGGCCCTCGCCCACGCTCATCCACGGGTCTCTGCGTTAAAAGACCGGGGTCGCGGAGGACTGTCTACGGAATCCCGCGATTTCCCCATGGCGGGGGCGGGGAGAGGGCGGCGCGGGGTTCCCGGAGGCCAGGCCCGACGGAGTCGCGGGTCAGGTTCCTGCCGGATCACTCCTCGGCGTCGGCGGGTGGGGATTCGGCGATCTCCTCCCCTCTTTCCTTCCGCAGTTCATCGAGGATCCGGGACACCCGCACGGATCCTTCCACCGACTCGTCGTACTTGAACTGGACCAGCGGGGTGATGCGCGTCCGCATGGCCCGCGCGATCTCGCTCTGGACGTGGCCGCGGGCGCTTTCGAGCGCGTGCGTCGTGCGCGACTTCTCGCCGTCGGTGCCGACGATGGAGTAGTAGACCACGACGTGGCGCAGGTCCCGGGCCAGTTTCACGCGCGTGACCGTGACGAAGCCTATGCGGGGGTCCTTCAGCTCGTAGAGGATGACCTCGCTGGCGCGACGGAGGACGAGGCTCGACAGTTTCTCGTGCCGCAGGTCCTTCATCACAGGTACTCCACGGAGGTCTGGAACCGCTCGGCGTCGTGGGCCTGATCGACGATGTGCACCACGGCGGTCAGCGCCGATTCCACCTGGTCGCGGGCCTCGGAGACGGTGACCGCGGCGAGGTCGGCGCGCTGGTGCAGATCCTGGGAGGCGACCTCGGCGATCGCCACGTTGAGGCGGGCCCGAACCCGGTCCTTGATGCTCTTCACGACCCGCCGCTTGTCCTTCAGGGAGTGGCTGCCCCGGAGGAGAAGGCTCACGCGGAGGACGCCGACGGTCATCGGACGCTACTCCTTCTTGGCCGAGTCCTCGAGTTTGCGCGCGATCTCGATGACCTCGAAGACCTCCACGACGTCGCCCTCCTTCACGTCGTCGTAGCCGCCGACGCGAAGGCCGCACTCGAACCCCTGGCGGACCTCCTTGACGTCGTCCTTGAACCGGCGCAGCGACTCCAGGGACCCGCGGTCGTAGATGACCTTGCCGTTGCGGACGAGGCGGGCCCGCGCGGCGCGGCGGAGGATGCCGTCGGTCACGAAGCACCCGGCGATGGTGCCGCCCGAGGTGCGGAACACCTGGCGGATCTCGGCGTGGCCGAGGACGTTCTCCCGCTCCTCCGGCGCCAGCTGCTTCTCCATGGCGCGTTTCACGTCGTCCACCAGCTCGTAGATGATCTGGTAGAAGCGGATGTCGACGCCCCGTTCGTGGGCGAGGGCGCGGGCGCGGTCCTCGGCGATCACGTCGAACCCCAGGATGATGGCCGCCGAGGCGCTGGCCAGCTGGACGTCGGACTCGTTCACGCCGCCGACGGCCGCGTGGAGGACCTTGATCTTCACCTCCGCCGTGGCGAGCGAGCCGAGCTTCTTCGTGATGGCCTCCACCGAGCCCTTGGTGTCGGCCTTGACGATGATGGGGACCTCCTGCGCCTCGCCCTCGCCGACTTTCCGGAAGAGGTCCGCGAGGCTCAGGGTCTGCTTGACCGCCAGCGAGTCCTCGCGCACCTTGCGGGACCGCTCCTCGGCGATCTCCTTGGCGCGGGCGAGGCTCTCGACGACGTAGAACCGGTCGCCGGCCTCGGGGACCTCCGAGAGGCCGGTGATCTCCACGGGCGTCGAGGGGCCGGCCATGCGCAGGGACTGGCCCCGGTCGTCGCGGATGTCGCGGACGCGCCCGTAGCCGGTGCCGGCGAGGACGATGTCGCCCGTGCGCAGCGTCCCCTCCTGCACGAGGAGGGTGGCGAGGACGCCGCGCCCCTCGGACTTCTCCGCCTCGAGGACCGTGCCGAGGGCCTTCTTGTGGGGGTTGGCCTTGAACTCGAGAACCTCCGCCTGCAGCAGGATCGCCTCGAGGAGGTTCTTGATGCCCTGGCCGGTGGTGGCGGACGTCTCGACCATGAGCACGTCGCCGCCCCACTCTTCCGCGATGAGCCCGTAGGACGAGAGGCTCTGTTTCACGCGCTGCGGCTGGGCCTCGCGCTTGTCGGACTTGTTCAGCGCCACGATGACGGGCACGCCCGCGGCCTTGGCGTGGTTGATGCACTCCTCCGTCTGGGGCATCACGCCCTCGTCCGCCGCCACCACGAGGATGACGACGTCCGTGACGCGGGCCCCGCGCGCGCGCATCTCGGTGAACGCCTCGTGGCCAGGGAGGTCGATGAACACGATCTCGCGGCCGTTCTCCGTCCGGGTCTTGTAGGAGGAGATGTGCTGCGTGATGCCGCCCGCCTCGTGGGCGGCCACGTCCGCCTTGCGGATGAAGTCGAGGAGCGACGTCTTGCCGTGGTCCACGTGGCCGAGCATCGCCACGATCGGCGCGCGCGGAGTCATGTCCTCCGGGCGGTCGAGGTCCTCGGCGATGTCGGTGAGGAACGCCTCCTCCGCGGCCACCTCGGTGCGGACCTTGACCTCGCGGCCGAACTCCAGCGCGAGGACGTCCACGGTGTCCTGGTCGAGACGGGCGTTGATGTTCGCCTTCACGCCGTTCTGCAGAAGGACGCGCAGGATGTCCGGGATCTTGACCCCGAGGGCGAAGGAGAGGTCCTTCACCGAGATCGGCAGGGTGATCTCCACCGGGCCGGCAGGGGTCACGGGCGCGGCGGCGGGCGCCTTGGCCTTCTGGCGGGCGGCGCCGCGGCCGCCGGCCGCGCGCTTGTCGAAGTGGAACGTCTTGGCCTTTTCGGGGGCGGCGACCGGCTCCGGCTCGGGCTTCTTCTCCGCGACCGGCTTGCCCTCGTCGTCCATCTCCGCGAAGGCCTGCTCGATGACCTCGCGCTCCTGGAGCTTCTTCACGCGGCGGCCGGCGGGCTTCACCGGGTGCAGCGCGGCCGCGGCATCGGGCGTGGCCGCCGCGGCCGGCTGGGGGCGGGCCTCCTCGACGACCGGCGCCTCCGCGGTGGGCGCGGCGGCGGGGGCGGCGCTCTCGACGACCGCGGGAGGGGCCGTCTCGACCGCGACCGGCTCTGCCCGGGGGACGACGACCTCGACGACGGGCTCCGGCTCCGGCGGCACGGGTTCGACGACGGGCTGGTCCTTGCGGATCTCCCGGATGATCTCGCGGAGGAGGTTCTCTTCCTCCTCGCTCAGCGGGCACATGTGGCTCGCCACGTCCACGCCCCGGTCCTGCAGCAGCTGCACGAGGACCCGGTTGGACAGTCTCGCCTCGTCCGCGATCTGGTAAAGCCTCATGCGACCTCGCCTTCCACGTCCGTCAGTCCTTCACTTCTCCGTCGTCCGGCACCGCCGGCGGCGGCCCGCCCGGCGCGTCGGCCGGCGGTTCAGCGGCCGGCGGGCCTTCGGCGGGCGACTCGATGCCCGGCGCGTCGGCCGGCGAGCCCTCGGCCGGCATCTCGATCCGCGGCTCGGCGGCCGGCGAGCCCTCGACCGGCGACTCGATGCCCGGCTCGGCGGGCGGCGCATCCGCGGGCGGCGCCTCGCCGGGCGGCGGGGTGCCTTCCGCGGAGGCGGGCGCCTCGCCCTCCTCGGGGCGATCGCCGGGCTCCCGCCGGCGCGGCGAGCGCAGGCGGTCGCCGCCCCCGGCGGACGCCGCGTCGCCCGCGGAGTCCTCGATGTACTCCACCTCCTGCCCGTCGGCCTCGCCCAGGACCACGCCGCGCTGGCGGGCCTCGGCCTCGGTCATGATGTCGATGTCCCAGCCGACGAGTTTCGACGCGAGGCGGACGTTCTGGCCCTTCCGTCCGATGGCCAGCGAAAGCTGGTCCTCGGCCACGATGACGAGCGCCCGGTTCTGGTCGGGGAACAGCGTGATCGAGTCCACCTGGGCGGGCTTCAGCGAGTTCATCAGGAGGACTTCGATCGAGTCGTTCCACCGGATGATGTCGATCTTCTCGCCGCCGATCTCGTCGATGATGTTGCGGATCCGCGTGCCGCGGACCCCCACGCAGGCGCCGATGGCGTCGACCTTCTGCGCGGTCGATTCGACCGCGACCTTCGTCTTGTAGCCGGCCTCGCGCACGAGCTTTTTCAGTTCGATGAGGCCTTCCGCCACCTCCGGCACCTCGACCTCGAACAGGCGTGCGATGAGTTCGGGGTGGGCGCGGCTCAGGATGATCTTCACCTTCTGGGGCGTGCGGCGGACCTCGACGACATACGCCCGGATCCGGTCGCCGACGCGGTAGTTTTCCCCGCGGACCTGCTCGTGCCGGGGGAGGTAGGCCTCCGTCTTGCCGAGGTTCACGACGATCGTGCCGCCCGGCTCGACCCGCTGCACCTGGCCGTTCACCAGCTGCCCGCGGTACTTGTCGTACTCGCCGAACAGGACCTCGGCCTCCGCCTCGCGGATCTTCTGGATGATGACCTGCTTCGCCGTCTGCGCGGCGATGCGCCCGAGGTCGATGGGGAGGATCTTCTCGTCCCCGCCGTAGGCGCGGACTTCTCCGGTCTCACGGTCGATGCGGACACGAAGGTTCTCCAGCGCCCCGTACTTCTTGCGGGCGGCCGTGAGGAGGGCCTGTTCGAGCCCCTCGAACAGGACCTCCTTGTCGATCTCCTTGTCCCGGTGGATCGTGTCCACCAGCCTGAGAAGTTCGCCGTTCATCCTTGCGCATCCCCCCGGGCCGCACTCCGCGCCAAAACGACGAAAAAGTGGGACAAGCCCACTTTCTCGCGAGAGCGCCGCAGAAAAAGGGTAACGCCGGATCATCCGCCGGAAAGGGCTCCGGGTCAAGGAAAATCACCTAGACCGGACGGTGGTAAGCCCCGTCCGGACAACGATTTTCAGCGGTCCACGGAGTTCCCCGGCCGCGGAACGGAGATCGCCCGGGAGACCGGTCCGGGGGGCTCGCGGCCGCCGGCCGGCGGCCCGGCCGTCGGGCGGGGACCCGGCCACCCCGCGGCACCGGGAGGTCGGGGCCGGCGGCCCGGCGGGCAGGGAAGGCGGCCCGCGGTCGGCATCCCGCGAGCCGGGGGGCACCGGCCGTCCGCCCGGGAAGCACCACGCGGGGCGCGCCGGTTGGCGCCCGGCGGCGCCGGGAGGGCCCCGTCCGCCGCGGCCGCGCCCCCGGCGGAGGCTCAGAGCTCGTCGTCGTCGACGTCGAAGTCGTCGACGTCGAAGTCGTCGTCCTCGTAGTCCTCGTCCTCGTCGTCGTCGAAGTCGAGATCCTCGTCGTCCTCGATCTCGTCCCACTCCTCGTCGTCGAACTCGCCGTCCTCGTCGACCTCGTCGGGCTCGCCCTCGAACTCCCCGTCCTCTTCGCGCTCCTCGGCGGGTTCGGCGACCGGCTCGCCGCTCCCGGCCTCCTCCTCGGCGAGGTCGTCGCCTTCTCCGGGGGGCGCCTCCTCGTCCTCGTCAGCCGGGGGGCCCTTCTTGCGGAGCGGGGTGGCATCCTCGTCGCCACCGCCCTTCTGTCGGGACGGCGGGCGGGCGCTGTCGCCGCCTTTCTTCGCCTTCCTGGCGGCGGCGACGACGACGAGCAGGAGGACGCATCCGGCAAGGTCGGAGGCTATGCGGTTCCTCGGGCGAGACATGGGCATCCTCGGGGGCGGCTGAACTCGCTTCGCCGCCGGCCGCGCGCCCCGGCGCGGCCGGGCGGGTAGGGTCCCTCACGTTCGGGCTTCTTTTAGCACTTCGGCGGCGTGAGAACAGCAAATCCAAAGCGCGAAGTAAAGCCCAATCCGGGGACGCCCGCGAGGCGTCCCCGATGCCGTGTCCGGCGCCGCCGGAGGCGACGGCGGACGCCGCTCGGAATCGCCCGCCTCCCGGCGGATTGGCCGTTTCGGCGGACGCTGGTGCATAATCACCTGCCGCACGCCGCACCGGAGGAGCCATGGCCGTCCGCCTGCAGGTCGCGCTGGACTTCCTGAACCTTTCCGAGGCCCTGCGCTGCGCCCGCCTCTCCGCGGAGGGTGGCGCGGACCTGCTCGAGGTCGGCACGCCGCTCCTGAAGTCGGAGGGGCTTGCGGCCGTGCGGGCGCTGAAGAAGGAGTTCCCGCACCTTCCGCTCGTCTGCGACACGAAGACGATGGATGCCGGCCGCACGGAGATGGAGGCGGCGGCCAAGGCCGGCGCCACCGTCGCCACCGTGATGGCGGCCGCGTCCGACTCCACGATCCGGGAGTGCGTCGAGGCCGCCGCCAACTACGGGTTCCAGGTGGAGGCCGACCTGCTCGGCGTGGCCGACCCCGTGGCGCGGGCGAAACAGGTCGCCGAGCTCGGCGTGGACCTCATCGGCATCCACTGCCCGATCGACGACCAGATGGCCGGGCGCGACCCCTTCGCGGTCCTGCGCGCGGTGGCCGCCGCGGTGACGGTGCCCCTGGCGGTGGCGGGCGGCATCAACTCCGAATCGGCGGCACGCGCCGGCGCGGCGGGCGCCTCCATCGTCATCGTCGGGGGGGCCATCAACAAGGCCGTCGACGCGCGGGAGGCGACCCGCGTCATCAGGAACGCCCTCGAGACCGGCAAGTCGGTGGACACCCTCCTGTTCAAGCGGGCGTCGGGCGAGGAGATCCGCCGGTGCCTCGAGCTGGTCTCCACGCCCAACATCTCGGACGGCGCGCACCGCATCCGCTGCCTCGACGGGATCGCGGCGCGCGTGGAGGGCGTGAAGGCGGTGGGACCGGCGTGGACCGTGCGGACCGCTCCGGGCGACTGGGCCAAGCCGGTGGAGGCGATCGACCACGCGCCGCCGGGGAGCGTGATCGTCGTCGATGCGGGCGGATCGCCGCCGGCCGTATGGGGGGAGCTCGCCACGCACTCGGCGCACCAGCGGGGGCTGGCGGGCATCGTCGTGGACGGGGCGATCCGGGACACTCCGGAGATCCGGCGCCTGCGCTTCCCGGCGTTCTCCAGGCAGGTGGTCTCCCACGCCGGGGAGGCCAAGGGGTTCGGCGAGGAGAACGTCCCGATCGTGGTGGCCGGCGTGCGCGTCTTCCCCGGCGACTGGGTGGTGGGCGACGAGGACGGCGTCATGGTCCTGCCGCGGCAGAAGGCGGCGGAGTTCGCGAACCGCGCGATGGACGTCCTCGAGAAGGAGAACCGGATCCGCCAGCAGATCGACCAGGGGTCGACGCTGAACCAGGTGGCCGAGATCTACCGCTGGGAGAAGCAGTGAGGATCCTCGTGAACGGGCAGCCGCGGGACGTCCCCGCGGACACGACCGTGGCCGGGCTCCTCGTGCTGCTGTCGATCCCGCGCGACCGGACGGCGGTGGAAGTGAACCGGGAGATCGTCCCGCGCAGCCTGCACTCCGGCCGGACGCTCGGGGAAGGCGACCGCGTGGAGATCGTGACGATGGTGGGAGGTGGGTGATGGACACGGGGCCGCTCCGGTTCGGCAAGTACTCCCTCGCGTCGCGGCTCATCCTCGGCACGGGCAAGTACCCGGACTTCGAGGTGATGCGGCAGGCCCTCGAAGCATCGGGGACGGCCATGGTCACCGTGGCGATCCGGCGGGTGAACCTCGACCGGGCCGCCGGGCCGTGCCTGCTCGACCACGTCGATCGCGACCGGATCGCGATCCTCCCGAACACGGCGGGGTGCTTCAACGCCGAGGACGCGCTGCGCACCGCGCGGCTGGCCCGCGAACTCGGGTTCGGGGACCTCGTGAAGCTCGAGGTCCTGGCGGAGCAGAAGACCCTCCTGCCCGACCCGGTCGCCACGCTCCGCGCCACCGAGGTCCTCGTGCGGGAGGGGTTCACGGTGATGGCATACACGTCGGACGACCCGGTCATCGCGAAGGCGCTCGAGGCCGCGGGCGCCACCGTGGTGATGCCGCTCGGCTCGCCGATCGGCTCGGGCCAGGGCATCCTGAACCCGCAGAACATCGCCATCATCGTGGAGAACGCCAGGGTGCCGATCGTCGTCGATGCCGGCGTGGGGACGGCCTCGGACGTGGCGGTGGCGATGGAACTCGGCGCCGACGGAGTCCTGCTCAACACGGGCGTGGCGCTGGCGAAGGACCCGGTGCGGATGGCCCGCGCCATGGCCCTCGCCTGCGAGGCGGGCCGGCTGGCGTTCCTCTCCGGCCGCATCCCGAAGAAGCGCTACGCGCAGGCTTCCTCGCCGGTGGAGGGCGTGATCCAGTGAGCGCCGCCGCCGCGTGCTGAGGTTGCTGCTTGCCGCGGAGGCCGGTGCGCCCCGCCTCGGCGCCGCCGACGGCGTGGTCTTCGGAGCCGGCGTCCTGCTCCTCCTCGGCTACGGGCTGGCCCGCGCCGTCCGCCGGGACCCCCTGGCCGGGGCGCCTCCCGTGGCCCCGCGCACGGGACCGGCGGAGGCGCTCGCCGTCATCGCCGGCGTGCTCTTCCTGCAGGCCGCGTCGGCGTGGCTGCTCGTTCGAGCCGGGTCCGGGGCGCCGGTGACGATCCTGCTCTCCGGCTCGGCGGTCTCGACCGCCGCCGTGGCGGTGGCGTGGCGCTTCCTGCCGGGCCGGCCCGCGGGCCACGGCCCCCGGGCGCGCGGAGCGGCCGTGGGGCTGCTCGGCTGGGTCGGCTCCTTCCCGCTCGTGGCGGGCGTGCTCCTCCTGTGGACGGCCCTCCTCCGGGCCGCGGGCCGCACGTGGGCCGAGCAGGAGGTGCTGACGCACCTCCGGGAGCGTCCGGTGGCGTTCTTCGTCGTGGCGGTGCTCCTCGCGCCGCTGTACGAGGAAGTCCTGTTCCGGGGGCTGCTCCACGGGGCGCTGAGGCGGCGCGGCGGGGCGGTTCTCGCCGCCGCCGTCAGCGCGGCGACGTTCACGCTCGCCCATCACCACCTCCCCACGGTGCCCGCGCACTTCGTGCTCGGCCTCGCCCTCTCCTTCGTCTACGAGAAGACGGGGACCCTCGCCGGTCCGATGGCCTTCCACGCGGCGTTCAACCTCTGGCAGTTCCTGGCGGAGGCGGGGGGACGCTGAACCCGGCGCTCAGGCGCCGGAGACGCCGCCCACGATGGCCACCCCGCTCGACGTCCCGATCCGGCTGGCCCCGGCCTCGACCATCGCCAGGGCCTGCTCGCGGGTCTTGATCCCCCCGGAGGCCTTGACCCCGATGCGCGGCCCGACGGCCTCCCGCAGCAGGCGGACGTCGGCTGCGGTGGCGCCCCCGACGAACCCGGTGGAGGTCTTCACGAAGTCCGCCCCCGCCTCCACGGACAGGAGGGCGGCGGTGCGCTTCTGGTCGTCGGTGAGCAGCGCGCACTCCAGGATGACCTTGAGCACGGCGTCGGGCACCGCCCGGCGGACGGTGGCGATGTCGGCGCGGACGCGGTCGGACCGGCCCGCGACGAGGTCCCCCACGGAGAGGACCATGTCGATCTCCCGGGCGCCCTGGCGGACGGCCTCCTCGGCCTCGTGCGCCTTGAGGACGGGCAGGCTGGCGCCGAGCGGGAACCCGGCCACGGCTGCGACGAGGACCGGCGAGCCGCGCAGGGCGGAGACGGCGAGGGGCACGTGGCGCGGGTTCACGCACACGGCGGCGAAGGAGAACCGAACCGCCTCCGCCGAGAGCCGGAGGATCTCCTCGTCCGTGGCGGCGGGCCTGAGGAGCGTGTGGTCGATCAGGCGGGCGAGATCCGCGAAGGGCATCCGCGCATGGTATCCGACGGTCAGCGCACCCCCGACGAGTTGCGCCGCCCGTGGTCCGTGAGCCGCCTCTCCGCCCGCGGGCGGAGCGTGATGGTGAGCGGGCCCTCGCACACGGCGCGACGAGGGGGGGGCGGTCGGCGGTCCCGGGCCCCCGGGGTGCGCCGCAGCCGGAGGAACGGGAGCCAGAAGAGCCAGGGGGCGGCGATGCGCAGCCCGAGGATCGTGACCACCCCGGCGGCGACGACGAGGACGATCAGCCGGCCGCTGGAGGCGGCGACGGGTTCCGGCAGGTCCGCGGCGTCCGGGGGCGGCGCCGCCTCGTCGAGCGCCTCGTCCCGCCATCCCGGCACCGCCGGCGGCGGTGCGGGCGTGTACTCCGCCGCCTGTTCCATCGCCTCGCGGCGGACCCGCCGCAGCTCCGCGTAGGCCGCGCGCGCCTTCGCGCGGGCCCGGATGACCTCTTCGCGGTGGGCTCGCCCGGGATCCGCGTCGTCCGGCGGCCCGGCCACCGGCCCGCCGTCCGCCATCCGCACGAGGAGCAGGCCGATCAGGATCGCGGCGTATCTCACTGTCCCTCGCTCCAGAAGACGTTCCAGTAGGTCGGGACCCGGGGGAGGTAGATGTCGATGAACTGGTGGCCGAGGTAGCGGAGGCGGACGTCGTAGTTGACCTCGATGGAGCCCGTGTAGATCATGGCCTCGTCGCGACCGACGATCGACCCGTTGATGACCGTCGCGCCCAGCTTTCCGACGAGGAGGTGGTTGGTGTACATGATCCCGTCGACGTGCTGGACCTGCGTATCGCACAGGCCCGAGAAGAACGAGTCCTGGAAGGAGGACTCGTAGTAGCGCCGGGACGACCCGGTGGTCGGCTTCTTCTGGTAGTACGCCTTCGCGGTCCCGAGGCCGCCGATGGCCGTCGGCGCGGTCGAGGCCCGGCGGCCGCCGTCGTAATCGGTGTAGTCGCCGTCGAACCGGAACTCGCCCTCGGGATCGCGGAAGGAGGCGTAGCCGATGTCCGAGTCGGCCTCGTCCACGACGTAGTCCTGCGTGAAAGGGGGCCGCAGGTAGTCGCGGGTCGTGGACTTCCATCCCGAGTTCGTGCAGTTGCCGAGGATGACGGAGCCGCGGGCGACCAGTCCCACGAGGTCCCGGCCGGAGTTCGCGGTCTGCACGGCGGCGGGGTCCGTCGTCGGCTTGGGCCACGAGGGCGGGTTGGCGTAGCGGAGGTCGCCGATGATGTGCAGGTTGCGGCCCGCGTAGATCGTGCCCTGTCCGGTGATGACGCCCTTGAGGGCGACGTCGTTGCGAACGACGACGGGGCCGTGGATGACGATCGGAGCCTGAGCCGTGCCCACGAGTGCGAGGTCCGCGCCCTCGCCCGTGTCGTCGCCGAACACCGCGTTCACGATGACCCGGCCGCCGAGGGTCAGGGTGCCGCCCCGCTCGCGGGCCACCTCCTCGTAGTGCTCCATCTGTCCCAGGTACGGCATTTCGACCATCTGCTGGAACGGCCGGCGTTCGCAGGTCCCGTCGAACCCGTCCGGGTAGGAGAACGTGTCGAGTCCGCCGTTCCCGTTGCGGTCCTCCCCGGGGTCGAGGACCCCGTTCCCGTTCAGGTCCTCGGTCGGCGCACAGGGGTCCGTGGGGCGGGCCGTGGCCGGGGCGTGCGCCGTGTAGTACGCGGTGTCCTTCGTCCGGAGATCCCCGGTGATCGTGCCCTTCGCGGAGAGGTCCTCGTTCTCCGAGGCGAAGAGGTCCCCGTTCAGGGTGGGGTTCTTCACGGAGAAGTCGCCGTTGGACCTCGCGCTCCCGTTGATGGTGATCCCCGCGCCGTGGAACCAGCCGAAGTTGTTGATGAAGTACGCGTGGTCGAACACCTCCGAGGGGCGGTGGCCGAACCGGAAGATCGCGCGCACCGTCTTGACCGCCGCGCGGTTCCGGCCATGGGCCGTGAACTCCACGTCGGCGGACTCGGTGCCGTGCGTCACGACCCGGGTGACCTCGGCGTCGAACGTGCCGGACCCGAACAGGGTGTGGGGAAGGCGGAGGCGATCCTCCTCGGACTCGCTGCCGTCGAGGACCGCGAGGTCGCCGACCCGGTTGGCGGTGGACCCTTCGCGGTACCGGGTCCAGACCTCCGCCACGATGGCCCCGAGTCCGGCTTCCGCGGCGTTGAGCGCTTCGGCTTCCGCGGCCGTCAGGTTCACGTGCCGCACCTTGCCGAGGCTCGCGGAGAGGTGGGTGCCGATGAGGACCATGGCGACGAGCGCGAACAGGGTCACCGTGAAGAGGGCCGTACCGGCCTCCCGCGGTCGTCGGCGGATCAGGCTGATCCCGGGCATGCTCACCTCCCTCCCTGGGTGAAGAAGAGGACGGTGCGGCAGGGCTCGCGGGGGAGGATGATGTCGAGGAACTCGTAGCCGCCGTGCATGGCCCGGACGTCGTAGTTGATCGACATCGAGCCGTTGTAGATCAGCGCCTCGTCCCGGCTGATGAGCGCCCCGTTGATGGTGCTCACGTCGAGCTTCCCGGAGAGCAGGTGGTTCGTGTAGATGATGCCGTCGATCTGCCGGATCGCGGAGTCGCAGAGCGAGGCGACGAACGCGTCGGAGAAGGAGGATTCGTAGTAGCGGCGCTGGAGCAGGGAGCCGGTATCGACGCCCTTGCGCCCCCCGTCGTAGGCCGTGTAGTCGCCGTGGAACGTGGGCCGGCCCCGGACGTCGTAGTAGGAGACGTAGCCGTTGACCGCATCCGTGGGGTCCACCACGTAGGGCTGCGTGAAGGGCGGGCGCTGGTAGTTCCGGGTGACCGACTTCCAGGCGGCGCTGGTGTAGTTGCCGACGACGACGGAGCCCTTGGCGGCGAATGCCACGAGATCCGCGCCGGCATTGGCGGCGCGGACTCCTTCGGCGTCGGCCATCGGCTTCGGCCACGACGGCGCGTGAGCGTAGGTGATGTTGCCTACGATGTGGACGTTCCGTCCGGCGTAGATGCTGCCTTTCCCGGTGATGACGCCCTTGATGACGACGTCGCTCTCCACGACCACCGGCCCGTCGATGACGAGGGGGTTCGCCGCCGTGCCCACGAGGACGACGTTCCGGGGTTCGCCGGCTTCGTCGCCGAGGACGCCGTCCACCAGGACCGCGCCGCCCTGGGAGATCCGCCCGCCCCGGGCGCGCGCCAGGCCCCGGTAGTCCTCGAGGTCGCCGAGGTACGGCATGTCGAGCCTCGCGCGTCGCTCCTGCCACTGCGGGTCGCCGTCGTAGCCCTCGGGGTAGGAGTGGCTGTCGAGAACCCCGTTCCCGTTGCGGTCCTCGCCGGGGTCCATCTCGCCGTCCCCGTCGGCGTCCTCGGGGACGGCCGACGGGTCGGTGGGGCGGGCGGACGGCGGGGCGTGGGTCGTGTACCCGTCGAGGGGATCGTGGCGAAGGTCCCCGGTGATGGTCCCTTCGGCGCCGAGGTCCTCGTTCTCGCACGCCCAGACGTTCCCGTTCACCGTGGCGTTCGCGCAGTCGAAGTTGCCGTTCGAGCGGACGCTGCCGTTCACCGTGAGCCCGGCGCCGTAGAGCCACCCGAAGTTGTTGATGAAGTAGGCGTAGTCGAAGACCTCGGCCGGGCGGTAACCGAAGCGGACCACGGCGCGGACCACGACGACGGCGCCGTCGCAGACGCCGCGGGACACGAACTCGACGTCCGCGTACTCGTGGGCCACGGCGTTGACCTTCGCCACCCGGGCGTCGAAGCGGCCGCCGCCGATGCGCCGGTCGGCGAGGATGAGGCGGTCGGCGGGATCGACGCTGCCGTCGAGCGGGGAGAGGCGCCCGATGCGGTCGCCGGCGGCCACCACACGGTAGCGGGCCCAGACCTCCTCCACGATGGCGCTCAGACCCGCCTCGGCGACGTTGAAGGCCGCCGTCTCGTCGGCCTTCAGCTCCACGTCCCGCACCCGGGCGAGGCTCGAGACGAAGAACGCTCCCACCAGTACCGTCGTGCAGATGGCGAAGATCGTGACCACCACGAAGGCGGTTCCCCGTTCCCCGGCCCTCCCGCCCCCGTCGTGGATGATCATGCGTCGCTCTCCTATGGGCTGTTCCGCAGCGTCACGCTGCTGCGGGTCGAGGTCCTGAGCAGCCGGCCGTTCGGCTCGCGGTCCACGAGGTGAAGCGTCAGGAACACGGTGCGGTTCTCGACGCGGAACAGCGGGTCGGGCAGGCCGTCACCGTCGAGGTCGCCGGGTTCGCCCTCGGTGGGGAGGAGCAGCAGCGGCCGACCCGACAGGGGGCGCTCGCGGTCTCCCTCCAGGAGGACGATCGTCCCGATGGTGAAGGTGTCCGCGCGGTCGCCGTCGCGGTTCAGGTCCGCGCGGGCCGCGAGCTCCGGCAGCGGGCCGGCAGGGCGGAACTCGATGCGCACGGAGACCTCCTCGAACACCCGCGGGTCCCGCGCGTCCAGGGCGCCGATCTCGATGTCCGGGCGCAGGCGGGCGACCGTGAGCCACGGCGTCACGCCGGGCGGTGAGGAGCCGGTCAGCAGGCCGGACCGCAGGAGCGCCGTCAGCTCCTTCAGCATCCGGTCGCCGGAGCGCTCGAGACGGTCCATCGTGCCCCCCGTGGCGATGGTGTCGTCGGCGAGTTTGATCCCGGGGTAGGCGAGACTCAGCACGATGACGACCAGGGCCGCCCCGATGACGGCGTCCAGCAGCGAGACCCCGCGTTCGGCGGCGTTCATCGGTCCTCCTCCCGCAGGATGGTCCGCAGGTCCACGCGCTGCTCCCCGAGGATCCCCTCCCAGCGGACGGACACCCTCGTCGGCAGGAGCAGGAACGAACCGGACACGTCCTGGTCGTCGGTGTCGCCGTCGCCGTTGAGGTCGAGCGGGAGGGCGAGGGCTTCGCCCGCCGGGTTGGCGGTCTCGTCGACGAAGAACACCACGCGCCCGCGGGCCCCGTCTCCGTCGTCGAGGGTGGGCACCGCAAACTCCTCCCCGACGGTCCCGCCCGGCCCGTAGTCCGCGATGAGCGTATCGAAGGGGTGGGCCTTCAGTTCCTCGATCTTCGCCTGGGCGGCGAGCAGCGCACGCTTGCGCTGTTCGGCGGCGAGGTTCGAGCGGGAGCAGTAGACCAGCGAACCCCAGAGGGTCAGCAGGGCCACCGCGAGCACGGTCATCGAGATCGCCGCCTCGAGGACCGAGAAGCCGGACTCCGACATCTTCCTCGGCACGGTCGCCTCCCGGCGCCGGCCGAAAGTCTCAGGCGCACGCCACCCGGCAACTGGCTGCCATGCCCCCGGAGGGACGAAGGCCCTGTAGCTTTGCGTCCCGGCCTTTCGGACGGTTTGCCTTTTTCGGTCCGTGCGGACCAACTCCGTTTCGCTCTTCGGAGCGGCGCGCGGGGGGACTTGAGGGAATTCGGCGCGGACTCAGCGCGGGCACGACCCGCAACCCGGGTTGCGACGGGTGTGCCCGCGCTGTCATCGTCTCGCGGGGGAGGCAGATCCTCCCCCGCACCGGAGGCCTGCGGCCTCCTCCCCCTCCTCGCCGCCGGACGGCGGCGCGCGCCTGCGGCGCTCGCTCACGCGGAATCCGCGCATGGTGCGCGGGATAGGTGAACCAGTAGTTCAGACGGCCATGCCGTGGACGACACCCTCGAAGACGAGGCGCCCGGCGACCGCGCCCTGGGCGCTGAACGTCGCCCGCCGGCTGCGGAGCTCGTCGAGACGCGCGAGGAGCACGAGGCGCGAGCCCGGGCTCACGGCGCCGCGGAACCGCACGGCGTCCACGCCACCGAACCCGAAGAAGCGATCGTCTTCCACGACGTGCCGGTAGAGCCACGTGCACAGCTGCGCCGCGGCCTCCACGAGGAGCACGCCGGGGAAGATGGGGCGGCCGGGGATGTGGCCGCGGGCCCACCACTCGTCGGACCGGATGTCCCGCGAGGCGACGGCGACCTTCGCCGCCGGGTCGAAGTGGTGCACGGCGTCGAGCATGGCCATCTCATGGCGCTGGGGGATCCACCGGTCGATCCCCTCGCGGCCCTCCAGGATGCGGGTCAGGTCTATCGCGGACAGGTCGGTGAGCAGGTCGGCCGGCATGAGTCCTCGCTTCGTCCCGGCAAGCCGGGATCCCGAGTATAGCCCGTGGAGTGCACCCTTCTGCTGACTCGCCCGGTCCCGGAGGGTAGAATCCTCCCCGGAAGGAACCCGGAGGGAGGTGCCCGTGACGCGCGTGTGCCTGGCGACGCTGGCGGCTCTGTTCTTCGCGTCCGCGCTCTTCGCGCAGGGCGAGGAACAGCCGAAGCCGCCGCCGAAGGGACTGGAGCCCGACCCGACGGTGGAGGCCGCGGACGAGGAGCGCGCGAAGGCGCTGCTCGCGGCGCTCGACGCGGCGGTGGACGCGAAGGACGAGAACGGGATCATCTCCGCGGTCGAAGCCTTCTTCACGGCCTCTCACGAGGACTTCGCGAAGCCGCTCGAGAAGCTCGCGTCCCACCGGGCCGTCTCCGTCCGGGTCGCCGCCGTGAAGGCCCTGGGCTCGCAGGGGCCGGCGAAGAAGGTGGGGCCGGTCCTGTTCCGGATCCTCATGTCACCGCAGAACAAGGACGCCAGGCCCGTGATGGCCATGGCCATCGGCTCCATGCGGAGGCTCGCGTTCTGCCCGAAGCCCGTCGTGGACGAGATCAAGTCGCAATTCCAGAAGCGGGCGGACATGGCCGTCATGCGCGAGGCGGTGCGCTACTTCGGCGGCCTGAAGATGGTGGACACGGTCCCGATGCTCGTGGAGTGGGTGGAACGTCCGGAGCCCGCCAACCCGAACTCGCCCAGCAACCCGCCGGCCTCCTACTGGCAGACCATGTTCGAGATCTGGACCGAGATCAAGGCCGTCGTCGTCTGGTCGCTCAAGGAGATCACCGGCAAGGAGTACGAGACGGAGCGGCTGTGGCGGGAGTGGATGGGGACCCCGGAGGCGAGGAAGCTCGGGATCCGCTGACCGGCGGTCAGGGCAGGGGCTCGAGGACCGCCCGCAGGGGGGAGCCGTCCGCGCCGGCGATGCGAAGGGGGAACGCCATCAGCCGGTAGAGCCCCGGGACGGCCGCGTCCAGCCGCAGGCCCTCGAGGCACACCATCGCGCGGCGGCCGAGAGCGTGGTGGGCCTCGAGGTCCTTGTCCTCGAAGGGGTCCACCGACGGCGTGTCGATCCCCACGAGGACGACGCCCTTCGGCGCGAGGAACTCCACGAGGTCCACGGAGAGTCCCGCGAAGTCCTCGGTGAACTCCTCGGGGTCCGGGTAGGTGCCGGTCCGGATGAGCACGCGCGGCGCCCGGATCTCGCCCAGGAGGTTCTCCGGGCGTACACGCCCGCGCCGGCCGGCGCCGGCCGCCACGACCTGGCAGGGGCCGAAGAAGACGTCGAGTGGCACCTTGTCGATCGTGGCGCCGTCCTTCGTGAGGTGCGCCGGCGCGTCGGCGTGGGCCCCGACGTGGAGGGAGGTGGTCAGCGCGTTCTCATCGCAGAAGAACGCCACCTCGCCGGGCCAGGCCTGGATGCGATCCGACAGGGGCGGGGAGATGTCGATGAGGCGCGGGCGTCCGTGCTCCATGGCGAGAGAATGATACCGCGGCGTGGCGGAGGTCCTGCGACCTGCCCGGGCGACGTGGTATCTGGGGGCCCATGACGGGACACCGCGAGACGTCCGGCCGGCGCAACCGCCTGGCCGCGGAGAAGAGCCCCTACCTCCTCCAGCACGCCGGGAACCCGGTGGACTGGCGGCCCTGGGGCGAAGAGGCCTTCCGGGCGGCGCGGGAATCCGACCGCCCCGTGTTCCTGTCCATCGGGTACGCGACCTGCCACTGGTGCCACGTGATGGAGAGGGAGTCCTTCGAGGACGAGGAGACGGCGGCCCTCCTCGACTCGCTCTTCATCCCGGTGAAGGTGGACCGGGAGGAGCGCCCCGACGTGGACGCGGTGTACATGGCCGCCGTGCAGGCCATGGGAGTCCACGGCGGGTGGCCGCTGTCCGTCTTCCTCGCGCCGGACGGGCGGCCGTTCTTCGGGGGGACCTACTTCCCGCCGGAGGACCGGTGGGGCCGGCCGGGCTTCCGGACCGTCCTCACGCAGGTGGCGGCGGCCTACCGGGACCGGCGCGAGGAAGTGCTGCGCGGCGCCGCCGACCTCGCCGGCCACCTCCGGCGCGCCGCGGAGGGCGCGCCCGGCCCGCTCCCGGGGCCGGAGGCGCTGCGCCGGGCCGACCGGGAGTTCATCGACCGCGCCGACCGCGAGCACGGCGGGTTTGCCGGGGTGCCGAAGTTCCCGTGCGCCCATGCGCTCTCCTTTCTCCTGCGCCGGCACCTGCGGACCGGGGACGCCGAGCTGCTCGCGGTCGTCGAGCGCACCCTGCGGCGGATGGCCGCCGGCGGCATCTTCGACCACCTGGGCGGCGGGTTCCACCGCTACTCCACGGACGAGCGGTGGTTCCTGCCGCACTTCGAGAAGATGCTCTACGACCAGGCGCTCCTCGCCGTCGCCTACGTCGAAGCCTTCTCGATCACCGGGAACCGGGAGTACGCCGAGGTGGCGCGGGACGTCTTCCGCTACGTCCGGCGCGATCTCGCGGGCCCCGGGGGCTCATTCCTCTGCGCGGAGGACGCCGACGCGGAGGGCGAGGAGGGCCGCTTCTCGGTGTTCACGCGGGCGGAGATCGTCGCCGCGCTGGGCGAAGAGGAGGGGAGGCTGTTCGCCCTCGCCTACGGCGTCCGGGAGGAGGGCAACTACGAGGACGAAGCCACGGGGCGGCGCAGCGGCGCCAACGTGCTCCATCGCCCGCGGCCGCTGGACGAGACGGCCGCGCAGGTCGGGGTGGCGCCGGCGGAGCTCGCGCGCCGCATGGCCGCGGCGCGCGCGGCCCTCTTCGCGGTGCGGGAGCGACGGCCCCGCCCGGCGAAGGACGACAAGGTCCTCACCGACTGGAACGGCCTGATGATCGCGGCGCTGGCCACGGGGGCGCGCGTCCTGGACGACGAGGACTTGGCGGAGGCGGCCGCGCAGGCGGCCTCCTTCCTCCTCGACCGCCTCGTCCGGGACGGCCGGCTCCTGCATCGCTATCGGGACGGGGAGGCGGCGATCCGCGCGTTCCTGCCCGACCACGCCTTCCTCGCGCTGGGGCTTGTCGAGCTCTACGAGACGACCTTCGAGCCGCGGTGGCTCTTCGAGGCCCGGCGCCTCGCGGACGAGGTGCTCCGGCTCTTCCCGGACGGCGACCGCGGCGGCTTCCTCCTGGCCCCCTCCGACGGCGAGCGCCTCCTGGCGCCGGTCAAGGACCTCTACGACGGAGCGATCCCCTCGGGCAACTCCGTCGCGGCCCTGGTGCTCGCGCGCCTGGGCCGCCACCTCTCCCGGGAGGACTACACCCATGCGGCGGAAGGTGTCCTGTCGGCCTTCGCGCCGCTGCTGACGAGCCACCCGTTCGCGTTCCCGGCCGCGCTCGCGGCGCTCGACTTCCTCGCGGGGCCGCCCCGGGAGATCGTCCTCGCGGGGTCACCGGCGGATCCCGGGTTGCGGGAGATGGCGCGCGTCGCCCACCGGCGCGTCCGGCCGGGGACGATCATCGCCCTGCGCCCGGAGGGTCCGGGCCTCTCGACGGTGCTCGCGCTGCAGCCGGCACTGGCGCCGCTCCTGCCGCGGGAGGGGCGCGCCACGGCCTTCGTGTGCGAGGGCTACGCCTGCCGGGAGCCCGTCACTTCCGCCGCGGCCCTCGCGGCGATGCTCGACGGCGAGATCTCTACTTGAGGGTGGCGAGGAACTCGGACAGCCACGCGTTGACCGGCTCCACCGCGTCGGCGACCTTGTCCCAGTCCACGGGCAGCGTGACGAGGTCCTCGGCGGAAGCGACGTGCGCCGGGCGCGGCACGGACTTGCGGACGGGCATCTGCGCCGAGGGCCCCGCGGCGAGCGCGGCCTCCGTCTCCGCGCGGAGGATGTAGTCGATCAGGCGCCGGGCGGCCTCGGGATTGCGGCCGCCCTTCACGAGGGCCGCGCTGTTGGGGATGACGAGGCACCCGGCGACCTCTCCCGCGGCGTCCTGGTCCGGGAAGATGCAGCGGACCGGCTTGCCCTCCTCCTCGGCCTTGCGGTAGTCGTCCGTGTCCGTGTACGCGAAGGCGAGGCCGCTCTCCGGGGAGGCACCGGCGACTTCCTTCATGACGTGGGCGTTGCCCGTGGCGATCCGGCCGCCGTTGGCGACGAAGCCCGTCCAGAAGGCCTTCACGTAGTCCGGCCCCTTCTGCTGCCAGAGCACCGCCATGTGGGTGAGGGTCGTGCCGGCGAGCGGCTTCGCCATGCCGACCGCGTCCTTCCACCGGGGATCGAGGAGGTCCTTCGTGAGGGCGGGCCAGCGCGCCTCGTCCGCCTCGATGGCTTTCGCGCGCCCGGTGTTGAGGATGAGGACGCGGGCCCGGGCGGCGAACCCGGTCCAGTAGCCGTCCGGGTCCTTGAACGCCTCGGGGATGTCCGCCGCCGAGGGGCTCCGGTAGGGGGCGAGCAGCCCCTTCTTCTTCAGCCGGACGGTGTGGACGAGTTCGTTGTTCCAGAACACGTCGCACTTGGGGTTCCCGGCCTCCTCCACGAGGCGGTTGACGAGGCCGACGGTCTTCACCGCCTCCTGGTCGTAGTCCGCCTGCACGGTGAGTCCGGTCTCCTTCTCGAAGGCCGCGATGATCGGCTGGGAGTGGACCTGGTCGAGCGCGACGTAGATGACGACGTCGGGCCGGGAACAGGCCCCCCCGAGCGCGAGGACGACGAGGACGGCGGGCACGAGGACGGTCCGGCGCATGATCACCTCCCGGCTGAAGTCTACCGCGGCGGCAGGGCGAAGCGGACAGGGACTTCCACCGCCCCGGGGACGGGGCGGCCACGCTCGAGCGCCGGCGAGAAGCGCCATGCGGCGACGGCGCGCACCGCCTCGCGGTCGAGGATGGCGGACCCGCTGCTCGTCAGGACCTCGATGTCCTCCACGCGCCCCGAGGCGTCGACTCGGACGAGCAGGAGCACCGTCCCGGAGATCCGGCGGGACACGGCGGGCTCGGGGTAGGTCGGCGGCCGGTTGCCCGCCACGGGGGACGCCGAGCGCGTGTCGCCCACGGGCAGGAGGGACACGGTCGCGGGCCGGGGCGGGGGCGGGCGGTATTCCGGGGGTGGCGGGGGGGGCGGCGTGGGCGCGGGGGGCCGCCGGCGCTCGAGGCGGCGGGCGGTCAGCGCCAGGAGGGACGCGGCGGGAGGAGGCGCCGGGAACAGGTCATCGGGCTCCATGGGAAAGAGGGAATCATCGGGTGGCGCCTCCTCCACGAGCGTCTCCGCGGGGACGTCGGGAGGCGGTTCGGGCGACGGGGGCTCGAGGATCCCGGGCGGCGGCAGTTCCGTCGTGCTGACCACGCCGGCAGTGAACTCCGCCGGTTCCGGGGCGCGCCGCGGTTCGATGCGCAGCGCGCCGCCGAGGACGAGGACGAGGAGCAGGTGCACCGCCGCCGAACCGCCGAGGCAGAGTCTCCGCCGGCGTCCGGCAGCCGCCCGGGATGTGGTCACGCTCCGCTGCATCAGAAGTTCACATCGAGGCTGGTGACGAAGTTGATCCCCGGGCCGTCCATGCGCGAATGGGCCCGGCGATAGCCCTGGTCGGTGAGGTTCTCGATGCCCACGCGCACGCGGGCGTTGTCACAGAGGTTGATGCCGCCGTACAGCGACACCAGGGTGTAGCCCGGCACGCCGCCGTAGGACCGCAGGAGGGGCGAGGAACCGTCCTGGGGGTCGCGGCGCCACGCGAGGTCGCTGGCGAGCCGGTCGGCGGGAATGCGGTCGAACCGGTTCACCATCTCCACGATGAGTTCCACGAACGCCTCCCGGTCCGGGTCGCTGTCGTCCCAGCGGACGCCGACGAGGCCGCGGAGGGGCTGGCAGTGGCGCATGTAGTTGTGGTTGCGGTCCTTCCCGGTGTTCCAGGCGTAGCCGCCCCACACCGAGTAGCCCGGCGGGATGTCCGCGCACAGGGAGTGCAGGTGGAGCGTCGCGCGACCCTCGAGGCCGTAGATGTAGGCGCTGCCGATGGCCTGGTAGGCCACGACGTTCTCGTTGGCGTCCTGGGTGCCGTTCCCGTTGAAGTCGTACCAGTCGGAGCCGTTGAACGTCGCGTCTCCCACCTCCTGCCAGTCGTCGATGTCGGAGTAGTAGAAGAACGACTCGGCGGAGAACGCCGGGTAGTTCGCGCGGAACCCGACCTCGTAGTTGTCGGACGTCACGGGGTCGAGGAAGTCGTTGGGGATGAGCGTGCCGGCGCCCAGCTGGCGGATGCCGAAGTTCGGGGCGTACTGCCGGAAGCCGCGGGACCAGGAGCCGAGGATGCGCCAGCGCTCCTCGGGGATGAACGTGGCGCCGATGCCCCCGGTGAGGGAGTCGGTCGAGTCGTGGTAGAAGTCCTCCGCGGGGTCGCCGGCCGGGGGCGCGTAGGCGGACGTCGACAGGCTGTGGAACACCAGGTAGTCGTACCGGGCGGCGAACGTGAGGGCGAACCACTCCGGCACCGCGTCCCACTCGTCCTGCAGGAACACGCCGTAGTTCGCCCAGCGGCTGTCGGGGCTGTCGGAGACGGAAGGCCGCGGCTTGCGGTAGTAGAACTGCTCGTCGTCGGGAGCGCGGCCGTCGTCGCGGCTCGCGTGGGCGCCGTAGGTCAGGTAGTGCCCGGAGCCGAGCGGGGAGGAGGCCCGGAGGTCCATGGACCCGGTCTCGGTGAGCGCGTAGCCCTCCTTGTCCGTGTTCTTGAAGTACCGGGTGTCCTTCTTGCGCTGGTAGTACAGCCGCCACTCGAAGTTCTCGATCCCGTCGGCGATCTGCTCCGCGCGCCAGGACAGGGCGACGCCGGTGCGGAGGGCCTCGTTCTCCTGCGTCGGCCGGTAGTAGCGGTACTGGTCCTCGCGGTCCACGTTGAGGATGGAGAGCGTCAGTTCGTGACCCGGCGCGAAGCGCCAGTCGCCGCGGGCGTCGAAGTTCATCTCGTTCCCGCTGCTGGGCGTGAGCCGGTCGCCTCCTCGGCCGGCCTCGTAGTCTCCGAGGTGGGCGTGGCTCACGCCGACGAGGACGCGGAACTCGGGGGACGCGAGGAAGCCCTCGAGGCGCTCGCGCAGGCCGTCGTTGTTCGAGTAGTAGGTGATCCGGGTCCGGCCCCCGCCGGCCACGCCGGCCTCGGTGTACGGCAGCGGGCAGCCGCGCGTGATGACGTTGATGACGCCGCCGAGGGCGTTCGACCCGTAGAGGAAGGAGTGCGGGCCGCGCACCACCTCGATGCGCTCCACCGTGTCGGTGTCGATCTTGCCGTACATGTCGTCGGCGCCGAAGCCGCCTTCGCCCCAGAGCGTGGAGAGGGAGTTCCCGTCGATGAGCGTGAGGAGGTTGAAGCCGGCGAACCCGCGCATGACCGGGTCGCCCGTCCCGGAGGTGCGCTGGTCCATGATGATCCCGGCGTCGCGCTGGGTCAGCGACTCCACGATGTGGACGGGCGCCTGCTGCTCGATGGTCGCCCGGTCGATGGTGGTGACGGCGCGGGGCGTGTCGAACAGCGGGCGCGCGGTGAGGGTGGGGGTGACCACCGTCTCCGGCAACCGGGTGCGCGCCTCGTACTCGAGCACCGCCTCGTCGACGGCCGAACCGGTCTCCGGTCCGGCCCACGAAGCGCGGGATGCCGCCGTCAGAGCCGCCAGAGCGAACACCGCCGCCCATCGACGCATGTGTCGTTTCCTTTCCGCCCGTCGGGCCATGCCCGGAATCGCTCAAAGTCCGTGCCATTCGACGGCTTCGGTGAGTTGTGTCGCGGGCGTTACAGATGGACGGGAAAGGCGGCCGGTCTGGGCGGGCAGCCGGGCGGGCGTTACGTGCCGGTAACGTCCGGTTCGTCGCGCGGTGACGCGCGGAACCCGCCGACGTCGAGTCCGAGTTCGCGGATGCGACGGTGTACGCTCGGCCGGGAGACGCCGGCGATCCTCGCCGCGAGGGACACGTTGCCGCCGGTCCGCTCGAGGAGTTCCGCGAAGTACAGCGACTCGAACAGGCGGCTCGCCTCCCGGAGGCTGAGGTCGCCGGCGGTCTCCTCCGGTGTGAGGCCCCGCTCCTTCGCCGCCTCGAGCAGGAAGGCGGTGAGCGGGCGCGGCAGGGCGCCGCGGGCGGCGGGCGGCGGGGGGGTGTCCCCGACGGCGACCGGGCCGCGCCGCCCGAGGGCCTCTCCCACCTTGGCGAGGATCTCCGCCACCTTGAACGGCTTCGTCACGAAGTCCGCGGCGCCCCGGCGCATGGCCTGGAGCGCGCGGTCCACGGTGCCGAAGCCGGTCATGACGATCACCGGGAAGGCCGGCATGCGGCCGCGCCAGGCCTCGAGGACGTCGAGCCCGGAGACGCCGGGGAGGCGCAGGTCGAGGAGCGCGAGGTCGAACGGGCCGTCGCCGGCCAGGGCGAGGGCCTCCTCCCCGGAGGAGGCGGCGGCGACCTCGTAGCCCGCGCGCTTGAGTGAGCGCACGAGGAAGTAGCGCATGCTCTCCTCGTCGTCGACGACCAGGATCTTCCTCATGGATGCCCTTCCCCGGCCGCCGGCAGGCGGACCGTGAAGACGGAGCCCTCGCCGGGCCGGCTGGCGACCTCGATGGCCCCGCCGTGGGCCCGGACGACGGAGTAGGAGACCGACAGGCCGAGGCCGGTGCCGCGGGCCTCGGCGCTGTCGCCGCGGGTCGTGAAGAACGGCTCGAAAATGTGGGGGAGGTTCTCGCGGGGGATGCCGACCCCCGTGTCGGCCACCGTGACGAGCGCGTCGGGGCCCTCGCGGGCCACCGAGACCGTGAGGACGCCGCCGCGGGGCATGGCCCGCAGGGCGTTCGTCAGGAGGTTCAGGACGACCTGGTGGATCTGGCCGGGGTCCACCCGGACGGGGGGCAGCGCCGGGAGGCCGGCACGGACCTCGACGCCGAGGGTCCGGGCCTCCGGCCCCACGAGCGAGAGTGCCTCCTCCACGAGGCGCGACAGGTCCGTCTCCCTCACCTCCCGCGCGGGGGGGCGCGAGAAGTCGAGCAGGTTCCCCGTGATGCGGCAGGCGCGGCGGGCGGTCTTCAGGATCACGTCGAGGCTCTCCCGCATCGCCTCCGGGTCGGACTCCTCCCGGGCGCTCTCGGCGCAGCCCGTGATCCCGCCGAGGAGGTTGTTGAACTCATGGGCGACGCCGCCCGCCAGACGGCCGATGGACGCCATGGTCTCGGAGTGGACGAGCCTCTCGCGGGTCTCGCGGAGTTCGTCCACGGTGCGCCGGAGCCGCTCGTTGGCCTCCTCCAGATCCCGGTTGCGGGCGGTGAGTTCCGCGGTCTGCTCGCGGACGCGGTCGGTGAGGCCGCGGTTCAGCGCCTCGACCTCGTCGCGGGAGGCGCGCAGGTTCTCCGTCATGCGGTCGAACGCGGCGCCGAGGCGGCCGACCTCGTCGGCGCGCGAGAAGCCGGCGGAGGCCGTGAGGTCCCCGGCCGCGACGCGGTCGGTGGCGCGCAGGAGGCGGGAGAGGGGCGACAGCACGGTTCTCGCGAGGGCCGCGCCGTGCAGGGCGAGGATGGCGGCGAAGAGCAGGAGGAGCCCGAGGAGCGCGCGATGCCGGAACTCCGTGCCGAACTCCGCGGCCCGGCGGCCGGACGCGGCGAGGGCGCGTTCGTGGAACTCGCGGGTCAGGAGATCCACGTTGCGGCTGGCGGTCCGTCCGGCCTCCGCGGCCCAGGCGCCGACGAGGCCGCGGGTGCGCGCCGGGTCGCCGGCGGTCAGTTCGAAGGGCAGGTCGAGGAGCTGCCGGCGGTTGCGTTCGGCGGAGCAGAGGTCCCGGCCCTCGATGAGGGCCCGGCTGTCCTCGAGTCCCGCGGAAGCGACGGCGGACATCTCCGCCCTCGCCGCGGACTCGAGCGCCGGACCGAAGAGGCCGTGCACGGCCACGGCCGCCCCCGCGAAGATCGCGAGGAGGAGCAGGACCGTCTTGGCGAGGAGCCCGGGTTTCATCGCTCCTCCTTCGCGCCGAGGATCTCGTCCGCGGCGGCGAGCAGGGGCAGGGGCAGCGCGAGCCCGATGCGGCGGGCCTCGCCCAGGTTCGCGAGGATGCGGTAGGAGAGCATGCGACCCACCGGGAGGGTGCCGGGCGGGGCGCCGTCCCGGAGCACCCTCGCCGCGAGGACGACGGAGTTGCGTCCCAGGGCGCGGTAGTCCACGGCCACCGCGACGATGGCCCCTTTCTCCGCGGCGGACGCCTGGGAGGAGACCACGGGGATGCGCCGCGGGCGGGTCACGGCGGTCACCGCGTCGAGGCGGCTGTAGACGTCGATGTCGATGGGCACCCAGAGCGCCTGCGCCCCGCGGGCGAGGACCCGCTCGACGGCCGCGGCGAGGTCGCCCGGACCGCGCAGCGTCTCCTCGAAGAGGCGGAGCCGCTTCTCGGGCTTCTCGGAGAAGAACCGGCGGGCCTCGGCGACTTCCTCCATGGACACGGGGTTCGCCTGGTTCAGGACGACGCCCAGGCGGGCGAGGTCCGGCACGGCCGAGCGGAACACGTCGAGGACGTCCTCCACCGCGATCCAGTTCGAGTTTCCGCAGAGGTTGCTCCCGGAGCCTTCCCAGGAGGCGACGACGCCGGTGCCCACCGGATTGGTGACGGCGGTGAAGACCACGGGGCGGCCGCGGACCTCGTCGCGGGCGAGGAGCGCAGCGGAAGTGCCCAGGGCGTACACCAGGTCGGCGCCGCCACCGTCCCACCCGCGGAGGGCGGACCGGGCGGCGGCCTCGTCGCCGCGTGCGTCGAAGACGTCGAAGGCGGCGTCGAGGCCGGCCAGGGCGAAACCGTCGCGCACGCCCCCGAGCGCCTCGCGGTCGTTCGGGGAGTCGTGCCACACGAGGACTCCGATCCGGCGGGCGGGGTCGGCCGGTCCGGCCGCCGCGACGAGGGGGGCGAGGAGGAGAAGCAGCAGGATGGCGGTGCGCTTCATCGCCCGTCACCGTATCAGGGGGGGGCGGCACAGGCAACCCGCTCGTGCCCGAACCGGCGGACGGGGAGGATGAATTGACCGCCTTTCCGGACGCGCCTAGAATGTAGTGTCTCGGTGGAGTAGACCGCCCGCAGCGCACAACACGCGGAGAAGATCATGAATCTGGTCGCCTGCCCCCAGTGCGGGGCGCGTTTCGACGTGTCCACGCTCACCCCCGGCTCGACGTTCATCTGCGGACAGTGCCGGAACATGCTCCAGGTGCCCCGCGGGCCGGCCGCGGGGCCGGCGGCGCCCGCTCCGCGGCCGATGGCGCCGGGCCGGGCGGGTTCCGCTCCGCCGCCGCGCATGACCCCGGGCCGGGCGGGCATGGCCCCGCCGCCGGTGGATCCCCGGCGGGCGGGCACCGGAGCCGCCGCGCCGCCCCCGGCGCCGCCGGCGCGCGGAGCACGGGGCCGGCGTGGCGCCCCGGCCGAAGGCGGCCGGGCGCGGAAGAACAACATGCCGCTGATCCTCGGCGGCGTCGGCGGCGGCGTGGTGGTGATCGTCATCATCCTCGTCCTCGTCATGAGCAAGGGGAAGGGACCCTCGGGCCCGGTGGGGCCCGCCGTGGCAGGGGGCGGAGGCGGGGCCGCCGTCGCCCCGGTGCCCACCGAGCCGAGCGCGGCGGAGAAGGCGCGCGCGTGGGAGAACGAGTACCTGGCGGCGGGCAAGGACCTCGGGAAGCTCGAGGCCGTGTACCGCAAGGCGAAGCCCGGCGGCGCGGCGTCGCTCGTGAAGAAGATCTGCACGCACGTCGTCGACGTGGTCGACCCGAACTGCCAGTGGGCCAACGTCGAACTCGGCCGCAAGAACCTCGACGACATCTTCGGGAAGATCCCCGAGGACGAGCTCCTCGACCGTCTCGGCAACGACGAGTACGAGGACCTGAAGATGATGCGGGAGACCGCCGAGTCGAAGTGGGCGACCCCCGAGGAGTACGCGAAGACCGAGGCGAAGCTGAAGGTCACCCTAGACCACCTGAAGCGGCTGCAGACGGAAGAGGACTACCGGGTCATCTACATCATCCAGAAGAACGTCAAGCACGACCCCATCTTCCGGGAGTTCACGTACGAGGTGGAGGGCAAGCCGCCCTACGTCGTCTTCGTGGAGCACACCGGGCGGGAGGATCTCGCCGCGCAGCAGGAGGCGGAGAAGATCGTCCAGCGGGACCTCGACCTCCTCAACACGATGTACAACGAGTTCTTCGAGCGCTTCGGAAAGTCGTTCGGCCTCGAGAAGCTGTCCGCGAACAAGCGCGACGACATGAAGGCGCTGAAGGTCTTCTGCTTCTTCTCGGAGGAGGCGTTCCACAAGTACCAGCAGATGATCGGGCAGCCCCTGCCGGAAGGCGTGCGGGCCTACTACCAGCCGGCCACGCAGTGGATCATCCTGTACGAGGGCCGGGGCTTCGAGGCGGCGGCGGCGAAGGGCGACTCGTCCTTCAACGTGAACAAGGTCGTCCACGAGGGGTTCCACCAGCTGATCCACGCGGTGACCAAGGCGTTCATCGAGAAGCAGCGCAACGAGGAGGTGCTGTGGACGGATCCCGCCACGCACAGCCGGCTGCACTGGTTCCAGGAGGGCATGGCGGAACTCATCGGCTCCACCCGGCCGAAGGACGGAGGGGGGGTGGAGATCATGTCCCCGAACAAGGGGCGGCTCATGGAGTGGAAGCAGACCCGGGCCGCCAAGCTCTCCGAGTGGACGTTCGAGGAGATGCTCGGAATCACGACGAGCGTCGACATGCGGCAGAAGGCGGGCCGCAAGGCGCTGGCCGACGCGGGCCGTCTGGCGTCGCTCTTCTACGCGCAGGCGTGGACGTGGTGCCACTTCCTGTACTTCCACGGGGACGGCAAGTACCGCCAGAAGCTGATCGACTACATGAAGGTCGAGCTCTCCGGCAAGTCGGGCCCCGACGAGTTCAAGAAGTCCTGGCCGGACATGAACGTCGAGGAAGTGAAGAAGGAGTGGCTGGCCTACGTCGAGCAGCTGATGAAGAGCAACTGATTTCCGGATCATCATTCCCGCGCCGGGGGCCACGGCCTCCGGCGCGTTCGTTTTCCCCCCGGCCGGATGGGGCGGGCGGCTATCCTCGCGGCCGATGGACGCCCGGGGCCGCCTCTTCCTGACGCTCCTCCTCGGCGCGGCGCTGCTGCACGCGCCCTCGCTCCAGGGCGGCTTCGTGTGGGACGACCGGCAGATGATCGTCGAGAATGCGGACCTCGACGAGCCGGGGAGCCTGCCGCGATTCCTCGTAACCTCCTACTTCGGCGAGCGGGCCGAGGTCTCGATGTACCGGCCGCTCGTCAACGCCAGCCTCCTGCTCGACGCGGTCCTCCACGGGCGCGGGGAGGCGACGGGTTTCCGGCTGACGAACATCCTGCTGCACCTCGTCGCGGGCGTCCTCCTGTGGTCCCTCCTGCGGCGCGTCACGAGGCGTCCGTGGCTGCCCGAACTGGCGGGGGTGCTGTTCCTCGTCCATCCCGCCTCCGCGGAGCCGGTGGCGTGGATCGTGGCGCGGGGGGACCTGCTCGCGGCGGCGCTGTCGCTGGCGGCGCTGCACTGCCATCTCTCCGCGAGGCGGCGTCCGCTCCTCGTCGCGGGGTCCGCCGTCTGCTACCTCCTCGCGCTGTTCGCCAAGCTCTCCGCCGCGCCACTCCCGCTGCTCGCGCTGCTCGTGGACCGCCTCGCCGGGAGGGAGGCCGACGAAGGGCGGCCGGTCGGCGGGCGGGCCGCCTGGCGTCACCTGGCGTGGGTGGTCCCGCCCCTCGTCTACTTCGCACTGCGGGCGGCGGCGCTCCCCACGCTCCTGCCCTCGGGCGTCTCACGGACGTGGCACGACCCGCCGGGGATCGCGGCGCTGTTCGTCGCCGGCGCCATCCTGTTCCGGTACGCGGTCATCTTCCTCCTGCCCGCCGGCCTGTGCGCCGACTACTCCGCCGACCCGGTCTTCTTTCCGCGCCTGCTGTCCTCCGTCGCCGAGAACGCCGCGGTCCCGCTGATGGCCGCGGGGCTTCTCGCGCTCCTCGCCGCCGCCGTCATCGCCAGGCGCCGCCTCCCGTGGTTCACGTTCGGGGCCCTGTGGCTCTTCGCGGCGCTGATCCCGGTGTCACAGGTCGTGCCCATCGGCGCGGTGATGGCCGACCGCTACCTGTACCTCCCCGCCGCGGGGGGAGTGGCGGCGCTCGCGGCCGCCGTTCTCGCGCTGCCCCGCCTGCGGCTCGCGTGCGCCCTGGCGATCCTCGCGTGCTTCTCCGCCGTGACCGTCGATCGGGAGGCCGTCTGGCGCGACGACGGGACGATGAACGCCGACGTCCTGTCGCCGGGCAACTACCCCCGCTCCGCCGACGCGCGCAACCGCCTGGCGCTCTACTGGCGGGACCGGGGAGACGCGGTCCGCGAGGGCGAGGAGTACGTGAAGGGCCTCGAAGCCGACCCCCGGAACCGCTTCCTCCTGAAGAACTACGGAGCGTGGCTCTTCGAGCGGAAGAACCCGGCCGCCGCGGAGCGCATCCTCCGGGAGGCGCTCCGCCTGTCCGACCGGCGGGACGCGCAGAAGGGGGCCATCTGCTGGAACCTCGCGGTGGTCCTCCTCGCGCAGGCGCGGGAGGCGGAAGCGGCCCTGGTCCTGGAGGAGGCCATCCTGTGCCGGCCGCCGAACCCGGCGGCCTTCGAGCGTCTCGCGAGCCTCTACCGCGACAGCCTCGGCCGGCCCGACCGGGCGCGGGAGGTCCTCGAGTCGTCGAAGCGTTAGCCCGATCTCCTCACCGCCCCGTGCGCGCTCCGCCAACAGGGGCAGGCCCGGGGCGCCTCAGCCGACTTTGGCCGGGCACGCACGCCACGACACCGTGTTTCGGCCGCGAGGTCCGGCCGAGACCGCGCGGGGCGGTGAGATGGTCGGGTTAGCCCGCCCTTCTCACCGCATCGTGCGGGCTCCACCCTTCGGGCCAGGCCC